>CDZH01030739.1_pt1 | contig 166580 bp, 176 predicted proteins | sample 557721 | NCBI WGS metagenome assembly CDZH01 (sample SAMEA3182062, study PRJEB8094) | gut metagenome | biome: human; feature: gut; material: Stool; isolation source: human stools | place: Canada | collected 2013-01-14 | reverse complement strand
GATGAAAAAGAATTCAATATACCGGTGAGCCGATTTTGCATAGAGTCGGCACATTTCTCAAACTGCGGTATACCGCAGTTTGAGGCATTATAAATCCATTCTTGCATTTTTTCTTTGGCGGTTTCACGGTCGTTGCAGTCAAGTATTTCAAGGAATTTTTCCTTGTACCAATGCGACCTGCTAAGGTTCACAGAAGTTTATAACATAACCAAAACTTGCTGTTGCTGTTCGTTTTCTGATTTATTAAATCTTTTCAGCAATAACTTTTTAGAGTTTTTAAAATATATTCTATGGGTTTTGGAAAATTTCTTCTGTTCTTCTTTTCTGACATTTTCAAAAGCCCATATTACCTGTCTTATCCAATGGTATTTATCAACTATCCGTATTGCGTTTTTAAACCATATACCGGCGGTATCATAATAAGTACGCCACATATCCGAAACAAAATATTTTGCCTTTTCCCGTTCTTCCTTTGGATATTTACCGAAATATGTTGTTAAATACGGTTTGTATCTTTCGGGAAGTATATCTAAAACAATCTTGTTTTCGGGGTCGGTTAATATACATTGGTATTTTTCTCCCCAAGTGTTGCCCTTGAATTCATCAATAGATAATACTTTGGGCAGTTCGGCTTTTGGATAGCTTACAAGGTCAAATATCCTGATTATTGTTGCTACGGATAAATTTACTTCTCTTGCAACACTTGTAAAGGACGTTCATCGGTCAGGCGGTATAGTATAAATTCTACCAACCGTTTAGTCATACGGTGGTATCGAGGTAGAAAAGAATTATTTTCATAAAACCTTTTACCGCAATGCGGACAGCGGTAGCGCCTTTTTCGGAGCATAATAACAACATTCTTACCAAATGAAGGAATATCTTTTATTTTTTGCAGCCTGTAATTGTGTATTGTATCTGTTTCTTTCCATTTCAAGATGAATAATTAAATTTTCTTCTTTTTCAACATTTGTTATTTTTACTCCTTGCAATCCGAGCAATTCTTCTGTAAAATGATTATTGAGCCTAATTACAGTTATATCGTCAGGTAACTTTTCCTGACGATTTTTTATTTATAAAAACTGTTGACAAAATCAATACTTCGTGATATGATGTATTACGCAACAGGAGGTATGCTATGGATATTCAGTTGAAACGGGGACTTTTAGATGTATGCGTATTGGCCGCAATCAAAAATGAGGATTCCTACGGATATAAAATTATAAAGGATATGAAACCGTATATTGAGCTTTCCGAATCGACCCTGTATACCATTTTAAAGCGTCTGGAGACCGCAAATATGCTGACGGTGCGTACTGTCGAACACGGCGGCAGACTCAGAAAATATTATCATATTACAGATACGGGACTAAAGCGCATTGAGGACTTTAAGGATGAATGGAAGGAAATTACGGCTATATACAAATTTGCAGTCAGGGAGGATGAAGACAATGAACAAAAATGAATTTCTCTTGAAGTTAAAAGAGGGGCTTCGCGGTTTGCCGCAGGCAGACATAGATGAACGCCTTACCTTTTACAGCGAAATGATTGACGACCGTATGGAGGAGGGACTTACGGAGACCGAGGCTGTGGAGGCAATCGGCAGTGTAAACGATGTTACGGCACAGATTCTTGCGGAGACACCGCTTACAAAAATCGTTAAAGAAAAGGTAAAGCCTAACAGAACACTCAGAACCTGGGAAATCACACTTATTGTGTTGGGCTCTCCGATATGGCTTTCGCTTTTAATAGCCGTGGCTGCCGTAATTCTTTCTGTTTACATTGTAATATGGTCCGCCGTTGTTGTATTGTGGTCGGCAGAGGCGTCTTTTATGGCGTGTTGGCTCGGCGGAATAGCTACGGCTGTGATATTTGCGTTTCAGGGGAACGAACTTTCGGGACTTGTAATGCTGAGTGCGGGTATTTTCTTCGCAGGTTTATCGATTTTCCTGTTTTTCGGGTGCAAAGCCGCAACGAAGGGCATTGTATTGCTTACGGGAAAAATTGCTTTGGGTATTAAAAGCTTATTTGTCGGAAAGGAGAAGGCGTAATGAGTAAAACAGCAAAGATTTGGTTAATTACGGCTTCGGCACTTACCGCACTCGGATTTATTCTTTTTGCGGTTGTAATGACAGTATGTGATTGGGATTTTACTAAGCTTAGTACAGTCGAATACAAGACTGAAGTTTATAATCCCGACGGCGAGTTTGATAAAATATCCGTTGATACGGATACAGCCGAAATTGAGCTCGTACCGTCAGAAAATAAGGAATGTAAGGTTGTATGCTTTGAGTCCGAGAAAGCAGAGCATTACGCTGCGGTCGAAAACGGTACGCTTGTCATCAGCTCAACCGATAAAAGAAAATGGTATGAATATATAGGTATTTCCCTTAAAACGCCCAAAATTACCGTTTATCTGCCCCAAAACAGCTATAATTCGCTGTCGGTAGAAAGCGATACGGGAGATATTACCGTGCCTGAGAATTTTTCCTTTAAAACTGTTAAAATTGACGGGCATACATCCGACATAGGTTTCTTTGCCTCTGTTTCGGACACCGTCCAAATAAAAGTAAGCTCAGGCAATATCAGCGTGGGGACGCTTACGGCAGACAGTTTGAGCCTTGCAGCCGGGACGGGTGATATTAAGGTAAATTCTGTTTCGATAAATAACGGAATCAACATTAAAACAAGTACGGGAACGGTAAAATTGACAGATATTTCGTGCGGAAGTATTCTTGCGGATAGCAATACGGGAGATATGAGCTTTAAAAATGTTTTGGTTTCGGGCAGTCTTTCTGTCGAAAGCGGTACAGGTAATGTCGGATTTGATAACAGCGACGCCGATACGGTCTGTGTAAAAACAGGCACAGGTGATGTTACGGGCACATTGCTTTCCGAAAAGGTATTTGTAACAAAGACCTCTACGGGAACAGTCAGGGTACCGAAAACGGTTTCTGGCGGAAAATGTGAAATTACTACCTCGACGGGCAATATAATAATCGATATACAAAAATAAACATTCCGATAAAACAAAACGGCGGAATAGCTTTTACTATGCCGCCGCAATGGTTCGAAGTGAAGCGTCAACATAGCCCTTGTCAAGAAATCCCAGCTTTGCGGTGGCTATAATGCGGTCAGCCATGCCATCAATCTGTTTTGCCGTAGGCTCGCCCCCTTAAAATAAATAACACTGTTTCATAACAGAGTTACTATATGTTTCTTATAATTAAATGTCAAAAGCTAATCGTCAAATATGATTATTTTTCCCCGTAATGCGAAATGTCAGTTCAATCATAACTATCATCAAAACAAAGAATCCAAGCAGATAGAGCGGCATAATTTCAAATCCTGCCGAATTTCCCAAAAAACCAAAAAGAGGCGGAATGAAGGTGGAACCTACATATGCGCTTGCCATTTGTATTCCTATAATGGCTCCCGAATTTTCCGTGCCGAAATTACTCGGGGTTGAGTGGATAATACAAGGGTATATGGGTGCGCAGCCGAAGCCGATTACAAGAAATGCCGCAAATGCGGTAATGTAGGAAGCGGTCGGAATAATCAATACAATAATTCCGCACGCGAGCACGGCTGTGCCTGTTAAAATCATTTTTCGGTCTCCGAGCTTATCCGTGATAAAGCCGCTTACAAATCTTCCAAAGGTTATGCCGATGTAAAACAGAGCCGCAAATGAAGCTGCCCGCTCCGGCGGGATTTTTTTAACCTCGGCAAAATAAGTGCTTGCCCACTGCATAGCCGTAGCCTCTGCGGCGCAATAGGCGAAAAAGCCTGTCAGAAGAAAAGGAACTCCCTTAATTTTAAGTGCGCCTATAAGCCCTACGCTTTTTCCGATTTTTTCGTCTGTATTCTTGTTAACGCTCCACACAGGCAGCGTCACAAGCAGAAGAACAGCTATTGCAAGCTGAATAAGACCTACTATGCGGTAACCGCCGTTCCAGGTGAGATTTTTTAAGGCATACCCCATAATAAAAGGACTTACAATAGTGCCGACGCCCCAAAAGCAGTGCAGCCAGCTCATATGCTTAGCTTTATAGTGCAGTGCAACATAATTGTTAAGCGCCGCGTCTATCGCTCCAGCACCGAGACCGTAGGGAACGGCAAAGGCAATGAGCATCCAAAAGCTGTTTGAAAACGAAAAACCGAAAAGGGCAATGACGGTTAAAAACACGCTGATTACCGTTACGGTTCTTGTTCCGAGCCTTCTTGTCAGCCTATCGGAGAACAGACTTGATACAATAGTTCCGCCCGATATAACCATTGAAACCATTCCCATAAACGAAACGGGAACGCCAAGCTCTGTATGCATAACCGGCCAGCCTGACCCGAGAAGTGAATCGGGCAGTCCGAGGCTTATAAAGGCAATATAAATTAAAGCAAGCAAAAGGGTATACATTTTTAATTTTCTCCGTTGTAAGACTGTTTTAGCATATATTATCGCAACTCAAATAAAATTGCAACCGAATTATAAAAAATTATTTGCGGAAAATTCACGGAATTTAAGGTATTCCGTGAATTTTTGTGTTGCGGGGGTAAGTCTGCCTTTATCCTTTACGGCAATACCGATTTCACGGTAATACGGTGTTTCCAACGGGCGTATTTCAATTTTATACGGTAGACGCTTTAAAATCATAGACGGCAAAATACCGATTCCGAGATTTTGCTCCGCCATAGCCATAATCGTGAAATCCTCCCATGTGGTAAATCTTATTTTAGGGTGTACGCGGCTTTTTTCAAGCAGTGCCGAGACCTCTGTTTTACTGCCATGCTCAAGCAGTAAAGACGGCTCGCCGTCAAGCGACTCTATTTTAACGGTATTGTTCTGCACGAGCGGATGACCGACAGGCATTATAACCATATATTCGTCCCGTTTAATCAATGCGGTGTTAAAATCGGCACTTGTCGGTTTTTGTTTTATATTTGTAAGACCGTTTGCAAGCGGCAGCAAAAAGCAGTGAAAAAGCAAAAAACGGCAAATCTCTAATGAGATTTGCCGTTTTTGGTGCGGGTGACAGGAGTCGAACCTGCACGCCGAAGCGCCAGCTCCTAAGGCTGGTGCGTCTGCCAATTCCGCCACACCCGCATATTAAATGGTAATGGTTATTTTACTTTAATTTACAATAAAAGTCAAGGAAATAATTGAATAAAGAGTTAAAAAGTGATATAATCTATTAGCAAACGCCACCTGTTTCCGTAAGATGTATAGAGGGGCGGTGCAGAATGAAAAGACGCAAATACAGAAATAACAATTTCCTTTTTATTTTAATGACCTGTTTGCTTTCGCTTTTGCTTATTTCGGCGCTTTGCTTTTATAAAATGCGCCCTGTTATAATAAGATATGCCGTGTCGGTTGCGGAGACAAAATTTCTTGACTCGGCAAATGAAGCGGTGCTTGAAGTTCTTGCCGATGAAAATGTTTCCTACAACGATATAGCGGAGCTTTCACGGGGCGAGGACGGGCAGGTTACAAGCGTAGTTACCGATGTGGTTAAGATAAATAATCTTAAAAGTCTGATTGCCAAGCGCCTGTCCGAGATAATTGACAGTAAGGAATATTATGATTTATATATACCTGTCGGAACTTTTTTCTCAAATAACTACACAAGCGGTTTCGGTCCGAAGCTTCACTTTAAAATGCAGCTTACGGGTACGGCATTTGTTAATTTTTCGCACGAATTCAAATCGGCGGGCATAAATCAGGTTCTGCATGTGGTTATGATAGATATGGATATAAGCGGAAGCCTCCTCACCGCGGGATACGCAGACCCGATAAATGTTTCCACCTCCGCTATGGCAATGCAGAGCCTTATTGTGGGAGCGACACCCGAGGCATTCACGCAGGTTACAGAGGAAGAGGGAGACAATACCGCAGGTCTTATAAACGATTACGGTGCAGTTGCCGGAAAATAAAGCGAAGGGCGATAGTATTATGGATATAAAAACAGCCGAAGTCAGAATAAAATATTTAAGCGATACTTTAAAATACCATAATAAAAAGTATTATATTGAGGACGCTCCCGAAATTGAGGACTTCGAATATGACGCAATGTTAAGAGAGCTTGAGGATCTTGAAAGGGAATATCCTCAGTTTAAGAAAGAAGATTCCCCTACACAGACTGTGGGCGGCGCTGCGCTCAAGCTTTTTACGCCTGTTACGCATACGGTTAAGATGGAGAGTCTTCAGGATGTTTTCAGCTTTGAAGAACTTGAAATGTTTTGCGGTAAAATAGATACGGCTCGCACGGCGTTCTCGGTAGAGCCTAAAATAGACGGTCTTTCGGTCTCTCTTGAATATAGGGACGGACTTTTTTTCAGAGGCTCTACGAGGGGTGACGGAGTTACGGGCGAGGATGTTACCGCAAATCTGATGCAGATCGAAAGTATACCTAAAGCCATTAAATTTGACGGAGAGCTTGAGGTAAGGGGCGAGGTGTATATGCCCAAGGACAGCTTTTTAAGGCTTGTTGAAAGGCAGGAGACCTTGGGAGAAACACCTGCAAAAAATCCGCGCAATGCCGCCGCAGGCTCGCTAAGACAGAAAAACTCCAAAATAACCGCGGAACGGGGCCTGGATATTTTTGTTTTCAATATTCAGCGCATAACGGGCAAGCAGTTTAAAATGCATATAGAAACACTGGATTTTATAAAATCTCTCGGATTTCATACCCTGCCGTCGTACAAAAAATGCTCTTGCGCAAAAGAAGCAATAGATGAAGTGAAACGCATAGGCGAGTCAAGGGGTAATCTGCCCTACGATATAGACGGTGCCGTTATAAAGGTGGACGAGCTTTCTTACAGGGAAGAACTCGGAAGTACGGCAAAATACCCCAAATGGGCGGTGGCGTTTAAATATCCGCCCGAGGAAAAGGAAACCGTGCTTAAAAACATTGAAATAAATGTCGGCAGGACAGGCGCACTCACTCCCACTGCGGAATTTGACCCGATCGTTCTTGCGGGTACTACCGTAAGCAGAGCGACGCTTCACAACGAGGATTTTATAAAGCAAAAGGAAATATGCATAGGCGATACGATAGTAGTCCGCAAGGCGGGCGATATAATCCCCGAGGTGCTTGCGGTAAAAGCACACGCGCAAAACTCTGTTCCCTTTGAAATGCCGCACATTTGTCCTTCATGCGGCTCTCCCGTAGTAAGGGAAGAGGGGGAGGCGGTGGTACGCTGTACAAACGCCGATTGTCCCGCACAGCTTTTGCGCCATTTGATACACTTTACTTCAAGAGACGCTATGGACATAGAGGGCTTGGGTCCTGCGGTGCTTGAGCAGCTGCTCGGGGCAGGACTTATAAAGAATATAGGCGATATATACGAGCTTGATTATCAAAAGGTGCGTGAGCTTGAACGAACCGGAGAAAAAAGCGTAGAAAACCTCAAAGGTGCAATAGAACGCTCAAAGGGGAATGATGTCGCAAGGCTTATTTACGCTTTCGGAATAAGGCATATAGGGAGCAAGGCGGCGGCGCTTATTGCGGAGCGTTTTTACGATATGGAGTCGGTTTTAAACGCCGAAAAAGAGGATTTTGAAGCGATAGACGGATTCGGTTCTGTACTGGCATTGTCGGCGTATGAATTTTTCTCACTGCCGGAAACCCACACTATGATAGAAAGACTTAAAAACCTCGGACTTAATATGAAATCGCTTAAAGAGGTTAAGGACAATAGGTTTGCCGGTCTTACCTTTGTGCTTACGGGAACTTTGCCGACATTTTCAAGGAGCGAGGCGTCTAAGCTTATTGAGTCGTTCGGGGGGAAAACCTCCTCGTCCGTATCTAAAAAGACCTCGTATGTTTTGGCGGGAGACGACGCCGGAAGCAAGCTTGAAAAAGCAAACAAGCTTGGCGTTGAGGTAATTGACGAGGAAAAGTTTAAATCGATGATAAACGGCGGCATTGACAAATAAAAAGCCCGAGTATATAATATATAAGTTAAATACTATTAATTTAAGGATGTATATTTATGGAGTGGACTTCGCTTAACGATCTGCGTGAAAAATATCTTTCGTTTTTTGAAACAAAAGGACATATGAGGCTTAAAAGCTTTTCGCTTGTGCCCAATAACGATAAATCGCTGTTGCTTATAAATTCGGGTATGGCGCCTATGAAAAAATACTTTACAGGCGAGGTAACTCCGCCGTCAAAGCGTGTTACTACCTGCCAGAAGTGTATCAGGACGCCCGACCTTGAGCGTGTGGGACACACCGCCCGTCACGGCACTTATTTTGAAATGCTGGGCAATTTCTCATTCGGCGATTACTTTAAGGAGCAGGCAATAGAATGGGCGTGGGAGTTTTTAACTAAGGTGCTTGAAATTCCGTCGGAGCTTCTGTGGCCGTCGGTTTATGAAGAGGACAACGAGGCGTACGCTATTTGGCGTGACAAAATAGGAGTGCCCGAAAACCATATAGTAAGACTCGGCAAGGAAGATAATTTCTGGGAACACGGCACAGGTCCCTGCGGTCCGTGCAGTGAGATATATTTCGACCGCGGCGAAAAATACGGCTGCGGCAGTCCCGACTGTAAGCCGGGGTGCGACTGCGACCGCTATATGGAAATATGGAACAATGTTTTCTCCCAGTTCAACAATATGGGTGACGGCACATATACGGAGCTTGAGCATAAAAATATCGACACGGGAATGGGTCTTGAACGCCTTGCCTGCGTAATGCAGGGCGTTGACAATATGTTCGAGGTTGACACCATAAGAAACATACTTAATAAGGTGTGCGAAATGTCGCACAAGGAATACGGAAAGGACGAAAGCACAGATATTTCAATCCGTGCGATAACCGACCATATAAGGGCGTCCGTATTTATGATAAGCGACGGTATAATTCCGTCAAACGAGGGCAGAGGTTATGTTCTGCGCCGTATAATCCGCCGTGCGGCAAGGCACGGAAAGCTTATAGGTATTGACCGTATGTTTTTGTGCGAGCTGTGCGATTCGGTCATAGCCGAAAACAAGGCGGGATACCCCGAGCTTGTTGATAAAGAACAGCTTATCAAAAAGGTTATTTCAAACGAGGAAAGCAATTTCAATAAAACGATAGATCAGGGTCTTAATATGCTTAAGGATCTTACCCTTGAGGGCGGAGTTCTCTCGGGCGAGGACGCGTTTAAGCTTTACGACACCTACGGATTCCCTCTTGATCTTACAAAGGATATTCTTGCCGAAAAGAATATGACGGTTGATGAGGAAAAGTTCCGTGAGCTTATGGAAAAACAGCGCCAACTTGCCCGTTCCTCACGCAAATCGGCAGACGCAGAGAGCTGGAAGAGCGACGAAATAAGCTTTGAGAATATACCGTCTACCGTTTTTTGCGGATACACCGAAAACAGCAGTAACGCTAAAATACTTGATATAGTCGTTGAGGGCGAGCATACCTCTTGTGCCGCGGACGGCATAAAGGCGGTTATCGTTCTTGATAAAACCCCGTTCTACGGCGAGGGCGGCGGTCAGGTAGGCGATACCGGCGTTATAACGGCCGACGGTGCGGAATTCTGCGTAACCGATACAAAGAAAACCGCCGGCGGCGTTTTCACCCACTTCGGAACGGTTAAAAAGGGAAGCTTCTCGCTTGACGACAGCGTAGTTGCTTCCATAAATACCGAACGCCGCAATGCGATAAGACGCAACCATACGGCGGCGCACCTTTTACAGGCAGGCTTGCGCTCTGTTCTCGGCACTCATGTTGAGCAGGCTGGTCAGCTTGTAAATGAAAATGCCGTTCGTTTCGACTTTACACATTTCTCCGCCTTAACCGCAGAAGAAACGAAAGCAGTTGAAAAATTTGTAAACGATACGGTTCTTTCGGGAATTACGGTTGAAAATAATGAAATGCTGATTGCCGAGGCGAGAAAGCTCGGTGCTATGGCGCTGTTCGGTGAAAAGTACGGCGAGGTTGTACGGGTAGTAAGCGTTAAGGATAAGTCGGTAGAGCTTTGCGGCGGTACTCATATAGACAACACTGCAAAGATTGGCTTGTTTAAAATCATCTCCGAATCGAGCGTTGCGGCAGGCGTAAGGCGTATTGAAGCGGTTACGGGCTACGGTGTGTTGAAGCTTGCGGATGATTATAAGCACTTAGCTTATGAAACGGCTGAAATTCTCAAATGCTCGGCCGGCGATATCGCAAAGCGTGCTTTGCAAATAGGCAACGAGTTAAGAGAAACCAAAAAACAGCTTGAAAAAACCGAGGCAAAGCTTGCCGCGGGAAAGATAAATGAAATAATAAGCACCGCCCGTGATGTCGGCGGAATAAGGGTTCTTTCCGCAAGGCTTGACGGCACTCCGGCTGACGAGCTTAAAAAGACCGCCGAGAGCATAAAAGCGGATTATCCCGATGTAATAGCGGTTTTGGCAGGAGTAAACGGCGATAAGCTTACATTCTGCGCCGCCTGCGGTAAGGAAGCCGTTGCAAAGGGCGCCCATGCGGGCAATCTTGTAAAAGAGGTTGCAAAAGTGGCAGGCGGAAACGGCGGCGGAAAGCCCGATGTGGCAATGGCAGGCGGAAAGGATATAACAAAGGCCGATGCGGCTCTGCAAACAGTCGAGATTGTTGCTGCGGCTCAAATGGGAGTGAAATAAATGGAAGATTGTTTGTTTTGCAAAATAGCGGCAGGGGAAATACCCAGCACTAAAATATACGAAAACGAATATGTTTACGCTTTCAAGGATATTGACCCGAAAGCTCCTTTTCACGCAATTATTATACCTAAAAGGCATATAGGCTCCGCAGATGAAATAAATTCAGAAAACAGCTCGGAAATAGCGCATATTTTCGAGGCAGTCGCCGAAATCGCAAGACAGGAAAACCTCGGCAACGGCTACCGTGTTGTAAACAACTGCGGCGAGGACGGCGGACAGACTGTTCATCACATACATTTTCATATGCTGGCGCGCCGTAATCTTGCCTGGCCGCCCGGCTGATAAATAATGCCTGCAAGAATAATTTAGGGAGAGAAAATTTATGTCTGAATACTATACAATGAAAATTGCCGGTCTTGAAAGAAAGCTTGAAAAATTCTCCGTAAGCGACAAGCTTGACATAGCGGCGTTTATAATCTTCGGAGATGTGGAACTTACAATAGCAGGCTGCCGCGAGCTTTTAAAAAAGCTTCCCGAGTTTGATGTTATTTTAACTCCCGAGGCTAAAAGCATACCGATAGCTTACGAAATGGCAAGGCAGACAGGAAAGCCTTACATAATCGCCCGTAAGGGTATGAAGGTCTATATGCGCAATCCGCTTGAGGTGAATGTCACCTCAATTACAACACAGCACGAACAGCACCTGTTTTTGGGTGAAAGCGAGACCGCAATGCTCAAAGGCAAAAGAGTTCTTATAATAGATGATGTTATAAGCACCGGCGAATCGCTTGCCGCAGTCCGAGAGCTTGTTAAGGAAGCCGGAGGAACGGAAGCCGCCGCCTGTGCGTTTTTGGCAGAGGGCGACGCCGCTGACAGAAAGGATATAATATTCCTTGAAAAGCTTCCGCTTTTCTTTAAAGATTGATTACCGATTATGAGACCTCTTAAAGAAAAAATCAGTATTACGATCGACAGCGATGTTTTGGAAAAAAATACGCTACGAGGCCGAAATGGATGACAGACCTTTGTCGCAGTACATTAATATAATTCTGAAAAAGCATCTTAAATCAAAGTCATAGCAGTGCCGTGTTTAGAGTTTTACGGAGCCTTATAGGCTCCGTATTTTTTTCTTGTAATCGGAGGCAATTTGCGTTATAATAACTATTAAGATTGGAGTGGTATACCGTGCTGAGTCAGCTAATATCCGGCAGCCTTAATATGGGCGGAGCGATAGTATATATTTTATCATCTCTGGCGGTAATTTTTTTAACACTGCCGGTTCACGAATTTGCGCACGGTTTTGCGGCGTCAAAGCTCGGCGACCCTACGCCCCGTTATCAGGGCAGGCTTACGCTTAACCCGTTTGCGCATATAGATTATTTGGGCGCCGCCTGTATTTTGCTTTTCGGCTTCGGTTGGGCAAAGCCTGTCGGTATTAACCCAAACAATTTTAAAAGACCCAAAGCCGATATGGCTTTAACCGCTCTTGCAGGGCCGTTTTCAAACCTTATTGTGGCGCTTATAGCAATGCTTTTGGCAAATACGGTCAGACTTTTTATTACCGCGTGGTCGGCGCTTCTTTATATACATCTCTTCCTTTTTTATATTGCGTATATAAATGTTTCGCTGGCGGTATTTAACCTTATTCCGATACCTCCGCTTGACGGCTCAAGACTGCTTTCCGCACTTCTTCCGAATAAGCAGTATTATGCCCTTATGAGGTATGAACGGTATATTTTTTGGGGACTTCTGGCACTTTTGTGGTTCGGTGTGCTTGATGTTCCGCTTAATTTTCTTACCGGCAAGGTTATGGATTTAATTAACACTCTGGCAGGTCTGCCGTTTATGCTTATAAAGTAATGGAAAACAGTATATCATACAAAATCGAAGGCTTTGAAGGGCCGTTAGACCTTCTTTTGCAGCTTATTGCAAAAAACAAGCTTAATATATACGATATACCGCTTACTTCCCTTGTCGACCAGTACCTTGAGCAGATAGAGCTTTTTAAGGCGGAGGAAATGGAAATCGAGAGCGAGTTTCTCGAAATGGCGGCGAGACTTCTTTATATAAAAACCGTAAGTCTCTTGCCGAAGCACGAGGAAGCGGTAAGACTTAAGGAAGAGCTTACGGGTGAATTGCTTGAATATATGGTTTGTAAGCAGATTGCGGCGAAGCTTTCGGCTATGCAGGGCGGTTTTGACAGATTCGTAAGATCTCCCGATGAACCCGAGCCGGACAAGACCTACGAGCTTATTCACCAAAAGGATGTAATGTATCTGTCATACCTTTCGGCAGTGGGCAGGGGACAGCGCAAGCTGCCGCCGTCCACCGCTCCTTTTACAAAAATAGTGGCAAAAAAAATTGTTGCCGTATCAACAAAAATAGTTTTTGTTATAAGGAATTTATGGACAGGGGGAAGCAAAAAGCTCGGCTCGCTTTATAAGACCGCGCACAGCCGTTCGGAGCTTGTGGCTACATTTCTTGCGGTGCTTGAGCTTTGCAAAGCGAACCGCATAAGGGTGGACGGAGATTCCGACGACGCACAGATAACACTGATCAAGGAGCATAAACGAAAATGACCGTTAAAGAGCTTATTCCCGCGTTTGAGGCAGTTCTTTTTTCAGCAGGCGAGCCGCTGGGTATAGAGCGCTTTTCGCAGGTTTTTGAAATCGAACCCGAGACCGTTACGGAAATTATGGCAAAGCTGGCGGAGAAACTTAACTCTGAAAACAGCGGTATACAACTGCTCAGAATGGAAAATATGTACCAGCTTGCAACCAAAGAAAAATACGCAGAATATATAAAGAAAGCATTTGATATTAAACGCAGAACACCGCTTTCACCCGCGGCGCTTGAGGTGCTTGCGGTCGTTGCGTACAATCAGCCCGTTACAAAATCGTTTATTGAGCAGGTGCGCGGCGTCGACTGCTCGGGCGTTGTTACGACCCTTGTGGAAAAGGGCCTTGTAGAAGAACGGGGTCGTTTGGAATTACCCGGCAGACCGCTCCTTTACGGCACAACCAAGAACTTTCTGCGTTGCTTTTCAATGAGCGATCTGTCTGAGTTGCCGCCGCTTCCCAAAAACGAAAACGACCAAAGGGATGTAGCGGAACAGCTTTCTATGGAGGAGGACTCCGAACAGTAGGCGAGCCGATAGGAGGGTAAATGTGATTGCCTTAATAATCATTGCGGCAGTAATTGTTTTGATAATCGTACTGCTTTTTCTGCCTGTAAGCGCAAATTTAAGTTTTGAAGGCGATTTTTCGGTTAAAATAAAGCTGGCGGGTATAAAGCTTTATGATTCCGAAAAAAAATCCGCGGAAAAGCCGAAAGAAAAACCCGAAAAGAGCGAAGAAAAAAAGGAAAACACCTTTTCAAAGCTTAAAGACAGGTACGGTTTTTCGGGAGCCGCAAAGGAAATACTCGGCTTTGTAAAGGCAGTGCTCCGAAAGCTCAAAAAGCAACTGAAAAAGATATTGATACGGCGCCTTAAAATTGATATAAGGGTAGCTTCGCCTGATGCGGCGCAAACCGCCGTTGAATACGGCGCGGTATGTGCTTCGTTTTACCCTTTGTTAAGCTTTTTTGATAATGCGGCAAATGTAAAAATGGAACAAATAAATGTAACGGCGGATTTTGAGTCGGGGAAGCCTGAATTTTCATTTTCGGCTCTTGTAAAGCTCAGAATAATAAATCTTCTTATTATGACTTACGGAGTCTTTTCGGAATACAATAAATTTAAAACGAGGAATGAATTATGAGCGAGAACAGCATTAAAAACATTATGGATGTTACTATGGACAAGCTCCGCGCTATGGTTGACGCCAATACCATTATCGGCGACCCGATAGTGGTTGACGGCATTACTTTGATACCGGTGTCTAAAGTTTCTTTCGGTCTTGCGACGGGCGGCAGTGATTTTCCGAGTAAAACGCAGTCGGGACTTTTCGGCGGAGGCGGCGGTGCCGGCGTAACGGTATCTCCCGTTGCGTTTATTGCGGTAAGCGACGGAAATGTGCGTATGATGCCGGTTTATAACGAGCTAAGCTCCTTTGATAAGGCTATGGCAATGGCGCCCGATGTGCTTGAAAGAGCCAAAGAGCTGTTTAAAAAGGACAAAAACAAAGCTTCGCAGTAATTCGGTAGAATTTAACGGATTTGCCGCACAACCTTGTCATATAGCCGGCTTGCTCTTAATAAAATTAAGGGTAAGGTGGTGGCTTAATGAAAAGGTTGCTTTGTCTTGTTTTATGCGCTGTTTTGCTTTCTGGCGTGAGAATATCCGCAATGGCTGTCTCGGCTAAAGCGGCGGCGGTTATAAACGGCGATACGGGTGAAATACTCTTTTCGCAGAATGCGGACGAAAAACTGCCCATGGCAAGCACTACGAAAATTATGACCGCTTTGCTTCTTTGCGAGCACGGCGAGCCGGAAAAAGAAATTACCGTAACTGCCGATATGTTAAGGGTCGAGGGTTCCTCTATGGGTCTTCTTGCCGGCGACAGGGTGACTTATCACGACTTACTGTACGGTATGATGCTGGCTTCGGGGAATGACGCCGCAAACGTTACCGCAATAGCGCTTGGCGGCAGCGTCGAGCAATTCGTGGAAAAAATGAACGCAAAGGCGGCGGAGCTTGGACTTAACAACACGCATTTTGTCACTCCGTCGGGGCTTGACGCAGACGGGCATTACACAACGGCGGCGGAGCTTGCCGCCCTTGCGGCTTATGCCCTTAAAAACGAAAACTTTGCCAAAGCGGCAGCAAGTGAATCCGCCGTTTTAAATTACGGAAATCCTCCGTACAGACGGTCGCTTAAAAACCACAATAAAATGCTTAAGCTGTATGACGGCGCCATGGGCGTAAAAACGGGATTTACCAAAAAATCCGGCCGTTGTCTTGTTTCAGCGGCAAGACAGGACGGTAAGCTTGCGGTTGCGGTCACCCTTAATGATCCGAATGATTGGGAAGACCATGCGGCTCTGCTTGATTTCGGACTTTCCGAAATAAAACAAACCGACTATTCCCCAAAAACCTCAATGTACGCCATACCCGTGATAGGCTCTGATATCGAAAAATTGCAGGTTTTTATTGAGCCTTATACAGTAAACACACTCGAAACGCAAAATATTAATTGTACTGTTAATCTTCCGAAGTTCCTGTATGCCCCCATAAAAAAGGGGGAAGTACTCGGGTCTGCGGTTTATACTCTTAACGGCAAGGTGATAGGTACGGTGGAGTTAAAGGCGCTGACAGGAGCAGAGCCTTACAGTGAGTCACCGGGCATTGCCGAGATACTGATAAGAAATATAAAATACATATTTTTGAATTTTTAGGAGCAAAAAATGAAGGACAATAAAATCAGGCTTCAAAAGCATCTTTCCGAATGCGGTGTTGCCTCTCGAAGAAAAGCAGAGGAGCTTATAGAGCAGGGAAAAGTAAAAATAAATGGCCATGTGGCTGTTTTGGGCGCAAAGGTCGACCCTAAGCGGGATAAGGTTACCGTAAGGGGGAAGACCGTAACTGCAGTAAACGAAAAGTACTATATAATGCTTAATAAACCGAGAGGCTTTGTCACAACGGCAAGCGATGAGTTGGGAAGAAAAAATGTCTGCGACCTTGTAGCGGATGCAGGGGTAAGGCTTTTTCCCGTCGGAAGACTTGACCGTGACTCCGAGGGACTTATTATAATGACAAACGACGGGGATTTTGCAAATAGGCTTACCCACCCGTCCTCCCATGTAAATAAAACCTACCGTGTAACCGTAAAAGGAGAAGCGAGCGAGGAAAAACTGCTTGAAATGAAAGAGGGTATATTGTTAGACGGGAAAAAGACTCTTCCGTGCGACTGCTTTATAGCCGAGCGCAAGCCTGACAGAACTGTGCTTATATTTATACTTAACGAGGGCAGAAACCGTCAGATAAGGCGTATGTGCGAGGCTGTGGGACTTACCGTAATAAGGCTTAAAAGAACGGAAATAGCGGGTGTAAAGCTCGGTATGCTTCCGCAGGGGAAATGGCGGCCGTTGAACGAAAGGGAAATGCGCCGTCTTACAAATATAACACAGAAAAAAGAGGATGTTTAATGCTGACCGTAGCCACAGTACATGATAAAAACAGAATTAAGGAGTATTTTGCCGAAAACGGACTTACACCGTCCGAAGATTCAGGCTGTATGGAGGCGCGGTGCGGCGGCGAAACTTTGGGATTTTGCCTTTATAGGCTTAGCAAGGATGAAATGACGATATATAAGGTTTCTCCCGAAATCGACTTTCTTTTGGCTGACGGTATTTTGCGCAGCACACTGCATCTAGCCCACAGAAGAAATATTGTAAATGTGTACTGCACGGATGCGAGCAGGGCGCTTTGCGAAAAGTCGGGATTTATCAAAAATGCCGAGAAAGGATTGCTTGATATTTCGTTGTTATCAAGGGATTGCTGCGGCGGATGTGATTTATAATAAAAAGTCAAAAAATCATATTTTTTGCTTGACTTTGCTATCTGTTTATGGTATATTAATTAGGCGCTGAAAAAATGCTGGTGTAGCTCAGTTGGTAGAGCAGCTGATTTGTAATCAGCAGGTCGGGGGTTCAAGTCCGTCCACCAGCTCCAGCATAGCTGTGTTTTTTCCGCGGAATTCAATATGGGAGAGTTCCCGAGTGGCCAAAGGGGACAGACTGTAAATCTGCTGCTTTATGCTTCGATGGTTCGAATCCATCCTCTCCCACCAAAGTCAAATTATCCGAACATTGTCATCAACGGTGACGCGTTCGGATTTTTGATTTTTATAAGCGACTCAACTTAACATCATAGCACAAGGGCAGAGAGTCAAAACTCTCTGCCCTTGTGTGTTTTATCTGCTCTTTGTTTTTTAATACATTTTTATCGGTAAAAACTTCTTAATACTATTCTTCTAAAAAACCGATTTCGGCCATTATACCGGATAATTTTTCCATCTGTTCATCATTACCCGAACATTTTTCAAGCGCTGCAAGAGCCTTATTCTTTAATGGTTTTTTATCGGTTAGATCATCATACATTTTACTGTAAAGTTCCAAAAGCTTTTGTAAACTTTCTTCTCGGTGATGAAAAACTTCGGTTAGTGCCGCAATTTTTTTGATAGCGACTTCTTCATGAACTGTGGTGTTTTCCTCTCCGGTACGGTCACTGTCTTCAATGCAGCCTATATTATTGACTGTGTTTTTTAAAATCAAAAACTTACTAAATTTCTGATTATCTTTTCATAAGTTGGTAAATGCCGATATATCCCGTATTTTAGGGCTTTATCGGTATTTTCTTTTTGGAAGATACCTTGCATAAGCTGGCATTTACCAGCATGAAAATGCAACCAAAAGTAGTAAATGAGTAGTAAATATAAGCTCCGATATTAACAAGCCAGTCTTTCCAGTTCCGCTTTTGCAGATTGAAATGTACCGTGTGCGTAATAGCCAAGTGTCATGGTTATGTTAGCGTGTCCCATGAGATATTGCAGGGTGTTTGGGTTCATTCCTCTATTTGCCATATTCGTACAATAAGTATGCCTGAATGAATGTGGTGTGATGTTCGGTAACTTATCCGTGTGATACTTGTTATATTTCTTAATCAATCCTCGCACCATACCCTCATAGTTTCCTGCAACTTTAGGCAAGCCCTCACGGTTTAAGAATAGGAAATTGCTGTAACCACCTACAATCAGCGGTTGTGCTTTTCCTCTGCTCTTTAGTATTCTTTGGATTGCTTGATAAGCCCGTTCTGTCAATGGAAGTTCCCGTTTTCCGTTTTTGGTCTTTGGTGTTTCAATATAGTAGCCTATTTCGCTATCTTTCAATAGCTGGTGGTCTATATTGAGTATTCTGTTCTGCATATCAATATGCGTCGTCAGTCCGCAAAATTCAGAAATACGAAGTCCCGTTTCCAGCAGAAGCACAACCTCATCATAATACTTGCTGTAAATCTTGTCCTTTTCCATAAAGGCAAGCAGGCGTTCTTCCTGCTCTGGTGTAAGGATAACTTTCTGCTCCGTATCATCTTCCAGAACATCACTTAGCTTAAATTCAAACGGGTTCTTTCTGATACAGTCGTCTTGTATCGCCATGTAAAATGACGCTTTCAAGGAACGCTTATAGTTATCAATCGTTTTATAGGCATATCCTTTTTCACTCATTCTGATAGCCCATTCTTTAGCGTCCGATTGCTTCACAGTATCAATCGCCCTCATACCCAACGGGTCGTTTTTCAGAGCGTTCATAAGATACTGTCGTCCTTTTTCAGTAGCCCTTTTGATGTTCTTTCTTTGGCTGTTCTTCTTGTCGTAGAGCTGGCAGACTGTCATTTTACCGCCGACTGTGTCGATACCGTCGTTAAGGTCTTTTTTTATCTGTGCTTCTTTTTCCCTCAACGATATATCATCACGCTTTCCAGCAGGTGTCTTGTCTGTCGGTACAAGTTTCCAAGAATAGACAAATTGTGGCTTTCCGTATATATCGGTATATTTATAAACGTATCTTCCGTCTTTTCGCTGGCTCTCTCCATTACGCAAATTGCGATTTTTACCGTCTTTTCGTTTTACATTAGACATAGTGTAAAGCTCCTTTCCGTCATGGAATGAGCCGTGATACGCTATATTTATTATACCATATCTACGGCTCAATGACATTAGATTTCGTCCAATGTATCTATGATTTTTTCAAATTGTTTTCGCTTAATCTGAATACGGTTACCGTTCACGATAACCCAGCCAGCGTCAATATTTTCTTCGGCTAATTTACGCAATTTCTTTTCGCCAATGCGGAAGTATTTGGACGCTTCTTCAATCGTCAGCGTATATTTTTCCCAGATAGGCACATCAGTATTGTTCATAATCTATGCACCCCCTTTACTGTGTGTCATTTTTTACAAGCAGGCAGACGGCTTTGGAAAGCTCCGTTAGTATCTCAACTATTCCCATTCTTGTGGGCAGAACCGCACCATGCGGACGTATCATTATTCTGTGAGGATAGGTCGTGGCAAAACGACTTTTCCAACAGTCGCTCTCGGATCACTGCGTGGGTCGCTCGCTTTCTTTTGAAAAGGTCGTGGCGTACAGTCCCCGTGGCTCGCTATCTCACAAACGTATCTGTCTGCTTTATTCAGTTGTCAAAGAGCTGTGGCGAAAGCGTGTTGCTTTCATGTAAAAGCAGGGGCAGAGCAGGAAAGAGGGGATTGAACAAATCATGCTCTGCGGTTACTGCTTGTTATTCTTCGGTTTCTAAAGGAATATCAAAGTCCAAAATCATTTTGATAAGTGCTTCTCTGATACGTCCTTTTAATTCCATGTCTACGACTATGCAGACATTACCATATTTGTCGTAGAACGGACGCAAACAACATTTTGATATGTACGGGTCATACAACGCCAGTATCTTTTCAATCGCATTTACGTTGCCGTCCACAGCCGACGAAATAAGGTAAAATGACGGGCGTGTGTTATTCATCATTCATGTTCTCCTTTAATTTTTTCTTGATTTCTTCAAGTGAGTTCTTCCTACTGCGGAACGACGTTGAACGGTTAATCTTTAATCTGTCGCCGATTTCTGTATCGCTCATGCCTAAGAAGAAATACATCAACAAGATTTCTCTGTCTTTTTCAGACAGATACTTAATCGCTTCTGCTAAATCATCATCAAGGACACGAACCTCAATACCACATACATCAAAGGCGGTATAATCGCTTTCGTATTCGTCCCAGACTGCCAGCTTTTCTACGACGATTTCTGGAAGTTCACAATAGGAAATTTCCTTATTTCTTCGTCGCTTTAATTCTTTGCGATAATTACGGACAATGCCTTTCACTACACGTTTGAGCTTGCAGTCAAATTGACATTGTATTGTCTTTTGGAAGTCCGACGGTTTCATATCATCACACCCCCTTTCCGTTATGACGTGAAAAGTGTTTATCCCTCTTTCCGCACCATATCTGTACAGCAAGGTGTGATTTGTTGCATGATTTTGAAAAAAAATGAAAAAATTTTTTCGGGTACAAAAAAAGCCCGCACAAAACATATAGTCTGTACGAGCTATTAAAGCTGTGAGATATTCAGTTGTTAATAAAATGCTGTTAGGTAGTGTATGACCGTATAAGATTATGCTTAAAACTTTCCATGACACAAGCCCCCTTACAGCACTTGATTTCTATTAAACTTTTGTCTTTTTTGTAATCTTGTAAATATATTCTTCTGGAGTAGGGCGTTTATTTCCAAAATACTTTCTGAAATTCTCCTGCACTTCTGGGTCGGTGCTGTTCATAGCTTCATCAATCGTCGCTTCAATATCAGCTCGAACATCAGCTAATGACACACCGCCAGCTTTTGCACCAGCTTTCAATGCTTTTTTAATATCTCGTTTTTTAAGTCCTATCATAGTATTACCTCGTCACAATTTACTGAATGTTTTAGAAATGTTTTTCAAAATGCTTATATAGAATAATCCCTAAAAATGTTTGCAGTAGGAATAAACCAAATATAATGCCTATAATCCATGCTTCAATATGAAGTAACGCAAGTACAAAAGCAACAAACAAGTACACGAAAGTCATTAACTGATATACTAAAGAACCAGCTTTCATTCTTAAAAATATTTTTCTTTCATCAACATTATTGATGTGATTTTCTCTATTTATATTTTGTAATTTTTCTTTATTTTTTGGCATTTCATAATAACAAATTTTCAATAATTGAACACCAGAAGCAAAAGCTAAACCGAACCCCATTGCGTAAAAAAGTGTAGCGTAATAATCAGTATCAATAACGAAATATCCAAAACATATAAAGATTATACCTATAATAATCTCAATGATAAATGATAATTTTTTCTTCATTGTTAATTCCACCTTTCAAAAGACTACATTTTCTGTATTAAAAAAATCGTTTTATGGTTGTTCAAATTATCCTGAATGTAAGTTTACTTTAGCTGAACATTTTAGAAAGAAAAAACTAACCAAAACGAATGTAAAAGAATTACTGGAGGGAAAAGAAACCCTGGTAAAAGGAATCAAAAACAAAGAGAAAAAGCCCTACAATGCCGTTGTAAAAATTGGGGAAAAGGGATATATTGATTTTATATCTTTCTCAAAATAAACATAAAAGCCCTTTAAAGAGGGCTTTTATATATTAATCACAAATCACTTATCACAAATCACTTATCACAAATCACAAGTGATTTGTGATTGTTGATGATAAAATAAGAATAAGAAGAAATAGAAAGAAGTGAGTGATTGTGGGAAATTTAGGCGCACAAAAAGAAAAACGAAATGATACACCAATCAGTGCAAAAAAAGATATAATGGGAGATAAGACGGTTCGTGTTCGTGCTGACTTGCACCATATCATAAAAATCGAAACAGCAAAGAATGGCGGAAACGTAAAAGAAGTTATGGAAATAAGACTTAGAAGCAAACTTAAGAGTGTGTTGATATTGCAGTATCTTAAAATTTTGTGTATAATAGGAATTGAAGTTAAATTAGATGCTAAAAATTTGTAATTAAGAAGGAGGGATTCGTCATGTTGGTATTCCAAATGCATAATGTAGATAAAACATCTACTGTTTTGAAACAGACTAAAAACAGTGATTACGCAGATAAATAAATACGTTAGATTAATTCCTACCAGTGACTAATCTTATGACTTTTTAAACAGATAACTAAAATTACAAACAAATCGTTTAACTTCTGTATTTATTTACAGATGTAATCACTTCAGGAGTGATTACATGAACAAAAATATAAAATATTCTCAAAACTTTTTAACGAGTGAAAAAGTACTCAACCAAATAATAAAACAATTGAATTTAAAAGAAACCGATACCGTTTACGAAATTGGAACAGGTAAAGGGCATTTAACGACGAAACTGGCTAAAATAAGTAAACAGGTAACGTCTATTGAATTAGACAGTCATCTATTCAACTTATCGTCAGAAAAATTAAAACTGAACATTCGTGTCACTTTAATTCACCAAGATATTCTACAGTTTCAATTCCCTAACAAACAGAGGTATAAAATTGTTGGGAGTATTCCTTACCATTTAAGCACACAAATTATTAAAAAAGTGGTTTTTGAAAGCCATGCGTCTGACATCTATCTGATTGTTGAAGAAGGATTCTACAAGCGTACCTTGGATATTCACCGAACACTAGGGTTGCTCTTGCACACTCAAGTCTCGATTCAGCAATTGCTTAAGCTGCCAGCGGAATGCTTTCATCCTAAACCAAAAGTAAACAGTGTCTTAATAAAACTTACCCGCCATACCACAGATGTTCCAGATAAATATTGGAAGCTATATACGTACTTTGTTTCAAAATGGGTCAATCGAGAATATCGTCAACTGTTTACTAAAAATCAGTTTCATCAAGCAATGAAACACGCCAAAGTAAACAATTTAAGTACCGTTACTTATGAGCAAGTATTGTCTATTTTTAATAGTTATCTATTATTTAACGGGAGGAAATAATTCTATGAGTCGCTTTTTTAAATTTGGAAAGTTACACGTTACTAAAGGGAATGGAGATAAATTATTAGATATACTACTGACAGCTTCCAAGAAGCTAAAGAGGTCCCTAGCGCCTACGGGGAATTTGTATCGATAAGGGGTACAAATTCCCACTAAGCGCTCGGGACCCCTTGTAGGAAAATGTCCTAAGTGTGGCAACAATATTGTATTAAAAAAATCGTTTTATGGTTGTTCAAATTATCCTGAATGTAAGTTTACTTTAGCTGAACATTTTAGAAAGAAAAAACTAACCAAAACGAATGTAAAAGAATTACTGGAGGGAAAAGAAACCCTGGTAAAAGGAATCAAAAACAAAGAGAAAAAGCCCTACAATGCCGTTGTAAAAATTGGGGAAAAGGGATATATTGATTTTATCTCTTTTTCAAAATAAACATAAAAGCCCTTTAAAGAGGGCTTTTATATATTAATCACAAATCACTTATCACAAATCACAAGTGATTAATCACAAATCACTTGTGATTTGTGATTCTTAATGATACAATATTACTATACAAAAAAAGAATGGGGCGTAGTTATGGAGAAGGAAAAACTAAAAATACTTGAAGAATTAAGACGTATTTTTATCTAAATAACGAGCTGTTATAACCCATGTAATTTGTCCGATAGCAATAACTCCTGCTATCGAAAAAAACACAACTTTACTCATATATCCCATAAAGACAAGAGCAAATAATACAAGAACCAATAATGTAAGTGTTACTTTATAAGCATTCGCAAGAGAAGCATTAGTAATTGCGATATTTCTTTCATCATTTTCTAATATTTGCATTTCTTTTGTTGGCTTACTGAATATATCACAACCCATAAAAATCAATATTATTCCAATAAGCGTTGTACCATAGACAACCAAATCTGGACGAGGTACGGGCAATAGTTGGTGTACGCCTAAACCATAAGTTAGTAAACCACCTAAAAAGATTATTACACCGATAAATAATTCAACTTTTTGTATCTTATGTTTCATTTGCTTTCCTCCTCATAAATAAATATTTCTTCAATACTCATTTGAAAGTACCTTGCAATTTTAAAAGCTAAGATAATAGAGGGATTGTAGCGTCCATTTTCTAAAGAGCCTATTGTTTGACGAGATACTTCAAGAGCAGTCGCTAAATCTTCTTGTTTAATACCTCTTTGTTTTCGTAATTCTTCTAAACGATTTTTCACAACATACCCCTTTCTTGAACAAATGGAAAGTTTGCTTTCCTTTTCTAATCTTATGATACTCCTGCAAGTAAAGAATGTCAAGCAAACTTTCCATATTTTATTATCCTACAATCTTCCAGTTGCTATCCTTATGTAGCACAAGTTCATACTGCGATATTTGTGTAGCCTTTGTCTGATTATCAAGGAATTTCACAGCAACTTTGACTTTCACATTGTCCCCGTCCTTTGTAAAGATAGGGTTTACCAGTTCAGCATAAATGTAGTCCCTGCCGATAGGCTCAAGCACATTTCCCGATACATAGTAGGCAAGCTCTTTTTCTGTGGCTGTCGGGTACAGCTTAAAGAATGTTTCAAGAAATGCAGTAGCGTCATTGACGGTATCAGCGTCTACACTTGCATTTGCTTCTGGTGTCTTAGGCTCATAATCTGATTTCTCGATTGCTGGTGCAAGGGTAGGGTTCTGAACGATTACCATATCCCCGTCAGCGTCTACATGGACTTTTACGGTATAGGTTGCTTTCACATTGCTTGTCTGTTCTCCCTCTTTTATCTGCTGATCCACTTCGTAGGTAGCAGAAAAAGTGTCCGTTCCCGACTGTTCAATACTCCATACAATCACATCTGTAACTGTGGAGCTGGTCGGTATATCGGTTCTAATGGTATCCACATTCAAGTCCTGCAATTCCTTTGTCAGATAACCGCTGATTGCCTGCGTCCTTGCTTCAATCGCTTCTTTGCTGTTACTCCATGTGTAGTAGGGCTTTGCAAAGTTCTTCACAAAATTTTCTATCCCGTTGGTGTCCTGCAAGCGAAGCTCTATGATTTCTTTTTCATGGGTCGTGTGCTGGTCGATAGCCGTAAAATTCTTATACGCCCCAAAGCTCACGCTTGCGATAAGCACCACCCACAATGCAATCACGGATTTTTTATGTGTGCCTACCTTGAAAGTACGCACCTTTTTTTCTTTGGGTTCTTTGATAGTTTCTGTCTGTTTCTTATTCTTTCTAAACATGATGAAATCCTCACTTTCTATTGTTTTACTCGTCCTGCACCGATTAAGTGCTGTTGCCAGTAACTACTACTTAGGTCTGCATATCCTATCGGGTCGCCTGCGTGGTACATCTGTGTCGGCGAAACAAGAATACCGACGTGTGTTACATAACTTCCAGCGTTATAGGTAGAATGGAAAAATACCAAGTCCCCAGCCTTTGCCTGCGAAAGTGGAAGATGTTGGGTTGCGTCATACTGTGCTTGTGCGGTTCTCGGTAAGGAGATACCAGCTTTTCCATAGCACCATTGCGTCAGTCCCGAACAGTCAAAAGAAGTGTTGGGATTGCTACCGCCATACACATATTTCCAGCCTTGATATTTTAACGCTTCATTCATGACCTTTTGTGCCAGCTCTCCCGATACCTGCGGAACAGTTAAATACTGATTGACTAATTCGACGTAAAATTGATTGCCATACTGATACCGCCAACCCCCGTTCTTCGCAACGGCTATCGGGTTGGTGTAGGTTACTTTCTTTCCACCCGATTTCTCACGGGCGAAGCTCTCTGCAAGGTTAAAGGTGTGTTTCTTTCCTTTTCCTGCCACATATCCCACATAACCACCGCCATAGTTATAGGACTGTATCGCTACATTCAAATCGTCGATACCTTGATTTTTACAGGAAGAAAGCAGGGACGCAAAATACTTACACCCCTGCTTGATTGAGCTTTCCGTATCTAAAGAGTTGGGCGGTAAACCAAGACTTTCTGAACTCTGCATAACATCTTCTGCCGTACCGCCACTTTCTACTTGAATGATAGCCAGTAGCACGTTGACATACTCGGAGATACCGTTTTCTCTGGCGTATTTTTCCACCATAGGCTGATGTTTCAAGACTTCTGCGGATAAATTCATACCCGTAATGCCAGAAGAAAAGTTGCTGTTCTCGTCGTCGCTGTCCGCACTAATGAGGACACCAAAGAAAAGGACTATGGAAAAGAGGATAGGAAACAGACTGCCAATAAGAGCGATATGTTTCAGTTTCATTTTTTCTTCTGTCCTTTCTTCGTTACAAGGTTACGGTTCTTTTCGGTATGTTCCGTTGTACGCTTTGATTGTTCAAAGGTCTGTTTCTTTGTAGTACGCTCTGCTTTGTAATTCTGGCGTGTTTCCTGCGATACTACTTTTTCTACATTCTGCCTATGTACTGGCTGTGCAGGCTGGGTCGCTTTCTTATCAGAAGCACCAGAAGATAACGGACGCTCTTTCACAACATTTGTCTTGACTGGTTCACTTGCTTTTGAAGTGGTCGCTGTGGCAGGACGTTTCACTTCCTGCATTTTTTCCGCACTCGGCTTTGGAATGGTTGAAGCTGTGGCTGGTCGCTCATGGGGACGGGTAGCTCCCGTTGTCGCTGATCCGTCCGTCTTTCTTTGTCTTGCTTCTTGTGCCTTTTGAAGCTCCATACGTTTGTCAGCGATATTCTGTCTATGCTGTTCCTGCTTTTCCAAGCGTCCCGTCTGTCTGGACTGCTGTTCCTGCACCATGCCACGCTTGAAGTCTGATACGCTGGACTTTGCCTTTTCCTTTGCGGAATACACCGCATAAGCGGTCTGTGTCGGCATATCCTTGATATTCTCTTTGACAGCGTTAGCCTTGTCTTTCACTTTATTTTTCGTATCTAAGACAGCACCCACCTTTGAGCCTGCACGCTGTCCCATGCTGGAAGTGGTATTGCCCCGATTTTCTTTAGAAGCCGTATTTTTTCTTTCGGCTCTCTTGCCAGCAACGGCACTTCCAGCTACCGCACCAGCCACACCACCCGAAATACCGCCAGCACTTACCGCCCTTGCAATACGGTGTTCCATACGCCTAGCCCTATGTCGCATAAACAGATACGGTCTGCGGAAAATTCTTCGTCCCATGTTTTGACTGTCGCCAGCATTAAGTGAGAACATACTCATTAAGTCGCCCAGTTTCATATAGATACCAGCAAAACACACTATCTGCAAGAACGCCACCATAAAGAACGGGTAGTCTGTGGAGATGTTATAAAACATACTGGAAATGCTGAACGCCACCGTTACAATGAGCGTTATTCCTGCCCGTGTCATTATGGTATTAAATACCCTCACGATTGCCTGCTTTGCCATGCTTTCATAGCTCGGTATCATGGAAAGTAGAAAGCTGATAGGTAAAAACATTGCAAAGATAATAAAGAGTATCTGGCTGAACAACATCATACCCGTAAGCAAGAATACAAATATCGTGATACCTAAGTTAAAGAATAGCAGGAAGAACACCATACCTAAACGGTTTACGACCTGCGGTATCGTCAGATTGTTGTTGTCATTGTCCTCGATTTCTGTTTTCACGACTTCCTCTCTGGTCTTGCCGTCCTCGTCCTCTGGACTTACTGATACCAGAGCTTCTACACGGTCTGTCCCGATTTCCTCTGCGTTGCTGTTACCAAATTGAAGCAAGAGCCACGGCTGTTCCACTTGAATGGAAAACAAGCTGTCCCGTATCAAGTCCACGCTGTCCTTGCCCTCGCTGTCAGAGTTGGGGAGCATGATTTTTGTTCCCAAGTCCAAAGAAGCGGTACTGATGTCTGATGAAAATTCATTTATCTTCTTGATGTAATCGGGAGCGTAGGCAATAAAGGAAGCGGACAACACGAACACCACCACAAAGTTAATAACAGCGTGAAGTGCCTTGCTGGTTTCGCGTTTGATAAGTCCCGTATAGGCAACATAAAGTCCCACTATTAAGATAATGAGAAGCAGGAAACCGACATAGAAGCCCGTAGAAGAAAAGCCGTTCTCGGTAACGCCTGCAAGGGTCTGTATGCTTTGTCCGATACTGTCTGCCATATCGTTAATAAAATCAAGTTTGTATGCTTCCTGCACCACATAGCCCGTAGCATTGCTTAAATAAAGGCTTATCGTCCAGACAAAATTGGTAATGCAGTAAAGTCCGTACTGCACCGATTTTCCGATACCGTCCAGCCAGTTCCATGGCAACCACGACCAGCTATTATCCACATAAAAATCAAGCTGGTAATTCGACAGCGGATATTTTGAGTAAAGATTTTCTGCGTTTATGGTATCGTCCACAAGCCCCGTCGCATGAGCCACCGTCCCCAGAAGTGAGAGCAGGATAAGGGAGAGTGCCACGACAAACAGAGCCATTTTGAGAAAGTGAAGTATCTTCCTTTTTGTGAACGCACCTTTTATCCTTTCTTTCATCACTCCACCTCATTTCTCTGTACGGGCGGTCTGGTATCAAAGGCGTGTAGCAGTTCTTCAAAGACTGGGTGTATCTGCACCACACCGACACGCCCGTATAAGTCCTGCAATAAGCATTGTCCGTTCTCCAAATCACGCAAGCGTTTCTGGTTGTTCTCGTCGTCCTTGTCGATACCGAAAAATTCTAAGGTCTGCTTTATCTCGTTGATGTCAGTAGAACGAAAGGCAAACTTCAAGCCGATATTGTTTTTCAGACTTTCCTTTGACACGTCGCCAGAAGATTGTGTAACAAAATAGACGCCTGCCTGCATAGCTCGTCCAGCACGCACCAGCTTATTTGATAAAGTTTCGCCTTGTGCCACATTTAAGAACGCCCACGCTTCGTCAAGGTCTACAATCTTAAAAATGCTTCTGTCTGAATGGATAAAATCAAGGGCAAAGGTACTAATCACAATCAGCATAGACACCGACAATAATTCAATGGTCGTGTATTCCTCAAATGTTGTATCCTTATCTGGTAATACTAAGTCCGCTACTTGAATGATATTGAGTTGGTTATCCAGACTGATTGCATTTTCCACCGTACCGTCTGAAAACAGCAGGTGTGCAAAGTCGTAGTCCGTGAAGCTGTCGATATGTTCTGCGATATTTCTTGATATGGGTGTATCTTCACGGCGTAGCTCGTCTATCACATGGAGCAAGCCCCGACTGTCGCTCTGGGTAACGGAGCGTACCGCCTTACGAAGTACAGGGAATTTTTCGCCGTCCCTAGAGGAAATACCCGTAAGGAATGTTAAGATGTCGATTGCCAGACTTTCAGCGTCTTTTACATTCTTCATAATCACGAACGGGTCAAGAAGTCCTGCATTGTCCTTGTCGCTGGTAAGGTTTACGATATTGATTTCATGGGCGATTTCTGGGAGCGTTTCTTTCCAGTTGCCCCTCTCAGCTTTGGGGTCTAAAATGACTGCTTGACCGCCAAACAGCACCGCATAATATACCAGAAGATTGTTGCAGAATGACTTTCCACCGCCAAGCGAACCGACAAAAGCAGAAGCAAGAGCGTTTGTTACTGTACCTTTTACACCCTGCGAAGCTAACGACGGTTGCAGGTACACATTTCTTCCCGTATCAACGGAATAGCCCATATAGATACCCGTAGTTTCCCCTAACTGCTGGGTCGCACCAAAACCAAGACCTGCCAAGAAATCTGATTTTACATACTGCACGTAGTCATTGATATATCGCTTGCTGGCAGGAAGAAATTCAGAATGAAGCCCCAGCATATCCCCAGCAGGACGCACCAGCTTTACATTGAGGTCGTCGTAAAAATCTTTGACTTCATCACAACGGCGTTTTAATTCGTCCAAATCATCAGCCGATACACGCACTACATAAGAGAGCTTATACATACTTTCTTTTGTCTGGTCTAAGTCCGTTTCCAGCTCATCCACGCTGTCTAATGCGTCCACCACATTTGAGCTTGTTTCACTTCCTGCTTGATAAGCGTGATTGTCAAGGTCTTTCAATTCCTTTTTCTTGTTGCGGACGGTTGTTAATGCTTTACGGTTCTCCACGATTTCTACATTCATAGAAGTATCAACGGGGAATGTGAATTGCTGTTGCTGGAAATAGAAGATTTCAGACGACGGAAAATCAAGCTCGCCAACAATCGCATTGACGGTAAAGTAGGACACATAGCTTTCCCTGTCCTCATGTTCCAATCGCAAATACCGCTGGCTTTCCTCAATCACACACCTTGTCGGACGGATAAGGTCGTAGTATTTTATCAGCGTTTCTTTCTGTAATTTCTTCTTTGGTAGCTGGTACTCATAATCTTCATAGGCGATACCGTCCCTGCCGTAAAGATGTTCCATGAGATACCCAAAATCATGGATTTCCAAGCGACGCACCTTAAAGCGACGGGAGATTTTATTTTCCAGCAACTTTTCCATTTTCATATAACGGTTGATTTCATCATTCGGCATGGAAACAAAGTCATTCATCAGCGTGTGGTTCACTTCATGGAGAAATTCCTTGAATGTCAGCCACGCCGATTTTTTGATGTTCTTCAGATTGAGCTGTTCTTCCGTAACCATGAGCTTAAAGCCAAGAAAAAAGCGGTAGTCCACTTGATTGTCCCCAATCATTGATACTAACGCTTCGGTCTGTTCGTCTATCTTCTGGCAGGCAACTTCCTTTAATTTCCCCGTAACCAGCTTCTTTGACTGCTCCTGCATACTTCGTATTGAGCTTTCCGTTGCAATCTGCAACGCATGAATTTTTCCCTCACGGGACTGTGCGATAAGCTGTCGGAAACTGTCATGCACGATAAATTTCTGCTCTGCGGATAGGAAAGAATAGTTGTATGGTATCAGCTCATAATAAGCAAACACCTCATTGTCCTTATTCCAGACAAGGTTATTGTCAATATATTTTATCGGGAACATAGTTCACACTCCTTACTGCCGTGATTGTTTCATTGAGTATCTGCTTATGCAGTTTTACGGCTTTTCCTGCATAAGTGATTTTCGGTCGCAGGGCATAGGTTATCTGTGATTTCAAAAAGCTGTACGGCTTCTTTCCGTCAAAGGTTTTCTGCGACATAAACCATGTGAGAGCAACGGGAATACCAAAGTATTTGAGAAATGCTCCCTCAATCATGGAAAGTGGGGGAATATCCCCAAACAGAATAATGAGAAATTCCGTAATCACAAACCATGTAATCTGTGTAAAGGTAACGGGAAAGGGTAAGTTAAAGTCATTGATTGCATACAAGACTTTTTCCACGTTCCAGATACCCGTATAAGATTTAATCTTTTTCAAGTTCTTTCAGCTCCTTTCGTAAGTTTCTAAATAGAAAAGGACAGCCATTTTCAGACTGTCCCTTAAAGAGAAATACGCTGTCAGTAACAACAATGCTTGTCGCTGATCTTCCAGCGTTAATATGGTATCTCGCACATACCTCGGCTTGTTTCAATAAAGCAACCGCCCATATCCAAATCTCGCCCGTAGGCTTCATAGTCAATGTAATTCTGTAAGCTGGGTGGAATGTCCCCAAGTGCCTGCAATTCGTCTATGTAGTAATAGGCAACGTCTGTCATAGTTTCACAGTCGGGATAATAATAAATATCGTCCTTGTGTTCCACGACTTCTTCCAGCGTCCCGTAGTGGCTGATAAATTCGTCCAGACACTCTACAATATAGTCGGGAAGTTCCTCTATCATTTCATACATCTCATTGAGTTCTTCAATGGAAACATACTCGCCAATCGCAATGGGGAAGTTGTCGGTATCATGGATAGCGTATTCCTCATACTGTTCATTCAAGCCGATTTTTTCTTTCACATCTTCCTCGTCAATGGGGAACGTGAACCAAGCACCGACTAAATAGCCCTCATTGTATTTGCCAAGATTAGCAATGTAAACCGCCATATCATCAATCATAAGCACCACCTCATTTCCTACTCTGGCAGTTCAAAGATACCGTGTTCTGTTACTAAAAATTTCCCGTGTTCCTGCAAGTGAGAAGCGTAGGCTTCAAAGTCAAAGTAATATTCTTGACAGTCCTCGGATAAATGCTTAAATGTCGGGTCGTTCATCAGCTTTTGCCTTGCAACATCTATCATGCTTTTGCAGTCGGGATAAACCGTAATCACGTTCCTGCAAATATAAAGTGCTTCTAAATTTTCATACACGGTAAGAAGTGATACATATTCTTCCTGCATATCGCTTGAAAGCTGGCGGTACATAAAATCTAATTCGTTGAGCTGGTACACGCTTGTATGTTCGTGGACTTCATCAGCAAAGGGCAGTACCTTTTCGATAATGCGGTAATCCCCACTTTCTGCACCGACACCTAACTTTTCTTCAAACTCTGCAACATCTATCGGCAGGTCAAACCAGTATGATGTTGTTTCTTCGCCAGTTGTTCCTTTCGTTTCCACCAGCACCCTTGTTTCCTGCATTGTTCCTCACGTCCTTTCTGTTGTTTCATCACATCTTGTAAGGTCTGGTACGACATACCAAACACATATTTAGAAAAATCTTCTAACTGTCTTTCTTCATAATCGGCAGGGTTCAGTCGTTTCATTTCCTGCCACACCTTACGCTTGTAAGAGGGCAGGTCGGAAATATAATCACAGCCGACTTTCGTCTGCATATCCTTAAAAATATCGCTCATTTCATCACTCCAATCTAAAATTTAGGTAAGAAAAAAGCAGTCAATCCTAAGACTAACTGCTTTGTGTGTATGGATATGAAATTGTCAAACTGGGATTTATCAATATAAACTACCATGGAAAAATATAATAAAATACCAAAGTACTTAATACAATTCCGACAATATACATTTTTCTATAGTTTACTTTTTTGAAAAATATTATGGTAAACACAACAGCTCCTATAATATCCATTAACAACTGAAATAGGAATGTTTGATGTTCCAAAAAATAAATAAAAACTGCTATTGTTTCAGCAAATAATGCTCCTACTGGTAAAGAATATAATACTGAACTAAAAATATGTTCCCTATTCCAATAGTACAGAATAAATGCTGCTATTGCACAAGCGATTGACCAAACAGTAAACAATATGAATAGCCCAAAGCGGAATCCGCCGGAAAACATAGGTATAAACATTCCTAATATTGCTTGTAAAGCATAAAAACTTAATGTCATTCCAAACATATACAAGAACGAACTAATTCCTGCACAAATATTTGAGGTGCTTAACATAACGATGATAGTATTGGTAATAATCCAAAAACCAAACAATGTTTGAGGTGATGAAAAACTCCATAGTGTATCTGCGGGAAAATAATCTAACAGTCTACATATACACCCTACTAATATACCAATTACAAATATCGCTGTATAAGACTTATATGTATTTCTTAGTTTTATATTTGACACAATAGTTTTCCTCCTAAGTTCAAATTCATATTTGTCGTTTTCTTCATATCCATATTATATCACTCACATATTAGCACTACAATAAAATTTTATGCACCGATAATCTTGTTGAACAGCTCTAACAGTACATCTTTCACACCGCCGGCATTGAATACCAAGCCGACAGCAATCAAGGCAACTACCAAGAAGCCAATGAGCTTTGAAAACTCACGCTTGAACCCTAAGTAGATACCGATAACCACAATCGCCATAAGCACTAAGCTCTGTGCGTTTGATAAAAACCATTGATATAAATTTTGTCCGAAATTCATTTAATTGTCCTCGCTTTCTTTTAATTGTTCCATTTCATAGTCAGCTTCTTTGCCGACATTCAAAATACACATCAAGACTACGCCGATACCCATTCCCATAGATACCAGCAGGAAGTCTTTTAATAATACCCACATTTTTTATCACTCCTAACTTTCTACTAAATCTTTTGCAGGGGTCGTCTGCTGTTTGATTATCATTTCATGCTTTTCTGTGAGCTTTGCCTGCTGTTCGATTGTTTCCATGTAGTCTGTACCGTTTCCCTTATCAATCTTTTTCAGCATTTTTAAGGTCGGTGCTACCTGCCGTTGTACCCACCGCAATGTGCGGTCTAAGGTGTAAGGCTCTGGTTTTGTCGTCAGCTTCAAGCTCTGTCTGTTATCGCCGATAAACCAAGCCCAGCGGTCATTGAGCTTCCAGTCATTTTTTCGCTTGTCGGGTTCTTCATCAACAAACCGCACATACTGATTGATGATAGAAAAAGCGGTCTGTTCTGCGTCATAATAGGTCAGTAAATCTCGTACCGCATAATAGGCTCGTTCATTGCGAAGCCGTATTTCAAAACGGTTGATAATGTCGGCTTCTTCCAGAGGTGTCCCTAACTTGACGTACTGCTCATAGTCCTTTTCATAGATACAGAAATACACATCTGATTTCAGCGACCCAAGATAAAGGGTACGCCCCATATATTCTCTGTCGTCCTCTCTGTGCTTGATAAGCTCGCCCGACTGGTAAAACTTATAGCTTCTGGACTTTCCGATATATTCCCGTTTCCTGCATTTTTCCGCAAGCTCTGGAATATCCAAAATGCCCGTATGGTCGTTGATAGCAAGGTCGATACGCTTCATCACGCCACCGTCTATAAGTGCGTCCATAAGAAAGTCATACCAGCTTCTTTGCTGTGCCAGCAGGTAACTTTCAAACTGCCTGCAACCACGCCCCTTTAACTCTAAAAGGACACCTTTTTCTTCGTCAGCCGACGTATAGATAAAGATGTCCCCTAAAGAGTAATGCTCCGTATAACTGTAACGCCCGTAATTTTCATGGAGCATATAGTTGATATTCAGTTTTAATATATCTTTGATGATGTGCTGTATATCCAGCGTGGGAAAACGAATTTTCACATAATCAAACAGCATGGTAAGCGGTGCTTCTGGATTGAACTTTGCCAGTTCTTTATGCAGAGTATTCAGAAGTTCCTTTGACGGCTTCATTTTTCCGCTTTCTATCTTGTTGAGATATTCTCTTGTGATACCAGACGCCACCGCCAGCCTGCCTTGTGAGATACCGTAAGCAATCCGTTTTTCCCGTAATTCTTTTATCCATTGTTCTTCATTCAGAACCATACCCCCAATCTGTCAAGTGTGAAGTTTTTTAAGGCGACTTCACAGCCGATTTTTGCTAGGAAACCATGCGATAAGCCTTATGTTTCCTGTGTTTTTCGTCTATTGTCTATTTGCAAACGTACCCCTCTGTTAGATACCGAGGGGTTTTACCTGCTGGCGTGGCTTACGCCACACCAGCAACGGCTAGTCCGTGCCGTCGCCTTTCGCTTCGCACGTCGCCGTCCCGTCCTTCCTTGCTTGTGCAAGAGAGCAGATAGTCTGTAAAAAATCATGTCCTTTCGGGACTAAAGGCGTGTAAAATTCACTGATAACACTTGTTCCCACATCACAATAGCCACGCCCCTTGATACGCTTCTGGAAAAATTGCTTTTTCACATCTGAACCGAACAGCATACCGTAACCTAATTCGCTGATACGCCCAAGTCCCACACGGAAATTGAAGTTATCTCTGATACCGTCCGAGAAATACTTTGCGTCTGGACGCTGGCAGGCAACGATAAGGAAATAACCTGCTTGTCGTCCTAACATAACGATTTTCTTTAACTGGCTAAGTAAGCCCACGCTTTCTTTCGTCCCCAGCATTTCAAAAAATGCCACATATTCATCAAAGATAAGAAAGCAGGGAGGCAGTCCAAGATAGGCGTAGTTTTCGCCCGTCTTATAGTTCGGGTGTCGTTTCATTTCCTCGCTTCGTCGTACCATGCCCTCATAAAAGGCATTGACGCAATCTATCATTTCTTCTTTAGTATGGTAGACGTTTGGCATGACTGTTCCCAAGTCCGCAAGGTCGCTGTTCTTTGGGTCTAAAATGTAAAGGACAGCGTTTGTATGCAGTAAGGCTTCAATGAGCGTCAGCAGAAAATAGGTTTTACCGCCACCAGTCCCACCAGCAATCAGAGCGTGAGGGAGTGCGTCATATTCCCAGACAAGATTTTTCATCAGTCTAAGACAGCCATTTTCTGCCCGTACTTCATCAATGGTAATGCGGTTCGCTATCATATCATAAAGCAGGGTATATTCAATATAGCCGTCATGCAGGGTCTTGTCAGTCAGCTCGCAATACAAGCCACTTTCCAGCTTATCCTCTAACCGTAAAAGCTGGTCTTGATATTTTCCCAGCGTGATTTCACAGCGGATATGAAGCAAGCCTTTTTCCATTTGATAATAAATCTTTGGAAACCAGACGATTTTTTCCCTTGATCTGCTTTGCAGGTCAGTAAAAAAACCGCTGTCTTGTACGGTATCGGCTTCATACCACTTGTTTTCCAGTACCATTCTTGCCAGCTTTTGACGGTGCAGGAGCTTCTTGAAACTGTCGTAACAGAAGCGGTAATACCCAAAAGCGACCAATGCACAAACACCAGTCGCTATCAGTATAGTTATGAAGTTGTAAGGGCAAAGCGTCAAGCCGTTCTCTAACAAGCTGAAATGCTCCCAATCGGTACGCATGAGCTGTTTACTATTCAGTAGCAGGAGAACCGCCACGAATACAAACAGAAGCGTTCCTATGGAAAAGTGGTAAACAAGGTGCTTGTCGCTGGCTCTGATACGGTGTCCTTTATTCCAAATCTTACGCATAAAACAATCTCTCCTTTCTGTGTACGAAAAAAGCAGTCAATCCTAAGACTAACTGCTTTAAACTGTCTTTATTCAAAAATAAATATATCTTCTATCGGAGCTTTTACAGCTCTTGAAATATCTATTGCCAATTTAAGTGACGGATTATATTGTGCTTTTTCTAATCTCATAATAGTTTCACGACGAACACCTACAATGTCAGCGAGTTGTTCTTGTGTTAATTCTTGTGCTACACGATATTTTTTTAAATTACATACAAACTTTGCTTCCATAATTTATTCCCTTTTTTCATAACGATATAATAAATAGTTGCTAAGAAAAAGAACAAGAGCATAGATAAGTGAAACAGAAATCAGCATAAACATTGCACACCACTCAACATTACGGGAAAACATACCTATTGCCATAAGCCAGATAACTACAAATAATAGTTTAAAACCTATCTTGTAAGCTTCTAATTGTGCCTTACGTTTATTTTCTTGAAAAAGCTCATCTTCTAAGATATGAGAAAGTTTACCTTCAAAGAAAAAACTGAAAAAACCAAAAAATATGAAAAAAGCAAAAGGAAATATTTCTCCAAATTTATAGTATGTCCAAAATCCGCCAAACCCCAGAAAACCAAACATTCCACAAAATCCCCAGTAAGGAGAAATTGTTCTTGAATATCGTTTTTCCCTGCTGTTTTTTGAAAAGACATTTTTAAAGCAGATAATTACTATATAGATAGCATATAGTGCTATTAAAGCTCCAATTACTAACATAGGAATATCCTTGTAAGAAAATACATATTCCGACATATCCATATTTTTGACCCAGCGTCCATTATTGTATAATAGGGAGTAGATTGTACCAACAATAAGCAATAAAGCACACCCTACCCCCATAAAAATAATTTTTTTAATTTGTTTCTTTGACATATTTATCTCTCCTTTCAAATGAGATGTTTTTGTATCTTTATGAGATAAATATATCACTCCGCATTGTTTGTGTCAATCAAAATTGGTCAATCAAAATTAAGACAAATACATCACTTTTATTTCTTCGGCTGTCCCTGCGTTGTAGGGTTCTGTGGACTGCCTGCGTTCTGGTTGCCTTTATTCTTCAATACAATATCCTCTGCCTTTACATACCAGTCCACATCTGCACCCGTATAAGTCTTTCTTGATACCGTATCGGCTACGGGATTGACAAGCTCCACAACTGCATTGTACGGAAATTCCCTTAACGGTACTTCTGGCGGTACGGACACGGGGATAATTCCACCATGCAGACTGCACTTCAAATCATAGATACGCTTTTTAAGCTGGGTACTCGGTGTCCCGTCCTCATTCTGTAAGAACACATCACGCACCGCTGTAAATTTTAATTCTCCAAATGTTTTCTCTTTGTCAATAACAAACCCGTTTGATAATCTCATAAATTCTTCACTCCTTTACTTTTCTTCAACTGCTACAATATCATCAGCAACTAACACATAATCGGTATGTCCCATATCCCCGATTGCGTAACCTCTGCCGTATAACTTCGGATTGACAAGTTTTACTTTCTGTTCATACTTGAACTTCTTTTCGCCAGCCTGCACGGGAATTTCCACCACAACATTTTCGCCTTTTTGTACGTCAGAATAAAGGTTATAGCTTCGTCTGGCTAAGACCCTGCGGTTATTTTTATCTCTTTCAAAGACTGGCTCACTTTCGCCTGCAAATTCAAGAGTTCCAAAAGACTGTGCCATATCTGGCACGACATATTTCATTTCCATATTGTTTTACCTCGTTTCTTTCTATTTTTGATAAATTGATTGTGATTTCTTATTCTGGCGGTTTGGGAAGTACCAGCAATCCCACCGATAGTAAAGGGTAAAATCAATGCTTACGCACCCTTGACTATCCGTGTTCTTGCAGGTAAGTAGCAGACAAGCCAGAATAAGCGGAAGTCTGCCGTTTGACAGCTTCGGCGGAGAGCGTGATTTTTCTTTCCTCATACCGTTACCGCCTTATGATTTCTTCATTTTACGGCGTTTGTAGAAGAAGATACCTGCCAGCCCAGCACCAGAAGTTAAAAGAAGTGCAAGCAGTCCGTAAAGGTTTGTGTTATCGCCCGTTTTGGGACTGTCGCTAGGTCGGTGTGGCTTCTCTGGTGTCGGCGGTGTTTCGGGTTTCTCTGGTTCTTCTGGGACTTCTGGTTTTTCCTTAAAGGTAATCGTCTGTCCCTCGTCCTCAATGTCTTTATGCTCGGTAACTTTCTTCGGCTCGTCTGGATTGCTTAAATCGTACAATTCTTCAAAAGTTACAAGCTGTTTGCCATCAAGAGAAGTAGCGTCAAAGGTAAAGGCAACTTCCACTTTCATAGTTTCGCTGTCAGCGGTAAATGTATAATCACTTTCCACACGTTTTCCGTCGATAAGAAGCTCTGCATTTTCTTCTTTCAACATCTGCCAGCCTACAAGTTTGTACTGTGTACCGACTTCTAAGCCCTCTAAGGTTACGGTATCAATGATTGTTACCTCTTTTCCAGCTTCAAGTTCTTTGTTGCCGTCCTTATCCGTAGCAGTCGTACGAATTTTGATGATACGTTCTGTAATAAGTACCGTCTGCCCGTCGTCCTCAATGTCTTTGTGTTCCGCAACTTTTACAGGTTCTTTTGGATTGCTCAAATCATACAATTCTTCAAAGGTAACAAGGTTCTTGCCACCTAAAGCAGACGCATTGAATGTATAAGAAATTTCCACTTTCATTTCTTCATCATCAGCGATAAAGGTATAATCGTTTTCTACACGTTTCCCGTCAATGACAAGCTCGGCGTTTTCTTCCTTTAACATCTGCCAGCCTTTGAGCTGATATTTTGTGCCTTTGGTAAGTCCGTCTAATTTGACAGTATCAACGATTGTAACCTCTTTTCCTGCAAGGATTGTCTTTTCGCCGTCCTTGCTGGTCGCTGTGGTATGGATAGAGATTTCTTTTTCGTATTCATCAGTCAAAGTCCCTAAATCAATCACAAGGTTATTTCTTGATACCACGATTTCAAAAGGTGGGATAAGTTTAAAACCTTTGTTGCTGTCGCATTTCATTTCTTCAATGATGTAAGTATCATAAGGCAATGCACCCTTGCTGTCGTCTGGTTCAGAAGTTCCAAACCACACACCGTCCTCGCTGGTCTTGCCTGCGTTGGTATTGTGCTTATGAGAAGCCCAGTCAGCAGAAGTGGAGAATTGCCCGTTATCATCAGTTACTACAACATGACTTTCTCCCGTCGTCTTGCTTGTGATCCGAAACGGAACATCAGCAAGACGCTTGTGTGTGCCTGCACCGATTTTTACGCCCTCAATATCCCCACGCTTAATCTGATTGTAGATAGAATGAGATTCGTCGGTTAAGTCCACGATTTTTCCATTTTCTGTGATTGTAAAATCAATCGGTTTTACACCGTCAGTTAAGTAACCGTCGGGAGCTTCACTTTCAACGATACGGAAGTTTCCATAAGGTAAAAGGTCAGAAGAAGTAGAAGCGACACCCTCAAGGTCTGTATGGATTGTTTTTACCACTTCATTTTTCTTGTATAGCTTGCCCTCAACCAAAACAGAATTATCATTTAAGGAAATGATGTCAAAGGCAGTATCTTTCAAAGTGGCACTTCCTTGTGGCTTCGTATCGCCCGTTTCTAAATCTCGTTTCTGAATTTTCACACCGCCACGGATAATCTTATCTGATACGGAAAACTGGTTACTTCCAGATAATACGGCAAGGTCGCCGTCCTCGGTAATCTGTGTTACATATAAGCCCTTAATCTGTTCGGACTTATCGCCAGCCTGCATATATGCACCATCAAGCAAGTAACCGTTTGGAGCTTTTGTTTCCTCAACGGTTAGTGTTCCTAAAGGAAGAACCGCTTTGCCGTCCTGCATATAGAAACTGTCGCCAGATACCTTGTAAGCGTCCCCTAATTTTGTGATGTAATGGGTTGTCCCGTCGCTGTCTGTTTCGGCGATTGTCTTTGTAACCCATGTACGAGTAGCTTCGGCAGGGAGATTGTCTTTGTTATAGAAGCCAGCATAATACTTCCATGTAAATTCCGCACCTGCTAGAGAAGCGTTCCCCTGCGGATTGTCTTTCTGTGTTTCCATATCAATCTTGAAAAGCTCAATCAAAGTGTCCGTTACTTTTGGTATATCTGATACTTTCAAGGTCGCTGTCTTTCCAGCTTCAACCTTTAAGGAATATACAGTTTTATCTACTTTATATCCTGCTGGTGCAGAAAGTTCCTTGATATAAACTGTGCCAGCCTTTACCTCTACAACATCTGTATTTCCGTTTTCATCAGTCGTAAGGGTGGCAAGCTGTTTCGTGCAGTCCTTATCAGAAAAGACACCATAGGTCGCACCAGCGACAGAGTAATTCCCGTTACCGTCTGTAATACTGGTATTACTGGAAGTCTTTTGCAGTTTCGCATTTCCGACATTTAATTTCGCCCAGAATTGCCCCAATTCCTGCCCCTCGCCAGAGTAGATATAACCGCCACATTCATAGCGTCCTTTGTTTTCTTTAACAAAGGCTTTTGCACCAGAGAAAACTTCGTCCTGCGTAGCTTTTGGAATTTCATCATAAGAAGCTCGCACGTTGTCGCATTGCCAGCCAAGATGTACGCTCAATCTCTGCCAGACCACACATTGTTCCAACAGATAGACTTGCTTGTAGTTCAATTCCTTGTGAGTTTCGCCATACTGTTTGACATACTCTAAGGATAACGCCACATCTGAAATCTGGTCGGCACTCATGCGTGAGCTTGCGTCAGCTCTGGTCTTGTAGCCATTCTTAAAATCTGTATTGATGTCGATACAATAGGCAGTTTCGCCCTCGACTTTCATATAACCCTCATTGAATGTCGAACCGATAGAACCGTCATTCATTACTTTTTCAATGATACCGACACGCTCTGCACTTTCCGTCCAGTATTGCTTACTTTCTGCATGGACGGGTGTAGTCGGTAAAGCAGTAACGACAGTTGCAAGAGCTAAGAAGCCCGTACACAATCGTTTCCATGTCTTTTTCATAAATCTAATGCTCCTTTCATTTTAGGTAATAAAATAGCCGTCCAATAAGAACGGCTGGAAATAGAAAAGGAACGTCATTTTAGGCGTTCCATAGTCTATGAAATATTCAATTTTTTGTTGTTTCAATACGGATGTGCTGTACCATATCTTTGCATATCTAAGAAAACTTGCGTATCAAGGCTCATTCTTTAGTAGTAAATAAGTAGTAAATTGATGTGTTTGTTTTCTTGAAAATGCTGATAGATACTGTGTTTTAGCGGATAATCAGATTTTTATTGTGTTTTTAAGTCCAAAAATTGACTCTGCACCTTTTCTATCTGCTTTAAAATATAATCAATCGAAAAATTTTCTGTGTTTTTATTATTTGACATATTGTTATCCTCCGATTTTAAATCCGGCGGGTGCAGCAAGCATATTTTGTTTTCTTCTATATAATGCGCCCTGCCGTTCTTAACAAGACCTTTTGCCCTTTTAGGGTATGTCGCTTCGTATTCATTTCCTTTATCATCTACTACAATAATGTTTTTTTCTATGGGTATCATCCCCTGTATAAATGATGTAAAGCTGTTTTTTGTTATGGGTGCCGTCCCCGTTTACAGATAAAGTATAACATATTGTTTTCATTATAGCAATAATCAAATACCGATATTTAAAATCAGATAAAAGATATTGTTAATCAGATAAAATTTCATTGTTGTGTGGGCTTTCATATTATGTTAAAATGATTTTAGTAAGGTGGGAAAAGTATGCGGCACATAACGGTAGGTAGGAAATACAACGAAGGTAAGGTTGCAAAAATTGAGTGCGTTAGAAATGACCGACTTCAAAACATTGACATAAAAGACAAATGCTTTTTGCTGATCATTCTGACTGCCGGTAAGTTGGAATTTAAAGTAGAAAACGAGCAGTTTTGCGCCGCGGCGCCTGCGTTTATCTGCTTTGACGAAACGCAAAACCCTGTTCTTATTTCAAAACGGAAAGCACAGTATACCTGTATTTACTTTCATCCCGAATTTTTAAATGTTAATATGTCCTTTGAACTGTTGCGAAAAAAAGAGTACGTAGATATTGCCTCAACGCACGATTTATTTTTGTTAAAGCCGTTTACCAATAAGGCTTATGTTGTACCCATAGCCGAAACACAGCTTGAAAAAATAGTGCAGGCGGCAGATTGTTTGCAAACAGAGCTTGAAAATCAGAGGGATTGGTATTGGTCTTGCCGAGGTCGCTCCTATTTTATGGAGATTATTATTGCCTTAGAGCGTATGTACGGGCTGATCGGTTATGGAATAAAGCACCAAATATCGGATAATGCACCGATTATCAAAAACCCAAAGCTTCGTGACGCGGTGCTTTATATAGAGGGGCATTACGGCGATGATATAATCCTTTCCGACATATCGGCCAATGCGGGAATAAACCATACCACCCTAACCGCACTTATGAAAGAAGAACTCGGCTGTACGGCAATAGAGTACCTTATGAAATACCGCATAACCGTTGCCAAAAAGCAGCTTGAATTTACAAGCGTGCCGATTAAAGATATTGCAAATATGACAGGCTTTAAAACCGTGCAGCATTTCAGCCGTGTTTTTAAAAGTCAAACCGGCGCTACCCCGGCAGAGTTTCGGAAAAACGCCGTGCAAAAACGAATGGAGAGTTTTTAATGAAACAAGTTTTAAAATATCTTGATTTTACGGCACTGCGTTTGTTGCCCACAATAGTCCTGTTATTCGTTTTGTATTGTTCTGTGCAAGATTCACTGCAAGCCTTTAACAGAATTGAAAATTATAGTATTCGTCTGATTTTACAAGAAACATCCATGATAATTTGCTATGTATTTCTTGGATTTGCTGCAATGTTAAAAATATTCAAAAGAACTGTAAAGATATCAGTGTTTAGCCGATATTGTGCGGGGGCAACAGCGCTGATATACATAACGCTATATGCTTATGCAGAAATACAGGCTAAGTCGCTGCATTTGCCGGAATACCTTGTGAACTTTAACGATTATTATTCGTTAGTAACAATTCAAAACACAATGCGTGGTATAGGGTTTCTAATATTGATAGTAAGTTGTATTTTAAAAGACAAATTCACGAGAACTAAACGTATATTAACCGTTCTGTGCGCTCTGTCAATTTTCGTCACATCTTTTTGTGCTCCGTTGTATACAATAATGCAACTTAAAAATATGGTATCGCTTAGATTTTTGTGGAACTCATTTTTACTTTCTTATTGCCCTTGTGCTGTAATTATAACCGGATTATTGCCGATAATACCACCTCAAAAAACTGTTACGGAGAACACAAATGAAGAAAAACATCCTGCATAATTTCGTGTTTCTCGGTTTTGCTGTGCTGTATGATGGGTTGACATTGATTTTATCGTCTGCCTTTTTCACCAGCATTATTTTTAATATAAGCAGCATTTCCGTAATCAACGGCTCAATAGGCATAATCGGCGGTGCGGATATGCCCACTTTACTTTTTGTTTTGACAAAAAATCCGGTTATATTTCTTATGGCATTATTTATTATTTTCGAAATTTCTACGGCAGTGATTATTACTGTTGCAAGCTTCAAAAATTCATGCAGTATGCGGCTGTATATAACGGCAGTAGTGTTTTTGATTGTTACTGCAATTTTATTTATTTTAATACCGCCGCAAATGTATGCAATATCCCTGTTTGTTATGAAGGCGGCGATTATTTATAACATTCCTGTACTTTATTATATAGCAACGGCGGCGGAAATTATAATTATTTGCAAAAAGGGGTTTATAAAATGAATAATGCTGAAAACAGAATAGCGGAGCTGGAAAAAAGAATTACAGAGCTTGAAGAAAAGCTGGAAAATGTGATGATTTACTCCGAGGGAGCAAATGTATCGTTCAATAATTCTAATGTAAATATGCTGCAAATTCTCGGTGACGGGGCAAATATTACGCTTGAAAATGTGCCGCTTGACAGTGTGGAAATTTCCGGTGACGGAAACAATGTAGCCTTTTCCGATTGCCCTATCGCCACTTGCGCAAATGGAATCGAAGAAGACCTTGACGATATTGAGGACAGAGCCGACGATCTGGATTGCCGCATAGAAGATATAAAATGCGCGGCACTGGATACAAAAGCAATTTTAGATGAAGTGCAGGCACATTTTGATAAACTCTCAACCGAAATCGAAAGTTTAAAAGCCGAAAGCGAGGAATAAAAATGCGCGCTCCGTTTCAGATTTTCACTGTAATTTATCATAAAAAAGTAAGGAGAATATACCTTGAAAAAAATTCTTGTATGCGTAATAATATTAACGATTATTAGCGAATTATGTGCTTGCAAGAAAAAAGTATCAAATTCACCAAATAAAATAGACTTTCCGCAGATAGCACAAGAAATACATGGAATAGTTCCTTTTGAGTTTGAATTAGGAAATCAAAAGAATGAATTAGGTAAGGAAATCGGATTATATAAAATAAAACCGCGTAGAACCATTAAAAATTCTGATTATTACGACGGATATCTTTTTAAACTTTTCTGCGGAAATATAATAAGGAGCACAGAATATAAACAATATACAAAATATACTTGCGGTGACGGGGATACACTTGAAATATATAATAGCGGAAGCTTTATTTTCAGCCATAACAGAGACTGTGCAGAAGTGATTAATATCCCGGACGAGCAAGTTGTTGAACTTGCGGAGCAATACCTTAAAGACAATGATTTGTTGCCCAATGGTTTCACTGTTGGTAAAAGTTTGGGTGGCACGTATGATGAAAATGGTAAACCTTTAATGAAAAGTGTTGGCTTCTACAGAGAAATTGGAGGATATGAAGTGTACGGTCGTTCAGATATTGTGGTCGAGGTTGATGCACAAGGTATTAATGCGATATATAGCATATATAGTGATTATGAATTTGAAAGTAATGTTCGTTGCTTATCCTATAATGAGTTGATTAATATTGAACCATTGAAAGAAGGACAAATAGTTTACGATGCAACTAAACTAAATGCCGAAGTTAGTAAGATTATAATAAAGGAATTTAAGATAATGTATTATGATTCGCCTATTAATCAACCCGAATTATCTTATATCCAACCGGTTTATCAATTTAAAGGTGTTGCTGTTGATTCAGAGGGTAATGGTACAGATTATTATTGGACAATATCTGCAATAGCGTATTAAACAACCACTACGGTCTTGACGAATTTTTCTTCGGGGACGGGCGGCTTGCTGTTCGTACAGCACCAAACTGCCGTGAATTTTTCGGCATTGATATTTCGCAGAAAACCGTAAAACGGGCAAAGGAAAACCTGAAAAAACAGACGAATGTAACGCTTGTTTGCGGTGATTTTATGAGCTATGAGTTCGGGCGCAAATTCGATGTGATTTATTCGTCACTCACCTTTATGCACATACAGGATAAGCAAGCAGCAATTAATAAAGTAAGGTCGTTGTTAAATATCAGCGGTCGGTTCGTGCTTTCCATAGATAAAAATCAAAGCGATACCATAGATTACGGCACACGAAAAATCAAAATCTATCCTGATAATAAAGAAGATATTGTGAAGTATATCACCCAAAGCGGAATGAATTTAATGAAAGTATTTGAAACAGATTTTGCTTTTGTTTTTATTGCGGAAATGAAACAAAATAATTCTTAATGCCGATGCATATGAAGCACCTTCTACAGCAGCTTTCATACTTGACATTTCGTTGCGTTTGCGCTATACTGATATAAACTGATACTTTATTATATCGGGAGGCCGCTATGGACATTAAAGTCTTTACCGAAATGTTAAAAGATAAGCATTTTCCGGACTATAAAAAGCTCAAATACAAGTACGGTGCGGATTTTGACAGCTTTCTTAAAGCATTAGAGGAATTATATTATAAACTTTTGCCGCTATATGATTTTGACGGTAACAATATTGTTTTTACAGAAACCTTTAACGCCGTCAATCAAAATGCGGTAAAGCTGTTATTACAGCCACAGGATACGCATTACGGAATCAAAGCCGCCGAGGAGGAAATACTATCCACTTCGGCTATTGAAAGCGTGGATTTCAGCCGTGACAGTGTGCGCAAAATTCTAAAAGGCATGGCACCTGACGGCGAACAGGAAGATAGAATCTTAGGCATCAAGCACGGGCTTGAATTTATTGCCGATACCGCCAACAAAATAACCGAGGACAATTTATATAGGCTTTATATGATGACTGTCGGCAACTTTCTAACCAATGACGATAAATTGTTAGAGGGCAAATTTTACAGACACGATACCGTTTATGTTCTCAGCGATCATATTGAACATTCGGGGCTTGACGCCAAAAAAGTGCCTGAGTTTATGAGGTCGCTTATCGCATTTGCTAATGCCAAGGATGGCATTAACGATTTAATTAAGGCGGCAATCATTCATTTTTACATTGCCTTTGTACATCCGTATTTTGACGGGAACGGCAGAATTGCACGGCTCGTCCATTTATGGTTTTTAATTCAAAAAGGTTATCAGTCGGCGCTGTTTATTCCGTTTTCAAGCAGAATTGAAAAAAGCCGCAAGGCATATTATGACGCTTACACGGTGATTGAGGAAAACAAGAAACTGAGCGGCAAAATAGATGTAACTCCGTTTATTCTTTACTTTATAAACAATGTTTACAATAAAATGAATGAGGATTCTGCAGCCGTTGAAACCTTAACTGTTTATGATGATGCCGTTAAAGAAGGAAAAATAACCGAAAAAGAAACAAAGCTTTGGAGATTTGTGCTGTCAGCTTACGGTACAGGCGAATTTTCAACAAAGCGACTCGAAAAAGATTTCAGGGACGCTGCCTACGCAACGATCCGAGGTTTTGTTTTAAAGTTTGAAAAGCTTGGACTTCTTTCCTCTGTAAAATACGGTACGCGAGTTAAATACAAGGTTGTTAAATAAGGCGGTGAGAAAATGACAGGCGTGATATATGCACGGTATTCAAGTGATAATCAGCGTGAAGAGTCCATTGAAGGTCAGTTGCGTGAGTGCAAGGTGTTTGCCGAAAAGAACGGTATTCAAATTATCGACACATACATTGACAGGGCAATGTCAGCTAAAACCGATAACCGCCCGGATTTTCAAAAGATGATCAAAGACAGCGCAAAGCAGCAGTTTGAAACCGTTATTGTATGGAAGCTTGATCGCTTTGCCCGCAATCGCTATGATTCCGCACATTATAAAAGCATTCTAAAAAGAAATAATGTCCGTGTGCTTTCTGCCACCGAAGCTATTTCACAAGGCGCAGAAGGCATCATACTTGAGTCTGTTTTGGAAGGTATGGCGGAGTATTATTCTGTGGAGTTGGCAGAAAAAGTTATCCGTGGGCAGACCGAAAATGCATTGAGTTGCCGCTTTAACGGCGGAACTGTTCCTGTCGGATATAGCATTGTAAATCAGCACTTTGTTGTTAACAATGATACCGCTCCGTTAGTTCTTTCGGCATACGAAATGTATGATGAAGGAAAGACTATGCAAGAGGTTGCCGACGATTTAAATGTTAAAGGATTGCGAAACACCAGGGGAACAAAGCTGACAATTAACACCGTTTCCAATCTGCTCACCAATAGAAGATATATCGGCGAATATTCATACCGTGATATTCTTGTTTCCGACGGTATCCCTGCTATTGTGCCGAAGGATTTATTTAACCGTGTACAGGAGCGCATTGCCAAAAATAAAAAATCACCGGCGCGGCACCGCGCAGACGAAGAATATATTTTATCAACAAAGCTGTACTGCGGAAAATGTATGACATTTATGGTCGGTGAAAGCGGAACGGCGAGGAATAAAGAAACCTATCGCTATTACAAATGTCTTTCGGCAAAGCGAAAACGCGGCTGCGATAAAAAGGCTGTTAAAAAGAAGTGGATTGAGGATATTGTCATTGATCAAATTCTCAAATGCATTTGGGATGATAACCTGATTGATGATGTAACCGACCTTGTTATGAAAATGCAAAGGCAGGAAAACACCGTTGTATCTTTACTTAACAAGAGACTTGATGAAGTTAATAAAAGTATTTCCAATATTCTTTCGGCTATCGAGCAAGGTATTATTACAGCATCCACAAAACAACGCCTTGAAGAATTGGAAGGTCAAAAGAAAGAATTTGAAATCGAAATTGCGAAGTAAAACATTACGAGACCTACGCTTGACCGTGATCAGATTAAATTTTGGTTTCATCGCTTCAGAAAGGCGGATGCATCAAAACCGGAAAATCGCAGAAGGCTTGTTGACAGTTTTGTAAACTCGATAATTCTATATGATGACCGAATAGAGTTTTATTTTAATTTTAAAAAGGGTGCGAAAACACTTTCTTTGACCGACTTGGAAAAAGGTTCGGATAAGCTTGACTCGCTCCCACCATAATGTGGAGACAAAAAAGATGTCTCCTGCGAAAAGCCCGATTATATCGGGCTTTTTTGCTACCCAAACGGCGATTTTTCTCTGTATCAAAACGCAGATGTAAAATCGCCGTTTTCCCTTTGTGGATTGTTGCTCTACGGCAAAAGGTTTTCCTTTGAATTTCATTCGTGTTTAACCTCCATTTCTGCCGCTCGGCAATTTGCAATAATAAGTTCCTTTGCAATATCACCGCGAATGGTGAAGGTATATTCGTTACTCGGCAAATGCACCCATTCGGAGCTGTCAGCGAAGCAACCGCAAAATTCTTTGTTTATCTTTTCGTCTTTTACTTTTATGCCGTGAATTTTGCATATTTCGCAATGCAACCAACCTTTGCAAGTTTTCATTAGCTGTTGTCCTCCGTCTTCAACTCCTCAGGTTCAGGGAAGTCGTATTCTTTAACATAGTTATCTAAAAACTGTATATTCTGCGGTAATGTGGTTTCGATCTTGCCGTTTTCAAGCTCCACTATGCCGACAACACCCTTTATAATGCCGCCTGCTTGTTTGCCCTCAAAAGGCGACGGGGCGACAATTTCCGATACATCAGACCAACGATGAAAAAGTGCTTTAAGCGTTCCGCATACAAGGCAGGGGCGATATTCCGGATATTTTACGGTTATGCCGCATTTCAAAGAAGTCATTATTCGGTTACCTCCTCAGAATTGAGTTTGTCAGCTATTGCCTGTGCTTCTTCTTTTGACGCCATATATCCCGAACCGTATTCACGGTTTCCGCTATGTTCTGTTTTGTTTACATCCCGCAGACGGCAGACTGATAAAGATAATTGCCGCTTTCGGTAGGATTACAAGTTACTTTCCATTTGCCTTTCATTTATTCCACCACCTTTAAAACATCACGAGTCAAAGCAAGCAAGCTGTCCGCTGTTACGCAAACGGTTGTTTGTCCGCCCGTCGCAGAATAGAGAATATGAACATATTCTTCACCGTTGCGGCATAACTCGTATTCCGCTCTTTCGATATCTCTGTCGATTACTCTTAAAAGCTGCGTTAATTCTCTTTCACAAAAAATCTTTTTTACTAAACTCATACCGTTACCACCTTTTATTCGGTTATTTTTAAACATTGATATTAGATATTTCCTTGCGTACAACTAATTTTTCCGTTTTTATTTTTCCTGCGGATTTTTGTTTCTTTTTACACGATTTCCTCTATTTCGGAAGTTTCGGTTTAAAGTTTGCTGTCCTACATCTGCGCTATATGGTTGCCGACCGTTTTTATCAAGTCCTTCAACCTTTCCGCGGTTAAGTTCACGGTATACCGTTGTAAAGCTTACTTTTAGGATTTTAGCGATTTCGTTTATTTCCGTTCCTGCCGAATAGAGTTCTTCAAGCTTTTTGCGCCCTTCGCATGTTAAATAGCGAATATTCATCGTTTCACCACCTTAATTTATATAAAAAATAAATTGCCTTCAGTCTTGCGACCTCTTGCAATTTATTGTAAAACTTTTTATTGTAAAACTTTTTATAAAATTTTTATTGACAATCAGATTGGTATTTGGTATAATAATCAGGCGCGATAAAAAGCGAATATTATTATGCGAGTGTGCTGGAATAGGCAGACAGGCACGTTTGAGGGGCGTGTGTCTTTGACGTATGGGTTCAAGTCCCATCACTCGCACCAAAAAAACGGCAAGCACCGTAAGATGCTTGCCGTTTTTTTATTTTTTTTGCTGTAATTTTACCGCCGCTTAAAATTCATTTTCAAATATGACTGTTTCTTTATTTACTTCTTGATATTTGAATTTATTTCTATTAACTCATTTAAAATATTATAGCACTTCAAAAAGATGTCGGTGAATGTCGGTTTTGTTTCATGTATAATACTCTTGAAAAGCTAAAAGGAAAGGAGTATTATAAAAAATGAGCTTTTTAAATGAATTGTTTTCTGCCGGGGTGTGGGGAGAGAAAACACCAACGGCACCGCAATGGAAAAAATGGATACATCGTAATTTAAGCGATAATCATTGTCCGGAATGTCTAAAATTGCATGAATGTTGGTTTTTAAAGGAGAAAGCTCCCAGTTGGCCGCATCATCCATTTTGTCATTGCCTATTAGAAGATATTCCGTATAACGATGTTTTAACAAAATGTTCGTGCTAATGCCCGTATGAAAAGTTTGATCCATATTTATTCGATCCTGAAAACTCTTATAAACATGGTAAAAGCGCAATGTTTGAAAGTTGGGGATACTCTGTACGCGATTCATCTTATTTGAAAGAAGAAATTGAAAAACAAGGTTTGGAAAAGTATAAAAACGGAAATTACACAATAGGTTTATTAAATGAATATGGACAAAGAATAAGCATTAGGGTTGAGTTGCCGCGAAAAAACGGTGATGGTACCGTCTCTTTTATTACAGGTTGGATGGTAAATCCCAACGGACTAATACAATTAAATACACCGTTTGGAGGGAAATAATATGAAATATCTTGATTGTGTCGAAGTTATTGTTGAAAAAGAAAAATATGCAAAATATGGAGTACACAAAGGAATGCATGGCGTTATTTGGTTAGAAGAATCAATTGACGGAACTTGGGATGTTTTTTTTGACTTATTAGGTGAGCATGCTCCGATTGGTGATATCGCCATTAAGGAGGAAGATTTGAAACCTATTCCTAAAATTGATGTGAGACTTAACGAACAAATAAAAGCTAAATTTGGTGATTAAAATTTTGTATAGACAATACAATCATATATTATAATATGGGTAGGCGTTCAAATCCTTACACAAAAAAGTTTTCACATCTTTTTTGTAGTCTCTTGACAAAAAAACGGTAAGCACCGTAAGATGCTTGCCGTTTTTTACTTTTTTATTCAATTAAATCACTGAAATGATGCTTTGGACTTTTTTGAGCAGCATATAATCTTTGTCAACATTGCTTTTTTAAAAAATTTATGCTATCATACATAACGGTGATTTTAAATGACGAAAGTATGTATAATAACCGGCGCAAGCTCCGGAATAGGCAGGGCTGCCGCCGAAAATATGTTGAAACGCGGATACAAGATTTACGGTATTTCCCGACACGGCGGCGACATTGACGGCGTGGTAAGCCTGTGCGTCGATGTAACCGATGAACAAGAGATTTTTAAAGCTGTTAATACGGTTATGGCGGAAAGCGGACGCATTGATGTGTTGATAAACAACGCAGGGTTCGGTATTTCGGGAGCTGCCGAATTTACAGAGACCGAAGATGCCGAACGGCAGTTTAATGTTAATTTTTTCGGTGCGGTCAGAATGTGCAGGGCGGTGCTGCCGATTATGCGAAAACAAGGTTTTGGACGCATTGTAAACATTGGTTCGGTTGCCGGCGATATTGCCATTCCGTTTCAAAGCTTTTATTCCGCCGCAAAAGCGGCGCTCTGTTCCTACACACTGGCGCTTATTAATGAGATGCGTGAATTTAATATAACCGCGGTTTGTATTGAGCCGGGCGACATTCGCACAGGTTTTACCGCGGCAAGGCATAAAAACACCTATGGAGACGATATTTATAACGGAAGAATCTCACGCTCGGTAGAAAAAATGGAAAAGGACGAACAAACCGGTATGTCGCCCGAAACTGCCGGAAAATACATAGCCAAAATTGCTTCAAAGCAATCAAGTAAACCGGTTTTGATTATAGGCGCACAGTATAAAGCCTTGGGACTTTTAAAAAAGCTTTTGCCGCTCTCCCTTACCAACCGCATAGTCGGCGCTATTTATGCAAAGTAACGCTTTAATATTAACATACAAAACGCCCGAAAAGGGCGGTAAAAATCGGATATGCGGATATTATCAGCTCAAAACCGTTGATTATACGGTTTTGAGCGCTTTTTATTCTGCTTATTTAGGACGGTATCATACCTCGGCGGTTCTGTCGGTCATATTGTTTTTTACAGCTTTGATTTTGGTGTTGGCTCGTACACCTCCAACATCAGCAGAGCCGCCAAGCGAAACCCGTTTGTAAACGCTTGCAGCCCGTGCCTGTCTGAAATTTCCGCGTCAGCCTTTTCGAACTGTTCGAGCAGGGACTTTTGCCGCTCTGTAAGGGCGGCGCGCAGCTTTTTTTCAAGATGGACTGCATTTTCTATCAATTCGCTGTTATTGATGCCGTTCAGAAAGCTGTGTTCGTTCGGGTGAATATTGCCGTAATAAAGATTTACAAGTATACTCACTGTTTTCACTCCTTTTACAGATACGATTTAGTTTGTAAGAATGCATCAATAATTTAGCTTTCTTTTGAATGCTTGACAAGCATTTGTTTAAATGGCGTGGTATAATCGTATAAATAAACAAAAAGGAGCCTTGACACTTATGAAAAAATACAATGAAGCATTAAGAAATTTAAGAGAAGATAGAGATTATAAGCAAGAAACAATAGCAGAGGTTTTAAACATCACAAGACAGCAATATCAATTATATGAGAGCGGAAAAAGACAATTCAAAGTGGAGCATATAAAAACCTTATGTACCTTTTACAATGTTTCCGCTGATTATATTTTAGGACTGCCTGAAAATATGCCTTTTCCGAAGCGTTAAAAACCCCAACAGCAGAAATTTTTGGTTTTTACGCAAAAATTGTCGAAAAAGCTTGCATATATGCAAAATAAATGCTACAATAGCTCTGCAAATAAAAAAGCTAAATGAAGTATGCAGGAAATTACGGAATGTAAATATACACATCCGTTCCCGAAGGAGTAACACTCTCAGGTGTCGGCAAGGCGATGAAACTGTATACGGATAGCTCTCCGGAGAAGTCCTGATCAGGATGCCGAAGGTGCAAGGCGCAAGCCAATCTCTCAGGCAAAAGGACGGAGTAAAACTGATTACTTATGCCCCTTTGGGCTTATTTCAGCGTACAGTTCGGAGTTAAACGGTAACCGTTTAGCTCTTTTTATTTGTGTAAAAAGCTTTAGGGGGAATTTTAATGTGGGAGTCGTTTATTGAAACGGTAACCAAAGTAAACGATTGGGTAAACGGCGTTGTATGGGGCTGGCCGATGATTGTAATGATACTCGGTACGGGCATACTGCTCACCGTTCGCACAAAGGTGCTTCAGGTAAGAAAATTCGGGGAGTCGCTCAGCTCCACCATTGTACCTGTGGTAAAAGGTTTAGGAAAAAAGCAGGGTAAAAGGGATAAAAATTCCATTTCACAGTTCGAGGCGTTTTCCGCCGCAATATCAGGCACCGTCGGCACGGGTAACATTATCGGCGTAACCTCCGCTATTCTTACGGGAGGTCCGGGCGCCGTAATGTGGATGTGGATCTCGGCGTTTGTCGGTATGGTTACAAACTATTCCGAAAATGTTTTGGGTCTTTATTACCGCCGTAAAGAAAAGGACGGAAGCTTCAGCGGCGGCGCATTTTATTACATTGCATACGGTTTAAAGCAAAACTGGCTGGGACTTTTCGCGGCTGTTTTCTGTCTGCTTGCGGCAACCGGTATGAGCGGCGTGCAGACCAATAAGATAACAGGCTCGTTTATATCCGTTCTGAACACGGATGAAACATGGGTAAAACTCCTTATAGGCTCTGTTGTAGCACTCTTTGCCGCTGTTGTAATTATCGGCGGAATTAAGCGCATAGGCAGAATAGCGTCTATGCTGGTTCCGTTTATGTCGGTGCTGTTTATAATAATGTCGTTTATTATAATCGGTAAAAATATCGGAGCGGTTCCCGAAACCTTCCGCCTTATATTTTCAAGCGCTTTTTCCGCAAAGGCGGTTGCGGGCGGCGTCGGCGGATTTGTTTTCTCGCAAATAATCAAAAAGGGTCTTGCAAGAGGGGTTTTCTCAAATGAAGCGGGTCTCGGTTCTTCCGTTATAGCGCACTCCGCATCCGAAACAAGAGAGCCTGTAAAGCAGGGACTTTGGGGAATTTTCGAGGTATTTTTCGATACATTCGTAATCTGCACGCTTACCGCTCTTGTGGTTCTAACCACCAATATAGGAAACGGCTCTTACGAAAACGGCTCGTTTTTCGGTACAACAAATGCCGCGGGCGAGTTTGTGGGCGCTTCGGACTCGGCAACCTCTTTGTCGGCGTTTTCATCAAACCTTGGCACATTCGGAACGGTCACATTCCTTACAATTCTGCCGCTGTTTGCGTTTACCACGATACTTGCGTGGTCTTATTACGGCGAAAAGGCAATGGATTTCTGTTTCCGCAACACTTCGGAAAAAGCAAGAAAAAACGCGACTATGATTTTCAAGGTGGCGTATATTCTGCTTATCGTTTTCTCGTCTCTTATCGGCTCGGATCTGATTTGGGCGCTTGACGATACCTTTAACGGTCTTATGGCGCTGCCGAACCTGATTGCGCTTATTTTGCTTTCGGGTCAGGTTGTAAAAATAACCAAAAACTATTTTGACCGTAAAAAGGGCAAGGATGTAGAGCCGATGCTTTCGGCTTACCCCGAACAAAACGAGGAATTCAAGGCGCATATTTCGGGTGAAAATTCATAATATCCATAAAAACAGGCTATGTCACTGGACATAGCCTGTTTTTTCATATATTCAATGTATCCAGATATTTGCAGGCGGCTGTTGCGGCAACCGCACCGTCCGAAACCGCAGTGGTAAGCTGGCGGAGCTGTTTTGTACGGCAATCGCCTGCCGCAAAAACGCCTTCAGTCTCCGTTTTGCAGTCCTCGCCCGCTTCTATAAATCCGTATTCGTCAAGCTTTACAATGTCTTTAAACGCTTCGTTCTGCGGAATCTGACCTATCGCCGTAAACAATGCGGAGATTTTTAATTCCTCCGTTTCCCCGGTTTCGGTGTTTTCGAGAGTTACGGAGGAAAGCGAGTTTTCGCCGTTGAGCGAGGTTATTATGCGATTAAGCTTGTAAAAAACATTGCTTTTTTCCTTTAGCTTTCTTACCTCCGCGTCTGCCGCCCTGAAGTTTGCTCGCCTGTGAATTACGGTTACGCTTTTGCATATGTCCGATAAAAACAGAGCGTCCTCTAACGCAGTGTTTCCTCCGCCGTAAACGGCAACATCTTTGTTTTTAAAAAACGCTCCGTCGCACACGGCGCAGTAGGATATGCCTTTACCCGTAAATCTTTCCTCGTTTTCAAGAGCGATTTTTCTGTGCTTCATTCCGGCGGCTATTATAACGGAAAGGCATTTATGCTCGCCTGAATCGGTTGTCACCGTTTTAAGCTTTCCGTCAATTTTTAACGAAAGCGCCGTTTCGAAGGAGGTTTCGGCACCTGCCGCAGCGGCTTGGGACAAAAGCCTGTCCGAAAAATCAAGTCCGCTTATGCTTTTAAAGCCGGGATAATTCTCTACCTCGGGCGAATAGGAAATCTGCCCCCCGAATGAAGTGTTTTCAAGCAAAAGCACCGTCTTTCCGGCTCTTGCGGAATAAATTGCCGCCGTGAGTCCTGCGGCTCCTCCGCCTATAATTATTATATCGTAAATTTTGTTTTCCGTAGTATGTCATCTCCCGAAAATATAAGAGCTTGCGTTTCTCCGCCTGTATTTTACCACAAAATTCGCGGCGTTGCAACAAAATCGGATTTTAAAGCAGTTTTCACTTGATTATCTTTTCACAATGTCTTATAATATATACTGTATAGGGGGGACCGCAGATGAATCTTGATAAAATAATCGCGGTTCGCACCGGTAAAACGGTGTATAAGGATTCCGACCGTGTTATTAAGGTATTCGACAACGACTATTCCAAAACCGATATTTTGAACGAGGCTTTAAATCAAGCTCGTGCCGAGGAGGCGGGACTCAGTGTTCCGAGGCTCTACGGAGTTGAAAAGGAAGACGGAAAATGGGCGATAGTGAGCGAATATATAAGCGGAAAAACCGTGGCTGAAATAATTGCGGAAAATCCCGAAAAGGTTGATGAGATAATTAAAAGATTTGCCGAAATTCAGATTGGATTACAAAAAAACGGCTCTTTGCCTTTTGCGAGACTAAAGGATAAGGTTGAGCGCAGAATAGGGCTTGCGGATGTTGATGACAAAACAAGAGCAAGGCTTCTTAAAATGCTCTCGGATTTTCCCGAGGGGCACTGTCTTTGCCACTGCGATTTCAGTCCTACAAATGTTATTATAGATAAAAGCGGCAATCCTGTCGTGATTGATTGGTCGCACGCCGCAATAGGCGCTGCCGAAGCAGACGCGGCGTCGACTTATCTCAGATATTTATTTATTGATAAGACAATAGCCGAAAAGTACCTTGATTTTTACTGTGAATGTGCAGGAAAAAGCAAGGAAAGTATATTAAAGCTCATACCGATTATGGCGGCGGCAAAATCCGTGAGTCGGTATGCTTCTGAACGCAGCTTTCTGCTCGGATTAGCAGTTATATAATATTTTAACGGAGGAAAGAATATGAAGGTAACGGTATGTATCGGAAGCTCTTGCCATCTTAAGGGCTCAAGACAGGTGGTTGAGGCTTTGCAGGGGCTTATAGCCGACAACGATTTAAAAAACAGCGTTGAGCTCGGCGGAACCTTCTGTATGGGCAACTGCCAGCAGGGGGTATGCGTAACGGTAGACGGCGAGCTTTATTCGGTATCGCCCGAAACAGTGGGTGAATTTTTTGAAAGCAATGTTCTAAGTAAACTGAAATAAGCTTTATTAAGGATTGTATTTATTATGTCAGAGTTTTTAAAGCTAAAAAAATCCAACTGTAAAAACTGTTATAAATGCATCAGACACTGTCCGGTCAAATCCATCCGTTTTTCGGGTAATCAGGCGCATATAGTCGGTAACGAATGTATACTGTGCGGTCAGTGCTTTGTTGTCTGTCCGCAGGACGCCAAGGAAATTGCGGGTGAGACCGAAAAAGTTCAGGTGCTTATTAATTCGGGTGCGCCTGTAATTGCAAGCGTTGCGCCGTCCTTTATAGCAAATTACGACGGCGTGGGATTTTCGGCTCTCAAGGCGGCTCTTAAAAAGCTCGGTTTTACCGATGCGGAGGAAACCGCCGTCGGCGCTACAATAGTAAAACGGGAATATGAGAGACTGCTTAAGGAAGAACACAGGAAAATTCTCATATCGTCCTGCTGTCATTCGGTCAATCTTCTTATACAGAAGTATTATCCGTCTTGTCTGCCTTACCTTGCCGATGTTTTGTCTCCCATGCAGGCGCATTGCGAGGATATAAAGAGAAGAATTCCCGAAGCCAAAACAGTGTTTATCGGTCCCTGCGTTGCCAAAAAGGATGAGGCAGATTATTATACAGGTATTACCGATGCGGCACTCACCTTTGAGGAACTAACGGAATGGTTTGAGTCTGCCGGAATTGAGCCTGAAAAAAAGCTTGACAAAAGCGACGAAAGTCTTGCGAGATTTTTCCCGACCACAGGCGGTATTCTTAAAACCATGCAGAAAAATATGCTTCCCGATTATACCTACATAGCAATCGACGGCGTTGAGAACTGTATGGCGGCGCTTCACGACATAGAGGAGGGCAGTATAGAAAACTGCTTTATAGAAATGTCGGCGTGTGCGGGAAGCTGTATCGGCGGACCGGTAATGGAAAAATATCACCGTATGCCGGTAAGGGATTATGCGGCGATTGCGGGCTATGCCGGGAAGAAGGACTTTGCGGTAGATCAGCCGAACGAGCTTACGCTCCGTAAAACACTTGAGTTTATAGGAAGAAAGCTGCCCTATCCGTCGGAAAGCGAGATAAGAGAAACGCTTATGCGTATGGGCAAGCCGAGAAAAGAAGACGAGCTTAACTGCGGCTCCTGCGGATATAATACCTGCCGTGAAAAGGCGGTTGCGATAATACAGGGCAAAGCGGAGGTCTCAATGTGTCTGCCGTTTCTTAAGGAAAGGGCGGAAAACTTTTCCGATAATATCATTAACAACACGCCTAACGGCATTGTTGTGCTTAACGATAAGTACGAGGTACAGCAGATAAACCGCGCGGCGCTTAAATTAATGAATATTCCGAGAGAGTCGGATGTTATGGGCGAGCCTATAATAAGAATCCTCGATCCGAAACCGTTTATGGATGTTCAGCGCACGGGAAAGGCTATAAGGGATAACAAGATATATCTTGCCGAATACGACCGATATGTTGAGCAGACGATAGTGCTTGACAAGGAGTACAAGGCGCTTATATGCATTATGCGTGATGTTTCCGATGAGGAAATTCAGCGCCAGCGCAAGGAAGAACTCAGCCGTCAGACGGTTGAAACTGCCGACAAGGTCGTTGATAAACAGATGCGCATAGTTCAGGAAATAGCCTCGCTCTTGGGCGAGACTGCCGCCGAAACCAAAATAGCGCTTACAAAGCTTAAGGAGTCGATAAACGATGAATAAGCTTTGTGCGGATATAGGTTACAGAAGTATTTTTCACGACGGCGAGGAGCTCTGCGGCGACCATGTCGATGTAATAGAGCAGGAGGACGGTTCTACCGTTGTTGTTTTGGCGGACGGGCTCGGCAGCGGAGTAAAGGCGAGTATACTTTCTACTCTTACCTCAAAAATAATATCAACAATGATTGCCGCGGGACTGTCGCTTGAGGACTGCGTGCAGACAATAGCCGCAACACTGCCTGTTTGCTCCGAAAGGCATGTGGCGTATTCAACCTTTACCATTATGCGTATTGTGGACAGCAACGAAGCGGAGCTTATTCAGTACGACAATCCGTCGGTTATACTTTTGCGTGACGGCGAGGAATACGATTACCCGAAAACCGAGCTTAATATTGAGGGCAAGAAAATTTTTCAGTCCCGAATAAGGCTTTGCGAAAACGATGTTTTTGTTCTGATGAGTGACGGCTGTCCTCACGCCGGAATAGGGACTGAATATAATTTCGGCTGGCAGAGAGAGGATATTGCCGAGTTTATGAAGACCTTTTATTCAGTAGGTTACACGGCAAAAACCCTTTCAACCATACTGATAGACGAGTGCAACCGTCTTTACGGCGGCAAGCCCGGCGATGACGCCACCGCCTGCGTTGTAAGAATACGCAAGCGTGAGCCTATGAATTTGCTTTTCGGTCCTCCCTCTAACAGGGATGACTGCGATAAGATGATGTCGCTTTTCTTCTCTAAAGAAGGAAAGCACATAATATGCGGCGGCACTACCTCCACGATTGCCGCAAGGTATCTCGGCAAGCCTTTAAAGCCGAAGCTTGAATTTATAGATAAGGATGTTCCGCCTATTGCTGAAATTGAGGGCGTTGACCTTGTCACAGAGGGAGTTATAACCATAAACAAGGTGCTTTCGTACGCTAAGGATTATCTTAACGACAACGAATCCTATTCGCAGTGGGGTGTGAAAAGAGACGGCGCTTCACTTATATGCCGTCTGCTTTTTGAGGAAGCAACCGATATAAACTTTTTCGTGGGCAGGGCGATAAATCCCGCTCACCAAAATCCGGATCTTCCGATTAATTTCAATATTAAAATGCAGCTTGTTACCGAGCTGTCCGATTGCTTAAGAAGAATGGGCAAACGGATAAAGGTCAGCTACTTTTAATTTATATATTATTTCGCCGCAGGGGAATAAGCGGCAGTAAGGAGCAAAGTTTTGAGAAAATTCGATACCAAGGTACAGCATTTGAAATACAAGGTTCTCCGTGAGGTGGCACGGGAAGCCTGGAACGGAACTCTTACCGAGAATATGATTGATATTCCGAAAAGAATAGTTCCCGGAAATGAGCCCACAATGCGCTGCTGTGTTTATAAGGAGCGGGCTATTTTAGGCGAACGTATTAAAATCGCAATGGGCGGCGACAAGGAAAACCCGAATGTTATCGAGGTTATAGAAATAGCCTGCGACGAGTGTCCTATGGGCGGCTACGATGTTACCGAAGCCTGCCGAGGATGTCTTGCCCACCGCTGTGAGGATGTTTGCAGAAGAGGAGCTATTTCCTTTGATAATCAGCAGAAAGCGCACATTGATAAAACGAAGTGCGTAGAATGCGGACAGTGCGCTAAGGTCTGCCCGTACAGCGCTATACTTAATTTTAAGCGCCCGTGTATGATAGCCTGTAAGGTAAACGCCATTTCGATGACCGAAACCAAGGCGGCTTGCATAGACAACAACAAGTGCATCTCCTGCGGAGCGTGCGTTTATCAGTGCCCGTTCGGCGCAATTACCGATAAATCATTTATACTTGACGCCGTTGAAATGCTAAAAAATAACAGCGAGCACAAGGTTTACGCGGTTGTTGCTCCCTCAATTTCAAGCCAGTTTACATACGCAAAGCTCGGACAGGTAGTATCGGGTATAAAGGCGCTTGGTTTCCATACGGTAGTTGAAGCGGCTCTCGGTGCGGATATGGTAGCCTATGCCGAGTCAAAAGAGCTTGCCGAAAAAGGCTTCCTTACAAGCTCATGCTGCCCGGCATTTGTAAGCTATATCAAGAGCCAGTTCCCCGAGCTTGAGGAATTTGTTTCGCACAACCTTTCTCCTGCGGCTACCATTTCAAAATATATAAAAGAGCAGGACCCCGACGCCAAGATTGTATTTATAGGGCCCTGCACGGCTAAGAAAATGGAGTTCCAGAAGAAAGAGGTAAGACCGTACATAGATTGTGTTATCACCTTTGAGGAATTACAGGCTTTGTTTGACAGCCGTGATCTTGAAATTACCGAAATGGATGAGGGCGTGCTTGACAACGCTTCCTACTTCGGAAGAATATTCGCACGCTGCGGCGGACTTTCGGACGCTGTCTCCGAGGCATTAAAGGAGCAGGGAATAACCGACTTTGAGCTTAAGGGAGTTTCCTGCGACGGTATCGAGCAGTGCAAGGTTGCCTTGCTCAAGGCAAAGCGCAAGCTGTCTGACGCTAACTTTATTGAGGGTATGGCGTGTGTCGGCGGCTGTATAGGCGGTGCCGGATGTCTTACTCACGGCGAGAAGAATAAGCTTCAGGTTGATAAATACGGTATGGAGGCGCACGAAAAGACCATAACCGACGCAATCAGCCAACTTGGAAAAGTAAAATAATTTTATTTGTACCGACCGCAGTTTTTCCGCGGTCGGTTTTTCGTGTCGCAAAATTAACAAAATGGTTATAAATATCGTTTCCGCCGTGCTTGAAAAAAGCGCACTTATATAGTATAATAAATTGATTAGTGTATAAAGGAGCAGTATGATTGACTAAGGCAGTTTTGAATACCGAAGCCCACACCGAGCAAAGCGCTTATGCCGACCGTGTAAAAACACTGGCACTTAAAAAATACGGGAAGCAGCCTGCGGCGTGCGTTGTAACCTTCGGATGTCAGCAGAATGTAAGCGATTCGGAGCGGCTTAAGGGTATGCTTGTTAATATGGGTTATTCTCTTACCGAAAACGAGGAGGAGGCGCAATTTATCATTTTTAATACCTGTGCCGTCCGTGAGCACGCGGAAGACAGGGTTTACGGCAATGTCGGTGCGACAAAGGCGCTGAAACGCAAAAATCCCGATATTATTGTGGCGGTTTGCGGCTGTATGGCGCAAAGGCAGAGCGTTGCCGATAAAATCAAACAAAGCTATCCGTATGTAGATATGGTTTTGGGCACACAGGTACAGCATAGATTACCTGAGTTTATATACAGGCGGCTTTCAGGTTCGGGCAGAATTTTTGATCTGACGCTTGAAAACGGCGAAATCCCGGAGGGTGTTCCGATAAAAAGAGACGGCACCTTTAAGGGCTGGCTGCCGATTATGTACGGCTGTAATAATTTCTGTACATACTGTATAGTGCCGTATGTCAGGGGCAGGGAGCGCTCAAGAGAGCCGGAGCAGATAATAAACGAGGCAAAGCAGATGATAGCTTCCGGCTGTAAGGATATTACGCTTTTGGGACAGAATGTCAATTCCTACGGCAAGGGTGAGGAACACGGGCTTAACTTTTCGGGATTGCTGAGAAAAATCAATGAGCTTGACGGCGATTTCAGAATACGCTTTATGACTTCGCACCCTAGGGACTGCACAAAGGAACTTATAGATACTATGCGAGACTGCGAAAAGGTAAGCAGTCATCTGCATTTGCCGTTTCAAAGCGGAAGCGACAGAATACTTAAATTAATGAACCGCCATTACGACAGAAAAAGGTATCTTGAGCTTGTAAACTACGCTAAGGAACAGATACCCGACCTGTCGCTTACAACGGATATTATAGTTGGTTTTCCCGGAGAGACCTATGAGGACTTTAAGGAAACCCTAAGCCTTGTAAGGCAGGTAGAGTTTTCCTCGCTTTTCACATTTATATACTCTCCGAGGGAGGGAACGCCCGCGGCGATTATGGACGATCCTGTATCACGGGCGGAAAAGGGCAAGTGGTTTTCCGAGCTTTTAAAGGTTCAAGAGGAAATAGCGGCGAAAAACGAGCCGAGGCTTGTGGGCAAGACCTACCGTGTTCTTTGCGACAGCGTCGGAAGCGAGGAAGGCTATATGTCGGGGCGAAATTCCGGCACTGCAGTAATTGAGTTCCCGGGCGGTAATGATCTACTCGGCAGTTTTGTTACGGTTAAAACCGAAGAATACAGCGGCACATTAAAAGGTAAAATTATTTGAGAGGAAAAGAATTATGAATGTTATTGAACAGGCAAGAGAATTAGGAAAAGCAATACAGAAGGACAAGCGTTTTATACGCTACGCAAAGGCGAGACTTGCAAATGACGATAATAAGGAATTACAGGACTCGATAGGTCAGTTCAACCTTACCCGTATGGAGCTTGACAGAGAGGTAGGCTCGGATAATAAAGACGAGGTTAAGGTTATGGAGCTTAACGAAAAGCTCCGCAAGATATACAGCGAGATAATGTCCTCGCCGGCAATGACAGAATACAATACGGCTAAGGCTGAGCTTGACGCAATGGTAAACGAGGTCAATGTGATTATTTCGAAGAGCATTGACGGTGAAGACCCCGAGACCTGCGATACAACCTCAGGCTGTACGGGAAGCTGTTCGACCTGCGGCGGATGCCACTAAACGGAACTTGAAAATTTTGCGGAAGCGGGGAAGTTAAATGGCTGAGATGTCTCCTATGATTAAGCAGTATCTCGATATTAAGTCGCAGAATGATGACAGTATACTGTTTTTCCGAGTAGGCGACTTTTACGAGATGTTTTTCGATGACGCTAAAACGGCGTCGGACGAGCTTGATCTGGTTTTGACCGGCAAGGATTGCGGACAGGAAGAAAGAGCGCCTATGTGCGGAGTGCCGTACCATAGCTGTGAAGCGTATATAGCGCGGCTTGTCGAAAAGGGACACAAGGTCGCGATCTGCGAACAGGTAGAGGATCCTGCAACGGCGAAATCTCTTGTAAAGCGTGATGTTATAAGGGTTATTACACCCGGAACCGTAATCGAGGACGCCATGCTTGAGGAAGGCAGGAACAATTATCTTGCCGCCGTTGCCGTTAAGGAAACAGGCATAGGACTTTGCTTTACTGATGCGTCTACCGGTGAATGCCATGTAACCGAGATACCTTCAGATAATATCGAATCGGGGGTGTGCGACGAGCTGATGCGCTTTTCTCCCAAAGAGGTTTTGGTAAGCGAAGCTCTTAAGACCGTCTCCCTGCCGCTTTGGGACTTTTTAGCCAAAAATCTCGGAGCTACCGTTACGGTAAGAACCGAGCGCAGCTTTGACACAAAATATACCGAGCCGATATATTCCGGCAATTTCGGGGTTTCGGAGCTTGAGGGTCTCGGAATTGAACGGGGCGGCGCTAAGGCGTCCGCTTTCGGCGCGGTAATAGAATATCTTTACGAAACCGGCAAAAGCACGGATATTTCGGTAAACAAAATCGATGTTTATTCGGACAAGCAATTTATGCGCCTTGATATGACGGCAATACGCAATCTTGAAATTACCGAAACTATGCGTTCAAAATCCAAAAAAGGCTCTCTTTTGTGGGTGCTTGACAAAACAAGGACCGCAATGGGAAAACGCCTTATGCGTTCGTGGATGGAAAAACCGCTTTTGAATATTACGCAGATAAACTTAAGGCAAAACGCCGTTGAGGAGCTTTGCGGAGACACGGTTTTAAGAGGCGAGCTTTCGGAGGGACTTTCGGGCGTCCGTGATGTTGAGCGTATTATAACCAAAACGGTTTACGGTACCGCTTCCCCTAAGGATCTGTTGGCAATTTCCGCAACCGCGCACAGATTTCCCATAATTAAGGGTCTGCTTGCAAATTCAAACTGCAAGCTGCTAAAAGAAATATATAACGATATAGATACGCTTGAGGATATTTCGGCGCTTATAGATTCCGCAATAAGCGAAAACGCGCCGCTGACTGTAAGGGACGGAAATATTATCAAGGACGGATATAATGAAGAGGTCGACCGTCTCAGAAACGATATGAAGCACGGCACCGGCTTTATAGACGAAATTGAAGCGAGAGAAAGAGAACGCACCGGAATAAAGAATTTAAGGGTGCGCTACAATAAGGTTTTCGGGTATTATATAGAGGTTACAAACTCATTTCTTGATAAGGTGCCTGAGGACTACATAAGAAAGCAAACGCTTACTAACTGCGAGCGGTTTATAACAGAGGAACTTAAGGGCATTGAAAAGCGTGTCCTTACCGCGAAGGACCGTATTGTGCAGATAGAATACGAGCTGTTTGACGGAGTTAGAAAAAAGGCGGCGGCGGAGCTTAAACGCTTCCAGCAGACTGCCTCGGCAATAGCAAAAATAGATGTTTTGCGTTCGCTTGCGGAGGTTTCAGTAAATAACAGATATGTAAGACCGCTTGTAAACGATACGGGAACGGTAAGAATAATTGCCGGCAGACACCCTGTGGTCGAACAGGTTATAAGCACACCGTTTGTCGCTAACGATACCCTGCTTGATATGCAGGAGGACCGCTGTGCTGTGATTACCGGACCTAATATGGCCGGCAAATCAACATATATGCGTCAGGTGGCGATAATCGTGCTTATGGCGCAAACGGGTTGCTTTGTTCCGGCGCAGTCTGCCGAAATAGGCATTGTGGACGCAATATTTACAAGAGTCGGCGCGTCGGATGATCTTGCGGCGGGCAAATCCACCTTTATGGTGGAAATGAGCGAGGTTGCCGATATACTTAAAAACGCAACAAGGAAAAGTCTGCTTATTCTTGACGAGATAGGCAGGGGAACCTCCACTTTTGACGGTATGTCAATAGCCCGTGCGGTGCTTGAATATGTGAACGATAAAAAGAAGCTTGGGGCGAAGGCACTTTTTGCAACTCATTATCACGAGCTTACCGAAATGGAAAACGAGCTTTCGGGAATTAAAAATTACAACATCGCCGTAAAAAAACGGGGCGATGATATAACATTTTTAAGAAAAATTATAAGGGGCGGAGCAGACGACAGCTACGGTATAGAGGTCGCAAAATTAAGCGGTATACCGAACGAGGTCATACAGCGCGCAAAGCAGATACTTAAAAAGACCGAATCGGAAGGAATAGTTACTTACAAAACCGCCGCTCCGGCGGAAATGCAGCTGCCTATTGAAATGCAGCAGGCAGAGGAAATAATGGACGAGCTTAAAACGCTTGATGTAAATACGCTTACTCCGATAGAGGCAATGCAGATACTTTTTGATTTTGCCAATAAAGCAAAATCAATATGATGAAAGGAAGGTGTAAAAATGCCTAAGATAAATGTACTCCCGAAGCAGGTGGCGGAACTTATAGCCGCAGGCGAGGTGGTGGAACGCCCTGCTTCTGTTATAAAGGAGCTTGTTGAAAATTCCATAGACGCAAATGCCCGTAACATAACCGTGGAAATACAGCGCGGCGGTATATCCTATATCAGAATTACGGATGACGGGTGCGGTATAGCGCACGAGGATGTCCCGAAGGCATTTTTACGCCACGCCACAAGTAAAATTTCTTCGGGTGTAGATTTAAACTCTATCTCCACATTGGGCTTCAGGGGCGAGGCACTTGCGGCGGTTTCTTCCGTTTCAAGGGCGGAGCTTTTCACAAAGCCGCACGGAGAAGCTTTCGGAACTCATTATAAAATAGAGGGCGGCACGGAGACTCTTTGCGAGGAAGCCGGCTGTCCCGACGGTACAACCATAATAATACGGGATATTTTTTACAACACTCCCGCACGAATGAAATTTCTTAAAAAGGATGTTTCCGAGGCAAATGCGGCGGCGGCTGTGGTGGACCGAATTGCGCTTTCGCATCCGGAAATTGCCTTTAAGCTTATAAGAGACGGCAAACAAACGCTTAATACCTCTGGCGACGGCAAGGTGAACGGTGCCGTATATAGTGTTTTGGGGCGTGAATTTTCGGGTACGCTTATTCCCGTTAAGGGCATGCTTGACAGAATAGAGGTAGAGGGACTTACCTGTAAGCCTGTCTCGTGCAGACCCACAAGAAATTATCAGTTTGTGTTTTTAAACGGCAGACTTGTCCGTTCGGGAACCGTCACGGCGGCTGCGGAGCAGGCATATAAAAACAGTGCGATGATAGGAAAATTTCCGGGGTTTGTACTGTATCTTACAGTTCCGTTTGACACGGTGGATGTAAATGTCCATCCTGCTAAAACCGAGGTGCGCTTTTCAGATGAACGCCGTATTTTCGACGCTGTCTATTCCGCGGTTAAAAATGCGCTTTCATCCGGAGATACAAGACCTGAGGTGAAATTAAAGCCGCCGGTATTCAATCCGTTTGAACGGCTTAAAAAGGAAGAGTATACCCAACAGCCGATAGAAAAGCCGACAGTTGCGGAAATGGTATACGGCACAGGTTTACATAATAATACAAAGCATATACTCAGAGACGACAGTATACCGTCCTTTGTAAATAACTACTCAACAGTGGGTCCCCACGGCGAAAAGGTTGAAGCCACCGCAGAACCGCAGTATACACCGGCTCCCGTATATACGCCCGAGCCGCAGGTGAAAGAGAAAACGACGGTTGACATAACAAAAGAGGAAGAAGCCGAAAGACCCGAAATAACGGTAATAGGCGAGGCCTTTTCAACCTACATAATAGTGCAGATGGGCAGCAGTATTTTTATGATAGACAAGCACGCAGCCCACGAGCGTATAATATTTAACGATTTAAAAAAGCGCAATACCGTATCGCCGCAGGCACTTCTTACGCCTGTGACCGTAATGCTCGATCCGCAGGAATACGGTGCGGTCATTTCAAATATACCGCTTTTGGCGGAAATAGGCTTTGAAACGGAGGATTTCGGTAATTCTTCGGTACGTGTTTTCACAGTTCCGTCCTCACTTACAAGGGAGGATGTCGAAGGGCTTTTAAGCGAGCTTGCGGGTAAGCTTCTTAAAAATTCCGCCGCCGAGGTAGAAAGGCTTGAGGATATATACCATACCGTTGCCTGTCGCAGTGCAATAAAGGCAGGGAATAAGCTCTCGCTGCTTGAAATGAAAAAATTAGCGGAAAGGGTGCTTTATTCGGACGATATTATGTACTGTCCGCACGGAAGACCCGTAGCCTTTGAAATTAAAAGGCGTGAGCTTGAAAAGCAGTTCGGGCGTATACAATGAGCGGAATTAAAACAGTATTTATAGTAGGTCCGACCGCCTCGGGCAAAACGGACCTTGGAATAAAGCTTGCAAAGCGGCTTGACGGAGAAATAGTATCCGCCGATTCAATGCAGATATATAAAAATATTTCCATAGCCTCGGCTGTGCCGGGTGTAGAGGAAATGGACGGAATAAAGCATTATCTGCTTGAATTTTTGGAGCCTGAGCGCGAGTTTTCGGTTGCTGATTATGTAGGTCTTGCGAGAAACGCCGTAAAGAAAATAAACAGTATAGGGAAATTACCGATAGTTGTGGGCGGCACGGGGCTTTATATTAATTCGCTTGCAGATAATATAGCATTTACCGACGAGCCTGAAAACAGTGCGGTACGGGAAGAGCTTTCAAAGCGGTTTTGTGAGGTCGGCGGCGAAAAAATGCTCGCAAAGCTTGCCAAAATTGACCCGCGCACGGCTGAAAAGCTGCACCCGAGCGATAAAAAGAGAATCATAAGGGCGTTTGAGGTATATCACCTTACAGGAAAGACCATAACCGAGCAAAAGGAAATTTCAAGAACCGGCGATAAAATAATAGACCCTTGTATTATAGGTATCACCTATCGGGACAGGAAAAAGCTTTACGAAAGAATAAACCGACGGGTCGATATAATGCTTGAAAAGGGACTTGAACAGGAAGCAAGGCAGGCCTATCAAAGAGCCGGAGGCGGAGCGTTTCAGGCGATAGGGCACAAGGAATTTTTCGGGTATTTTAAGGGCGACTGCTCGCTTGAAGAGGCGGCGGAAAGCCTTAAAATGCAGACGCGCAGATACGCAAAGCGCCAGCTTACATGGTTTAACAAGGATAAAAGAATACATTGGCTCTATGCCGATGAAGAAAAGGATATGCCTGCCGCCGCCGAAAAGACGGTAAGGGAATTTTTGGAAAGGGAGGACGCCGATTGAAGGGCTCAAAAATACTTAAGGCATTTATAGTAATACTGATTTCCGTTTTTGCGATACACCAGATAGCGTCCTCGGTCTATAAGCCGATAAAAACCGAATCGGCAAGCTTCTCAACCGTTGCGGACGGACTTGATATTACTGGTCTTGTTATAAGAAACGAAACGCTTGTCAGATATTCCTCGGGCGGAGTAATGCACTTCATTACGGGGGACGGGAGCCGTGCGCCTAAGGACGGCGTTATAGCAAATATATACGACAGCGAATCCGCGTCCATTACGCTTAGCCGTATCGATTCGGTAAACAAAAAAATAGCCGATTTAGAGGAAATGCTGAGCTATAACGATTTAGAGGCGGCTGACCTTGATGTTATAAACAACAAGGTAAAACAAAGCTTAAACAAGCTTGTGGTAAGCGGTGCAGACGGCAACTTTGAGAAGATTTCCGACTGCACGGAAAATTTGCTTTCGTCGCTTAACCGCAGACAGGCGGCGCTGGGTGAAACTGCGGATTTTTCACAGCAGTTATCTGCGCTTAAAACGGAGCTTTCGGGGCTCTCCTCTTCACTGCCGACACCGAAGGATACCGTAAAGGCGGAAATTTCGGGGTATTTTGTATCAAAAGCCGACGGATATGAGAATTTACTTAAATGCGACAGTCTTGACAGCATAACTCCCGAATACCTAAAGGGAATAAAGCCCGAAGAAGTAGGCTCGGATGTTGTGGGAAAGCTTGTTTCGGATTACGAGTGGTATATAGCGGCGGCAGTACCTATAAACGACTCTCTTAACTATAAGGAGGGGGACGAGCTTACTATATATACCTCGGTAAAATCCTTCCCAAAACTACCCGTAACCGTTAAGAAAATCAACATTTCGTCGGACTCCTCTTCCGCGGTGGTGCTTTTTTCGTGTAATGATATGAACAGCGAGTTAGCCTCTGTGCGTTCCGCTCCTATGACTATTGTTAAAAAGGAATACAGCGGACTAAAAATACCGAAAAGCGCACTCCGTGTTGTAGATTCAAAAAGGGGCGTATATGTCCTTACGGGTATGCAGGTAAAGTTTGTAGAGGTAAACATCATATACTCCGCAGATAATTATATGCTGTGCGAAAAGCAGAGCGATGACGAAAAATCACTAAGACTGTACGACGATGTTATAGTAAAGGGGAAAAATCTTTATGATGGAAAAATTGTCAGCTGAAGAATTTGACAGAAATTATAAGGATGTTCTGGATCGCCTTTATGCGGCGGCGGAAAAATCGGGCAGAAATGCCGAGGATATAACCCTGCTTGCTGCCACCAAGACGGTTGACGCCGATACCGTAAATTACGCGATAAAAAAGGGCATAACCCATATCGGTGAAAACAGGGTACAGGAGTTGCTTTCAAAATATTCACTCTTAAACCCCGCTCACAGTCACTTTATCGGGCATCTGCAAACGAATAAGGTTAAGGATATTATCGATAAGGTTGAAATGATAGAATCGGTAGATTCCTTAAAGCTTGCAAAGGAAATATCAAAGCAGGCGGGTAAGCACGGTCTTGTTATGAATATTCTTGCCGAAATTAACATAGGCGGTGAGGAGTCAAAGTCGGGATTCGCGCCGGAAGATGCCGAAAATGCCGTCAAAGAGATAGCAAAATTACCCAATATACACATTAAGGGACTTATGTGCATACCGCCTGTGGCAAATATGCCGGAAGAAGCTCGAAAATATTTCCGTAAAATGTATAAACTGTTTCTTGACATAGGAGCCAAAAACATAGATAATAGTGATATGAGTGTTTTGTCGATGGGAATGTCCGGTGATTTTGATATTGCCGTCAGCGAGGGAGCCAATTTGGTAAGAGTGGGGACCTCACTTTTCGGAAAACGCAATTATAATTAAAATAAAAAGGAGCTTAAAAAATGGGACTTTTGGATAGCATAAAAAACATTATGAGCATACCCGATGAGGACGATTTTGACGAAGAGATAGAGGATGTAGAAGAAGAAAAGCCGGCAGATAAGCCGAGAAATACTTCTTCATACGAACAGCCTCAGACAAGGCGCGAAGCTGCTCCCAGAGTAGTGGGCGGCGGAAAATCCAAGACCGTAAGCTTTAATCATTCCCAAATGCAGGTTGTTCTTGTAAAGCCCGACAGGTTCGAGGATGTAACCTCAATAGCCGACCATCTTAACGCAAAGAAGACCGTTGTACTAAATCTTGAAGCGGCAAACCGTGATGTTTCACGCAGAATTATAGATTTCTTAAGCGGTGTTGCTTACGCAAACGGCGGAAATATCCGCAAGGTCGCAAACAGCACATTTATAATTGTTCCTACGGATGTTGATGTTATGGGCGAGCTTATGCTCGACGATTTTGACGAGAACAAAGCATATTTTTAATGGATAATGATTTGCTTGAGGCAAGACTGCGCGACACTGCGGAAATTTGTGAAAGAACATCAAGACCTAAGTTTTTAGGCTTTCTGACCCGTGACGAAAGGGCGGCGGCAGAGCATATTTTAAAAAATACCGACTGCCATACCGAATATTTCGGCGGATATGAGGGAGCGGAAAGGGTGTTTTTGGGCTGTTTTCCGTATGAGTCTTCAAAATACAGCTTTCCTGTAACCGCAATCACTTTTTGCTTCAGAAAAAACGATGCGCTCTCCCACAGGGATTTTTTAGGTGCGCTTATGTCGCTCGGCATAAGTCGTGAAACCGTGGGTGATATATTGACAGAACCCGGCAGAGCGGTTGTGTTTGTCGCAGATGAAATAAAAAAGTTTGTTATTACGCAGATAAGCAAAATAGGCAATGTGGGCGTAACCGCTAAAGAGGGGTACGACCTGCCGCTGCCCGAAGGCGACAGGCTGGCTGAGTTCTCGGCGACCGCGGCGTCTGACAGGCTGGATTGCGTAATTGCCGCTGTTTGCGGAGTTTCTAGGGCAAAGGCTTGCGAGAAAATAGAAAGCGGTGCGGTAACGGTTAATTCCGCGCCTGCCTTAAAGCAGACCAAAACCGTTTGCGGCGGCGATGTGATTTCGGTCAGGGGTAACGGAAGATTTATTTTGGACTCCCTTGAAGACAGGACTAAAAAGAACAGATTAATAATAAAATATAAAAGATATGTTTAGGAGGAATTAAAATGCTGTCAGCTGCTGAAATAAGAAATGTAAAATTCACCAAGGCTATGGGCGGTTATAAGCAGGAGGAGGTCGATGTTTTACTCGACAGAATAGAAACCGACTATAACCAATTCGATCGTGTTATTAAGGAATATAAGGCAAAAATCGAGTCGATGAACGCTGAAATGGAAAGCCTTAAAAATTCCCAGAACAGTATTCAGAATGTGCTTTTAAGCGCACAAAAACTTGCCGATCAGATAGTTGACGAGGCGAAGCAAAAGAGCGCTGAAATTATCAACAACGCACAGTCAAATATAGAGGTTATTACCGCAAGGGAAAAGGAGCTTGCAACTGCCTTTGACATAAAGGCGAACGAGCGCAAGGCAAAGCTTGAAAAAGAGCTTGCGGATATGGTGAAAACCGCGGAAATCAAAGCTGACAGCATAAAGGCGGCGTCCGAGGACAGCGTTGCAAGACAGCAGATGCTTTACGATAAAGTTAAAATGGAAATGTCAGCCTTTAAGGCGGCGGTTTCAGCGAAGTATAAGGAGCATCTTGAAATGCTCAGAGCCTTGCCCGATACGGCGCCTATGGATCCGAAGCATATGGCTGAGGTCATTTCCGCCGCAGTTGATAAGGCACCATCCGCCGAGAGCTTTATTGAGGACGCCGAGGTCAAGAACAATGTTAAGACCGAGGTAAAGACCGAGGTTAAATCGGAGCCTGCGGAGGAGAAGCCTGCAGACGAGGGATTTAAGGTTGCGGACGAACCCGAGGAATAGGAAGAAGAATAAACCGGAGGTGTCGGTTTGGTTATATATATAGCCGCGGTTTTAAGCGGTCTTGCGGTTTTGGGACTGGATCAGTATACAAAATATCTTGTTTCAAACCATTTTGTATTAGGCGAATCACGAACCTTTATTAAGGGATTTATAGAGCTTACCTATATTCATAATACGGGCGCCGCTTGGGGTATGCTTTCGGGCAAAACATATATACTTATAGCGGTCACACTTGCGGTAATGGCAGTGTGCATAGCGCTGTTTGTAAAGTACGCCAAGGGAAGCCGTCTTATGCTTTGGGCACTGACGCTTGTGCTGTCTGGCGGTGTGGGCAATATGATTGACCGTGTTTTCAGGGACGGCAAGGTTGTGGATTTTCTGCATTTCGAATTTTTTCCGTCGTTTCCCGTGTTCAACATTGCGGACTGCGCAATAGTGGTGGGAGCGGTGCTTTTGGCGCTTTACTTCATTATAGAAATTGCCGCCGAAAAAAAGGAAAAAACCGATGAATAATATCGAAACGGTTTGCGAGAGTGACGGCGAGACCCGAATAGATGTCTTTGCCGCAGGCGCCGCAGGCGTTACCCGTTCAAGGGCGGCGGCGCTTGTTTCTGAGGGGCTTGTGTCGGTAAACGGCAAAACGGTATCCAAAAGCTGTAAGGTTAAAAAAGGCGATACGGTTTCAATAACCGTGTCCGACCCCAAGGAATACGATATTGTTCCCGAAAATATACCGCTTGATATAGTTTATGAGGATGAAGACCTTTTGGTTGTCAACAAGCCTAAGGGTATGGTGGTTCATCCGGCGGCGGGCAATTACAGCGGAACGCTTGTAAACGCCCTTATGTTTCATTGCGGAAACAGTCTTTCGGGTATTAACGGGGTTATGCGCCCCGGTATAGTACACCGTATAGATAAAAACACAAGCGGACTTTTAATGGTTGCTAAAAACGATCTGGCGCATACGGGTCTTGCCGCTCAGATAAAGGCGCACTCGTTTATGCGTGAGTATGAGGCGGTCGTCTACGGCAATATCAAGGACGATGAGGGTACGGTAAACGCTCCGATCGGCAGACATCCGATAAAACGCAAGCAAATGGCGGTAGTAAACGGCGGCAGAGACGCCGTTACGCATTACAAGGTGATAGAACGGTTTGACGGCTTTACACATATAGGAGTAAGACTTGAAACGGGCAGAACTCATCAGATAAGGGTTCATATGGCTTATATTGGCCACCCCGTTGCGGGGGACGAGGTGTACGGTCCCAAAAAAGTGATAACCGAGCTTGGCGGACAGTGTCTGCACGCTAAAAAAATCGGTTTTATACATCCTCGGACGGGTGAATATATGGAGTTTGATTCTCCTTTGCCCGATTATTTTAAAAAATTTTTGCAAAGGTTGAAATGAAATGGGTCTCTTTTCCGCCTGCCTTTTGGCGTGCGATATTGACGGAACACTGCTTGTAAACGGAATTATCAATCCCCGTAATATAGAAAAGATAGAGTATTTTATGAATGAGGGCGGCAGCTTTTCACTTTCAACCGGAAGAACCGTGGGGGCCGTGGGACCTGTATTAAGCAAACTTAAAAAGGTTTCGCCGTCCATAGTGTCTAACGGCTGTATGATATACGACTATGAAAACAAAAAGGTTCTGGACGAGCTTTATGTGCCGAAAAGCGATTATTTTATAGTAAAAAAGGTTCTTGATATGGGACTTAATGTAGGCATAGAGGTACATTCGGGCGATAAGGTTCTCACCGTCTTCAGAAATGCGGAGACAGATATACACCAAGAGTACGAATGGCTTGAAAGCATTACCGTAAGCTTCGAGGAAGCGTCCCGTTACAGGTGGAATAAAGTAGTAATGATGTTTGAAGATGAGGAAACACTCCGCGCGGTCAAGGAAATGATTGCGGGCGAGGAAACCCAAGCTTCGTTTGTGGATACCTCCGCGGTAATCGCAGGAAAAAGGCGGAGGTATTACGAGCAGTTTCCAAAGGGCGTTTCAAAGGCTTCCGCACTTGATAAGCTTATTCAAATACTTAATATTAAAAAAGGCGGTCTTTTCGCGATAGGCGATTATTATAATGACCTTGAAATGATAAAAAAAGCAGATATCAGCGCTGTTCCGGCAGGCACACCGAGGGATATTGAAATGTATGCCGACTATACGGCGTGCAGCTGTGAGGACGGTGCGGTAGCTGATTTTATAGACTATCTGGCAAAAAAGAAAGGAATGATTTAATGGATGCTGCGGAAAAAAAACAACTTGAAATAACCGCTTGCAAAATCAGGATGGGAATTATAGAGGGGGTACACAGCGCAAAATCGGGACATCCGGGCGGTTCGCTCTCAATAGCCGAAATACTTACCTATCTGTATTTCAAGGCTATGAATATAGACCCCGAAAACCCGAAGAAGGATGACAGAGACCGCTTTGTGCTCTCAAAGGGCCATGCCGCTCCGGCGCTCTATTCCGCTCTCGCATACAGAGGTTATTTCGATCCTGAGCTTCTTAAAACCCTCCGCCATATAGGCAGTATATTGCAGGGACATCCCGATATGAAGCATATTCCCGGCGTTGATATGTCAACCGGCTCACTCGGTCAGGGTATCTCCGCCGCAGTCGGTATGGCGCTTTCCGCTAAGCATTTCGGAGATAATTATAAGGTCTACGCTGTTTTGGGCGACGGCGAAATCGAGGAAGGTCAGGTTTGGGAGGCGGCTATGTTTGCCGGTAACAAAAACCTTTCAAATCTCACCGCTTTTATAGATTATAACAATCTCCAGATTGACGGAACGATTGAAGAAGTAAACTCTGCCGCTCCCATTGATAAAAAATTCGAAGCGTTTAAGTGGCATACTATCACAATAGACGGCAATGATTTTGATCAGATAGAAGCCGCTCTTAAAGAAGCAGAGACCGTAGATAAGCCGGTTGCGATAATCGCGAAGACGGTTAAGGGCAAGGGCGTTTCGTATATGGAAAATGCGGTGAACTGGCACGGCGCCGCACCGAACGACGAATTGTACGAACAGGCAATGAAAGAGCTTAACGAAGCCTTAGCGGCGCTTATTAAGGAGTGAGTAAAATGGCAGAGATAAAAAATGTAGCAACCCGTGTAGGCTATGGCGAGGCGCTTGTTGAGCTTGGAAAAGAAAGAGACGATTTCTTGGTCCTTGACGCCGATCTTGCGGCGGCAACACAGACCGGAATGTTTAAAAAAGCTTTTCCCGAAAGATTTTACGACTGTGGTATCGCGGAAGCAAATATGATGTCGATAGCGGCAGGCATTGCGGCTACCGGTAAAAAGGTAATTTGCAGTTCTTTTGCGATGTTTGCGGCAGGCAGAGCCTTTGAGCAGGTGAGGAACTCTATCGGTTATCCGCACCTTAATGTAATAATAGGCGCAACGCACGCAGGTATATCCGTCGGTGAGGACGGCGCTACCCACCAGTGCTGTGAGGATATAGCGCTTATGCGTACAATACCGGGAATGACAATTATCAATCCGGCAGACGCAACAGAGGCTAAAAAGGCGGTAAAGGCGGCTATGGAGCTTGACGGACCCGTTTATATGCGCTTCGGCAGACTTGCCGTACCGGTTATTTTCGGCGATGATTATAGCTTTGAAATCGGCAAGGGCGTTCAGCTTAAGGACGGCAATGATGTTACAGTTATAGCCACCGGTCTTATGGTAAACGAGGCTCTCGGAGCTTACGAGCTTCTTAAGAATGAGGGTATCAATGCCCGAATTATCAATATGCATACAATAAAACCGCTTGATAAAGAAATTGTACTTAAAGCGGCAAAGGAAACGGGCGCAATAGTTACTGCCGAGGAACATTCGGTTATCGGCGGACTCGGAAGCGCGGTAAGCGAGACCGTGTGCGAGGAATATCCCGTTCCGGTTGTAAAGCTCGGTGTGTACGATATCTTTGGCCATTCGGGACCTGCTGTAAAACTGCTTGACGAGTTCGGCTTGCGTGCCGTTAACATTGCTGAAAAAGCTAAAAAGGCTATTGAATTAAAAAATAAATAAGCTTTGAGGGGGACGGGAAACCGCCCCCTTATTTTAATATGATTTTAAAGTTGTTTAAATAGTTTTCAGTGTGCTGTTCCGCCATATCGCGGAGCAATTTTTCGCATTTTTTAAGCTCGGCTTCGGAAAACTCGTTTTCAAATTCGTTCTTTTTAAATTTGTATGCCTTTAAAAGTAAGTACGAATTTTTAAGTTCCTCAAGCGACCAACAGATTTCATCGAAATTTTCTTCATATAACATAATTAACACCTCGAAAATCATTATACAATATCTTTAAGTAAATATTGTGATTTGGTCAATAATTGAACCCCTATAATAATGATTTAACACTTCGCAAAAGACAACATAATATATTACTGAGCACCGAAAAATTATTTGATTAATTAACAGCAATAAAGGCAAAAATATAATTAGCCTGACGGACAAAAACGTCACTCATAAATATTTGCGGAGTGTGAAACAGTAATGAATATTAAGCGAGGAGAAATATATTATGCCGATTTAAGTCCGGTTGTAGGTTCCGAGCAGGGCGGCGTCCGTCCCGTACTTATAATTCAGAATGATGTCGGCAATAAATACAGTCCCACGGTTATCGCCGCCGCAATAACCAGCCAACGGGACAAGACAAAGTTGCCCACGCATATTTCGGTCAATGCCGACGGCTGTGGGCTTGCAAAGGACTCAATAGTCCTGCTTGAACAGGTAAGAACGATCGACAAACAGCGCCTTAAGGAAAAAATGGGAACGCTTGATACAGGCTCTATGGGGCTTGTGGATAAGGCGCTTTCGGTAAGCTTCGGGCTCGGCGGTACGATGTAATTTGAGTGTGTCGAAAAAGTCGACACACTCCCCTACGGGAATGCCGTTCGCTCGAAAATCAAAGATTTTCGGACTGCGCCCTATCCTCGCGGGTACACCCCCTGTGCTCTTGAAAAACCGCTTATCAAGCGTTTTTTCGCCGCACATGTCAGCGGAAAAACAAAATGCGGCGTGAACGCCGCAAGAAATAGACTTTTGGGTTTATCAACAGATTTAAATACGCTCACACCAAATAGGTGTGAGCGCATTTTCTATTCTCTTATTCTTTTTAAGGCGCCCTTTTCAAGCCTTGAAACCTGCGCCTGCGATATGCCGATTTCCTCTGATACTTCCATTTGGGTCTTTCCCTGCATAAATCTAAGCGACAGTATGTGTTTTTCTCGCTCATTAAGGTTTTTTATTGATTCCTTAAGCGATATTTCGTCAAGCCAGTTACGGTCGTCGTTATTATCGCCGATTTGGTCGAGTACATATATAGTATCTCCGCCGTCCGAATAAACGGGGTCATAAAGGGATACGGGGCTTACTATGCTTTCAAGCGCAATAACAACATCTTCAACAGGCAGGTTAAGCTCCTTTGCTATTTCGCTTACGGTAGGTTCGCTTTGCTTTTGTGCGGAGAGCTTTTCCTTTGCCTGCATTGCCTTATATGCCGTATCCTTAATGGAACGGCTCACCCTTATAGCGTTGTTGTCTCTGAGATAACGCCGTATCTCGCCTATAATCATCGGTACGGCGTAGGTTGAAAAACGCACATTTTGAGTAATATCGAAATTGTCGATTGACTTAATAAGACCGATACAGCCTACCTGAAATAAATCGTCGAGATTTTCACCCCTGCCTGTAAAGCGCTGTATAACGCTTAAAACAAGTCGGAGATTGCCGTTTATAAGCTCGTCCCTTGCGGTTTTATCACCGTTTTTCACCCTTTTTAAAAGTGCTTCCTTCTGCGCTTCTTTTAAAACAGGAAGCGTTGATGTATCTACTCCGCATATAAAAACCTTGTTATTATACATATAAGGCACCTCCGTAATTACTATTAGAATTATTACCCGGAAGTGCACGGTATAAACTCATATTAAATTTTTTGTTTCGACATATTTCACTTGCATTCGCAATTATGAATACGGATGGGTGAATTAAATACTTTTGGGTTTTCTGTTGAAAAACACCACGCAGTATGCTATGCTTGTGCTACAATAGGGACAAATTAGAGAAGCCTTATAATTAAAGGGTTTTGCTGATTTAGTCCCATTTTTTTATGCCCATTTTTAGGGTAAATCTATTAGAAACAGGAGGTTTTTACTTCAATGAGCAAGATTATCGTGGTTGCGAATCAAAAAGGAGGTGTTGCAAAAACCTCTACTGTGCGAAATTTATCGTATTCCCTTGCCGAACTCGGCAAAAAGGTATTAACGGTGGATTTAGACCCCCAAAGTAATCTTACAATCGGCTTTGGTATTATACCGAAAAAAGCCAAACATACCACAGGCACACTTATAACCCGGATGCTGACAGAGGAAGAACTACCCGAAAAGAGTGAGTATATTCATTCTGTTGGAAAGGTAGATACTCTCCCTGCAAGCAGAGCCTTGACAGTTGCAGAGGTCAATATGCTCATTACCCCCGGAAGTAACAAATATCTTTCAAAGCTGTTACAGCCCTTGCGTGAGGATTATGATTATATCCTTATTGACACCAATCCGTCCCTTGGTGCATTGACTATCAATGCTCTGACGGCTTGTGATGAGGTATTGATACCCATTGATCCTGAACTGTTTGCAATTACGGGCTTGAATGACCTGATGGATTCCATAGGAAAAGTGAAAGCAAACTTGAACCCTGCTATTGAAATCGGCGGTATTTTATTCGTAAAATGTATAACCCGAACCAATTTATATAAGACGGCTCGGCAGAACATCACAGAGTATTTTCCTACTGTCCCGATATTCAACAGCGTAATTCCCTTAACTGTAAAGGTTGGTGAAGCTAATAACGCATCAATGGCGGTTGCAGAATTTGAAAACACCAATTCAGCAGCCGTAGCCTATATGGAACTTGCAAAGGAGGTGACGAAGTATGGAAAAGATGAAACCTCGGATAAGATCGCTTAATGACCTTTTCGCTAATGAGGAAGTTCAGCCATACCCCAATGAAGTATCTGCCCCTGCTGTGCAGACAGCAGACGAAAAGAACGGACTTCAATTTATTGCCCCGAAGAAAATCAGAACCTTTCTCAATCATCCGTTCCGTTTGTATGACGGTGAAAGGCTTGACGATTTAGTTGAAAGTGTAAAAGCAAACGGTATTCTTATTCCTACCATTGTCCGAAAGATTGAAAAGGACGAAAATGGATATGAGTATGAAATGCTTGCAGGACATAACAGACAAAATGCTGCCATTATTGCAGACCTTGAAGTTATCCCCTGTATCGTTAAGGAAAACTTAACGAATGAAGAAGCGTGGATTTATGTTATCGAAACAAATGTAATGCAACGCTCCTTTACCGATATGCTCCCATCCGAAAAGGCTGCCGTACTTGCTTTGCGGTATTCAAAGATGTTTTCGCAAGGCAAAAGAAATGACATTATTGAAGAACTTAAAAGGCTCGAAAACCCTGATTATATAAGGGAAAATTCAACTTGTGGAAGTGACTGCCACAAGTTAAAAAACAGGGATAAAGTAGGTGTTGAATATTCGCTTTCAGGACGGTCTATTGCTAACTATGTTCGTGCCAATTCGCTTATCACAGCTTTGAAAGTTCGTCTTGATAACGGCGAATTAACATTAGCGGTATCGGTTGAGTTATCCTACCTATCAACAGAGGTACAGCAGTATATTGAAAATGTGCTGATGGAAAATGAGTTTAAGGTGGATGTGAAAAAGGCAACCGTACTCCGAAGCTATGGCGATAAACTTACCGAGGATAGTGTATATGAAATCCTTTCGGGCGAAAAGGCAAGAAAGTCAAGAGCCGATACACCGCCACCGATTAAGATCAAGCATACGGTATATTCCAAATACTTTGCACCCAATACCAAAACAAGTGAAATAGAGCGAATAATTGGCGAGGCTCTTGCTTTGTATTTCAAAAAAGCGGAGGATGAAACCTCTGCATAAAAACGGAGGTGTTCACCATTGCGTCCATATGAAAAACTAAAGACTATCTATGAAATCGCATCCCGAATGATAGTTCGTGGTAAGGGGGCTTGGAAAGATTATCTTTCCTTTGCCGCCCGAATCCACAAATACTCTTTTGATAATGCCTTGTTGGTATATGCTCAAAACCCTGATGTAACAACCCTTGCAAGTATTCCCCAATGGAACAAGGTAGGCAGAAATGTAAACAGAGGTTCAAAAGGTATAGCAGTTTGCGAATACGAAAACGCAAAACTAACCCTATCGTATTTGTTTGACATTTCTCAAACCAACGGCAGAGAAATCAGGTTTTTGGATTGGCAACTTGATGATGATATGAAATCGGAAATTTCCACAAGGCTTATTCGGGCAGATGAATTGAGTGCAACCGATTTTTCCGAAACGGTTACAGCACTTGCAAGCAAGCGTGTAAATGACAACTACGAAAATTGCTTGCGTTCTATTATGGCAAATTCACAAGACCATATCTTTTCCGAACTACCGGAGGGTGGTTTAGAAGCACAGTTAGTCAGTTTGCTTACCGATAGTACCGCATACTTTGTTGGAAAGCGTTGCGGTCTTGCGGATGATGAGATTATGCTTGAGGGCGGTATGAGTACCATAAGCGACTTTAACCGCATCCCCCTTATCGCAACACTCGGCAATACAGTTACAAGCTGTGCAAAGGAAATTCTTATTGAGATGGAATTAACCATCAAAACTATAAATGCTGAAAGGACGGCTAATAATGAAAGAAAACAATCTGAATATCAGTTACACGGAACAGAACGGAATATTGTACCCGAATCTGCAAGTATCCAACGAGCAGACAGCAGATCAGCCGTTGGGCAGATACGGCAGAATGGCGATGGAGTACCTGAAAGAAAACCACCCCAATCGCTATACAGCTTTGAAAATGGATGGCACTCTGATGGAAGTGATGCACACGGTTCAGCAGACAGCCACCGGGAAAATCGAGGAAATGACACAGGAAATGCTCAAAAAAGAACCGATGCCCAACACCGAGGACACGATGGAACGGACACGGCACTTGAACAGCCTGAAACTGTCAGCCGAAGAAATAGTAATAAAGGAAATCGTACTGATACCGAGATAAAAACTGAAAATGTAGTAGTTACAGAGCCGCCGAAAGACGGCTCTGTTGTTGTTTCCGAGGATGATCCAAAGGCAAAAATGTCCGATGATGAAATCGTAAAGCATTATGAAACTATCCTGATGAGTACGGATGTTTACCCAATAGAAATGCACCGCCGTTTGTATCTTATTTTCAAAGATGAACCTGATAATAGCGATTGGCAGAGCGTATCAAACGAGGTATATTCAATTTTTGCCGAATACGGCAACCGTGAGTATCAGGGTGAGGTTTTGTATCGTACCGAACTTGTCAACAAAGACGGTATATCAATGTTTTTCGGTGACGGCTCAACCTATCTGCCTTGGATTTTCGTTGCAAACATCATAAACGCAATGATTGTGGATGGCGATTATCCCGGTGACTTTACGCAGCTTTTTGAAGAAGCCCGAAAGATATTGGAAAAGGCAGAGTATGTTGTATCGGACGAATATCTTATGACGGCGGTTCTGGAACTGCAAAAAGAAAAGATATATAACCCCACTGCTCTGCAAATTGCCGAGCAGACCGAGGCTGTTATTATTCGTGATGCCGAGGATATTGAGGAGGAAGATTTTTCGGCGGTTGTTACGGCGGTTGAACATTCAGACGATACGGAAGATGTGTTTGCCGAGCCTGTTGAGGTACAGAAAAAGGCAGAAAGAAAGCCGAGAGCAAAACAGGATTTACCGTCACGAAATTACCGCGCCTTTGCAAAGCTCTTTCCCGATATTATTTCAGGAAAATACAGCGCTTTAATGTTAAGCGCCGGAGAGAGCTTTGATCCCCTTGAAATTTATCATAAGGGCGGTAATCGTTATTCTATGGAGCATTATTGGATAAATAATGGTGATAGAATGTACGATCCGTATATGAAATTTATCATAGACCGTGAAAACCAAACCATTCAGGCTGCTTCGTATGAAAATTCCAATGTAGGACTTGCACAGCAAGTATTTACGGACGAGGGCTATTATCCGCAACTGCAAAAGGAACTCAATTCCTTTTTAAGCAACTGGCTGAAAAATATATCTTTTCAGGATTATTCGCCTGTAAGGGCTATTGAAATAATAAACGATGAAGAAAAGACCGTTACCTTTCCAATAGAGCCTGAAACACCGCAACTTAACTTGTTTACCGATCTAACGGACGGCGAACAGATAACAATGACGGATATATCTTCTGATGATAAGAAAAATGTTGTTACAGAAGAATCCGAAATTGACGAAAATGCAGAGTTTGAGATATTGGAAGAATGTACGGGTTCACATCACGGACAGATTGATATGATAATGACCGCATATAAGGGCGAAATCCCTGTTGGATATATGCAGTACAGCATTTTTGAGGATGCGCCGCACATCAATAATATTGAGGTTATGCCGTCACAACGCAGACGAGGTATCGCAACAAGGCTCTTGCAGAACTTACAGGGGCAATATCCTACTTCCGAGATTGTTTGGGGCATTATGACCGATGATGGTAAAGCCCTGCACGATGCCATAACCTATTCCTTTGACAGCGAAGATTACGAAAGCGTTAAAAGAGGTCTTGATGAAGTAAATAAAGGTCTGGCAGAGTTCCATCAACGCATTGACGAGGGCGAAAGCCTTAACGATGATGAAACGGCCTTTATGAATGATTTATCGGATATTCAGTACAAGTTGGAAAAGCAGCTTGAAGAATTATCGCCAACGCATACCTTTGTCAGACTTCCGAAAGCAGAAACGGCGGTTGAACCTATAGCCGAGAAGCCCACACAAAAGCCCCAAAACTTTCGTTATTCCGAGGGTATGGAATTATACCCCACAGGCTTAAAATCGAAATACAAGGCAAATATCGAGGCAATAAAGCTATTAAAAGCTATCGAGGAAGATAGACGACAAGCAACACCTGATGAACAGATTATACTTGCACGTTATGTTGGCTGGGGCGGTCTTGCAAATGCTTTTAATCCGAAAGCAAAGGATTGGGAGAAAGAGTATCAGGAGTTGAAACTTCTGCTTACCGATGCTGAATATAAGGCGGCTATGGATTCTACTATCACCGCATATTACACCGAGCCTGAACTGATAAAATCAATATACACCGCTTTGGATAACTTTGGGTTTGAGGGCGGTAAAAACAGAAAGTTGCTTGATCCTGCTATGGGAACAGGCAACTTTTTTAGTGTCTTGCCGGAGCATTTAAGCGATACAAAGCTGTACGGTGTTGAGATTGATAGTATCACAGGCAGAATTGCTAAACTTTTGTACCCTAATGCGAATATTGAAAACACAGGCTACGAAACCACAAAGTATGAGGATAACACCTTTGATGTAATAATCGGTAATATCCCTTTTAACTCTATCCACATTTACGATCCGAGATATAAGGATAACGATTTTTATATTCACGATTACTTTTTTGCAAAATCTCTGGACCTTACAAAGCCCGGCGGTATCATAGCCTTTATCACTTCAAAGGGTACAATGGATAAATACGATGATTCGGTTAGAAAGTATATCGCTTCACGTGCAGAATTTATAGGCGCTATCCGACTTCCGAACACCGCATTTAAGGCTGTAGCCGGAACCGAGGTAACGGCAGATATTGTCTTTCTGAAAAAGCGTGAAGAACCCATTGAAGAATGGAACTTGGAAGATGAATCGTGGTTTGATGTAACAGCAAGTATGCAGACAAATTGGGTTCGGTATAATAACTATTTCATTGAGCATCCTGAAATGCTGCTTGGCGAAATGCAACACAGCAGAAAAATGTATGGCCGTGAGGACGGGACTGCTTGTGTAGCCCCTGATGATTACAACTATAATCTTAACGAGAAGTTGAGGGTTGCCGTAGGTAACTTATCAGCACAGTTTTCAGCACAGCCCGACAAGGAACGTAAACCCACTCACACGGTTGCTATTGATGAAGCCCCCGAATATGAAAATGCACCGCCCGGCATAAAAAACTTTACCTTTGTTGTTAAGGACGATAATATCTATTATTGCGAAAAAGACAAGCTGATACCACAACCCCACACAGGCAAAAAAGCCGAGAGAATTAAGGGCTTATGTAGTATCAGAACGGAATTACTTGATGTTATCAATTTGCAATCGGGACAGTATGATGAAAGCGAATTAAAGGAAAAGCAAAAGGTACTCAATGATCTTTACGATGCTTTCGTTAAAAAATACGGTGCTATCGGCAGTAATGCAAATATCCTTGTGTTCTCTGATGACGATCAGTTTCCGCTACTTCGCTCTATTGAAAACGAGATTAAGAACCCTGACGGAACAAAGACCTTTGAAAAAGCACAGATATTTTATAAAGCAACCATACACCCCCAAACTATCCCTACCTCTGCCGATACCGCAGTAGAAGCTCTGTATATTTCCCTTAATACACGGTTGAGGGTAGATCTTCGATATATGTCGCAGCTTACAGGAAAACAGCCCATTGATGTTATCAATGAGTTGGGCGATAGAATATTCCTTAACCCACAAAAGTATAGCGGTAATATTTTGAACGGTTGGGAAACCGCAGAGGAATATCTTTCGGGACACGTGCAGGATAAGTTGGTTTATGCCAAGTATTATGCGGAAAAAGAACCCGACCTGTTTTCACGAAATGTACGGGCATTGGAAGAAGCGCAACCCGTACCCCTTACTCCATCGGATATTAACGCTCCTGTCGGTGCGCCTTGGATACCGATTGAGTATTATCGGCAGTTTATGTATGAAACCTTTGATACTCCGTCCGAGTACCGTTATGAGAGTGAAAATGACAGCGAAAAAGAGTGTATTACCCTTAACTATATGGAATACACAACGGTCTGGCGAGTATTAAATAAGTTTTATGATCGTGATTCAGTTAAGGTGTATCAAACTTTTGGTACACACCGCAAAAACGCATATGAAATCTTTGAGGACAGCCTAAATCAGCAGATAACCACCGTAAAGGACAGAGTTGAGTATATTGATGATGAGGGTAACAGAAAGGAAAAATATGTTGTAAATCCGAAAGAAACCCGTGTTGCGAGAGCAAAGCAAGCCCAAATCAAAGAAGCCTTTGCCGCTTGGCTTTGGAAAGACGCCGAGCGTAAAGAGGACTTACTGCAAATCTATAACAGCCGATTTAATACAGTTGTGCCGAGAGAATATGACGGTAGCCACCTTATATTCCCCGGTATGAGCGAAGAAATGAAACTCCGTCCCCATCAAATGAACTTTGCTGCCCGTGTTATTTATTCAGGAACAGGACTTGCCGCCCACGAAGTAGGCGCAGGAAAAACGGCAGCCCTGATAGCCGCCGGAATGTATCTTAAAAATTTGGGTGCTATCAAAAAGCCTGTTTATGTAGTTCCGAACCCCCTTGTAGGACAATGGGCAACCGAGTTTTACCGCTTTTTCCCTAATGCTAATATCCTTGTTTCTACCATTCAGGATTTTACGGCGCAGAACCGTAACCGCTATGTTTCCCGAATTGCGATGGGAGATTATGATGCAGTTATCCTTGCCCACAGCCAATTTGAGCGTATTCCGATTTCTGCAAAGCGACAGATAGAGCAACTTGAAGAACAGATTGTGCAGATTTCCTATGCCGTTGGCCGTATCAAAGCAGAAAAGGGCGAAAACTGGACCGTAAAGCAGATGGTAACATTCAAGCATAATTTAGAGGAACGGTTGGAACGGCTTTCAGCGTTACAGAAAAAGGATGACCTTTTAACCTTTGAGCAGCTTGGTATTGACTTTATGTTTGTGGACGAAGCCCATATGTTCAAAAACTGCTTTGTTTATAGCAAAATGTCCCGTGTTGCTGGTATCAATACTTCATCATCGCAGAGAGCATTTGATATGCTCAATAAGTGTCAATATCTGCAAGAAATAAACAATGGCAGAGGTGTTGTGTTCGCAACGGGCACACCCATTTCCAACAGTATGACGGAAATGTTTGTAATGATGCGGTATCTGGAGCCTGACGAGCTTAAAAGACAGGGCTTGTCTGACTTCGATTCTTGGGCGGCAACCTACGGCGAAGTAGTTTCCTCTTTGGAAATTACTCCTGAAGGTGGCGGTTATCGTATGCGACAGAGGTTTGCAAAGTTCCATAACCTACCCGAACTAATGCGAACCTACCGCTTGGTTGCAGATGTGCAGACGGCAGAAATGCTGAATTTACCCCGACCGGAGATTTACGGCGGTAAAAAGGAAATTATCAGCAGTACACCTACCGAGCATCAAAAGAAAATAATGGCTACCTTCATTGAACGAGCAGAAGCTATCCGAAACGGTCAAGTAAAGCCGTATGAGGATAATATGCTGAAACTCACCAATGAAGCACGGCAAATGGCGATTGATCCGCGCCTTATTGACAGGTCTGCACCTAACGATCCTAACAGTAAACTGAATATGTGCATAGACCAAATCTATAAGGTTTGGAAAGAAACCGAGGCTGACCGATTAACGCAGCTTGTGTTCTGTGATGTTTCCACCCCTGTACAAAAGCCTATTATTCAAATGGAACAAGTTGACGGCGTTTATAAGGCTATCCCGAATCAGTTTACCAATGTTTATGATGAGATTAAAAAGGTACTGATGGAAAGAGGTGTGCCTGAAAGCGAAATTGTCTTTATTCACGATGCTAAAACCGAGGTGCAACGGCAAGCAATATTTGAGAAAACCCGAAAGGGAGAAATCCGTGTATTGCTTGGCAGTACCGGAAAACTTGGTACGGGTGTTAATGTGCAAGACCGTGTAATCGCCCTGCACCACCTTGATGTGCCTTGGAAACCGTCAGATATTACGCAGCGTGACGGACGCGGATTACGGCAAGGCAATATGAATAAGGCTATCCACATTTATCACTATATTGCCGAGGGTACTTTTGATGCTTATTTATGGCAGATTCAGGAGCAGAAACTACGCTTTATTACGCAAGTCACCACCGCAAAGAGTATTGCACGTTCTTGTGAGGATATTGACGAAACCGTATTAACGGCGGCTCAATTCAAAGCCATAGCAACAGACAATCCGCAACTTCTTGAAAAAATGGAGCTTGAAAACCGTGTTTCCGAACTTCGTATTTTGCAGAGAAACCATCAAGACGAACAGGCAATGCTTGAGCGTAAAATTAAGTACCATTTTCCGAATGATATTGAAAACTGTAAAAGGAAGATTGAAAAGCTACAGGCAGACTTGGAAACCCTGAAAGCCACAGACGGACAGGAATTTAGTGTTATTCTGAAAGATAAGGTATTTACTGAACGCACCAAAGCCGGAGAGTTCTTGCTTGTGGTTTCAAGAGAGATTGCAGACAAGAATTTTGAAATTATGGATGTCGGTGAGTTTAGAGGTCTTAAACTGCAATTAGTGAGGGATGTGCAGAAATCTAACGGTGTTTACCTTAACATTAAGGGCAACCTTAATTATGATTTTGGCTTGGGTGATTCCGATATAGGTAACATCACAAGAATTGGAAATGCCGTTGACGGTATCCCAAACTTGCTTGCTAAAGAAAACAAAGATTTAGCCAACCTTGAAAGGCAGCTTGAAACAGCAAAGGGCGAATACGGACAGCCCTTTATTTATGAGGCGGAACTTGCGGAAAAAAGTGCAAAGCTGACCGAAATTGATACCGAGCTTGAACTTGGTAAAGGTGATGAAGATACCGTTATTGATGATAGCGAAAACGGTGATAATGAAAACTCCGAGTTTGAGCCTGTAGCGGTATCTGTCGGAGAGGAAGTATAACCCAAAGGGCGCTGGTGAAGATCAGCGCCCTTAATTTATTGGAGGTGATAAATTATGCCAATGGTAGCAACAATGAAGCCTTACACGCTGTTTGTTGTTGATGATGATATGCCGCTTAACCCCCGTACCGATTATGATAATCTGGGTAAAATGGTCTGTTGGCATAGTAGGTACAATTTAGGTGACGAACACGATTATGATGAGCCGAGGGATTTTTTACAGAAAAAGCTGTTTGAAATGTATTCCTCATATCCCTCATCACAATACGGAAAGCCGATTTATGATTTTATCAAGTCCGGCAAGGCCGAAACTGCAAAATTGGAATATGACAGATCGGCACACGAATGGGTGCTGTATGAAAAATGGTTTGGCGGTAATGAATGGAGCAAGTCATCATCCTACCCTGCAAGCCTGAAAGGAAAAGAAGTACCCGATTGGTTTTTGGATGATTGTCTGTCTGCTTTGGAACACAAAGAGTTATTGCAGTTATTGGAGCAATCGGGCAAGTTCGTGATATTACCGCTTTATCTTTACGATCATAGCGGTATCACGATGAATACAACAGGCTTTTCCTGTCCTTGGGATTCAGGTCAGGTTGGATGGATATATGCAGATGCAGACTGTATTAAAAAAGAATACGGAAAAGTAACCCCCGAAACCATAAACAAGGCAAGAGCTGTTATGAACGGCGAGGTTGAAACCTATGACTATTACCTTACGGGACAATGCTACGGCTTTCAGTTGTTCGAGGGTGATGTGGAAACCGATAGCTGTTGGGGCTTTTTGGGTGCAATAAGAGATATTCAAAATAGTATTAAAGACTATATGCCACAGGGTTTTGAATCCATTGTTGAAAATCTGCAATATACGGATGATAACGATTTGGATATACACGATTATCTTGAAGAAACGGAGGAATTGGATAATGAAATTTGACGGCGAAAACGCCTATGTGCTATTTGCCTGTAATTTGCACAAAGAACGGAACAGTATGCGAATGATAGCAGTAGCCGCCGATAAAGTAACCCTTTATGCTATTATCGGCAACGAAGTATTGCACGGCAATATGGATTATAAAGGGTATGCAAAACAAAAAGGCTTTAATCTTATGAGAGAGGATTTTAAGCGCGGCGAAATATCTTCCGCAAATTTAGATTACGGTTATATAGAAGAAACAGCCGTAATTGAACACGGATATGCCAATATGTCAAGTGAAATTGAAAAGGTTTATAACTGGCTCAATATGGAGGATTCCGAATATGAGAGCTTGGGAACAGGCGAACAGTTGAAAGGTATTCCCGATGACCGATTACGCTTGATTTTGGATAAAGCGCTTATGTCAGTTGCAAATGATTACCGAGGTGCAGAGCTTTATGAGCATTTGCACACCACACTCGGAATGAGTGATGAAGAAATCACAAAAGCCGGATTTGACTTGCGAGAGTTTTATGCGGAATATGACTTTGATAATACAGAAGATAACGAACAAGATTTGGAGGTATAAAAATGAGCCGAATATCAAATTATCCGCACCTTATAGGTGTATCTGATGATGAAAGAAAGGAACTACACGGTGTAAATGAAGTTGCAGCCTTTATTTGCGATCAGGGACGATTTGGAGATTTAAGGGTATTTACCCCTTACGGAGAGGAAGTCCTTAATACCTTTGGTATTTTTATTGACCGCATCTGTGATATGGAATACCGTGAGGAGCTTATGGAAGTGCTTGTCCCAAAGCAAAAAACATTTGAAGAAAAGATGTATGATGACAGCGTTGCAGACCGCAGGGACGAAGAACTTAATACCCTTGACAGATTATTCCGTGCTATGAAAATGGACGATATGACCGTAGCCTTTGATGAAAAAGGAAATTTAGTCTGCACGGATGATATGAATAACAAATGGGTAAATGCAGAACTTTACGATTTTATTATCAATGAGGCTCTGTGCTTCGGTGCAGACGGCAAGTTGGTTGAGGGCTTTGAAATGGATGATGAATTGGTAGAAAAAATCAAAGCTTATGCAGCCGAACACGCCGTATATCCCGATGCAGTTTTGCAAAATCCAATCTCTGCAAACAACGATTGGGACAGAGTGCTTAATGCTTTCAGCGTTTGCCCATCACTTAAAAGTTTCGTAATGAATATGGTAAACGAAATAGAAAACTACCTGATGAAGATATTTTCCGAACAAAAAGACGGAAAGTATTTTATTCCATATGATGCGTTTGAAGATTCTACAGGGATTGTCGATAATTTTGATAATAAGCTGTTTGTAGATATGCTTTTAGACCAAGACAATATTGAAGATGTTGAGATGGACGAAAAAGGATATTGGGTTTATGTTGCGCCTGAAAATTGTGTAACAAACACAGCAGTTAATGGCGAAAATGTATTTACTGATGAAACGGAGGAAGATTTAGATGCCGAACTCTGATGAAAAAGTAATACGCTTTATAGACAGTTGCTATAACAATCTTTTTTCACTTCCTGACGGTGGAACGCTGGTGATTGTCCGTGATGATGGCGAAGTGGTTGAAAAGCCCTGCCATTATGTAGATGGCTACCATTTTCAAAGTCAGGGACACACGTGGCATATTTGCGAATTTGCCGAGCGTATGGAAGAAAACAATGCGAAATATTTTCCGCAAAGGGATAATAAGCGTTGGCCGTCTTATTGCTACAGCGTAGTAAAAACCACCGGAGAATTGATTGTTATTCACGCTGAAGAAAGCGGATATTACCCTGCAAACAACTCTACTACCGATACCGCAAAAAACCGTCAACTTGCCGATAAGCTCAATGCAAGGCTGGGTATTACAAAGGCTATGGAAGAAGCGATGTATTGCGGTAGCCTTTTCGGTTGGCATACACCCGTTGCACAGCCTGAAAATTATACCGAGGACGGTAGCTTGAAACCCACAGGCTCATACAGTTCGTCACTCGGAGAATGTGCAAGGCATATGTACGCTGTAGGATCGAGAGTTGTGTTGGATGAATTAAGTGATGAATTGCGTAAAAATGACCTACCGCCCGGTACAAAGGGCGTTATTCAGCACATTGATGATATTGGGCAGATAGAGGTTGTATGGGAAACAGGGCTTACGCTCCGTCTGGTACCCGAAGAAGATAAATTTCACATTGACCATACCCCTGAACCTGATATGTTTGAGGAGCAAGAAGCCGCCGAGGAAGAACTGTGAGGTGATATAGTTGCGACAAAGCGGAGTAACCTACCGTCATTTTACGGATGAGGAAATAAAAAGGGCAAACAGCGTGGATCTTCTTATGCTTGCAAAACAATATGGGTATGAAACAGAAAAAGGCGGTAAAAACGCTATACACCTAAAGAAAAGCGGTGGGCTGTATATCTTTCCGAATGAAAACTGTTTTTATCATCACACTTCTGATGAAAGGCATAAAGAAGGCGGAGCAATCAGTTTTGTGATGCACCAAGAAGGTATGCCGTTCGGAGAGGCTGTCGTAAAGCTTTTGAATGAGGATTATGTTATTTATCAAGCCGAGCAAAAGGCGTATGCGCCTGAACCGCATCGGATCGTGACGCTGCCCGATAAAGCGCAAAATTTCAAACGGGTATATTGGTATTTAGTGTCTGTAAGGGGTGTTGATTCTCAAATAGTATCGGCTCTTATGAATGAAAAGAAGGTGTATCAGGAGGCTGAATTCAGTAACGCCGTGTTTGTCGGCTATGACCGTGACGGAACGGCAAGGTATTGTTCAATGCGTTCCACCTACCCTAATAGTAAGTATAAGCGTGACGCGGATAACTCGGACAAGAGTTATCCGTTTTTTGTTGAGGGCAAAAGTGATTTGGCAATTATTACAGAGGCTCCGATAGACCTTATGAGCCACGCAACGCTTACAAAAATGTTCGGTAATATGGATTGGAGACAAGACCACAGGCTTTCTGTCGGTTGTCTGAGTATGGCAGCCCTCGACCGTTATCTTGAATGGCATCCCGAAATTAAAAAGCTTGTGTTTGCCCTCGATAATGATTATCTTGCTCGAAATCAAAAGGGTGAGCTTGCGAATTGGGGGCAGCTTGCCGCCGAAAGGGCTATAAAAGCCTACTCCGAAAAAGGCTATAAATGTGCATTGCACACGCCGCGCCTTAACGATTTTAATACCGATTTAACCGAAATCAGAAAGGGCAAAACACCGACTGATCTTGACAGACAGCGTGAAATTGAGATGACGATGGATTTTGAAAAATACGGCTTGCAGGGAGGTGATGAAAAGGAAGATTTGGAATTGTGATTTTTTTTATCATCAAAAAGCCGCCCCTTTGGGCGCGCCGAGCCTTAAAACCGTCGGCAAAGCATACGGTTTTGGGCAAGGCAGGAATAACCGTCATACCGACGGTGCTTTTACAGCTTGAAAACAGAGTTTTCAACAGCGTTTGATTTATATAGGTGAAAGTCAGCATAAAAATCCAAACAAACGGTTTATAATGCTGACTGATAAAAAGAACTTTCGTCTGACTACAGGTTATGGAGAAATTGAGTGTATGGGGAAATACATAAGCATCATAACAAAAAATAGCAGATATATATTTTTGACCAAGTAAATCTAATGCAGAGTGACAATCAATTGTCATTCTGCAATATTTTTATTGACAATATCAGGTTTAGTGTATTAAAATAACAACAGACAAAGAAGGGACGTCTTGTCTATGAAAATTATTTTTGTAAATTCTCAAATTCTTGTGCGAAAACCGCTGATTTATTTGAGCTATGGGAGTATAAAAATCAGCAGTTAACGCATAAGTTTTTGTTTTAAACAGAGCTTATGCGTTTTTGTTATATTATATTCCTAAGCTATCGATTTTTGTTGATAAAAAATTTCAAAAAAGTTGTCACCTAATATTGAATGTCGATTGTTGTATGTATAGAGGGGAAAAATAAGAATTATGATGTAATAGAATTCTTTTATCCACTCAATACAGATAAGATGGTGATAAAAATGTGGAAATAATAGTAATTTAATAATCTTTTTTAGAATTGGAAGAATTTTTTATGAAAAAAAGAATTGGCATCATTTTTATTATTTTTATATTATTGATTTTTCCTATAAAAAACACTTATAAAGATGGCGGTACGGTTACATATACATCTTTGACATATAAAATAATTTGTTGGAAAATCCCAATAAATATAGAAATTATAAATTCAAATGATGAAGACATAAATCAATTCGAAATTAAAAGCTTTATTGCAAATGATAAACATATCAATAGAAAGTTCTTTGAAACCACAAAATTATATTTATTCCCATTCAACTTTATGAAAATGAACTGGTATAAAGAGCAACTGGAAATAAATTGATATACTATTTAATTTGTGGAATAAAAACAGCTTAATCGGAAGAGGTAAAATTCAAACAACGAAAGGAATATGTTTTTATGAAAATAAATTTACGAAAAAGAATTACAAGTATGGTCGTATTATTTAGCATTATTTTGTCTTCGGTTGCAATTCTTAATTTTAATGTTTCTGCTGTTGAGGGAATGATATTATTAGGAAACATATATCGTTCGTCACTCACTGATACAAATCCAACTGATACACTATATTTTCGCTTGCCGGAAAATGAATCTTACTCTTATGTTGTAGAAACATATGGAGAAACTGATACTTTCGTTCAGGTTAAGGATGGTCTAAATATATATTCAGATAATGATTCTGGAAATAATTTAAATGCGGCTGTTGGGTTTTATGCTACTAAAAATGCAACTAATCAAGGCATTCTGATAATTACAGTAACGCACGCTACAGGAGGTACCGGTGATTACCTTATACACATACGCAGACAACGAGCACAAATATACACATTCAATTATGGCGATGGTGATATTAACACTACAGGTGATGCAACTATACCCTTGCATTATCTTAGAACCAATTGTGGTTACGATGTTAAAAGTTATCAAAATTGTAGTGCATCACATCTAAATGAGGCCGATGATTCTAATTTGGCAAGAATCAATAGTGAAGTGTTTTTCTATTCTGGTCATGGACATCAAAACGGAATAGCAGTATTCCCTGATTCTTCTGCATATGCTGATGTGAGTTTTCCGAATATTTCAAATACTAAATTAGCAGTTTGGTCTGCTTGTTATTCTGCTGTAGCGGAGGAAGGTCGTGAATCGTTAGCTCAAGCATCTGTTACTAATGGTGCGCGTTCTGCTATTGGCTGGACAGATAGTGTATTAGTATCTTCGGCCACTAGTTTTACAGACAAGCTATTTGAGTCGCTAGGGGGTTCTAATACTGTTCTACAGGCCGCACAACAGGCAAGCAATACGATAATTTGGCCTTGGGATAATATACATGACTATGTTATATTTGGCGATAGTTCTGTGAGAATTAATTTGCCCGCTATCAATACCAAACAAGTAAGAGAAAATAGTCAAACAAATACTTTGAATCCGTATGAGAGAAATATCGCTTTTTCAAAATTTGACATGCCCAACGGAACAGTTAGATATTATAAAACCATCGATGGTATTATAACCAATGAATATTATACATTTGATAATTCCGGCACAGAAATATATCATTCCGATATTAAAATTTCAAGTGATGATATAAGTAGTGTTTCTAAAGAAATTTCTTTTGACAAATATACATATTTACCCAAAAAAGAAGTTGAGATAGGTAAGAAGATTTATAACAAACTGGTTGAATCGGATTCACATAACGCATATGTAAAGATTAATGGTGAAGTTATACCGATTAAAATAACCTATTCAACTTATAAAAATGATGCCGGTCTTGCATATCAAGATGTTGTATGCGTAAATTTAAATAACGGAACCTACGTCGACTATTCTGATATTTGCTGAATTATAGGCTACAATCAATATATTACAAAAACTTTTTTGTAAGGTGACACAAATTCATTTTTGTGCTACCATTGATTATATGCTTTGCTTTAAAATCAAATCAAAGTATTTTAATCTTATAAAGGATACTCCAAAGAAGTAATATATCTGAAAATCAAATTATGAAAAAATAAAAACAATTTGTAAATTTAAAAGAAATACACCCCTACAAAACCTCTCAAAAAAGTACATTAGATGAGAGGGTATAAAACTTAAATGTTTGATGAGAAAAAATTATTCTTTCCTCATCAAATTCAACAACTGAATATATTACCGCAACAGCTCTCTTGTTTAATAAATCAGACAAGAGGGTTGTTTTTTTATCCTCATCAAAATATAGGAGGTGCAAGTTTTGAAATTGCTGAAAAATGTACGTCCGCCGCCCCTTCCGAGAAAATCCGAGCCACAAAATGGCAGATTTTGAAGGCAAGGCAGGAATAACCGTCATACCGACGGTGCCTTTACAGCTTGAAAACAGAGTTTTCAACAGTGTTTGATTAGGTATGATTTCAATCTTTAAGGTATGATTTTTGTCATACCGCAATAAGGAGTGATTTTGTAATGAAAAAGTACGGCATAATTTATGCCGACCCGCCGTGGCATTACAGAGTTTATTCAAAGAAAGGAGCCGGACGGTCGGCGGAAAGCCATTATCCCACAATGACCATCGAGGAAATACAAGCCTTACCCGTATCAGAGCTTGCGGATAAAGACTGTGCGTTGTTTATGTGGATTACTTTTCCTCTTTTAAAAGAGAGCCTATCCGTATTATCTGCTTGGGGCTTTAAATTTAAAACAATCGCGTTTGTTTGGATAAAGCAAAACCGAAAATCCGATTCGCTGTTTTGGGGTATGGGCTACTGGACGAGGGCTAATGCCGAATTTTGTGTTTTAGCCACCAAAGGAAAACCGAAAAGAATGGCTAAAAATGTTCATCAGGTAATTATATCGCATATAGAGGAACACAGTAAAAAACCTGATGAAGCCCGACGGCGTATAGTGCGGCTTATGGGAGATCTGCCGCGTATTGAGTTGTTTGCACGGCAAAAATCGGCAGGCTGGGATGTTTGGGGTAATGAAGTAGAGAGCGATATTATACTCGGAGGAACGGATGATGATTCAAAAGCAAACAGTTAAAACGGAGCGCATATCGCTCCATTTACCGACCGACACCGTAGAGTCTATAAAGTTTCTTGCAGCTAAAAACCATACGGATATGTCAAAGGAAATTCGTCGATTTATTGATAAAGGTCTTGCCGTTAAAAGCTATGAGGATAATATTGACCTTATAAGCGGAATTATCGAGCAGGAGCTGTCTTTGCAAATAAAGAAGCTCGGTAACCGTCTTGCCGGACTTATAAACCGCCTTACGATTATATCTGCCGCCGGATATTATACAAACATTACAATTATGTCGGAGCTTATTGACCGTGATCTTTATTCATCGTTTGAAAAAATAGAGTCGGCAGCAAGAAAACGCGCGCTTGCTTACGCTAATCAAAAAAATGCCGACGCAGTTGCCGCATTTGCGGATGATGAAGAAATGAAAAAAGCAATAAAAGCTATTAAAGGCGGGATAAACAGTGTCGATACTCGTATATAAGCAAAGGCATAAAAACCCTACCGAAGCGAATACGCCGAAATTAAACTATGAACACATAAGATATATCGCCACCCGTCCCGGCGTATCTAAAAATGAGAATATGCGGCACGGGCTGTTTGGCTGTACCGAACCGGAGAAAGGACTTACGGAATTTGAAAGCTGGAAGGATATAGCGAGGACGGTACGGGAAATGTCTTACCGCCGCATTAACATTTTCAGGGGAATTATCTCATTTGCACCCGAAACGGCAAGCGAACTCGGATTAACAAATCATAAGGCTTGGCAGGAATATATTGAGGAGCATATAAAAACGCTTGCGGAAAAAAACGGTATTTTACCGCATAATCTGCAATGGGCGGCGGCTCATCATAATGAAAGAAGTCATCCGCATATCCATATTGTATTTTGGGATAAAAATCAAAGTATTACGAAGCAGTATGTTTCACCGGAAATCCCGAAAAGTATTCGGATACAGTTAATTAAGGATACCTTTGCAGATAAAATCAGGCTATATCTTGCAGATAAGGATAATGCAAAAACGGCACTCTCCGATATAACCGACAAAACCGTAAAGGCTTTTGAAAAATATATAACTGAGCTTGAACCCGAAAAGCATAAGCGTTTTCAAAAAAAGTTCGGCAGGATTGACGAAGCCGAGGACATTAAAGCACTTGACGGCTTGATGAGTAAAGAAGATATTGAGGCTTTTATTCCGTTACTTTTTGAATTAAAAGAAAAATTGCCGAAAAAGGGACGCCTGTATTATAAACTGCTGCCGGAGGAATTAAAAAAACAGGTTGACGCACTGGTTAAAAAGCTTAAAGAGCAGAATAATTATATTAACATCCGTGTAGACGAATATGCCGAGAGCAAAACACGACTTGCGATGCTGTACGATACCAACCCCGATAACATTTCGGCACACCGCAAAAATGCCGTAGAGGAAGCCGACCGACTTATAGCAAACAAGATTTTAAGAGCCGTTAAATCAATGCTTGATAAGGACAGACAAATAGGCTATGCCGAATATACCAAGGCTAAAAAAGCCTATTATGCCGAAGAATTGCTTTGTGAAATACTGATAATGCTTGAACAAAGTATAATAGATACTGACGAGGACTGCGATATTAAAGCAAAGGCTTTCGGTACTGAGCTTTCAAAAGCAGCTAAAAAAGAATGGTATTTACGACATAAGGACAGAGGTATGGAATTGTAATAATCCGTATCTCTGTTTTATTTTGAGGGCAAACGCCCGAAGAAAGGAAAAATAAAATGGATAAATATTTTAATTTCGGAAAACTAAACCGTTTTTACGGCTTGCGGATAAGACCTGCACCGCCGTACCGTTACCCTAAAGATCACCCTTGCTATGGCTGTCCGTATACACTGAACACAAACTTGCCGTCCTGTATGTTTCCGAAACGAAAGGACGGCAGCTGCTTTTGGTATGATTTAAAAAAGAATATGCGAGGTGGGAATATATGATATTTAACGACAGCGAGATTTACGGGCAATTCCTTGAACTTCTTTATTCCGAGAGACTGACGCCGATTGAACACGAAACGCCTTGCGAACCTCTTGAAATTTACCGCGGTCGCAATTATGTCTGTTCTTTGGATTCGTCGGACGGAATAAGCTATGAGAACGAAAGTGAAGATTTAAACAGAGTCAGAAGCATTATAAATGTGCTTATTGATAAATAAAAACATTATACGGAGGTGACGAAAAATGCGTGACGGACGCCCGAATCCCGATATATGGGGAAATATTATAACCTGCGTTGAAATCGGTCAGGGTATTTACTGTATTATCGGGAGGGATAAAAGAGGTATTGAAATGCCGAAAGAAACAGCCGAAAAGGTTTTGAACGAAGCGGTTTTAAAAACCGGCAACGAAGAAACGGACGGTAATATTTGCTTTGCCGACGGTGCTTTAAGCAATATTGTTGCAGATATTTTAGAAAAGAACAATCTTATTAAAAAAGATGAAACCGCCGCTTTATCTGAATTGTTACGGCAACCTGAAAACACACCGGATTTTAACGATTTGGAATTGCCCGTATCGGATATTGAACCGGACGAGCTTGAATTATAGCGAGGTGATATAGCATTGAAAATCAAACCGAAACTGATACTTTTCACCGTAATTTTCTTATTGGGCGGCTTGTTTAACCTGTTCTTTTCAACCGCTATACACCGTTTGCTTACCCGAAATGTCGCAACGCTTAAATTTCTGCCGATTACGGTATGCTTTCAAAGTCTTGTATCAAGCAAACAGCATTTAACGCTGTTTCTCTTAATACAAGGCTTTTTTCTTTTGGCGGCGGTGCTTTTCTCTACCGCAAATTTATATCCGTATAAATCGGATTTAGATGAGATAACGCCCGATATAAAAACACCGAAGGCAGTAGGACAGTTTCAGCACGGCTCTGCAAGGTGGCTTACGGACGCAGAAAAAAACAGAGCTTTTGAAAGCTATGTCTTAAACCCGCACGACAATGAAATTAAAAGGCTTATAGACACGGCTTACGAAGATATTGATTTTATGAAAACCGAAAGGAGCGCAAAAGATGAAAGCACGGAAACCGCCGAAAAAAATTTCTGCCCCAATATTCCCGATTACACACGCGGAGGTATTGTAATCGGTAAAAAGCAAGAGGGTGAAGCCGAGAAAATTTACTATATCGGCGAAGACAGTCACCTGTTATGTATCGGAGCGACACGAAGCGGCAAATCGCGCTGTTTGGTAATTCCGTCAATTTGTTCTTTAGGACTTGCAGGAGAAAGTATTGTTGTCAGCGACCCAAAAGCGGAGTTGTACCACTATTGCTCCGACTTTCTCAAAAAGCTCGGATACGAAGTATTGGCGCTTGACTTCAAGACGCCTGCAAAAAGCCAAAGATATAATTTGTTACAGCCGATTATTGAAGCAGTAGAATGCGACGATACAGACCGTGCGGAAATGCTTGCTTGGGACTTAACTAACAACCTTGTAGGGAAGCCCACAGGCGAGAAAATCTGGACTAACGGCGAGTGTTCGATTATTGCCGCCGCCATACTCTGCGTTGTGTGCGATAACCGTAAACGGCCCGAACTTCAAAATATGACGAATGTGTATTGGTTTATTTCCGAAATGTGCAAAACCATAGGCGGTAAAATGCCGATTTTGGAATATGTAAAAAAGCTGCCCAATGCGCACCCTGCAAGAGCGTTGCTGTCAATATCGGATGTTGCGCCGTCAAGAACAAGGGGCAGCTTTTATACATCAGCTCTGACAACGCTGCGGCTCTTTACTTCAAAATCAATTTATGCTGTCACCCACGAAAGCGATTTTTCTCTTTCGGAGGCCGGAACGAAAAAGCAAGCGCTGTTTATTATTTTGCCCGACGAAAAGACAACATTTTATCCAATAGCGTCGCTTATTGTTTCACAGCAGTATGAAATGCTTGCAGAGGCGGCAGATAAACGCGGCGGCAGACTGAAACGCCGCGTTAATTTTGTACTTGACGAATACGGTAATTTTACGCCTATTTCGGATATGACAAATAAGCTTACCGTAGCGGCTGGGCGGGGTATGCGTTATTCGCTCTTTATTCAAAGCTTCAGCCAATTAAAAGAGAAATACGATCAAAATGTTTCCGATACAATTAAATCCAACTGTCAGACTTGGGTATATTTGCAGGCAGACGATCCCGAAACCTTACGGGAGGTATCGGACAAGCTCGGCACATACACCACATCAAGCTATCAGCTGTCGGCAAGCAACGCGAGGTTTACTGTGCCTTCGTCATCACACAGTATAAACCTTACCGAGCGGAAACTTCTCAATACCGACGAGGTTCGCAGAATTAAAAGGCCTTTTCAGATTGTTACAAGCCGCAATCATCCCGCCGTTATGTATGCTCCCGATTTGTCGTTATGGAATTTTAATAAAATGCTCGGATTGGGTGATGAAGAACACAACCGCCGTGTTCGCAGAGAATGGGAAAATAAACGCCCGATTATTACCGATACAAAGCAGGAAATAGTCCTTTGGAACATTTGGGTGTATTACCAAAAGGACATTATGCGCCGACTTGCGGAACAAAAATCCCCCGGAGCCATACCCGGTATGAATGACGATTAAAACATTTTTACGGAGGTTATATATGAAAAACACAAACAAACTGATTTTTGAAAGGCGAAAACGGTGCTGTAAGGCCGCCGCCGTTGCAGTGTGCTGTATTTTTATAATGCTTATAAATACTGTTACGGCATTTGCCGCCGGTAATCTTCAGGACAGCAAAATTGTTGAGGGGACAGAAAAGCTGATCGGAGATTTAACAACTTGGCTTATGGTTTTAGCGCCCGTTGTTGCCGGTATGCTGATTATTTATTTTTGTATTCGCCGTGCGGCGGCGGACGAAGTAGACCAAAAGAAATGGAATAACCGAATTGTTGTGGCGGTTGTGTCTTGCGTCGGCGCGGTACTCGGATCGGCCCTGCTTAATCTTATACTCGGTTATTACGCTTAAAGGAGGAAATGTATAAATGAAAATCAAAGCAGAGGTATCCCGTATATTTGAAAACAGAAACGATATGCTCAAAGCCGCAACCAATATTATTTTGGAGGACGGTAAGGACAGTCTTGTAATCAAAAATGTTCGCATTATTGAGGGCAAAAACGGTTTGTTTATGTCGCTGCCCGCAAGAAGAAATGTAAAAAATGAGTTTAAGGAAATTTGTTATCCGCTTTCGGCTGATTTGCGTAAGCGTATGTCAGACGCGGCTATCACCGCATATTCGGAAGCTCTAAAAAATACTGCCGAACCGCAAACGGCGCAATAATGAGATTAAGTCGGGGGGCAAAACCGCCCCTGCCTGCGAATAAGGAGGTGGATAGTGCTTGGCATATATTATTGTCATACTCATTGTTGCAATTCTTAACGGGTGTCTTCCGTTTATAGATCAAATGATTGACGGAATTTTACCGCTGTCCCTATATGCGGAAAAGTATATGTCAATGGTTTCGGGGGTTCAAATGTTCGGTAAGCTTTATAATATCATTTTCGGCTTCGGAGTTTCTTTAATAGTGTTGAAATTTCTTAAAAAGGGCTTTGAGGCCTATGTGCTATGGACAGACGGTGACGCCGACGAAGAGCCCGTTGCATTGCTTACGAATTTTTTTAAGGCTATGGCGGTGGCGGTTTCCTTTCCCACACTGTACGGTTGGCTTGCGGATATTATAACAGATATGACAACGCAGCTTATGGCGGCAATCGGTGACGCCACCTCTGCCGGATGGGAGGCTTGGGTTGCCGGAATTGCGTCCGCAGGAATTGTAACAGCCATATTTGCTCTTATATTTATGGTGGTTTACTTCATTCTGTATTTTCAATTCCTTATGCGCGGTTTGGAAATTATGATACTCCGTGTAGGTGTTCCGCTTGCCTGCGTAGGTCTTATAGATAACGATAAGGGCGTGTTTAAGGCATATCTTAATAAATTCTTTCAGTCTACGCTTGCTATACTGATTCAGTTGTGCTTATGCAAGCTCGGAGTAGGCTTAATGCTTAATATGCACGTGTTTTGGGGTGTTGCCTGTATGGTGCTTGCGGTTAAAACCCCGAAATTCTTACAGGATTTCCTTATTACCACAGGCTCAGGCGGCGGTGGCGCGGTTGTAAACAATGTATATCATTCTGTACGCTTGGTACAGATGTTAAAGAAAAGCGGGTGATCCGTATGATAACAATGGACGATATTTCAAAGGTAATTATATATCTTGTCCGTATAGGCGCGGTCGCCCGCTTTATTTACTGCTTTATCCGTTTGGAGGCGGCAGAGGAACAGGGAACACAGTATAAAAAGCGGGCGGTAAACACCGTAATGTTTTATGTTATTGCAGAGTGCATTTGGCAGATTAAAGACCTTATACTTTACTATTATTCCTGACAGGAGGTTGTATGGAGAATAAGCTGTATATTCCGTTGGGTGTGAAGCCCGAAGCCGAGTTCTTTAATGGATTCGGCAAAAAACAAATGATTCAGGCGGCTGCCGGTTCGCTTTGCTGCGGAGCGATAGCCCTTGTTTTATGGGCGGTTACAAAAAGCGTTACCGCGGCAATGATTTCTGCGCTTGCCGGAGTCGCCGGCAGCGTAATGATGACGGCAAAAGACCAAAGTAATCTATCCGTTGTCGATCAGATCGGCAATATGATACGGTTTGGCAAGGGTCAGAAAAAATATCCGTACCGATACGGTAAGGAGTGGGAGGTTTATTGATGTATACGGCAATTCCCGTTTACAGGCATACCTTGACGGCCGGTGCGAGCCGTAAGGAGCGGGAGTTGCGGCAAAAATCCTATAACAATATGGAGTGTAAAGAAAAGCTTGGTGGAAATGCCGCGACTGCTTTTAACACCCGTAAATTATATTTGTTGAAAAAGGATTTGGCAGAAAACGGCCGGCACGCCGTTTTTTTAAGAACCGTCCGTGAGCGTTTCACGGCTTTTAACTTGGAGGAATGTCTATGAGTGAACAAATGACATTCCTTGATTTTTTCAGCGGCATCGGAGGTTTCAGGGCAGGTCTTGAGCTATGCGGAATGAAGTGCAAGGGGCATTGCGAAATAGACAAGTACGCCAACCGGAGTTATGCCGCAATTTTTGATATTAAGGAGGATGAATGGTATGGAGAGGACATCACAAAGGTTAAGCCCGAAGAATTGCCGCGCGTCAATATCTGGACGGGAGGATTCCCGTGTCAGGACATTTCTATCAGCGGTAAGCAAACTGGGATTAGCGGAAGCCGAAGCGGACTGTTTTTTGAGATTATTAGATTGCTCAAAGGCACAGCACCCGAAAATCGACCCGAATGGATTATCCTTGAAAATGTTAAAAACATCTTATCCATTCACGGAGGATGGGACTTTGCGACCATTCTCTATTCGTTGGCCGAAGTCGGCTATAGTGTCGAATACGGACTTCTTAATTCAAAATTCCACGGCGTTCCGCAAAACCGAGAGCGAGTTTACATTGTCGCTTACAGACATTTTAGAGCCGGAAACGGACGAAAAGTATTTCCTGTCGAGTGCGGCAACAGCAAGGCTATTATCAGGCTCATAGGTGGAAATCAGGGTAGCCGCGTCTATGACCCTAACGGTATAGGAATTACCCTTACCGCAAGCGCCGGAGGATTCGGCGGTAAAACAGGTCTTTATTTTATTGATCTTACGAAAGAAAAACCGCAGCTCACGGAAAATGCCCGTTGTATAAAGGCAAGATATTCAGCCGGAGTAACCAACAGAGGCGGAGATAACAGCGGCGTTCTATGTCTTTGCAATCAATGCCACGATCGTGAAAACTGCATATCGTTTATTGAATTTCGTAAGGGAAATCCGAAACTCAGAGATAATGTGAAGTGCATTATGGCGTCTTATCGAAAGTCCGGCGTTAACAGGTTCGGTTCTTCCTGCGGCGTATTTTACGGCTGCCGCGCCGTGCTGACCCCCGAACGGGAAAAGAAAAGACAAAACGGCAGAAGATTTAAGGAATGCGGAGAACCTTCCTTTTGCGTTACGACGCAGGACAGAAACGGCGTTTATCTTTGCGCTTGCAGTTCGTGCGAAAAAGCAAGACCTGCAAAAAACGGTGTTCCAAACTGCGATAATAATTTGCTTTTAGCATTATGCAATGAAAATATCCCGTTTTTCGGCTGCGGCAGAATCCGCCGCTTAACGCCGAGGGAATGTTGGAGGCTGCAAGGCTTTACAGACAGTATGTTTGATAAAGCGGCGGAGGTAAATTCGGATAATCAATTATATAAACAAGCCGGAAACGGCGTAACGGTTACGGTGGTATATTCCGTAGGTCAAAGAATAGTTGAAATAGAAAATGAATTGAAAATATCAGGCAAGGAGTGAAAATATGTTGGGATTTTTAATCGGTTTAGTATCCGGCGGCTTTATAGGGGTTTGCGTTATGGCGCTTATGCAGATAAATAAAGGCGAGGCTCGCCGAGGTGATGAGAATAAGCCGGAGTAACCCTAAAAACAAAAGTATTATTATATTTATCCGAACCTATGCTATGAAAAGGATACGGTGTAATAATAATACGGAACAGTGTATTGACAGCGATAAAAAATTATGATAAAATAAACCGTAGTTTAGATTATCATAAAAACGAGGTATAGAAATGGAATACATTACACGAGAGCTTGAAAGAAAATTTATAAAGATGAACGGCTTTTTTAAGGCGATTCTCGTAACAGGAGCAAGGCAGGTAGGTAAAACTACAATGATGAAGCATTTGGCAGAGGGTTCAAACAGAACCTATGTTACGCTTGATAACGCTGTAGTAAGAGATTTGGCTAAAAGAGATCCCGTGTTGTTTTTCCAAACCTACAAACCGCCGATTTTGATTGACGAGGTTCAGAAAGCGCCTGAGCTTTTTGAACAAATAAAAATTATGTGTGATGAAAGCGAAGATAAAGGGCTGTTTTGGCTTACGGGGTCGCAGCAGTATAAAATGATGAAAAAAATTAAAGATACCCTTGCGGGAAGATTGTGTATATTGGAATTATACAGCCTTTCGCAAAGAGAAAAAAACGGAATAACCTTTGATACGGAGCTTGATTTTTCACTTGAAACATTACAAAATCGTCAGAAACAGGTCCCGAAAAATGATGTTATTTCGGTTTTTAATCATATTTGGGAGGGCGGTATGCCGCAGGTATTGGGAGTTGACGATGAACTGCGCTCCGAGTATTTCAACTCTTATCTCGAAACCTATTTAATGCGGGATATAGCCGAGGAAGGCGGCATCACAGATACTGTCAGGTTCAGAAAATTTATGAACGCCTGCGCCGCTTTGGTATCGGAACAGGTTAATTACGCTAACTTGGCAGAGGCGGCGGATATATCGCAGCCTACGGCAAAAATTTGGATAAAGGTTTTACAGGGCTTGGGAATAATATATCTGCTTGAGCCGTATTCCAATAACGCTTTGAAGCGCTTAACAAAAACACCGAAGCTGTATTTTTGTGATACGGGACTGTGCGCTTATCTTTCAATGTGGCTTACCCCCGCAACTCTTATGCAGGGGGCAGCAAGCGGTCATTTTTATGAAAACTATGTTGTAATGGAGCTTGTTAAAAATTATTCCTACGGAAAGGCAAAATCCAATATAACCTATTACCGTGATTCAAACGCAAAGGAAATTGATGTCTTTGTTGAGGAAAATAATATTATTCATCCTCTTGAAATCAAAAAATCCGCAAACCCGAATAACAAAGAGGTTAAAAAATATGCTGTTATTGATAAGGCAAGCTTGAACCGAGGAAACGGCGGTATTATTTGTATGTGCGAAGAACCGATTCCGATAGACGCTGAGAACTGCCTGATACCGAGTAATTTAATTTAATAAGTTTTTGAAAATCGCTGTCCTTACGGACGGCGATTTTATTTTCGGAGGTTAGATATGCAAAGTAAACTTGATTTAATTGAAAAGCTTGATAATGAGCTTATTAAGTATATGAAATTGCAGGGAAAAAGTGAATTGAAGCTAATGCTTGACGCTTTAGAGCTTTATATTCCAATTCGGAGTAACCTAAAAGCAATGCCGTTGGCAGAGCCGAATATAGCCGCTCTTTTAAATACACCCGATTTGCTTCTTGCGATTGATGTAATTAAAGAAAAATTCTATATGGATTGCCCTGCTCCCGATTGTACCGAATTCACATTCAAGCTTGTAAATGAAGTGTACCGAAACGAGAGAGCAAAGCTGTTGGCGGCAAAGGTACAAAATGAGAATGCCGCGCACAAAAACGAACTGAAAACCTTGCCGCCGGAGGAAATTATAGACCGCGCATTTCAAACCAATATATACAATGATTATGAGATTATGCTTTCCGAACCCGATTTAATGGCACGGCAGATTGATACCCTTATGACTTATCCCAATATTCTTAATTCCTTATATGTCGAGTGGATATGCGGCAGCTATGTTCACACCGATGAGCTTGAGGACTGTCTTAAAAAATGTATTGAGGATAAGGATATTTATTTGCAGGGAAACCCTGACTGCGGTGTGGATAAGGGAGAAAAAGAAATATGGGATAAGATGTATGAGGGTGATGAGTTTCGCGTGCCGCTTAATTGCGAGGCGGCGGATAAAGAAGCGGGTGAAGAATTAGAGCCGTGACAGTTGTTCCTTTAACGCTTAAATGTGCAAACGATTTTGTTATTCAAAACCATAGACATCACGGTAAGGTGCAGGGCTGTAAGTTCTGCATAGGAGCAGTCGATGAAAAAGGAAAGCTGCGGGGCGTTGCGATAACGGGGCGCCCTGTTTCCCGTTATCTTGATAACGGTACAACCGCCGAAATAACAAGGCTTTGCACCGACGGGTTTAAAAACGCTTGCAGCTTTCTCTATGCTGCCTGCGCCCGCATTGCAAAGGAAATGGGATATACAAAGATAATAACCTATATTCTCATAACCGAAAACGGGGCAAGTCTGAAAGCCGCGGGATGGTCTGAACAGGGCGTTTGCGGAGGTGGGAATTGGAATGTTAAAAGCCGTCCGAGAAACAACAGTCCTAACACCTGCAAAAAGCGTTTATATTATAAACTGATTTAATGAAAGGAAACCTTATATGACTTTAATAGATAAAGCGTGTACGATTCTTGAAAAGACAAATGATGGCAGCAACCTTACGCCGCAGCACTTAAAGCTTATTGAAAATGCAGTAAACGGTTTTCTTAATGAAAAGGGTCTGAAAGCGTTTGATGAACTTTACAAAACCGTTGCGGACGGAAAATATCAGCGTCCGGATTATCTCGGCGTAGAATTTATGGATAGAGATCAAGAGGGTTATGTTTATTTTAAAGGTCAGAGTGTTGAGCATTATTCAGCCTTTTACGCTTATTCGTATTCTGCACAGGCAGATTTAAAGGTCTTGCAAAGCAAGTGCTTGTATTTAGAACAGATAAAGCAACCTGTTAAACGGCATATGCAATGCGATTGGGAAATGGGCGGAGAATTTGCCGAGGGCTATTGTAAGGCGCAAAAGGAAAAGCTTGATAAGGCGGCAAACGGCAATACCCTTATTTTTTCAACTGTTAATATGGGTGCGGTCGATAAATTTGTTTTGTCGGGTCATCCTCCGGCTTATCGGATAACGGAAAGTAGGTTGTACCGTGAAAATTGCGAATTTCGGCATTGTAATAACCGAAATTTTACGGTTACGGCGTACAGCTACGGCAGCGGAGCATACAGAGAGGCTGCGGCTGATGAGCTTGTGCTGATTCAAAGCTGTTTTGATTATTTAAAAGATAAGGAGTTTATCCGTGAACAAAGCTCTGAAACACGGAATTTTGATAATCAGCAAACGGGAATAATCCATCAACCGCCTGATGAGGAAGAAGCAGACGAGGCCTGCGAAATATGATATTAAAAAGTGAGGTGTTATTTTGATATTTCCTATTATTATGATTTTTGCCTGCTTTATAACTGGCGGAGTGCTTTTGTATATAAAACCGAGAAATAAAGCGTTTTATAAAAAGCCGCAGGAAACCGATCCTGCGGCAGTAACGGCAAACGAATTTGTAAATGTGCGTGATATTTGCGGTAATTTTCTTTATACCCGCGACAATACGGTATTGGCATATTTGCGTATTATGCCGATAAGCATTGATTTATTCTCAAAATCCGAAAAACAACAGATTGTGCGGCAGCTGACAGCCGATTTGTCAACAGCGGATTATCCGTTTCAGCTTATCGCTGTATCCCGTCCCGTGGATATTTCTCCGCTTTTATCGGAGCTTTCGGATACCCTGACCGCTTGCAGCGATTTAAAGCAAAAGGAGCTTTTAAAGCAGGAAATGTCTGAAATGAGTTCTTTGGCTGTTTCGGGAGATACGGTTGAACGGCAGTTCTATATCAAGATATGGGAAAAAGCGCACGAAAATACGGAAAGAGAGCTGTTGCAGAGGCTTAAATATTTGGAGGGATATTTGTTAGACGCAGGCGTGCGTTCGGAAATATTGGGGCGGCAGGATATTATCCGTCTTTGCAACCTTATTAACAATCCCGCATATGTGCATCTGGAGGATTCGGACGCCGACCCTGTTATTCCGATGATTGCGGGGTATAACGATGAGTAAGAACACAAGGGAAGATTTAAAGATTATGCAGTCGTGGCCTTTGGAAAGAAAAATAATGGTCACACAAGCAAGGATAATAGAATGGAACAAGAGGTTTGACGGAAATGTATTTGTAAGCTTTTCGGGCGGTAAAGATTCAACCGTGCTTTTGGATTTGGTAAGGCGAGTATGTGCAGACATACCCGCCGTTTTTGTTGATACGGGACTTGAATATCCCGAAAACAGAGAGTTTGTTAAAGGGTTTTCAAATATTGAATGGCTGCGGCCCAAATATCCGTTTTTTGAAATCATAGAAAAATACGGTTATCCGGTAATATCCAAAGAGGTATCCAATGTTATTGATGGAGCAAGAAAGGGTCAGCAATACCGCATTAAAAGAATTAACGGCGAGCTGCTCGACAGTAACGGCAATATTTCCATTTTTAACTGTCCGCAATATAAATATTTGCTTGACGCACCCTTTAAGATTTCGGATAAATGCTGTTACCATATGAAAAAAGCGCCTGTATATTCATATGAACGCCGCACGGGACGAAAGGGATTTATAGGAACTATGGCAAGCGAAAGTCTTTTAAGGCTGCAAAGTTGGCTGGCGGCCGGATGCAATGCTTTTGAAAGTAAGCGTCCTATAAGCCAGCCTATGTCATTTTGGACGCAGCAGGATGTTTTAATGTACCTCAAAGTTACGGGTATTAAGTATTCTCCGATTTACGGAGATATTATCGAAACAAATACCAAAAACGGAACAAAGCTTACAACAACGGGCGTTACCCGTTCGGGTTGTATGTTTTGTATGTTCGGCGTTCAGCACGATAAAATACCGAACCGATTTCAGAAAATGCAGATTACTCATCCGAAGCAATATGATTATTGCATAAACAAGCTTGGCTGCGGCAGGGTTATGGATTTTATCGGTGTTCCCTATAAAAACGAAACGGAGGTGTTATGCGTTGAGCATAAACAGGACAAATAATGAGGACGGGTTCATACCCGTTAATGAAGCTTTACTGAATGTTATTACGCCTATGGGTTTGGAGTTCAGACGAAACAGCTTGGTTATCGGTGAAAACACAGGCAAGGTTTACGGAATTATCCGTTATCCGCAAAAGGTTGATTACGGCTGGCTATCAAAAATCACAAATATTCCGTCGACTGTTGTTACAGTGGATATTAAGCCCATTGATAACGGTACTTTAATAAATTCTATTTCAAAATCAATTATTCAAAACCGTGGTATAGCAGACAGCGCAAAAGACCCGCTTAAAAGGCAGCGTGCCGAAAAAGCCGCCGAGGACGGCGAAAAAATTATGTTGAGAATAGACAGGGACGGCGAAACGGTTGCGCTTATGGGTATTTCCGTTATGCCTGTTGCAAAAGACGATAAGCAGTTTACAAGGGTCTGCCGCCGTACCGAAGGCGCTCTTAATATTCAAAAATGCAAGGCTCGGACGCTTGCTAATTTGCAAAAAGAGGGCTTTCAGAATATTGCGCCGTCATATTCCGCTAACGGCAGAATTGAGGAAATTATATCCCGTATTATTCCAATGTCAACCTTTGTAGGAGGCTTTCCGTTTGCGGCGAGCGGCTTCAATGACGGTTCGGGTTATTATTTCGGAAAGGATACAGCCGGAGGTCTTGTGGTTGTGGATACTTGGAAACGCGGGAATGACCGAACCAACAGCAATATGGTTGTTATGGGCGTTGCGGGCGTAGGTAAGTCTACGGCGGTAAAACACATAATGCTTTCCGAATATATGAAAGGCACAAAGCTGATTATTATTGATCCCGAAAGCGAATACAAAGAGCTTTGCCGCAATCTTAACGGCGATTGGATAAATGCCGGAGGCGGTCGGGACGGTATGCTCAATCCTTTACAGATTCGTCCGGCTCCGCGCGATGATGAAACCGAAACGGAGCGTTTGTATGTAGACGAGGGAAACGGTATGAGCGATATGGCTTTGCATATTAAAACGCTTGAAGTGTTTTTTAATCTTTATTTGCCGTCCCTTACCGATATGCAGAAAGCAATTTTAAAGCAGTCGGTTATTGAGCTTTATAACAGATGGAATATTAGTTGGGATACGGATGTAAGAAAACTAAAACCTACTGATTTTCCCGTTTTTTCGGATTTGCATAAGCTGATTTCCGATAAGGCAGACGAAGACAAAGCACAATCCGTTTGCCGCGATCTTGCTTTGCTCCTTAACGATATATCGTTTGGCAGCGACAGCTTTTTATGGAACGGTCATACTAACATTAAAGCGCGTTCACGCTGCGTTTGTCTTGATACTCATTCCCTGCAAGGCACAAGCGATAATGTTAAAAGAACTCAGTATTTTAATTTGCTCGGCTGGAGTTGGGAGCAGATGAGCGCCGACCGTACCGAACGGGTTTTGCTTATTTGTGACGAGGCTTATCTGATGATTGACCCCAATGTGCCGCAATCTCTTGTTTTTCTGCGTAATGTTGAAAAAAGAGCAAGAAAATACGAAGCCGGACTTGTAATAATTTCTCATTCGGTTGTGGATTTTCTCGCTCCTGAAATAAAAATGTACGGTCAGGCTCTTTTGGATATTCCCTGCTTCAAACTTCTTATGGGCTGCGACGGTAAAAACCTACAGGAAACAAGGGAGCTTTACAACCTTACGGACGCGGAAACGGAGCTGCTCGAAAGCAAACGGCGCGGTCACGCATTGTTTGTTATCGGTTCAAAAAGATTGCATATTAATTTTGAAATTCCGTCCTATAAATTCAGCTATATGGGAACAGCCGGAGGACGGTAACAAGAAGGCGCTCTTTCGGGAGCGCCTTCTGCATAATCTAAAGGAGGCTTTATATATGGCGTTTGATCCTGCAACTGCAAAGGCTGTTGCCAAAGCGGCGTCCGGAGTTTTAACAAACAAAGAATCGCGGAGTAATTTACTCTATATTATTTTGATAGCGCTTGCTGTATGTTATGCTGTAATTTTGATGCCGATTTATATTTTAACACAGCCTACGGAAATGCTGAACGAGTTTTTTGCAAACAATCCCGATGAAACTGAGTATGCAAGACAATTCAAGGAAGAAAATGACTGTAAGGTGCTTACTATCGGAGAAGGACTGATTACCGAGGGAGTATATCCGTTTCCTGTTATAAACGCAGCCGTAACAAACAGCTACGGCGAAATGCAAGACGCTTTAACGGGTGTAAAGTCCTTTCACTACGGAACAGACTTTGAGGGTGCTTGGCGTTCTGAAATATATTCTGTCGCAGACGGCGTTGCGGTAAAAGTCTGCACAGAGAAAAATGACGATTACGGAAATTACATTATTATAAAGCATACAGGCGTGCGAACAGACGAAGACGGAACGGAGAAAAACGAAACATTTTATGCGCTTTACGGATATATGAATGAGATTTATATGTACGAGGGGCAATCTGTTAAAAAAGGCGCGCTTATCGGCGTAATGGGCGGCGATCCTAAAAGAGATAAAAACCCCGGACAAAGTACGAAAACGCATTTGCATTTTGAAATAAGAAACGCACAGGACGGAGTGGGCATTGATCCCACCGGATATATATTTCCGTTGCCTGATGAAACAGCGGAAAGCGAGGAGAAAACAAATGAATAAAAAGAAGCTTATTGAATTGTTTATTTATATTTCCATAGTGGTTATAGGCATTATTCTTTTAATCACATCACAAAACGGTAAAAGGGCTTTACTCGGTAATATTTCGGGACAGGTGAGCTTATGCTGTACGGATGTTTTTTGCGAGTAATAAAAGCAGCGGTTTTATATACCGTGCGGTAAAGGAATATAAGGTATAAAAGATTTACGGAGGCAGAAATGAATAAATTTGAATGTATAAAAGGCGTATTCGGTTCGGATTTAAAGCCGCGTGCGAGGCTTGTGCTGCAATGCCTTATTTATCACGCCGATAAGGACGGTTTCTGTTTTCCGTCTGTAAAAACCATAGCCGCCGAGTGCGGTTACGGTATTTCTACCGTTAAAAGAGCGTTAAACGATTTATGCGTAGCCGGATATATTGAAAAAACCGCGCGTTTTGATAAGCGAAAAAACGGCGGACAGACAAGTAATTTATATTCCCTTACGGGCAATGCCGATACCACAGAAGAAACAACACCTGATACCGACAGCAATAATTCGGAAAGAGATATTACCGAATACTGCTACAGCTTTTCTGAGGGTTTAAAAATGTTTATATATAACACTCCGAAAGCAACTTTAAACGGCTGGACCGGGGGGCAGTTCAATTTTATACCCCCTTGAAATTAGCTCTTGAAATTATTTTTTGATGAAAGAAAAGTAATATTAAAAGAATATTGCGGCATTCAAGTATGTTAAATCAATCGTCCGTCCTGATTTTTTCAATAAAGTTTTAGTAAATAATATCGTGTGTCCTATAAGGATATTAGCGTTATTTAGTTATATCTTAATAGGATATACAATAATTTTATAAGACTTTTAGGTGGTGCTTTAAATGGCATTGGATTATGCAGCAATAGGACAAAGAATCAGGATGTTTCGCATTAAACGGGGATGGAAACAGTCGGATTTAGCAGAAAAATCAGGTGTTGAACCGTCAAACATTTCTCATATTGAGAGAGCTGCCACAAAGTTAAGCTTGCCGACTTTGGTAAGCATAGCAAACGCCTTGGAAGTATCTCTTGATGAAATAGTTTATAACAGTCTGATTAAAAACAAACATATTTATGTAAGGGAAATAGATGAGTTGGTCGGTGATTGCGATCCGAAAGAACTTTCTTCTATCATCCAAATGATTAAGACTACCAAAGGTATCATAAGAAACTATAAGAATTAAAAGAAAAAATTGACAACAGCAATTTTATATATTATAATTTATAGTAGATTGTCTACTATTGGAGCTGATTGCGTTTTGTCAATTCGTTTGGATACTTTAATTTTAAAAATAGTTTCGTTAAGAGAAATGTACGGATATGAGATTGTGTCGGAATTAAAAAGGGTTTCCGATAACTATTTTTGCCTGAAAACAGGGACTTTATATCCGTTGCTGAGGACAATGGTTTCTGATGGATTGCTTGAAACATATGATATGGAAACCTGTAAACAAAAAAGAACTTTTTATAAGATTACTGATTCCGGTCTTGAGTATTTGCAACAGGAAACTCAGAACTGGAAAAATTATACAGGCGCCGTAAATAAAGTACTTGGAAAATAAAGGAATAAAATATTTGTACCCTATTGGCCCGTTTGAATTGTTGTATATACGGCGGCAGGGATTTGTGAGGATTTTTTGTATGCTGGCTTTATATTTAGCTTATCTTGATGAAGAGAGTGATAAAAAACTGTTTGAGGAGATATATCTTTCACACAGAAAACAAATGGTTATTTTGGCGATAACCATTTTAGGAAGCGAAGATGATGCTCAAGACGCTGTTGGTGATGTGTTTTTGCGGATAGCCCAAAAGAATTGGGATACCGTTAAACAAATTAAAGACAATACAGATCTTCGTAATTATCTTCTCAAAGCAACAAAAAATACTGCCCTGAACAAAATAAAAGCAACAAAAAAGGATAATGTATCTTTGGATACCGTAATAGAATTCGATATGAGGGGTATGGAAAGCCTTACGGATAATAATTTTCTTGATACAGTATGTACCAAGTTTGATTATGAAAAAGTGATTAGCGCAATCGGTTCTTTAAGTGAAAAATACAGATATGTTTTATACTATCACTTTATTATGGAAATAACAGTACACGAAACCGCAAAAGCACTTAATCAATCCGTGTCTGCAACAAAACAACAGTTGGTTCGTGGAAAGAAAATGCTTTTAAGCTTGCTTGATATGACGGGAGATGAGAAAGTTGTCAATGAGCAGAGAAGAATTTAAGGCTGCTTTTCGTGAGGTTATTTCTTCGGAATTTGCTCAAATACCTACCGATGAAGACAGTATTGATTTTACATTTTCCGAAAAATTTATAAAACGAATGGATAAGCTGATTCGGGCGCAAAAGAAGAGTTATTATAAATTTATCAATACCGCAGGTAAACGTGTGGCGGTTATTTTTGCAGCAATAATTACATTGTTTACTGCGTCTTTAAGCGTGAAGGCTATCCGTGAGCCGGTAGTAAGGTTTATTAAACAGATTTATGAAACTTTTACGCATTATACATTCGAGGGAGATACAGTAGATGTGATAACCAAGGAGTTTAATTTAAATATTGTACCTGACGGATTTATAGAAACCGACAGAATTGCAAATGAAATTTCTATAACTAAAATTTATGAGAATAATTCCGGCAATTCATTTGAACTTGTGCAAACAATTACAGATGATACTGAAGCAACATTTGATACGGAAAATGCAAAAAAGTACGAAATTATAGTTACTGGAATTACAGTTGATTTATACGAAAGTGAGTATATAAAAACGGCCTTGTGGACCAAAGATGGTTATATGTTCAACCTTACCTGTTATGGTGACATCACCTTAGATACAATTGAAACAATTATTTCTAACATTAAATAATTGTTATGAATAAACTACTGGTAACCTATATGATGTGTATAATTATAGTAAAACAATGTTTTTTGTAAATTATTCAACACTTGACATCTATTTTTACTTAAACTTTAAAATCCATTAATGTAAAATCCGAATTTCGGTCAGGTTAATAAAAATCAGCCTTGAATGAAATTCGGATTTTTGCTTTCCAGTCATTTTCACATAATTTAACAGACTACTAAACCGCTATTGTAAAATCTTTTATAGGATTTATATTTTAATTACCCTGTCACAACAATTTGCTAAATAGTTATCATGTGTTGCAATTACTATTGTTTTACCAAGACTTTTCAAATATTTTAATAAATCTATTATAATTAGTTTGTTATGATCGTCAAGCGAACCAGTTGGTTCGTCGGCAAGAATAATTTTATTTGGTTTTAAAATAGCACGAGCTATTGAGATGCGTTGTTGTTCACCACCGCTTAATGTATATATTTTTTTATTTAAATACCCGTTAAGCCCAACCATTTTTAGCGCATTCTCTTTTAATTCTAATTTTTCTTTTTTACTCCCCTTTCTGTATTCTAAAGCCAAATTAAGGTTATAATCCACGCTTTCGTCATCAACGAGTGCGAAGTTTTGAAATAAGTAACATATTTTTTCTCGTATTATTTTATTTGATAAAGCTGTATTTGTTTTAATATTTGACTGGTTGTCAATAATTATTTTTCCACTGTCTGCAGCTTCAAGCAAACCTATTATATTAAGAAGCGTGGTTTTTCCACTTCCGCTTGCACCTGTAATAGCAATCATTTCTTGGTCGTTTATATGTAAGGAAAAGTTATTAAAGATTATATGATCGTCAAATTTTTTCGAGATATTCATTAGTTTAATCATATTTATCCCCCTTTTGTAATACGTAAAATGTTTTTGTTTTCATTAATTTTAAGCAAGATTATTGTGAACAATAATTCAACAATAAGGGTAACTGATGCAATTATAAAAATTGTTAATTGTTTAGTAATTAAAAAAGCCAAACAAGAGGAGATAATCAAGGAGCAAATTTCACTTATGAAAAATGCTGAGTATTTATCTTTTAACTTAAAACCCATGAATTTTTTTATAGCAAGTCGGACTTTATTTTGCTCAAAATAATTTGCTATATTTTGAATAATAATAATACTCATTAATATTATTAAAATTACCATTATGATGCTATAAGTTGCAATTTTGTTTTGAGATTCTGTAATCCTTTCACCCATAGACTCATATACAGAAAATAGTGGGAACTGATAAATGCTGAGGTCATAATATTTTCCTATTATGCTATTAATCTCATTTATAGCGACATTATTATCTGATACTTTAATTAAAAAGTTTCCTGTTCCCAAAACTTCAAGGTAGTTTAAGTCATTAGCATTTGATTCGGTAATAACCATTGCAAGAGGGTCTTGAACACAATTGTTTTTATTTGGATATATATTTACTTTATATGTGAAAAAATTTTGATTGTTTTTAATCCAAATAAGTTTAATTTCTTTTATTGTATTTGATGAATCAGATTCATATCCGGCCAGTATATTTTTATAATATTCGAGTATTTTTTTCTGCCTATTGTTGTATTTTTGCGGTACAAGAATGATACAGTTTGATTCTGTTTCCGAAATAGATACTCTGTTTCCATTAATATCATATATTATGTTGCTTTTCAAGTAATTAGGGTTGATTACTATATTGTTATCTTGATAGTCTATTCCGCTTTTATACTTAGAGTCTAAAATGCGATATTTATCGAATTTCGCAAGAATGCCGCCCTGCTTATTAAATGTATTATAAAGGGATTTACATATCTCTATGTTTTCTGTTGAGAATGAATCAATTCCATTTGTACCTTCATAATATTCAATTGTGTTATTAACAAAATAATTTTTTGTATTTTCCCAATTATTAAATTTTTCTTTATGTATATTATTTAATATATCAAACTCGTTCAATAAATTCACGCTAACAATTAAGAGAAATATTGAAATAATAACTTTCAGTGCAGTATTAAAACATATTATTGTGTTTGTTGGACGAGTATTTTTCAGCATATATATTATTTTTATTTTTTTTATATACAAGAATGGTAAAGAAGAAAAAATAAATGTCGATATTATGATTACTGAATAATAGTGCACAATTTGCTTTATAAATTCAAAAACAAGACTGTTAAATTCATTGAAAAGAATAATAGAACACAAAACAACACAAATGCCAAAAACAAGTAGCGCAATTTTCATAATGGGGAATATTCTTTTTTCCCATATCTTAAAATTACTAAATCCCAACATCTTTTCTACAGCAATTTTTTTATAAGAATTCAACAGATCATAAAGAATAATTATTATAAGAGTAATATAAAGTATTGTAAATACAATAACATAAAAATAGCGATAATTCTTTTGTTCTGTATCATCATCAAGAATATCGAAGGTTATTTCTTCTTCATTTAAGTCTTTTCGTAATTTTTCAATATCGTTTTCATTTTCCAAAACTAAGGTAAATATTTTCCTGAAACTGTTTTCATTCAGATTGCTTTTTAATGTCCTGATGTTGAAAATCCTTGATGTTTCAAAAGGCTTAATAACTCCTATTTGGTCCGGAGAGCTAAATTTATATGTAGATAAGAAAGCTGCCGAATTGTCTTCTTTGTCTTTAAAGAAATGTCCGCTTGATAAATTAATGTCCTCAAAGTATTTTAAGTTATTACAATAAATGTACTTAGTATAATTATTATTGTCATCAATACTAATTGTATAAATGTTTCCGCCATATTTATCAATTATGTGCGTTACAATACTATAAACTTGTTGACTGTCTTGATTATCATAAGAAAAAACAATTTGTTTGGAATTGTCACCATTTCCGAGTGACAATAAGTTTTTAAATTCATTTTGTTTGGAAATTTCAAATTGTGTTACAAAAATCGAAATCGCCATCAAGATAAAAATGAATGCGATTAATATATTTTTTTTCAAGTCCAACACCTCTTTTGCAACAATGCACGAGAAAGTATTATTTCTCGTGCATCTATGTAACTAAATATTACAAACCGTTTGGATGGTCATAAAATCCACGCCATTCTGTCACATTTTTGTACCAACCGGAAACTGCATTTGCCCATTCTCCGGCATCGGCATAGGTTTTACCATCGTGAATCTTACCATCCTTTGTTTTAACTCTTGCTGTTGCAGAATGGTATTTTTCAGGACAATAGAAATTAGCATACTGCTGATTTGCATTCCGCCACACACTGTATTTATGATCAGTATTATACTTATCACCATCATGACCGTAATTCGCCATTGCTGTTAAGGATACTGATAGGAATGTAATAATTGCTAAGCTAAGCGGGAGTACTTTTTTAGTTATTGATTTCATTTGAATTCCTCTTTCTTAATTTTTTATATATCGTTAGATTTATGATACATTGGAAACACCCTTTCTTACGATATTGATAAAACTTTTTAAGTTTTTATCTTCATAAATACAACAATTAAAAATATATATTAGGTTACAAATTTTTTAATGTTTATTTTTTATTGATTATGCAATTTAATAATTATTTGAACTGCTTTTCAAAACCTTTAAATTATACTCAATATAAATTGAATTTTGCTTTTGCCAATGTAAACAATTCCGATATTGAGTTTTTATGGATATCTATTAGATTTCTCATTGCCTTTGCTTCTTCTTGACTATATCCTATCTCTTTGTTGAGTTTTTCATTAAAATTCAAATTATTATCGACATATACCATATATGTCGATTTATTCACATCATCAGAAATCATTATCCCTATTTCATTGGTCTTTATTGACATAAATGAAGGCCAAATCAATATTGTTATTGTTCCATCGTCACTGACGCAGGTTAAGTTACCGGTAAATGATAAAAATGCAGGTTTTTTAACGCCAAAAATAGTTGAGGAAGATCTATCAACAAAACTATTATGCGAGTAGGGGAGCTTTGTTAAACTTTCGTCTATAAATCTATTGTAAGAATTATAATTTATAAGCCAAATGATTGTATAAGACAAACAAGCAATAAGTGTAATTATTATTGAAATTATTATTAACTTTTTTTTATTTATTCTCATTATTCATCGCTCCTATAATTCAATTATACGATCGCACTGCTTTTTTGCGGTTATATCGTGCGTGACGAGTATAATGGTTTTCCCATTAATATTTAGTTCATGTAAAAGATTCATAACAATAGCTGCATTACGAGAATCCAATGAGCCTGTTGGCTCATCGGCTAATATTAAATCACATTTTTTTAGAAATAGACGCGCTAAAGCTATTCTTTGTTGTTCCCCACCTGAAAGAGTATAAATTTTCCTTTTTTTCTTATCCTCTAGACCAACCTTTTCAAGTGCTTGGTCAATGGTGATGTTTTCTCTATCATTACGACGAATTAACGCTAAATTTTGCTCTACTGTTTTTCCGTCAACTAAAGCAAAGTTTTGAAATACAAAGCCAACTTTTTTTCTAAAAAAGAATAATTTATCTTTATTTGATACTATGTTTTTGCCATCATATGTAATCGTGCCCGAAGACAAGGGTTCAATTTGTCCTATAATATTTAAGAGTGTGGTTTTTCCCTTTCCACTTTCACCTGAAAAACAGACAAACTCACCATTGTTGATTTGAAATGATAAATCTTTAAATAATGTTTTGTTTCCAAAAGATTTACAAATATTTATTGCTTCTATCATTATAAATCTCCTTTAAGGATATTTGATATATTTTTTTGCTCTATGGATGAGCATCTAAACAATGTGATAACCAATTCAATTATTAACAAAGTTATGCCGATGAAAACTGAGAGGGCAGCATTCCCAAAATTCGTTATATAGATAATTATATATGATAAAATTGAGCAAAAAGGAATAATAACTAATGGGATAATAATTGTTCTAATATTTCTTGATAATATACTATAACCTAAAGTTTTTTTTATTGTTAATTCCAATCCGTGATTTATATATTCGAGATTTACAAAAAAGATTATCATTGTAAATTCTAAAATGCAGATAAAAAGTGAAATTACAGTAATTAACTTTATGCTTCTTAAAAAATCGGAACGATTATGAAGATACAATTTTTTTGTATTGGTTACAGTTACTATTTCATTTGAAATAGAGTGTTTATCAGTAAATGAATGAAATTCTTCATCAGAAATACGATACAAAATATTTTCTCCAAAATATTTTGGATTTAGATACCTTTCTGTATAAGAACTTTTAATTGTATCCAATATAATAATTGGCTTGTTTAGCAATCTACTCCTATAATTATTAGTTGTTTTGTTTATTGCAACCAAACTTGCATCACCTTTATATGAATCGAAAATTATTTCTTTATCTGATTCGCCATTTAAAAATAAAGCTTGAATTGCTGATGAAATTCTTTCTTTAGAAATCTTGGTTTTCTCTGGTGCAAAAACATAAATTTTATCTTTATTTGCACTTAATAACTTTAAACTTAATTCTTGGCTTAAATTGTAATTTAAATGCTTTATTGAATTTTCGTTAATTAGAATTGTATTTGTGTCAAAAGTTTCTGACAAATCAAAATTGCAGAGTGCATTTTTGCCGAAAGATTTATCAAAGTCATTCCACAATAAATCTATTCTTTCGTGATCTTGACTTTCCGATAATTTTTCTTTATCAGAAGTTGATACAGAATAAAAAAAACGATAATAGTTATAGACATCTTTATTACGGAAAAACTTTTCTTGCTTAAAAAAAGAAATTCCTTCAATGAGAATAATACCATTGGCTGAAAAAATAATTATGCTCAATATTAAGCATAGAGTTTTTATAAAATATGTAGCAACTAAAGCAGCCCTATTACCAAGATGATTTGACATATCCTTTTTAATTGATACTTTTGTTATTGTATAATTTATTAGTGTATTTATAAGAAGCATCAATAAAAACAGAATAGAGACTGTACCAAATTTATATCTTACATTAAAAAATAATCCCAGTAAAATTGATAATCCAAAGAAAATTAATACGTAAACAATTGTATCAGACAAAGAATATTCAATAAATGTTTTTTGGGGATTTATTCCCAAAGTCAATTTAATCATTATTTCTTTTTTACTTAAAATGACCTCATATAATGAAATCAAAAGAATCAAAAAAAATGTTATCCCCCAAATCAGATAAAGTGTTGCATATACATCATTTTCATTTCCGCTAATATCTTTAATATCTGCAACTTGAAAATATTTATTATTTTTATATGAATATATATTTTTGAATTTTGCCGCTTTTTCGTAAGATCCAATAAATCTAAATGTATCGGTACTATATATGTTATTTAATTGTTCTATCGGAAAAAACACTACTTCAATATCGCCGGCAAAAATACTCGAATATTTACCGCTTTTTATGCCTAATGATTTTAGATGATTTATAGCGCCTTCGGTGCCGTATATTGTCTTTTTTATAGAATAGTCTGTTATATATTTGGTTTCAACTTTATAAATATCAAATTGTTTGTCTTTTAAGTCCTTGAAAATATCTTTTTTTACAAGTTTTTTGTTATCTTTATCGCCGTAAATTGAGTATTCAAATGTTATTTCTCCATATGTTTGCTCAAAACTGACAAGTTGGTATATAAAGCGTTCATTTGTAGCTAAATAAGCTATAAAAACCAATAAAATCACAAGTATATATTTTATTATTCTCTTCATAATAGACCCTCAAAATAATAAAATGATGGACATTGAAATGCTATGTCCATCATTTTTATATAAGGTTTTAAAATGCTGTTATATTATGACGGATATTAACCCCAATAACATGCATAATAAATGGATGAACCAGCATGTCTAACTTCAATTTTCGATACTTTATTCGGACCCTTAAGCGGACCATCGTGCCAACCGTTATCATTTCTTAATGTGCCAAAATGAAACAATTGATTTTGTTCTGCCCAACAATAATCCTCATTTATCAAAAATGTATTGAAGCCATAAGTAATGTAAGTTCCATAATCATCACTTTTATAAGCTTCCCACGCCTTTTTAAATGTGTGAGAGCCACTATTTACTCCTAATGAATTATACGGAGGGGTTTCTGCTGCCATTGTTATGAGCGATGAAATTGAAGATAAGGCAACAATTAATAATAATGTCATCATTCTTTTTCTTATTTTACTTTTTTTCATAATTACACATCCTTTTTATTCGATATTAAATGCCGCAAGTTAATAGTTATCAGTTTTTTCGTAGGGTATAATATCAGCTGCTCCACCACTACCATATATTTTATAACTAATCGTAACCTTGTAAGTGCCTTTGGAAGCTAATTTAAATGTTCTGGAACCGGAATACTTATAGTCAATTATAGTATCTATCCATTCGTTTCCTTCAGTGCCTATGTCTACACGTTTCCAAAATAAACCTAAAGTTTTTTTCTCTATATAAGTAGTAATAACAGCTTTGGTTGTTTTGGATGGATAGCCTGTATACCGATATGAAATTGTCATCACTCCAGAATCATTAATACTCATAGCACTAATAGTTGATGAAGTATTATTATATAGTGGAGCAACACTTCCGGGTTGCGCTGCCATAGTCAATAGTGTTCCACACGGGGCAATTGACAAGCATAAAATCAGTATGGTCAAAATAGTGGTTTTGAGTTTCGTTTTAATCATTTTTTTCAACTCCTTTCTACTGTTGTTTTGAGTGAATCGAAACTATTAATTATTCACTCATAATAATACAACAATTTTTCAAAAAAACAGGTTACAAAATTTTCTTTAAAAATATCTTTTTATATTATCGTAGAATTTTAATAACTAAATGTTTTTTTCTGTTTCTATGACATCGTTTTAATCTTTGCAGTTTTTAATATTTATTGACAAATATTTTGTCAGAGACAGTTACTTATCATATGTGTAAAATGAAAAGTTTCAAGAATTTTGTCACCTATATGAGATGTTTAATTGTTGTATATATGTAGAACATAATATAGGGGGCGTTACCAATGTTTCAAGACTAAATAACTTAAATTACGTAAACAAATTAGGAGGTAAAATAATGAAATCGCTAAAAAGAATATTAAAAATATCATTAACTATCATTGGCATTATTTCCTGTGCTTGTATACAAACTTCAGCACACGAGTTGTATCAAGGTGTAACACTTCGTATGCAGGATAAGAATTCAAGTGGAAAACCATTGCTATATGTTCATTATAAATATATGCGTAACAGTGGCGTTCCTGCGCATTATTATGATTGTGCCATTGCCGCCCTTAATGCATGGGATGGGTTTGCAAATGTAACGGATGGCAGATGCAATCAAGTGGCTCCCGCAAATATGAATATTTCATTTAGATGCTCAGAAAGCGTCTGGGCAGATTTAGGTTACTCATCGAACACCTTGGCTGCCACTTGGATAAAAGATACTAATGGTTTAGATTTGATTTATTCGTCAAATATATCTAAGACATCAGGAATTATTGATTTGGCGATTATATATATGAATCCGGCAGGTAAGGTGTTTAGTAACGGTACTACAGATAAGACCAAAATTAAAAATAGAATTCAGAAGACTATGGTACACGAAATAGGGCATGCAATGGGGTTGGGACATCCTGACAGAGCAGGATATGACCCTATCTCTGATTCTACATATTCGATAATGCGGCAAGGATTTCCAGACAAGAAAAAAACTGGAATAGTGCCACAAGCTCATGAACGCACTGATTTGAATAATATGTATTGAGGAGGGTAAAAAAATGTTAAAAACCAAAAAAGTATTGGGCGTTTCTACAATTTGCTTATCAATATTACTTTTCGTAGGAACTGTGTGCTTTTTCGCATGCAAAAATGAAAATAATAACACAAAATTACGAAATAAGTATCCTCTCATTAAAGAGTCAAATTATTCGATAGATGATGCAGCATTGGATTTTGAAGAAAGAATTGCAATTGCTCCTAATATTGCAAAAATTGATGTAATAGAGCAACTGCCGAATTACACTGTTCATGTTGAAGATAAGGAAGTTGGTTTATCCGCGGAAATTGAATTTTGTCAATATAGGGTAAAATTGGTTTCGAATATTACAGAGAATAATATTACTACTGACAATGATGGGACTTTTGTAATTACTTTTGCAAAGCAGCTTGAAAATTCTTATCCAAATTTGGCTGATGATACTAATGCCATTTGTTCCATTGAAGCGGCGGCTGGAGCTCATACCGGAAAGTATTTGCTATTTGATAAAAGTTTTTATTACACAGATAGTAATATGGCTTTAGCGGCTTATGCCGGCGATAATGGTCCTGCCAAAAAAATATGTACTGAAAAGGAACTTATAAACAAGATCAAAAGTATTAGAAATAAAAAGATTACAAGTTAGTTCACCGAAATATTAATTTATAAAAGACAGGCAATCTTTTTAGATTCCCTGTCTTTTGAATTTTTTATAATATTAGTCTTATTGTATTTTTGATATTTAACAAGAGGTAGCCTAAATATTTTTGACATTTTAAAAACAAAAACATAAAAAAGTAAGGAAGTATAGAATACATAACATATACGCAGTCGTTAAAAAGCAGCGAAAATTCAAGGATTTTCTTGATTGTAATCCTATTTTTCGACTGTGACATAGCCAAATTCGTCCTTGTATTATGGGATGGATTTGGCTTTTTTTATTTTATCTGTAAAACTGCAATAATTAAAAATACTGTATCAAGTACAATTAAACTTCATTGTAGATCGCCGCCTTCAATCTGTTTTTAAACAAAAACAGATTGGAGGATTAAAAGTGAAAAACTTTGATAAAAGTGATTATGCTCTAAATAAATTCAGCGAGGGTATTGTATATAAATTCTCAAATGAAATAAGAGAAATAACAAAGGAACAATATTTACGGGAAAACCCGAATAAAACCGAGGAGGATTTTTTAAAACTCAAGGAAATATCCGATGAAATTTTTTTAGATGAAATACGCTACGAAACGGCACAGGGCAAAAAATTAGTGCCGACCGAGGATTTGGAAAACGATCCTTCTTTTGCAGCAACGCCTGTTGACGAACAGTACATACAAAAAGAAAATAACGAACAGGATGGGCAAAAACTGGACAAGCTGTTTCGCATTGCAAAGCTTACCGAAAAACAAAAAAACCGCCTTTATCTTCATTGTGCGGATGGCAAAACATTCAGAGCAATCGCAGCTATGGAGGGCATTCATTGGACTTCGGTTGAGGAATGTGTAAATTCCGCTTTAAAAAAATTGAAGAAATACGGCAATAAAATTAAGTGATTTTTCGCGGGACTGTCATTACGGCAGTCCTTTTTGTATATTTCTGAATATTTTTTAAAAATACCCCTACAAAACCGCCGAAAAAGTACATTAGGTGAAAGGACATTGTTTCACACAGTCCTTATTGCTCCTTGACAGGTTAATACTCATTTTGCCAAATACATTCTCTCTGCTGCCGTTAAAACGGCAAGCCGATTCCGCAGACGCGCATTGAAGTGTTATTCCGAGCGATAAAGTCTATGCGGTAAAAGCCGAGTTGCTATCGGTGCGGCCACGATCTGCAGAGTAGGATAATGATACTCCTGTCCGGCCATAAAGTCGAGCGTTGAAACGGTGTGTGACCGTGAGCCGTCGCAACAAGTGGGGGCAGCTTCGTGAAAAATGCGGAGGGGTGAGATTCCCGTGAGGCTGAAAAGCAATCAGCCGTTTGGTAACTTCCCTGTATACGGGGCGTCGAGGACAAATTCGATACAATAAAAAAACAGATTGAAAAAACCGAGCCGAGGGATAGATAATTTCTGTTCTTCGGCTCTTACTTATTATTTAACGCTTTTATAAACCGGAGGTATTTATATAATGAAAAAGGAAATAAAACGAGGCGAAATATACTATGTTAATTTAGAGCCTGTTGTCGGTTCGGAGCAGGGCGGTACACGCCCGGTTTTAATAATTCAGAATAATGCCGGCAATAAATACAGTTCTACCACAATTATAGCAGCGGCTATTACAAGCAAATCGGCAAAATCGCCGTTGCCTACGCATATAGAGCTTAAAAATGTTGCGGGCCTTGCAAAAGATTCGCTGCTGCTTTTGGAGCAAATGCGGACAATAGACAAAAATCGTATAAGAGGATATATCGGATATTTAGATGAAAATACAATGGAAAAGGTCAATAAAGCATTATGTGTAAGCTTGGGACTTCGCTATATTGAGCCGAACGAATAGGGGGCGCCTACAGTAATGACAGCAAGTGAGCTTTTATCCGAAATGCGTAATACGGATATTCGTACAGTTAATCGTGATACTTTAACAGATATACGGGATGTGAAAATAAATCCGTCTTTTACCGCAGAGGAAAAAGCGGTTGAATACTTAAAACAGATAAAAAACCCGTATTGCTACAAGCACGGGAAATATATTATAAAAATAACTTACACCGAAAACGGCGGCAGCTTGAACGAGAGATTGGAAAGCTATTTAAGGGCGTTTGTATAAAGAATAAAATGAGAAGCTTAACAAATAAGACAGAAAAATAAAAAAAGTCTGGACGCGGAATAAGCTGTTGTGCTATAATGGGTACGGACTGAATTAAGCATAATAAAAACATAACCTTCTGATTGTTAGGACTCTCTGACAGGATTCTGCAATTAGGAGGTTTTTATTATGCAAACATATTACGCAGATGAATATTTAAGGCTGTCCGTAGCGGACGGAGATAAGGCGGAAAGCGACAGTATAAATAATCAGCGCGAGCTTATAGACCTTTTTTTGAAATCGCACCCCGAAATCAAGCTACATAAAGAAAGGGTTGACGACGGTTACAGCGGCGTGGATTTTGACCGTCCGAGTTTTCGTGAAATGATGAACGATATTCGCTCCGGAAAGGTTAATTGCGTTATAGTTAAGGATTTATCCCGTTTCGGCAGAAATCATATTGAAATGGGTAAATATCTGCAACAGATTTTTCCGTTTATGGGCGTTCGGTTTATTGCCGTAAACGATAATTATGATAGCCTGTATTCAGATCCTTCAACAGATAATCTAATTATTCCACTAAAAAACTTGATAAACGATTCATATTGCAGCGATACCTCAATTAAAATCCGCAGCCATCTCGATGTTGCAAGAAAAAACGGGAAATGCGTTAATCCCTTTGCGGTTTACGGGTATAAAAAGGACGCCGAGGATAAGCACCGCCTTGTTATAGACGAACCCGCCGCGGTAGTTGTAAGAGATATATTCAACAAAAAATTAGAGGGTATGAGTATGGCGGCTATTGCCGACAGTCTTAATGACGATGGCGTACCGTCTCCGTTTGAGTATAAAAAGATGTGCGGAGAAAATTTTTATTGCGGCTTTAAATCTAAAAACCGTTCTCTTTGGTCGGCTACAGCGGTGTCCCGTATTCTTCACAATGCGGTATATACAGGGCGGCTGGAGCAAGGGAAAAGAGTTCGCCCGAATTATAAAATTAAGAAAAGCATATTGCGTGATGAAAGCGAATGGATTTGCGTGGATAATGCTCACGAGCCTATAATAAGCGAAAAGGATTTTAAGATTGCAAACGACTTGATTTTATCAGATACCCGAATTGCCCCCGGCGTCGAAAAAACATATATTTTTTCCGGACTTATATTTTGCGGTGATTGTAAACAGGGTATGGTACACCGTGTTGTGCAATCAAACGGTAAAAAATACGATTACTATATTTGTTCAACATATCGCCTTGATTCAAAGGCCTGTTCAATACACAACATAAGCGAGAGGGCTTTGTTAAAGACCGTTGAGTGCGCCGTAAAAAATGAAATACAAGCGGTGCTTAAGGCTGGGGAAATGCTTAAATATATTGCTGATCTTCCGCGAAAGTCTTTTGAGGCAATTAAGCTTGACAGCCAACTCGCCGACCTTAATAAAGAATTAAAACAGAATGAGCATTTTAGAACATCCGCCTTTGAGAAATATGTTGACGGTACAATTTCGGAAAATATGTACCGTGAATATACGGCTATCTATGATAAGAAATGCAACGATATACGCGCAGCCATTGAAAAGCGGCAGAAAGCAATTAACGAGGTTATGGAAAATCACACACCTAAAACCGATTGGATAGATTACTTTATTGAAAACAGAAATATAGAACATATTGACCGTCTGCTGCTTGTAAGGCTCGTAAAAAGAATTTATATCTATTCATCAAAACGAATTGAAATTGTGTTTCATCACGAGGCCGACTATAAGGCGGCTATGGACTATATTTTGTGTGCTCAAAAAATGAACGGTCCCGATGGCAAAGCTTTTTTGGAGGAGGCGATTTAAAATGGCAGGTCGGGTTTCACGCAGACAACAGATTTTCAACAGAAACAATAATGTGGCAGAAGAAAAGGAAGCCGTAAAGATTATATTTCGCGCAGGATTGTATAGGCGGCTTTCGCTTTTGGACGGCGGATACGGAAAAGAAAGTGAAAGTTTAGAAAATCAGGAAATGCTTATCCGTGATTATCTTTCAAAGCATTCCGAAATCGAGCTTGCGGATATTTATACCGATAACGGCGAAACCGGAACGGATTTTGAGCGTTCGGGCTTTAACCGACTTATGGACGATATACGAGGCAGAAAAATTAACTGCGTTATCGTTAAGGATTTAAGCCGATTCGGACGGAACTATCTTGAAACCGAGGAATATATTGAGAAAATATTTCCGTTTCTCGGTATAAGATTTATAGCTGTGCTTGATAATGTGGATACTTTCAGCCCCGATTGCAGGCCGAATGAAGTAATGCGTTCTATGAAAAACCTTATGAACGAGGCATATTCAAGAGATTTATCAAGCAAAATCGGGGCTGCCTTTGACGCCAAAAGGGCAAACGGCGAAATGCTTTACCGTATAGTGCCTTACGGTTATAAGAAATCGGGTGATCCGAAGCACCCGTATATCATAGATGAGCCTGCCGCTCAAAATATCAGAATGTTTTTTGAAGTGTACGCCGACGGTTACAGTTCGGGAAAAATTGCCGAGCATTGCAATAATATATGTTTGCCGACACCGAGCGAATACAAAGCCGCAAAGGGCTTGGGCGGCAGTCGTATCCCCGAATACAGTATATGGAACGGTACAATGATAGGAAAAATGCTGCGTAATCCCGTTTATCTCGGACATATGCAGCAGGAAACAAGCTATAGACGGTTTTGCGACAATCAGCCGCAAATATACTATCCTAAAAGTCAATGGAAATTATATAAAAATGTGAATGAGCCTATAATATCGCAAGAGCTTTGGGACAAGGTACAAAGTATGCTTCTGTCCCACAGTTACTCAAAATCCTCAGACTGCCCCGAAAGACATAAGGAATCACTTGTTGACGGCTTAGTTTTCTGTAAATGCTGCGGCAAACCGCTGTCAAGACGCTGGAGGAACAAAGGTAAGTGTTATTATTATTTATGCCGTACACATAACATATACGGCAATGTGGTGTGTATGAATTTACGGACTATAATGGAGCGCGATATGGAAAACGCAGTTGCCGCACAAATCAGAACACAGCTTGAAATTCTCGGAAAGCATATACGGGAAATACCGAAATACGAAAATTCACACACCGAAAAACAAGCAGCAGAGCTTGACGCTCGAATAAAAGCAGCAGAAACCGAATTGAACCGTAAAAAATTATCCCTGATAACCTTATTTGAGCAACTATGTACGGGGCAAATAGACGAACGGCAGTATGCTTGTTTAAAAGTAAAAAGCGAAGCGGAAATCACAAAGAAGATACAAGAGCTTTCGGGGCTTGTAAGGGATAAAGAGCGGTTATCCGAAATGAAGCCCGCAAATGAATTTTTGGAAAAGGTTTCACGATATAACACTGAAAATGAAATCAGTAAAGGACTTATTGCCGATTTGGTTGAACGGATTGAGTTTGATGACAACAAAAATATAACCGTTAAAATGAAGTATAGAGATATATTCCAAGACCTTATAAGCTCTGCGGAAAATTCGGAGGTGTAAAAATGTCAGTAATAAATACTCTTCAAAATATCCTTGCCTATTATATAAGAATTTCGGTTGAAGACAGAAACAAGGCAGGCAAAACAGATGAAAGCGACAGTGTAATAAACCAAAGGGCGTTATTGAAAAGATATGTGGAGGAGCACCCCGATTTAAGAGAATTACAAAGCATTGAATTTGTTGATGACGGCGAAAGCGGAATGACTTATGAACGGAGCGCATTTGTAAGGCTTATGGATGAGGTAAAAAAAGGAACGGTCAAGACTATAATTGTCAAGGACTACTCCCGTTTCGGCAGAGGATATATTGACGCCGGCGATTATCTTGAACAGATATTTCCGTTTCTCGGAGTTCGCTTTATTTCCGTAAATGACCACTATGACAGCAACAGATATAAATACGGCAGCGCCGGAATGATTGATGTCGGCTTTAAACAGATAATGCACCAATATTACAGCGTTTCGTTATCTCAAAAAATTTTGTGCGCGCATAACCAATTAGCCCAAAAAGGCAAATTTCACGCAAGCTATGCTTTTTACGGATATATAAAATCCCCTGAAAAGTACAGGCTTGAAATCGACGAGGAGTCCGCCGAAAACATACGCTATATCTTTAACGCCGCCTTGCAGGGAAAAAGAAACACACAAATAGCCGCAGAGCTTAACGAAATGAAAGCACCTACGCCTCTTTGGGTGTTAAGAGAACATCATAAAAATATAAAAAACTGGAATGAAAAAAATTGCCGTTATATATGGAACGCAGATACGGTGAAAAGAATATTACAGGATGAACGCTATACAGGTACATTTATTTACGGAAAAACCCGCGTGGATAAAATCGGCAGCAGAAAGATGGTCAGCAGACCGAGAGAAGAATGGACGGTTATCCCCGGTGTGTTCCCCGTTATCATATCCAAAGAGATATTTGACAAGGTTAACGGCAAAAGAAAGCATATAATAAAAGCAGAAACACAGAAGTCGTGTATGTTTCACAATGTTGTTTGCGGTTATTGCGGAATGTGTTTAGTCTATAACGACACCGAAAACCCGTATTATAAATGTATGGAGTACAAAAACGGCGTAACCGTTTCCTGCAAGGGTAATCGGGTGTATGAAAGCGATCTTAAAGTGCTTACGCTTACGGCTTTAAAGGAAGCAGCTCAAAATCTTTTAAGGCAATTACATACGGCAAAACAATGTGCTTATAAGGGCGCTAAAGCGAATAAAATAAAAGCATTGCAATTAAAGCTTAATGCAATTCCGTTAAAAAAGGAAACGCTGTTTAAGCAACTGCTGTCGGGTGAAATTACAAAGGAAAAAAACGGCGTACTGTACGGGAAATTAGAGCAAGAAGGAAAATCGCTTACCGAGCAAATCGAAGCCTTGCAAAGCGTTACAGAAACGGCAGCCTTTGAAAATGATACCGTTAGTTTTTTACAATCTTTGCTCAAGACCAAAACCCTTGATATAAAGACCATAAAAATGTTTGTGAAACAGATTCGGGTATTTATGAACGACCGCATAGAAATAAGCATTACATTAAAGCCGTTAAACGGTAAGGAGGAAATAGTGACAAAGGTTTATTCCGTACCCGAAATCAAGGGAAAACGAGTTTGGATATATTGCCGCACTTGGTATAATGAGGGGAAATTACAGGAACAAAGAAACAGCCTTATAAAATATGCGGAAAGTAAGGGTTGGAGCATTGTCGGGGAAAACGGAGGTTATCATTCAAATTCAAAAAAGCTGTTTGAGCAAATAAAGGAAGCCGCTGAAAATAAAGCCTTTGATATTCTTCTTATAGAAGATATGAACTGTATAACGAGGAATTGGCAGGAGTCGTTAGAGGCAATAAGACATATGAATAAAAACAATGTACGCATTGTAGCGACAAGCGGAACGCCGTATTATACATTTTTAGATGAGAACTTATATAATGAGGTGAAAGGAATATGAAAAAATACAGCTTAATAATAATTTTGATTTTATGTGCGACGGTGCTTTGCTCCTGCAAAACGCGGCAAAGCGAAAAAGCAATGAACAGCAGTTTGGAAACTGCTTCAAAAACTGAGGATGTAAGCACCGCCGCAATGTCTGAAGCTTCGGAGAATAAAGAAACGAACGAAACGCCGAAAATGCCGTCGCAGCCACAGGAAATAACCGAAAACATCAGCAAAAATTCAAAGCCCGAAAACACAAGAGCCGAGGCGGAGAATAAATCTCAACAAAGCAAGGAAACCGAAACAACGCAGACTGAGGAAAAAACCGTCACTCCCGAAACAGCAACACCGACAAGCAGCGAAGTGGCTGAAAAGATCGTTTATTATATCAATCGGTACAGAGAGGCCCAAGGTGCTGAAAAGCTTACGGTTTTACCCGTAATGACCAAGGTTGCCGAATACAGAAGTAAGCAGCTTATAACAAACTTTGCTCATAGCACAAAAGATATTCGTGAGGCAACCGCCTATTATAAGTACGGAAAGTATGTAGATATGACTTCCTTTGGGTTTGACGAAACATATAATTATTATGATTACGGCGGTATGGAGGCTATCGCAAAAGGCGGGTGGAGCGGAACTGCGGATCAGATAGGAAAACAAATTACGGAAATTATAAAGGAAAGTGATAATCATTGGAGATATGTCGGGAGCAACGATTACAGTTATATCGCCGTAGGTGCGGCGTATAATGCAGATACAGACTGCAAGTGGTATGCCTGCATAATTGTATCTGCGACAAATGAATACGAATAGGTAGTTATTAAAAAAACTATAATGCTTTTCGGTTAAAACTCCGGCGCACTTAAACGGTGCGCCGTTTTTATATATAAAAAAGTTAAGAGAGGTTAGAAAAATGAAAAAAATTTTCAGCAAAAAGAGCGCAAAAATCATATGTTCGTTTTTAATGACGGTATGTATGCTTTTGGCGCTGTTTCCTTTGTCCGGCGGATTTAAGGCTTGCGCGTTAACTGAGGGTGAAATTTTTTATGTTGATACTCACAGCAATGCGGTTAATAGCTTCACGGGTGGAACTTATCGCTCAGGCGGAAATACGGTAAGATTTTTGAAAACAAAAACAAATGAAAAAATATGTTATTGTATTCAACCCGGTGTAGGCTTCAACCGAACAAAATACAAAGCAATACAAGCAAAAAACGATCCCTTTTATCTTAATTTAAAAGCTGATTCACAGGAAAATGCGGCGCTTGCTGCAATGTTTGGCTTTCCCATAAAAACAGCAAACCAACTCGGCGTACCGACCGATTCAGACGCGTATGCGGCAACCCAAGCTCTTATTTGGGAATATATTACGGGAGATTCGTCATATAAAAACGGAATTATCGGAACGCCGGCAGAAACCGCATATAGAAATATATTGGCTGATATTACAGCATATAAAGCCGATAAACGGTATCTCGGCAATTCATTTAAGAATAATATGCTTTTCACTTTTCAGACAGCTACATCCTCTACGGAACAGGCATTGATATGCTATATCGGCGATATACCCAAATATGCGTTAGATCAGGGCAGTATAGAGATTTATAAAAAAGATGAGTTCGGCGCTACCTTATCCGGTGCATATTTCACCGCCGTTAATTCCGCCGATCCATCGGGCGTATTCGTAATCGGCCCCACTGATGATAAGGGTTACGCCAAGACGCAAAATATCCCGCACGGCACATATCTTATAAAAGAAACTGTTTTTCCGTCAGGCTATCGGAGCAGCGGAGCAACAGAATGGACGGTAACGCTGAACAAAGATACACCTAACGGAATTGTTACGGTCAATGCGGTTAACGAACAAATCCCCGGAGGTTGTAGGATTGTAAAAACAAGCGAGGACGGCAATGTGGCTGATATTACTTTTACTCTGGCGGGAAACGGGGTGAATAAAACAGTCAGGACAAATTCATCCGGTGAAATAAAAATTGACGGTCTTCGCCCCGGAAAGTATACAATAACCGAGCAAGCCTATGATAAATATGAGCCTCAAGAATCCCGAAATGTTACCGTTGTATCGGGACAAACGGCAACAGTAACATTTAACAATTCCTTGCGTCGAGGGAATTTAAAGGTAATTAAAACAAGTGAAGACAGTTTGGTTGCGGGAATAAAATTTCACCTTTACGGAACATCGTTAAGCGGACTTGTTGTTGATGAATATGCCGTTACGGACGAAAGCGGCACAGCGGAATTTAACAATGTATTGATTTCGGGGGACGAGCCGTATACTCTTGAGGAATACGGTACTGATAAAAAGTATGTTATTCCTGATACACAATCTGTAATAATCGAATGGAACAAAACCATAAATCGTAACTTTCGTAATGTTTTGAAAAAGTGGCGTGCGGAAGCTTGTAAGGTTGATAGGAGTGTTAAGAAAACAGGAGCAGCACAGGGTAATGCAACCTTGGAGGGTGCAGTTTACGGATTATATAAAGACGGAATATTGATTGAGAAATATACAACCGATAAAAACGGTTGTTTTACCACCGAATATTATCCTTGCGGCGATGATTGGACTATTCGTGAAATAACGCCGTCAACGGGATATTTGCTTGACCCTACAGTTTACCGTATTGATACAAGCGCTGAATTATATTCTGTTGAACTGAACACGGTTTACCCGGATGTGTTTGAAGAAATTATAAAAGGGAATATTGCGATAATCAAGCACACGGATGACGGTGCAACAAAAATTGAAACACCCGAAGCAGGTGCGGAGTTTGAAATATACCTTAAATCCGCCGGAAGCTATGAGAAAGCAAAGCTTACAGAAAGAGATATTTTAGTGTGCGACAAAGACGGCTTTGCAAAAAGTAGCGACTTACCGTATGGTATTTATACCGTTCATCAAACAAAGGGCCTGAGCGGAAGAAAAATGATGCCCGATTTTGAGGTGACGATTTCCGAAAACGGAAAGTGTTATAAGTATCTTATAAATAATGCAAGCTTTGAGGCATGCCTGAAAATTGTTAAGGCAGATTCCGAAACCGGAAAAACTATTCCTTATGCCGGAGCAACCTTTGAGATATATGATCCTGACGGAAAGCTTGTTGAAATGACTGCGACTTATCCATCTGTTGAAAGGCATACGCAGTTTAAAACCAATAAGGACGGTTATCTTATTACTCCCGAAGTGCTGAAATACGGATTACAATACAGTATAGTTGAGATTGTCGCCCCATACGGTTATGTCCTTGATAAAACACCCGTATATTTTGATGTAACGGCAGATAATTCCGAAATTTCCGATGGGATAACAATTATAATAACCGAAAAGAAAAATACTCCGCAAAAAGGTGTAATTAACATTTATAAAAGCGGAGAAACCTTTTCAACCGTAACTTGCAAAAACAACAAATATATTCCGATATATCTTGAAACGGGGCTTGATGGAGCAGAGTTTGATATTATTGCCGATGAGGATATTATAACCCCCGACGGGACGCTTCGTTACTGTAAAAACGAGATTGCGGCTCATATCGTCACAACGGACGGATATGCTTCAAGCAAGGCTTTGTATCTCGGCAAATATCGCATTGAGGAAACAAAGGCCGGTTACGGTATGGTTCTCAACAGAAATGTTTTTTATGCAGAGCTTGCCTATGCCGGACAGGAAATTAAATTGACTTCAACATCCGTTTCGGTACGAAACGAAAGGCAAAAGGCAGTTATATCATTAAGTAAAGTTATGGAGCATAACAGTATTTTCGGCATAGGAAATAGCGGAGAGGTTAAATCCGTTTCCTTTGGCTTATATGCTGCCGAAAAGCTTACCGCTGCCGACGGCTCTTTTATTCCAACCGACGGCTTATTGGAAACGGCATATTGCGATGAAAACGGAAAACTCACATTTAATTGTGATATTCCCATAGGCGCAAAACTATATGTCCGTGAGATAACGACTGATAATCACTATATAGTTTCATCTCAAAAATTTCCGATTGAATTTAATTATGCGGCTCAAACTGTTTCGACTGTTGAAATTAAAGTTGATAACGGTACCGAAATTAAAAACAAGCTTATTTACGGCAGTTTAAAAGTATTAAAGGTTGATGAAAACGGAAAACCTATTTCAGGCGCGGTATTCGGGCTGTTTGCAAAGAATGAAACAGAGTTTTCAGAAAAAAATGCGCTTATGACAGCTATAAGCGGAGAAAGCGGAGTATTTGTTTTTGAAAAAATTCCTTTTGGCTCTTGGCTAATATGTGAGATTAAAACAGCGTCAGAAAAATATGTGCTTAATAAGACTGTATATCCTGTTGAAATTTCAGAGGACGGTAAGGCAATCGAATACGAGGTTGAAAACCGTTTTGTGTGCGGAAGTGTTCAGGTAACGAAAACGGACGCCGATTATCCCGAAAAGCAATTGACTGGATCTGTATTTGAGGTATATATTGATTCTAACGGAAACAAAAGCTTTGATGTCGGAATCGATAAGCTTGTGGGCGAGCTGAATGAAACCGAGCTTGGCGTTTATCGTATGGACGAATTAAAATACGGAGGATACTTCCTATATGAGAAAACTCCGCCCGATAACTATATTAAGACAGACGGTTATTTTTATTTTGAAATAAAGAACGACGGAGAAACAGTAAATATTGAAAACTCGGAAGGTATGGGATTTGCAAACAAACCTGTTGTCGGCAGTTTAAAAATAGTAAAAAATTCCGATGACGGCAAGGTTAAGGACTTTTCTTTTAGGGTGATAGGTGAAAACGGTTACGACAAGGTGTTCAAGACTGATGCAAACGGAGAAATCGTAATAGATGGATTAAGACTCGGTAAATATATTGTAAGTGAGATAGCCGATGAGGTTTCCGAAGGATATATTTTAGCCGAAGATGTTACTGTTACTATTGAAGCCAACAAAGAAATAATTGTTGAAATGCACAACAAAAAAGTTCCCATACCCGAAGAGCCTAAATCTCCGCAGACCGGAGATGATTTTAACATCGAAATTTATATTTTGATTATTCTTATCTCGGCAATATCACTTGTTGTTTTATTGCTTACGTACAAAGGAAATTTTAATAAACAGTAGATTTTCACTTGAATTTGTGTTATACTTCAATTATCTTAAAGATAAAAGTTAATCTTTAATTATGTTTAAAAATAAATGAAAGCAAGGTTTTGAGCGAAAAAGGGCGGCCAAAACCGCCCTTTCTCAAAATTTTTTTTACGAATTTTGTTTTTATACTTGACACAAAGATATACTATTATGTGGTAAACCGTTACTGAAACCCAATGCACTTGTTTTGCTTATGTCTTATTATGTCCATTCCCTGCGGATTGAAATAAAAGTACGAAAAGGCGGTGCGGCGAAATATGACAATAATGATTTTTATCATACTGTTTATATTTATCGGTATACCTATTATACTGTCAGCCTTAAATATTATGTTTTTGTTTTGGGAAAAGAAATTCAAGCCATTATATGTAATGATTTCGGATATTTCAACCTTCGGACTCGGAACATCCTTTACCGCATTGCTCTCATTGGCTATCCAATTTAAAGAATGGGATACCGCACTGCGTTATTACGGTAAATACACTATCGAAGGAACCTATACGCCGATTTCCTTTGAAGCGTTACCGACATTTTTTACGATATGCTTTATAGCTGTTTTGGGATATATACTGCCGCGGTTTTTCGGAAAAAAATTATCTCCGATAATCGCTTCCTTATGCTACGGCGGAATGTTCTTAGGGATAGCTATGACGGTTATGCTGACTGTTCAGCTGTGGTGCGATATTACAAATTCGGTCACACTGCTTTTATTGCTTTTCCCATTTAACTATATATTATGCTCGGTAAGATTAATGAGAAATACTGTTTCGGAGTATTGCCGAAAGATTAATGAAACAAGCTATAACAGCAGGCTCCTACAACTGTGCAGGTGTATATTAAATAAATCGGCATCGTTTATGATTTTTTCGTTTATTACGGCGATACCTATACTGTTTGTCGCGATAATAATTCTTCTCTTGTTCGGGCAGCAACCGGATTCGGCGATAAAAATGTTTACAGAAACCGCCGAGTGGACGCTGTCGCAAAAAATCCCTCCGCCGAGGCTTGATTATAAAGGACATTATCTTTGCACGGTTGCCGCCTGCGGCGATGAAAGGGTTGTAAAGCCTCTGCGTGCGGGCAAGCGCAATAATGGGCTTATAATTGTAAACCGTCAACTGCTTGTTGCTAACGCTTTTGAGGATTTGATTGCCGAAAAAACACCGAAATTACATAAAATTATAAGAGCTGTTTATGACAAAACGGGATTGCCTATTTCAAAATATATCACAACGAAACGCCGTTCGGATATTGTCTATTTCATTATGAAACCGCTTGAATGGCTGTTTCTCTTGGTTCTTTACACTTTTGATACTAAGCCCGAAAACCGAATAAACCGACAGTATTTGGGGTAATATCAAAAATTCAAATAAATAGGAAAAGCTGCCGCAATGCGGCTTTTCAAATGCATGTAAGATAGCTAAGACCAACCAAAATTTTTTCCGAAGGAAATTATTATGGCAGACTGTAATTTCAGCAAAAGAGTATTTAATATATGGCCTGACGGATACCGTGACGAGGTATTGATGAGCGAGGTCATACCGCAGAATAAAACCTCCTGCTGCGCGATGATAGTGTTTCCGGGCGGAGCGTATTGGGGTCATGCCTCTTGCGAGGGAATAGACTACGCCGAATTTTTTGCGGAACACGGGATTATCTCATTTTCCGTTGATTACAGAGTGAATCCTCACAGATATCCGGACGCACTGTATGACGCAAGACGGGCTGTTCAATATGTACGCGCAAATGCGGAAAAATACGGTATTGATACGGATAAAATAGCCGTTGTCGGTTCTTCGGCGGGCGGACATTTGGCGGCGCTCCTTTCCACAAGCAGTGCGGAGCTTGCCGACGAGGTGTCCGATAATATAAGTAAGACGGAATATATGCCCAACGCGCAGATCCTTTGTTATCCCGTAATATGCAATCCCGAATTTTCTGATATTTCGCATAAGGACAGCTACAAAAATCTTATTGGCAGTGAAAAAAGCGGATTTGAATGTTCGGTCGACCCGTATTTATTAATGCGTAAGGATACTCCGCAGGCATTTATATGGCATACGGCAGGCGACGACGGCGTCAATGTTATCAACAGCTACAGGCATGCCGAGCATCTGAAAAGAAACCGAGTCCCCGTGGAGATGCATATTTTTCCCGACGGACGGCATGGGCTTGCGTTGGCGAGGGATAAGCCTCATGTTGCTCAGTGGAAGAATTTGGTTATAAACTGGCTTTCATACATAAATTGGGTCGATTACTTAGAGTGAGGAGATACAACTATGAATAGAGAAAACTGTTTGGGCGTGATGATTGATTGCTCGCGCAATGCGGTAATGAACATCAACACCTTAAAAAAATTCATTGTAAATTTGGAAAAAATGGGATATAACAGCCTTATGCTTTATACCGAAGATACCTATGAGGTTGATAATCAACCGTATTTCGGACATCTTCGCGGAAGATACTCAAAGGATGAAATAAGAGAAATAGATTCCTTTGCAAAACAGCATAATATTGAGCTTATGCCCTGTATTCAGACGCTGGCTCACCTTGATGGCATAATACGCTGGGACAATTACAAGGCAATATCGGATATTGACAATATTGTTTGCATAGGCGAGGAAAAGGTATATGAGCTTATAGACAATATGTTTTCAACCATAAAGAGCTGTTTCTCAAGCAATATCGTCCATGTAGGTATGGACGAGGCGGACAATATGGGACTCGGCAGATATTTAAGAAAAAACGGTTACAGAAACAGAATTGATATTTTCTTTGAGCATTTGAATCGTATTTCCGAAATTGCCGAGAAGTACGGCTTGCAGTTGCTCATATGGCACGATATGTTTTTCCATTTTGTCAATAACTCCGAATATTGCAAGGACGGTAAAATAGACCCGTCCATAAAGGAAAAAATACCGAAAAATGTAACGCTTGTATACTGGAACTACTATTTTAACGAACAACCTCCCTATGACGAGAATATATCGCTTATAAAATCTGTTCAGGATACAGCTTGGTTCGCAGGCGGCTACTGGACATGGACGGGATTTGCGCCGCATATCAAATGGTCGTTAGAGGCAACCGAGGCGGCGGTTAAAAGTTGTAATAAATACGGAATAAAGGATATGTTTTTTACAATGTGGGGAGATAACGGAGCGGAATGTTCTAAATTCTCCGCTTTACCCGCAATGTACGCCGGTGCTCAATTCGCAAAAGGCAATTTCGATATGGAATCTGTGAAAAAGGGCTTTGAAGAAATGTTCGGGGTTGGTTTTGACGAGTTTTCGTTTATAGAGCTTCCGTTTACCGATAATATTGTAAAATGCAACAATCCCGATAAATATATGCTTTATAACGATTGCTTTTCGGGTGTGTTTGACTGCAAGGTAAGAGACGGTCAGCCTGAAAAATATCGCGAATCCGCCGAACGGTTCCGCAAGATGAGTAAGGGAAACGAGTATTCGTACATATTTGAAAACATTGCGAATTTGTGTGAGGTATTGGCGGTCAAGTACGATTTAGGCGTAAGAACACGCAAGGCGTACATAGAAGGTAAAAAGGACGAGCTGGCAAAACTGCTTTCAGATTACGACGGTCTTGTTTTAAAGATAGAGCGGTTTTATGAATCCTTCGAAAAGCAGTGGATGCTTGAAAATAAGCCCTTTGGCTTTGAAGTGCAGGATGTGCGTATAGGCGGACTTATAATGCGCATAAGACATTGGACAAAGCGAATCGGCGCTTATTTAAACGGCGAGACAGACCGCATAGAAGAGCTGGAGGCTCCTGTTCTTAATTTTTACGGAGGAAACGATACCACCGCAAATGAGGCGGTAGAATTCAATAATTGGGCAAAAACCTTTACGGTAAATATTGTTTAATGCACTGCGGACGGTGTTATTAAATGAGAACTGAGATTTTATTAAGGCAACACTGCACAACTGCTGAAATTTAATGAATACCTGTCATTTCAGCGGAGGGGGGCTGGTGCTTCCCCATATTTTTGTTCGTATGGGCGCACTGACTTAGGCTGCCAGGCAGGGCCTGTCAGCCAAAATCAGATTTGCCAAGGCGAACACGATATTGAATTTGGCCTTTTGTTTTTCAAGGCCTCGGTATCGTGTTTTTCGGAAGCGCAGCTGCTTCTTCACAAGTTCGAATACATGTTCTACTTTTACTCGTACAGATGACTTCGCATGTTCCGCTTCTTTGGCGACTGCCTGTTCTTCTTTGCTCAGCTTCTTTATCCGGGATGGACGGAGGTTGATCTTGTACCGGATTTTTCGGCCGGATTTGTTTTCTACGACGGCATCCTCGCGCTTTTCCGTGCCGAGATAGCCGCTGTCACCGTAGACTTCATCCTCGTCTCTGGTCAGCAGCTTGGATGTTTCGGTCACATCGTGGACATTCGCCGCCGTAGCCTCTGCCGTATGCACCAATCCGCTTTCCCTGTCCACGCCGACATGGGCTTTATAGCCGAAATGCCATGTGTTGCCCTTTTTCACCTGATGGGCATCGGAATCGCGCTTCTTTTCCTTAGCAGAATTGGGAGACATTTGCAACTACCAAAAATCATCTCAGATAATTAAATTCGCCGGTGTTGCTCCTTATCACTATGAATCCAGTCAGTTTACTGCACAGCATACGGCTATTACGAAGAAAGGCTCACGGTATTTGCGAAAAACCTTGTATCAGATTATTTTGCCTGTAATCAAAAATAATGAGATCTTTAGTACATATTACAACAAAAAGTTATTCAATTTAACGGCGGTAATAAGAGAATTAGATTATGCTTATCAATTTGATTTTGCATATTTGTTGGGGGTAATTCCCACCTCCCGTTTAAAAACAGTGTAGAAATAGTTGGGTTTAAAACCGAGTTTTTCGGCAACCTCATAGGGAGAAAGACCCTCTTGAAGCAGTTCTTTTGCACGGCGGATACGGAAATTTAAAAAATATTTTGCAATACCTATGTCCGAGTAAAGGGCAAAAACTCTTTTTATGTTGCTGGTACTCATATTAAGCAGATTTGCAATATCATTTACGGTAAGTTGCCTATAACAGTTATTCTTCATTGTTTTCACTATTCTATAATATACTTCTTCATTATATGAACTGTGCTTTGGGGTGTAGTCGCTCTTTTCTTTAAGTCTTAACAGGAAACTTTCAAGCAGCGTAGCCGCCATATTTGCAAGATAATCATAATTTTCGAGCGAATCTTCAAAAACATTACATGCCATTCTGAAATAATCGGTAATTTCGGAAAATGTGTCCTGTTCGGAAATGTTCAGATTAAAGCATCTTTTTTCAAAACGCTTCATAAGTTCGCCCTCTGCCGTGAATGAAATAATCTTCAGGTGGGAAGAATTTTCACCGTCCGCTATAAGGCGATGAAACTCCATTGGTTTGTGAAACAGCAACATACCCTGCTTTAAACTATAAATCCGTTCGTCGGCGGTGGCGGTTATTTCTCCGTTTGACACGAAAACAACCTCCCAAAAATCGTGGGATTCCCCGTCGAAAACGAAGTCCTTTTCTCTGTCAGCATCAATGCCGGTAAATATTGATTTTATGCAAATGCACCTGTTGATGGGTTTGTATTGGTATATATCAGTTTTATCGTAAATCATATTACCACCGCCATTTTTATGATTTAATTATATCATATTGATACTAAAAATCAACTTTTTGTTTAAATTTGGACACTAATTGTTTAATTTTAAACATTGTTTGGGAATTCTGTTGAAAAGTAAAATTTGTTAATTATAATTAAAGAAAAACATTAATTGTCGGAGGAATTATATGAATGAGCAGATGAATCGAGTTGTATCAAGTTTTAAATATGATGGTGAGCCTTATTCTGTCTTACCCTACGGCAACGGTCATATAAATTCCACATTCAAGGTAGAATGTAAAAACGGTAATAACGTAACACGGTATATCTTGCAAAAGATAAACAGCAATATTTTTCCCGATACCGATGCATTAATTGAAAATATTGAAAATGTAACCGAATTTTTAAAGGAAAAAATAGTAAAGCGTGGAGGCGATGTTTTAAGGGAAACCTTAAATCTTGTTCCTACCGTTGAAGAAAAAAATTATTATACCGACAAAGACGGCGAAAAATGGCGTAGTTATCTCTTTATCGAGGAGGCGATTTGCTATGAAAAAATCGAAAATCCCAAGGATTTTTACAACTGCGGTTACGCATTCGGGAATTTTCAGAATCTGCTTGCAGATTTTCCCGCCGAAAAACTCCACGAGGTAATTCCGAATTTTCATAATACTCCTATGCGTTATGAAACCTTTAAAAAGGCAGTTAGTGCGGATATTTGCGGCAGAGCAAAGTCTGTTCGCAAGGAAATTGACTTCGTAAATGCTCATGCAAGCGATATGTTCCTTCTTACAGATATGCTAAAAAAGGGTGAAATTCCTCTAAGAGTTACCCATAACGACACAAAATTAAACAACTGTATGTTTGATAAAAAGACTGGGGAAACAATTTGCGTTATCGACCTTGATACCGTAATGCCGGGACTTAGAGCCTACGATTACGGCGATTCAATTCGCTTCGGTGCGACAACAGGTGCGGAGGACGAGCTCGATTTAAGCAAGGTTAATTTTTCACTTGAGCTTTTCGAAAGCTATACTAAGGGCTTCATAAAAGCCTGCGGTGAGTCTATGGACGAAAAAGAGGCACTTTCCTTGCCGATAGGTGCAAAACTTATGACCCTTGAGTGTGGTATGCGTTTCTTAACCGATTATCTTGAGGGGGATACATATTTCAAAATTTCCCGAAAGGAACATAATTTGGACAGGTGCAGAACACAGTTTAAGCTTGTTTCGGACATGGAAGCACAGTGGGATAAAATTAATGAGTTTGTAATGTGTGAATTTAAGAGTGTTAAGAACTGATAACTTATTTGGATAAGGAAGGATTTTATGAACAAGGATATTACGCTTGTGGTAATGGCGGCGGGAATGGGAAGCCGCTTCGGAGGACTGAAGCAGATAGCGCCCATCGGGAAAAACGGGGAAATTCTGCTTGATTATTCTGTATACGATGCGGTAAAGGCAGGCTTCAATAAGGTTGTTTTTGTTATAAAGCACGCTATTGAGGAGGACTTTAAGGCTGTTACCGCAAAGCATATAGAGAAAATGGTTAGGACCGAGTATGTTTTTCAGGAGACCGATAAGCTGCCCGAGGGATTTACCTGTCCTTCCGACAGAGAAAAGCCTTGGGGTACGGCGCACGCTGTGCTTTGCTGTAAGGATGTTGTAAAGGAGCCGTTTGCGGTTATCAATGCCGACGATTATTACGGCAAGACCGCCTTTTTACATATGGCGGACTTTTTAAGAAACAACGATAAGGACTACTGCATGGTAGGCTTCAGGCTTTCAAACACCCTTACCGAAAACGGTTCCGTTTCAAGAGGCGTATGCGAGATTGAAAACGGGGAGCTTAAGTCCGTTACAGAAAGAACCAAAATCGTGGACTGCAAATACACCGAGGACGACGGGAAGACCTGGACGGCAATGTCGCCGGATACGGTGGTTTCAATGAATTTGTGGGGCTTTATGCCCGACCTGTTTTGCTATGCGGAGGAGGGCTTTAAGGAATTTTTAAAGGAAAAAATCAATGTTCCGAAATCCGAGTATTATCTGCCGAGCGTGGTAACAAAGCTTATCGAAACAGGCGAAAAGCGCGTCAAGGTCCTTATTGCCGAGGATAAATGGTACGGAGTCACCTATAAAGAGGATAAGGCTATGGTGTCATCGGCTTTAAATAAAATGGCTGATGACGGGCTTTACAAGGAGATTCGATTATGAAATTTATAACGGTAGAAACATACGAAAAAATGAGCCGTCACGCGGCAAATATAATATCAGCACAGGTAATAATAAAGCCTGACAGCGTGCTGGGTCTTGCGACCGGCTCTACGCCGCTCGGCACATATAAACAGCTTATTGATTGGTACAATAAGGGTGATATTGATTTTAGCCTCGTCAACACGGTCAATCTTGACGAGTATGTGGGGCTTGACGGCGAAAGCGACCAAAGCTACCGCTATTTTATGAACCATAATCTCTTCTGCCAAATCAATATAGATATGAACAACACCTTTGTACCTAATGGCTGTGCTGTTGACCTTGCGGGCGAGGGCAGAAGATATGACGATCATATAGAGGAGCTGGGCGGTATTGACCTACAGCTTCTCGGAATAGGGCTTGACGGACATATCGGCTTTAACGAGCCTGATAAATACTTTGTAAAAAGCACCCATGTGGTAGATCTGCACGAAAGCACCATCAAAGCAAACTCACGTTTTTTCAAAAATGAGGACGAAGTACCCAAGAGAGCAATTACAATGGGAATGGTATCAATAATGCAGGCAAAGAAGATATTGCTTATAGCAAACGGCAAGGCAAAGAGGGATATACTGGAAAAGGCGTTTTACGGACCCATAACCCCTGAAATACCTGCTTCGATATTACAGCTTCACCCCGATATAACGGTTATTTACAGCGAGAATTAAGGCGGAACAATGATAATATATAATGCTGATATAAACGGAGAATTAAAAAGCGTTCTTATAGAAAACGGAAAAATCGTATCGGTAGGGGAAAACCGCCTAGGCGGAGATATAGACGCCGCCGGGAACAGACTGATACCGGGTCTTATAGATGTGCATACCCACGGCTGTATAGGTATGGACACAATGGACGCCGATTTTGAGCCTATGTGTCGGTTTTACGCGAAGCACGGCACGACCTCCTTTTTGCCTACCACTATGACAATGGGGTATGATGACCTTTTAAAAGTCACAAACGCAAGAACGGATTTTGATGGCGCCGAAATTTTAGGCTTTCACTTTGAGGGACCGTATATCTCCGAAAAGCACAAGGGCGCCCAAAATGAAAAATATATAAGGGACCCTGATATAGAGGGCTTTTCACGGTTTAAAAATGTAAAAATGATAACAATAGCGCCCGAAAGACAGGGCAGTATGGAATTTATTAAAGCGGTAACGCCCGAATGTATAGTATCGATAGGACATACCGACTGCGATTACACTACTGCCGAAGAAGCCATAAAAAACGGCGCTTCCTGCCTTACGCATATGTATAACGCAATGCCGCCGTTTCACCACCGCAACCCCGGACCCATCGGGGCGGGATTTATAAATCGCATTTATACTCAGATAATCTGCGACGGATTTCATATTTCGAGACCCTGCGTGCTTGCGGCATATAAGATGTTCGGAGCTGACCGTATGGTACTTATAAGCGACAGCATAAGAAGCGCGGGACTGCCCGACGGCGAATATGAGTCGGGCGGACTTAAGGTGTTTTTAAAGGACGGCGCCGCACGGCTTGCCGACGGAACGATAGCAGGCAGCAGCGCTACACTGCTTGACTGTGTTAAAACCGCTGTAAGATTCGGAATACCGTTTTACGACGCCGTAAGAATGGCAAGTACAACGCCTGCCGAAATGCTCGGTGTAAAAAAAGGTTGCATAAAACCGGGATTTGATGCGGATCTGCTTATTGTAGATGAAAACATAGATATTAAGACGGTTATAATAAACGGCGAAGTGTTTGACGATTAGAATTAAAAACAAAAATCCTGTCTCTGCTTTATAGCGAAGACAGGATTTTTTTTACTTGTTAAGTATCTTGCCAAACGGTTTTTCAAGCACGGTAAACAGCGCTACGCCGCCTATTATCGCAATTCCGGCATTTATAAGAGTTGATGCCTGACCGAGAACCGCCGTAACCACAGCCGCTTTAAAGGCCGAGCCTTCGAGCATATAGGTGACAAGCTTCCATGCCGTCTCGCCGATTAGGTTTACAAGCATACCGCAGGATGCGCCGACGACCGCCGCCGCCGTTTTTTGCGAGAATTTGTTTTTAAGAAGTGAAAATACAATGCAGAGTACACCGATTACCGCAAAAATGGGTGAGAGCCATGCGCCCTTGCCAACAAAGCCGTGGTTTTGGGTGAGCGTATATGTAAGTATTCCGGCGCTCAGCATAAGCGATATGATACCCGATACCAAGAGTGAAACGGACGGATATTTTTTGCGGTTTTTAATAAAGTTGTAAACAAGACCCGTTGCAAGTCCGATAAGCAGTTTTAAAATAAATGTTTTCGGCGAGGAATCGGCGTGACCGTTGAATATATCGTAAAATCCCATTCCGATAGATCCCGCAAGACCGCCCTGCCAGCCGCCGACCAACAGCGCCGCAAGCACAACTATAAGATTGCCGAAATGTATGTACATATTGGCAAAAGGGATAAAAAGCACGGTGAGCGCTATGTAGCAAAGTGCGGCAAAAAGCGCTATAAAGGTAATATCAAGTATTTTTTGATGGTTGGTTTTTTTCATAACGAGGTCCCCTTTGGAAAAAAGTATTGCATATCTCTTTGGTAGGTGTTATTATTATAGCAATAAAGTGTACATTAATAAATAGCCAAAATTAATTATTTTTAAAAGGACAGTTTAATATGCTATTGGATTTTATAGACCTTAAAAAGGAAAACGGCGCTGTTTATATGGAGCTGTACAACCAAATAAACAGCGCAATAGAAAACGGCATTATTAAAAAAGGTGAAAAATTGCCGTCAATAAGAGAAGCGGCAAGCCAGCTTTTAGTTAGCAGAACTACTGTTGAAAACGCTTATTTAAGGCTTTGTATTGAGGGAACGGTCGAAAGCTTGCCGCAGAGGGGTTATTACATAAGGCAGGGGGAAAAACGCTTTACGGCAAAGCCCGAAAGAACACAAAGCGAGGAGCGAAGCAGATATGATTTTTCGGGCAGGAGCATTGACATATCCGCGGCGGATACGGAGTTTTGGAAAAAGACCGTCAGGGAGATATTAAGAGATACAGAGGAGCTTACATCATACGGCGACCCGAGGGGCGAGGCAGGGCTCAGAAACGCACTGTCACTTTATGCGTATAAGGCAAGAGGCGTCAGGGCATCGGCTGAAAATATAATTGTAGGCGCGGGAATAGGTCCTCTCCTTAATATTCTGTGCGCTCTTATCGACAAAGAGTGTGTAATAGGAATGGAAAACGGAGAATTTGAGCAGGCAAGCCGTATTTTTTCGGACTACGGAATTAATACACGGGTAATAAGGGGAGATTTAAACGGTGCCGTGGTTTCGGAGCTTGAAAAAAATAATATCGGCATACTTTTTTTACAGCCGTCCGCACTTTCCAAAATAAGCGTTACGGGGCTTTCTTCAAGACGGAATGAGTTTATAGATTGGGCAAACAAATCGCCCGACAGACTTTTTATAGAGGACGACTACAACGGAGAGCTGCGTTATACAGCGCGGAGCGTTACCGCGTTTCAGGGAAAATGCCCCGAACGGACAGTCTATATAGGCAGTTTTTCGAAACTGCTTTTGCCGAGCGTAAGAATTGCGTATATGGTTTTACCGGACAGTCTTTCCGTTAAGCTTAACGAAAGACTCAGCATATACAACCAAACCTGCGGAAAGGTTGAACAGCTGGCGCTCAGGCGTTATATCGAAACGGGGGCGCTTGAAAAGCATTTGAGAAGGCTCAGAAAGCTATATAATGAAAAAAGCCGTATTTGCGGCCGTATTATCTCAGATTTGATACCGAGTGCCAAGCAAACGCTTTTTGAATCCTCACTGACCGTTTTATTGGAACCTGAAAATCGGGAAATCACAGAAAAAATTTATTCCAACGCCCGTAAATACGGAATTTCTTTGGGGAAAGCGACTTCACAGGATGAGGTGCGGCTTTGTTTTGCGGGAATAAGCAAGGACGATATTTATACGGCAATAAGGCTGTTAAGCAATGATTTGCCACAATAATACGGTCTGTAAAAAACGACGCTTCGGCGTCGTTTTTTTGTCGGTGAATGTCGCAATAAAAATGTTGTATTATTTTCACAGGCAAACAGATATGTGCGGAGGTGAAAAAATGGATGACTGTTTTACGGAAAGGCTTGCAAGGCTCGAGGCTGAGGATAAAAACATCTTTCATCAGCTTGACGAAATAAAAGCCGAGGTAAGAGATATAAGAAAGCTTACTGCGGCAGTTGAAAAAATAGCCGATCAAATGAAAAACACCTCGCAAAAGGTAGACTCGATAGACAGGCGGCTTGATACGGTCGAAAGAGCACCGGCTGAAGAGTTTAATCATTATAAAAGATTAATCATAAACTGTATTATAACGGGTGTTTTGGGAGCGGTTACAGGCGCCGTGCTCACATTAATTATAAAATAAGAAACAACCTTTAAGAACGGAGAATAAAAATGAAACAAATTTTAAAAAAAGGAATAGATGTATCGTACTATCAGGGCGATATTGACTGGGAGAAAGCAAAATCGGCAGGAGTGGAATTTGCGATAATCCGCTGCGGCTACGGAATGGATGTTAAAAATCAGGATGATGAAAAATTTGAAAGAAATGTAACAGAGTGCGAAAGGCTCGGAATACCGTACGGAGTTTATCTGTACAGCTATGCCGATTCGGTGGAAAAAGCCGAGTCGGAGGCTGCCCACACACTTCGTATGCTAAACGGCAGAAAACCGCTTTACCCCGTTTATTATGACCTTGAAAACGCACAGACTACCGGCAAATGCAGTAAAGAACAGATACTTAAAATAGCCAAGACCTTTGTCGGTATTATGGAGGCAAACGGTCTGTGGGCAGGAATATATGCAAATCTTCACTGGAACAACACCCTGCTTACCGACGGGTGGTATGATTCCAAGGCGCGCTGGATCGCCCAGTGGGCGGATAACTGCACCTACGGCGGAGAGTACGGCATATGGCAGTACACCTCCTCGGGCAGAATTGACGGCATAAACGGCAATGTTGACCTTGATTATGCTTATGTTGATTATCCTGTATTGATTTCGGGAACCGCTAATGAACCGGCAAAGCAAACCAAAACCACGGCAGAGCTTGCAAACGAAGTTATAGCAGGCGCCTGGGGCAACGGTGAGGAACGCAGGCAAAGGCTTACCGCCGAGGGGTATAATTACGACGAGGTACAGGCAGAAGTCAACCGACTGATGGCTAAACCCGCTAAAAAAAGCAGCGAGGAGATTGCAAAGGAAGTTATAAGGGGCAGTTGGGGCAACGGAAAGGAACGCAAGGACAGACTTGTTGCCGCCGGATATAATTATTCTGAAATACAGGGTATAGTGAATAAACTGTTAAAATAGGGGGAGAGGATAATATGAAAAACAAAATGATTAAATGGGCAAAGGCCGCCGCCGTAAGAGCGCTTAAAACGATTGCGCAGACTGCCGTAGCCACAATAGGGACTTCGGCTATGATGGCTTCCGTAAACTGGAAGGTAGTAATTTCCGCATCGTTGCTTGCCGGAATACTTTCGGTATTGACATCGCTTGCGGGATTACCCGAAATAAGTGAATAAAAGTGCCGCCGCACCGACGGGCATGAGGACGATATAACCGTTATGACTGCCATAATCAAAAAGGCGGTATAAAAACACGCTGTTTTAGGGGTAATCCTTAAAACAGCGTGTTTTATTAAATATATTCGCTATTTTTCTGCTCGACTAACACAGGGCTGTTTTTTGCTTATAACAAGCTGTTACTCTGCTAACGCAGGTTTATGGCTTTCTGCTTTGCTTAGCCTGTTGCACTCGTGCCGTGCAGGCACTTCCTTTCTGTGGTGACAGAAAGGAAGCAAAGAACATTAGGGGACCCGGGGGTGGGTCCCCTAAGACCCCCTGCGGCAAGCAGGGAATTGGACAACCACAAGTTACAGTCTCTATTTCCTGCTTGCCCAATGGCAAAGGGGTAAAACCCCTTTTGAAACCCCTTGCACAAGACTTTAGTCGGGGATACATAAGGGGTGTCCCCCCAGCCGTTAAGGAGAGTCCGAGAACCCGATCGGAAGGGGTCTCGGCGGTTCTTTTCCCTATTTCTGTCCGCACAGAAATAGGGTGCCCGTGCGGCAGGAGCACAAGCAGGCTCAGAATAGTAATAAACTATAAACCTGCGTTAGCAGAGTACAAACCCCTTGCCTGCACGGCACGAGTGCAGCAGACTAAAGCAAAGCACAAAACTACAAACCTGCGTTAGCAGAGAAGTGACAAATTGCCTGTTCATAACAGGTGCAACAAACTAAGCAAAATTAAAAGCCATAAACCGGCGTTAGCCGAGCTAAGGCTTAGAAAAGTACCCTGTGTCGGCAGGGAAATACTGTTGTGATAATAAAAAGTTTTTATGCAAAAAAACAGACCGCAGATGCAGTCTGTTTCCTTATATTTTCTTATTAAGATAAGCCAACGAAAGCGCCATATTTTCATACTGCACTTCTACGCCTTCAGGCACATTCAAGTGGCTCGGTGCAAAGCACCATATGCCTTTAATTCCGCAGCTGACAAGACGGTCGCACACCTCTTGCGCGGCTTCGGCAGGTACTGTTATAATACCTATTTTAACATTGTTTTCCGCACAAAAGCCCTCAAGTCTGTCGGCAGGTAAAATAGGTTTGCCGTTGTTGCTGTGGCTTACATCATCTGCCGCTGTGTCGAATGCGGCTGTTATATTAAGTCCGTAATCGCCGAATCCGCCGTAATCAAGCAACGCTCTGCCGAGCTTTCCGGCTCCCACAATGACAACATTGCTTCTGCCGCCCAGAAATTCCTCAAGGACATGCGTAAGCTCTCCTATATTGTAGCCGGTCTTGGGTCTTCCCGCACCGCTGACGGAGCTTAGATCCTTGCGGACCTGAACTTCGCCGAGTCCAAGCGCTCTTGCCAGAGAGGTTGCCGAAATATTCTCGGTGCCGTGGTAATTATTTTTAAGATATCTTAAATAAACAGGTATTCTTCCGATAGTTGCCCTTGACACATAAGAATTTTTCAATACGCAACCTCCTTTTTGTAAAATTAAATCTTTTTATGCGTTTACGGTTTCCTTTTCACGGTCAGCTATTTCATCAAGCTTTTTGTTTCTGAAATAAAGCGCCACGTCTATTGAAATTTCAATAAAGTTAAGCACATAGAAGAAGAAGCTTAAATAGAATATAAAGCCTGAGCTGCCGCCCGCAACCTGTATAATCTTTCTCGCAATTCCGCAAGCGTAGCCTATAAGCAAAAACACCTCAAAGAAAAGGCTTTTGCCCTTTGCGGTGCGCGAAACAATGGATTTGCGAATGGAAATAGGCCACGAAAGTCCAAAGCAGAATATAGTCAGCGCTTCAAGTAAATCGGTAATCATTTTTAAACCCCTTAATAATCCGAGCCCCTTTCGGGGTTCGGATTTTTTATTTTTATATTATTTTTGTCCTCTGTAATCGGGTAGAAGCTTCGGCGATACGGCGTCGGTCTTAATGCCTGCCGCCTCGCGCTCGGCGTCAAATTTGTTAATGTGTTCAAGGGTTAATTTGCCCACCTTAACGTCCTTTGATTTTGCCGCCGCGTTTTTGCCCGCGGTTCTGCCGAATACGATTATATCAAGCAGAGAGTTGCCCATAAGGCGGTTTCTGCCGTGTATTCCGCCGACAGCCTCGCCCGCAACGTACAGGTTTTCAACGCAGGTGCTCATGCCCGTAACATTAATGTCTATACCGCCGTTCTGGTAGTGAAGCGTCGGGTATACAAGTATCGGCTCTTTGCGGATATCAATACCGTAGCTTGCGAACATACGCATCATAGCCGGTATTCTCTTTTCAATAGTACCCTCGCCGCCGATTTTTTCAATCATCGGGGTATCAAGCCAAACAGCCTTGCCGCTGCCGGTGTCCACGCCCTCGTCACGGTCGGAGCATTCTCTTATGATGGAAGCCGCCGCAACATCGCGCGTTTCAAGCGGATGCATAAACACCTTACCGTCGCGGTTAACAAGTTTAGCCCCCAAGGAACGCACCTTTTCGGTAACAAGCGCGCCGAATATCTGTTGCGGGAAAGCAGCACCCGTGGGGTGGTACTGAAGCGTATCAGCATACAAAAGCTTTGAGCCTACTCTGTATGCAAGCACCAGTCCGTCCGCCGTAGCGCCATAGTGGTTAGAGGTCGGGAAGCCCTGATAGTGCATTCTGCCTGCACCGCCCGTTGCAATAATAACGGTTTTAGCGCGCGCCACCATAAGCTCCTTGGTTTCCATATTCATAAGCACAGCGCCTGCGGCGTTGCCGTTTTCATCAAGAATAAGCTCGATAGCCGAAGTAAAATCCACAACGGGAATACCGCGGTTTAAAACCTCGTCGCGCAAGGTACGCATAATTTCAGCGCCTGAATAATCCTTTGCGGCGTGCATACGCTTTCTCGAAGTACCGCCGCCGTGGGTGGTAACCATTGTGCCGTCGGGTGTTTTATCAAACTCAACGCCTAATTCATTAAGCCACTTAATAGCCTCGGGTGCGTCGCAAACAAGCTTTGAAAGAAGTTCACGCTTTGCCGCAAAATGTCCGCCGCCGTAAGCGTCTACAAAGTGGATAGCCGGTGAATCGTTCGGCTTATCAGCCGCCTGAATACCGCCCTCAGCCATCATTGTGTTGGCGTCGCCTATACGAAGCTTTGTGACTATCATAGTTTTAGCGCCGGCATTGTCAGCCTCAATTGCGGCAGATGCACCCGCGCCGCCGCCGCCGATTATAAGCACGTCAACATCATATGTAACGTCGTTTAAATCAACATCGTCCGCCCTAATGCGGCTGTGCGCCTCAAGCATTTCGCACAGCTCGTGCGGCACCTGCTCGCCCTTGTTAGGCCCTATTTTAAGGGTGGAAAATTCGCTCTTTTTATAATCGGGGTGGTAAGCCGCCAAAAGGGCGTCCTTTTCGTCCGCGGTCATACGGCGCGGCTCTAATGCAATGTTATCTTCTCTTGCAGCCTCAACCGCCTTTAAAGATTTTTCAAACTCTTTTGAATACATAATCTGCGCGCCTCCTTATTTCTCAATTTCGCGGTTGTTGTAAAGCTCTTTAAGCTCTTCAACAGGCTTGCCCATAAGCGACTCTATAATCTCGGTAAACGCGCCCTCTTTAATTTCCTCAACGCGTTTTTCCAAGTGCTCTGATTTAGGCTCTATATACTTGCCGTTAAGTCTGCGCGCAAGCATTGCAACCTGCGGATGCGAAATACCCGCAGGACAGCGCGAAGAGCACACGCCGCACATAACGCAGTCGAACGATTCCTCTGCGCACTTATCAAACTCGCCGCGCTGAGCATACGCTATGTACTGCATAACATTAAGCGACTGCGTACAGCTCTTTGTGCAGGCATTACAGCCTACGCAAGCGTAAATTTCGGGGTAAAGCTGCATCATAATCTGCTCGGTGGGTTTTATCTTTTCAATATCGTAAACCTGTTTTACAAGCGGGAAGAAGGGCAGAGTCGCAACATACATATTGTTCTCAACCTTGGTCTGGCAGGCAAGGCAGGTTTTAAGCTCACGGTCGCCCTTTATGCGGTAAATTGTGGCGCATGCGCCGCAGAAACCGTTACGGCAGCCGCAGCCGCGTACCAGCTGATAGCCCGCATATTCCATTGCGCGCATTATAGTAAGGTTATCCGGCACGCTGTATTTCTTGCCGAACAGGTAAACATCAACCATAGTATCCATTTGTTTTCCTCCTTATTCCTTATCAGTACTCGTCGGGCAGCTCGTCTATTTCGTCAAAGCGGAAAACGGGTCCGTCCTTGCAGACATATTTTGCGCCTATGTTGCATCTGCCGCATTTGCCTATGCCGCACTTCATTCTAAGTTCCATTGTGGTGTAAACCTGGGTTTTATCAAAGCCCAGTTCCTGAAGCCCTGCAAGGGTAAACTTAATCATTATAGGCGGTCCGCAAAGTATGGCGATTTTATCGGTTGTAAAGCCCAATTCCTTAACATAATTCGGAACAAAGCCAACGTGACCGTCCCATTCGGGCTGTTCGCGGTCAATGGTAAGGTGAACATTTACGCCTGTATCCTTTGCCCATTCGTCGATAATTTCCTTGTAGTCAACAAGGTCCTGCATACTGCGAGAGCCGTAAACTATGTCTATCTTGCCGTAGCGGTCGCGGTAGTGGCGGCAGTAGTTAATAACCGAGCGCAAGGGAGCAAGACCTATACCGCCGGCAACGAAAAGCAGGTCGTGACCCGCAAATTCGGTATCAACGGGGAAGGGTCTGCCGTAAGGCCCGCGTATGGTTATTTCCTGTCCTACCTCCATAGAGTGCAGCCACTCTGTAACACAGCCGCATTTTTTAATTGAAAACTCCATAAACTCGGTGTTTGTGGGGGAAGAGGTTATTGAGAACATAGCCTCGCCCACACCGGGAATGGAAAGCATAGCGCACTGACCCGGCATATGCTCGAAAGCTTTTTTGCCGTCAGGCGTTACAACACGGAAGGTCTTAACATCGGGAGTATCTATTCTTATATCGGTAACAACGCCGATTTTCGGAATAAGCGGTTCTTTAATATCAGCCATTTGTGTTGCCCCCCAACTTTTTCATTACTTTTACAATGTTCATCTGTATCGGACATTTCGCAAGACATCTGCCGCAGCCTACGCAGGAGAACATACCGTCGTTATTAGTCGGGAAATACACAAGCTTGTGCATAAATCTCTGGCGGAAACGCTCTAATTGAGTCAGTCGCGGCTGACCTGCGGACATTTTGGTAAATTCGGAATACATGCAGGAATCCCAGCAGCGGAAACGCTTAACGCCGTGACCCGTGTTGAAGTCCTTAATATCGTAGCACTGGCAGGTGGGGCACACAAAGGTGCAGGTGCCGCAGCCAAGGCAACTTTCTGAAAGCTCTTTCCATTCGGGGCGGTCGAAAAATTCCTTTGTTTTGCCGTCGCCGAATGCATCAGCTTTGAGGTTTGCCAGCGGGAGCTTTGCCATACGCTCGCGCGTTACCTTTTGCTGCTCGGCTACCGCCTTGTTATCGGCTTCTTCGGTAATGCCTTCAAGCGCGGTTAAAAGCTTTTCGCCCTTTTCGGTTTTAGCGTCCATATAAAGTGTGTCTTCGGTTTTATAGCATACCACATCGCCCGCAGGCTCTGCCGCGTCTATACCGAAAGTGGTGCAAAAGCAGGTTTCATTCGGCTTTGTGCAGGCAAGCGACATTATAACCCCGTGCTCACGGCGGTTTTTATAATAGCTGTCCTGCGGTTCTGCCAAAAACACTTTATCAAGCACATCAAAGCTCTTAACATCACAGGCACGCACGCCGAAAACCACAAAATCTTCGGTTTCGCTGCGGGTGTCTATAACCTCTATTTTTTTGCCCTCAACCTTAAAATCCATAAGATTTTCGGTTTGGGGGAAGAAGAAATCCTTTGCGCTCCTTACAGTGTTAAGCACGTTTGAAAGCTTTTTGCCGTTTTCCCATTTTTCATACTTTGCGCCTGTTTTGGTATCAACGGGCATATAAAGCACATTGTTTTCTGCAATGGCGGAGAAAAGCGAATCTAATTTTTCAAGCGATATTTTACGCATTTTCATTCCTCCTTACAGCGTCGCCCGGCTCAATATCCTCGGTGGTGTAGTTTACTATCGGGGCGCGTGAGCCTACCTCGGCGCCCGCCTGATATTCACCGTAAAAGCTGTCAATATCCTTTATAAACTTGCGGTTAAGCAGGTGCAGCGGAATGTGCTGAGGACATACCCTTGAACACTCACCGCAGTCGGTACAACGTCCCACAACGTGGAAAGCACGGATAATGTGGAACATTTTTTCCTCAAACTCGTTTGAAGCCGCCTTGTTTTCGACGCCCGAATTGGGGTTATCAAACACGCACTTTTCGCAGGTACAGGCAGGGCAGACATCGCGGCAGGCGTTACAGCGTATGCAGCGCGATAATTCGTTCTGCCAGAAAGCGAAACGCTCGTCGGGCGTCATTTTTTCAAGTTTTTCAACCTCGTCAAAGCGGTTGGAATCTAAAACCTCTCCGTCCTCGCCCAAAAGCTCGTCGTAAGCCACATGCTTTTTGGATTTGCAATTTAAGCAGCGGTCGGGCAAAAGCTCGTTTCTGTCAAGCGTAATTTCGCCGTCAAACAGGGTTTCTATTGTTACCTTATCGCCGTTATCGGTTATCTTGGCAATACCCTCGGCACTGCTTTTTATTTTGCCCGTATCAAGCATACCGTTACACGGAACGCCCACGGCGTAAACCTTTTCGCGGTCAAAGCGATGCTCGGTTAAAAGCTGATTAAAGCTGTATGTATCGCAGGGCTTTAAGAAAACAAGAACCTTGTTTTCGCTCTTTCCCGTTTCCTTTACAAGGTACTTTGAAAAGTTGGCGCCGCAAAAATCGCCCCATACAAACTCTTTTTCAATATCCTCGGCAGTAGTGAAAAGTGCGGGGGTAATATCGTAATCAAACTCGCCCTTTTTCCAGCCGAAAACACGGTCAACCGTGCCGTTTTTAAGTAATTCGGAGGCTTTATTTACTAAAACTTCGCGTTTTATTTCTTGCATCTTAAATCCTCCAATCTCTTGTTTTCGCCAAGCGCCGCAACGGTCTTTGCAAAATCATTCATTGTGGCGGCAAACTTTGCGCCCTCTGCCGCAGATACCCACTCAACGCGGGTGCGTTCCTTTTCAATGCCTAAAAAGTCAAGCATTGAGAAAAGCAAAGCCATACGGCGGCGGGTGTAATAGTTACCCGAGGTGTAGTGGCAGTCGCCGGGGTGGCAACCGCAAAGAATTACGCCGTCTGCCCCGCGCTGAAACGCGCGTAAAATAAACATCGGGTTTACCCTGCACGAGCAGGGAACACGGATTATTTTAACATCGGCAGGGTAATTAAGTCTGTTATTTCCCGCAAGGTCCGCTCCGGCATAGGAACACCAGTTGCAGCAAAACGCCACTATAAGCGGCTTATATTCGTTTACTTGCATATCGCGTCTACCTCCGCCATAATCTGTTTATTCATAAAGCCCTTTAAGTCCATAGCGCCTGACATACATGCAACCGTACAAGCGCCGCAGCCTTGGCACACAGCCTCGTTTACAACCGCTACGCGGCGAACCTTTGTGGTTCTGTCGGGCATTCTGAACTCTTTATCAACATAGGAAATCGCGCCGTAGGGGCAAACCTTTTCGCAGGTTGAGCAGCCGTTGCACATCATCTCGTCCGAGTGCGCAACGCACGGGTTACCCGTAAGCTTATCCTTACAGAGGAGTCCTATAACCTTAGAGGCAGCCGCTCCCGCCTGGGAAACGGTTTCTGGTATATCCTTAGGCCCTTGGCAGGTGCCCGAAAGGAACACGCCCGCAGTCGGGCTTTCAACCGGACGGAGTTTGGGGTGCGCCTCGGTAAAGAAGTCGTTTGTGTCCATACTGGCAGTAAGCATTGTAGCAAGCGGACGGGCGGATTTATCCGGCTCGATAGCGGCGGCAAGCACCACCAAATCGGCGTCTATATGCAGTTGTTTGCCGTAAATTAAATCGGAGCCCTGTACTTTTAGCTTATTGCCTTCGGGGGAAACCTTGCCGACCATACCCTTTATGTAGTGAACGCCGTATTCCTCAACCGCGCGGCGGTAGAACTCATCAAAGTTCTTGCCCGGTGTACGCACGTCTATATAGAACACATAAACCTCGGTATCGGGGTATTTATCTCTTATAAGCATTGCGTGCTTTGCGGTATACATACAGCATATTTTAGAGCAATATTCCTTGCCCTTTTCGGAGCAAGCCTCGCACCTTGAACCCACGCACTGAACGAAAACTATCGTATGCGGATGCTCATGATCCGACGGGCGCAGAAGCGTGCCGCCCGTGGGGCCTGCCGCGTTCATAAGACGCTCTAATTCAAGCGAGGTTATAACGTCTTTGGACTGTGAGTAAGCAAACTCATCAAACTTCTCCATAGAAATGGGGTTAAAGCCGGTAGCAACTACTATTGCGCCGTATTTCTCCTTAACGTACTCGTCCTTTGCCTCGTAATCTATAGCGCCGGCGGAGCATACCTTAGAGCAAACGCCGCACTTGCCAGTTTTAAGCTTCATACAGTGATTCGGGTCGATAGTAGCAACCTTCGGCACTGCCTGGGCAAACGGAATGTAAATAGCACTGCGGTTATCCATACCGAGGTTAAACTCGTTGGGAACCTTTTTCTGCGGACATTTTTCGGTGCAAAGTCCGCAGCCGGTGCATATATCCTCTTTAACGTAACGCGCGCGGCGCTTGATTGTAACCTCAAAGTTACCCACAAATCCGCCCACCTCGGTTACCTCCGAGTATGAGAAGATGCGGATTTTATCGTTCTGCGCCACATCCACCATTTTAGGCGTTAAAATACAGGCGGCGCAGTCAAGCGTCGGGAAAGTTTTATCAAGCTGAGCCATTTTGCCGCCTATTGTCGGCTTGGTTTCAACTATATCAACGGGGAAGCCCGCGTCGGCAATGTCAAGCGCGGTCTGAATGCCCGCAATACCGCCGCCTATAACCAAGGCGCGCTTTGTAACGGGGCTTTCGCCCGGGGTGAGCGGCGCGTTAAGGTTTACCTTTGCAACCGCCGCTTTGGCAAGTATGATTGCCTTTTCGGTGCCTATGGGCATTTCTTTATGTACCCAAGAACATTGCTCGCGGATATTTGCAATCTCCACCATATAGGGGTTAAGCCCCGCGGCAGCTGCGGTCTTGCGGAATGTGGCTTCGTGCATACGGGGAGAGCATGAACATACCACAATGCCCGTAAGCTTATATTCGGCTATTGCGTTTTTAATGATCTCCTGACCCGCCTGTGAGCACATATACTGATAATCGGTGGAGAAAACAACACCGGGTTCAGTTTTAAGAGCCTCTGCAACAGCCTTTACATCAACGGTTCCCGCAATGTTTGTGCCGCAGTGACATACGAATACTCCGATTCTTTGCATAAGTTATTTTCTCCTTTCTTATTTGGAATATTTACGCATGGCGCTCATAATCGCCTGCTGGGGAATATCATCATTGATTTTTTCGGGAATATCGTTTGCGGTCATATGATTGTTTCCCTTTTGGCGGATAACCTCAAGGCGCACCGCTTCAATAATCTTTGCCGGCTCCACACCGCGGGGACAGCGCTCCACACAGGCAAAGCAGGAAAGACATTTGTAAACCGATTCCGATTTCATAAGGGTTTCAATATCGCCCGTTTCCACCATATAAACAAACTGGTGGGGATGATATTCCATTTCATCATACGAAGGGCAGGTACCCGAGCATTTGCCGCAGCGCATACATTTAAGAGGATTAACACCGCTCGCTCTTATAACCTGTTCCTTTAAAAGCTCTTTTTTATCAGTCATTTGTATCCTCCTTTACGCCGAGGGCTTCAGCCAATAATTCCGTGAAGTACACAATCGGTATATTACTGCCGTTATGCACTAAGTTGTACTTGCAAAGCGGACATGCGGTAACCGCCAGCTCTGCGCCGTGGCTTTCGGCGCTGTTTGTAACGGCGTTGCTTTTTTTCTTTGCGTTCTCGGGGTCCTCAAGCGCAACATAGCCGCCGCAGCACTCGTTCCTGTAAGGGTAAATTACGGGTTCTGCGCCCAATGCCCTTATAAAATCCTCCATAATTTTCGGATTTTCAGGGTCGTCAAACGCCATTACCTTGCCGGGGCGCAGGAGCAAGCAACCGTAATAAGCGGCAATTTTTCTGCCCGTTAAGGGGTTTACTACCTTTTCTTTGATTTTATCAAAACCTACAACATCACGCAAAAGTTCTAAATAGTGCATAACCTTTGTCTCGCCCGAATAAGGCTCTCTTTTTTCCTTATCCTGTGAAAGATACAGGTTAGCGCGGTTTCTGAAGGTTTCGTCGTTCGCTATTTGATAATTTGTTTGTTTAATAACATTATGGCAGGCGGAACATACCGTAACAAGGGGTCTGTCCGCCTCTTTAGCGGCTATAAGCGCACGAACGCTTGACAGCTTAGAGGCTATCTCGTCGTTATTGCTTACAAACACGCCGCCGCAGCACTGCCAGTCCTCTATCTCGCATAATTCTACGCCCAAAACCTCGGCGCTTCTGCGGGCATAAAGGTCAAGCTGTTTAGCTTTTGTGCGGAGCGTGCAGCCGGGAAAATAACTGACCTTAATCATTATTTTTCCTCCCTGAAAAATTAAACCATCTGCTCGGGGTGGAATACCTCGTCAAATTTTTCTTCGGTTAAAAAGCCCAATTCCACGCACGCCTGCTTTAAGGAAATATTATCCTTAAACGCCTTTTTGGCGGTCTTTGCCGCGTTTTCGTAGCCTATGTAGGGGTTAAGCGCGGTAACAAGCATAAGCGAATTGTGCAGATTGTGATACATTTTGTCCTTATTTGCGGTAATTCCCACGGCGCACTTGTTGTTGAAGGAAACAATAGCTTCAGCAAGCAAACGGGCAGACTGTAAGAAGTTGTAAGCCGCAACCGGCATAAATACGTTAAGCTCAAAATTGCCCTGCGACGCCGCAATACCGACAGCCACATCGTTGCCCATTACCTGAACGGCAACCATTGTTACCGCCTCGCACTGGGTGGGGTTTACTTTACCCGGCATTATTGAAGAACCGGGCTCGTTTTCGGGAATGTGAATTTCGCCGAGTCCGTCGCGCGGACCCGAAGCCAGCCAGCGAACATCGTTCGCTATCTTCATCATATCGCAGGCGGTGGCCTTGATTGCGCCGTGCGCGAAAACAAATTCGTCCTTTGAAGTAAGGGCGTGGAATTTATTTGCGGCAGTTACAAACGGCTTGCCTGTAAGCTCCGCTACCTTTTTGGCTACAAGCTCCGAAAAGCCTTTCGGCGCGTTAAGCCCCGTGCCGACGGCGGTGCCGCCGAGAGCCAACTCATAAAGCGGCTTTACAGCCATTTTTAGAAGCTCCGCGTCACGTTCAAGACTTGCCCTCCAGCCTGAAATTTCTTGGCTGAACTTAATGGGAGTAGCGTCCTGCAAATGGGTTCTGCCCGATTTTACAATGCCCTCGTTTTCAGCCTCTAATTTTTTAAAGGTGTTTATTAACAGCTCTATTGCCGGCAAAAGCTTATCCTCAATAGCTATAACCGCCGAGATGTGCATAGCGGTAGGGAAGGTGTCGTTTGAGGACTGGCTCATATTAATGTCGTCGTTCGGGTGGCAAAGCTTTTCGCCCGCAATCTGGTTGGCGCGGTTTGCGATAACCTCGTTTGCGTTCATATTGGACTGCGTACCCGAACCCGTCTGCCAGACAACAAGCGGAAAATGGTCGTTAAGGCTGCCCGATATTACCTCGTCGCAGGCGGCGGAAATAGCCTTTACCTTCTGCGCCGTCATTTTTTCGGGCTTTAATTCGGCATTGGCAAGCGCCGCCGCTTTTTTAAGTATTCCGAAAGCGTGGGTTATCTCGCGCGGCATTGTTTCAATACCTATGCCTATTTCAAAGTTTTCGTGGCTTCTTTCGGTCTGTGCCGCCCAAAGTCTGTCGGCAGGGACCTTCATTTCGCCCATTGAATCGTGTTCTATACGGTATTCCATTAAAGCTTACCCCTCATATTTCAAGATTGCTTATAACATCTTTTAATGTATCGGCACTCTTGCGTAAAAGCATTACCTCTTCATCGGTCATAGGTACATTTACCTTACCTCTTACTCCCTCGTGACCTACCATATTAAGGGTGCTGAGCGCTACATCCTCTATTCCGTATTCGCCGTGCATCATTGTAGAAACGGTCATTGTGGTATCAATACCGCCGAGCAGGCATTTGCAGATATGACATACGGAAACCGAAACGGCATAGAATGTTGCTCCCTTTCTTGCAATAACGCGTGCGCCGGATTTTCTTACATACTGCTCAATTTCTCCGAAGTCAAGCTCGGGAGTGTTAATGCCCGGTGTGGTTATAAGCTTTTTACAATCCTTTATCGGAACGTTGGAGATGTTGGCAACCGACCACGGAATAAACGAAGAATCGCCGTGCTCGCCGAAAACATAAGCGTGAACATTGCTCTGGTTTATGTTGTAATACTCCGAAAGTCTTGAACGCAGACGAGCGGTATCAAGAATTGTACCCGAACCGATTATACGATTTTCGGGAAGTCCCGACATTTTGTAGAATGTATAGGTAAGAATATCGACCGGATTGCTTACTATTATGTAGGTTGCGTCCGGAGCGTACTTTGTGATTTCCGGTATTATCTGCTTTGTAATGTTAACGTTGGTCTGGGCTAGCTCAAGGCGTGACTGACCGGGCTTTCTTGCGATACCCGAGGTTACTATTACAATGTCGGAGTTTACCGCGTCGCGGTAATCGCCCGCGTAAATTGAGCAAGCGCCGCAAAAAGGCGTGCCCTGGCGGATGTCGAGCGCTTCGCCCAGGGCTTTTTCGTTATTAATGTCTATCATAACGATTTCCGAGGCAAGACCCATTACTGTAAGCGTGTAAGCGATGGTGGAACCGACGCTTCCGGTTCCGATGATTGAGATTTTGTTCATAGTGCACCTTCCCTAATTTACATAGTTTAGTATATTATAGCATCTTTCGACATTTAATGCAAATACTGTTTTTTAATATCGGTAATGTATTTATCGATATATTGAATCTCTAATAAAACCGACTGCCGTTTGCAGTCGGTTTTTGGTAAGTGTGACGGATTTAAGCTTAAAAACAGATGGTATGAGAAACTTCAAAGGTGTCTTTTGCGGCAACCTCGTTAATACCCTCTTTTTCTGTTATGTCATATGTGCAGTCCACCATAGGCGGAATACCGCACCATGGCTCCATACAGATGTAGCCGGCACCCGGCTTTGTCCAAAGAAGGAAATAATCGCAGTCGGGGAACGAAACTGTAACCGACTTTCCGGTTTTACGGTTTCTGAGCGTTGCCGAGCGTGATTTGAGATCCTTGAAAACAAGTGCGTCAACCGCAAAGTATTTATAATAAAGCGGCAGAGTGTCAGTGTCCTTTATAACGGGGGTTCTGCTGTAGGCGGTAAGATTGCCGTCAAGATCCTGCGCAAAAAGAGTTTCCTTCTTTTCGAATATTACATCATAATCCTCTATACCCTCGGGGCAGGCATAGGCTTCGTGCGAGCCGATTGACATATACATAGAGTCGTTCGAGGTGTTTTTTACGGAGTATGTAATTTTAACGGCAGAGCCGCAAAGCGCGTATTTTATGCGAAGCTCAAAGCTCCAAGGATATGATTTAAGGGTTTCTTCATCGCTTTTAAGCAAAAATACGGCGGAATTTTCCGTGGTTTTTTCCACCTCAAATTCCTTGAATCTTGCAAAACCGTGCTTGTTAAGGATATATTCTTTTCCGTTATATGTGAATTTATCGTCCTTAAGTCCGCCGCATATGGGGAAGAGAACGGGAGCCTTTCCTGTCCAAAAGGCAGGGTCGCCGCTCCAAAGTCTGTCTTCGCCGTTTACCTTTATGCTGTTAAGCTCCGCTCCGAGGGTGTTGATCTCGGCGGTTATAACATCATTTTTAATAGTTACCATAAAAACTCTCCTTGTCTTTATTAAAATTATATATCACCTAAGTGCTGTTTGCAACAACTTTTTAACCTCTTTATTAAAACGGGCATAAAATAGCTCATGGCTAATTAGATGTAATAAAAGCGGAGAAAGGAAAAGCACAATCCAGACGGAACCGGCGGTGTAGTCAAGAAATATTGTGGAAACGCAAGATTTCTGCTATAATGGGTATAAAACACTTGACGATGGAAAGAAAGGCGGGAAGCCTATGCACATTAGTTATCAGCCACTATGGAACACACTGAAAGAGCGTGGCATGAGGAAAGAGGATTTGCGGCTTGCCGCCGGTCTTACCACAAATATGATTGCCAACATGGGCAAGGGAAAGAATATCAGCATGGAAACGCTGGTTCGCATTTGTGAAGCCTTGAATTGTGGTATTATGAATGTGATTAAATTAGAACAGGACAATATCTAAAGCGATATAATTTTATATTTGATTCGATTTGCACAAAAAATTAAATTTTAATGGTGTATATTTTCTATTG
>CDZH01048070.1_pt1 | contig 181443 bp, 187 predicted proteins | sample 557721 | NCBI WGS metagenome assembly CDZH01 (sample SAMEA3182062, study PRJEB8094) | gut metagenome | biome: human; feature: gut; material: Stool; isolation source: human stools | place: Canada | collected 2013-01-14 | reverse complement strand
TTTGGCGGCACTTCCAATGCCCTTGACTTCCTGCCCCTTGACCGTTCCGGCAACCGCCGCTTTATCCCCGTCATGGTGTACCCGGAGCAAGCCGAGGTTCACATTTTGGAGGAGGAATCCGCTTCCAGAGCCTATATCGGGCAGATGTGGGCGGAAGCGATGGAGATTTACCGAAGCGGCAGGTTCAAGCTGGCTTTCAGCCCCGCCATGCAGCGGTATCTCAAAGAACACCAGCGGGATTTTATGCCGGAGGACACCAAAGCCGGAATGATACAGGCGTATCTTGATAAGTACACCGGGAGCATGGTCTGCTCCAAGCAGCTTTACAAGGAAGCCTTAAACCATGCCTTTGACGAGCCGAAGCAATGGGAAATCCGGGAAATCAACGAGATTATGAACCAGTGCATTTCCGGCTGGCGGTACTTCCCAAACCCAAGAATGTTTTCCGAATATGGCAGACAAAAGGGCTGGGAGCGTGAAAACCCGGCAACGGACTCCGGCAACCCGTCTGAAAAAACGATGGACGGTTTTGTGGAGGTCACAGAACAGATGGAGCTTCCATTCTGAAAATGACAGCCCGTTGCACCCCCTGTTGCTATCCCGTTGCCGAGCCGGTTGCCGGGAAAAACCCCTTATTTCCGGGCTTTTCTCCCTTATAACAACCAAAACAACAGAAAAATAAAAGAAAAGTATAAATAGTAACCATCGCCAGATTGAGATTGTTTGCAAGGTCTTTTGAAGTCCGTTGCCGGACTTCGTTGCCGACACCCTCTGTCTGGCTATTTTCATGTATGGAGGATAACTGCCTATGGCAAAAAACAAAACAGAGATTCATGTGACCACTGTATTTGACGGGGAGCTTGACGCAACCGATGTGTTCGTCAGCCTGATTTCCCAGAAATATGGAAAGACAAATTCAAAAGAATATCTTGCTAAAAAGAAAGATTTGAAGTATAATGAAGATGAAGTTCAAAAGAGCCAGATACCGTCTGGATTGTGTGGGTAAATGGCTATGATGAACGAAATGGAATACAGAACAATCGGTTCGGCACTTGCCGGGGGCTATCGTGCAGCGGTCTATTGCAGACTGTCAAAGGACGATGACCTGCAAGGCGAAAGTGCCAGTATCGCAAACCAGCGTGATATGCTGGAAAAATACTGCGAAAAGCAGGGATGGGAGGTTGTGGCAGTCTATCAGGACGATGGCTTCACAGGTCTTAATATGGAGCGTCCTGATTTACAGAGAATGTTGAGAGCCATTGAGCGCAGGCAAATCAACCTTGTCATCACGAAAGACCTCAGCCGACTGGGGCGGAACTATCTGCAAACCGGGCATTTGATTGAGGATTTTTTCCCAAGAAACGGTGTACGCTATATCGCCATGAATGACGGTATCGACACCCTGCGGGATAACAACGACATTGCCCCGTTCAAGAATATCCTGAATGAGATGTACAGCAAGGATATTTCCAAGAAAGTCCATTCCTCTTATCTTCTGAAAGCGCAGAAAGGACAGTTTACCGGGTGTCTTGCCCCGTTTGGGTATCGGAAAGACCCGGAGGACAAAAACCATCTGCTCATTGACGAGGAAACCGCCCCGATTGTGCGGCTGATTTTCGGATATGCCCTGAACGGTCATGGTCCGAACTATATCCGCAGACGGCTGGAGGAAGAAAAAATCCCCTGCCCTACATGGTGGAACCGGGAACGGGGGCTTCGCAATACCCGCACCAAATGGGAAAAGAAAGACCCGGAAAACGGGCGGTATATGTGGGACTTCTCCGTTATCAAAGACCTTTTGATGAATCCCGTCTACACCGGGGCGATTGCTTCCCAGAAAAAAGACTACCGTTTCAAAATCGGCACGATTGGGGAAAAGAAGCCGGAGGACTGGATTGTAGTGGAGGGACAGCATGAACCGCTGATTGATCGCATGAGCTTTGATATTGTGCAGAATAAGCTGAAATCCCGCCAGCGTCCGGGGCAGACCAATGAAATCAGCCTGTTTGCCGGACTGATAAAATGCGGCGAGTGTGGGAAGTCGCTGACGATACGCTACACAAACGCAAAACATCCTCAGCAGATTTACTCCTGCAAGACCTACAATGCCTTTGGAAAGAACCACTGCACCCAGCATCGGATTGACTATGACACCCTTTACAGCCATGTGCTGCGGAAAATCCGGGAATGTGCCAGAGCTGCCCTGATGGACGGGGAAGCGGTTGCCGACCGCCTGACCAATACCTGTGAAGCAGAGCAGCGGGAACAGCGGGAAGCAATGGAACGCTCCCTTACAAGGGACGAGGAACGGATTGAGGTTCTGGACAAAATGGTCATGCGGCTTTATGAGGATATGATTGCAGGGCGTATCAGTGAGCAGAATTTCAACACCATGCTGGAAAAGACACAGACCGAGCAGACGGAGCTTAAAACCAGAGTGTCAGAGGGCAGAAAGCGGCTGTCCGATGAAGTCCAGCTTGCCAATGACGCAAAACAATGGGTGGAAGCCATTCAGGAATACGCCAACATCACAGAGCTGGACGCAGCCACCCTTAACCGCTTAATCAAAGAAATCGTCGTGCATGAGCGCATTGACGAAGATAAAACAAGACACATTTCTATCGAAATTCATTTTAATCTCAAACCCATCCCGGAGGTGGAACAGGTCACTGCCTGACCTGTCCCGCCGGGACGGTTCTCTTAAAAACACCATATAGATTTTTTGTACGCCGCCGCCCGCCATCGAGCAGAGTTTTACACCTAATTGGGGATAAAACAGTTGATGGCCGGTGGCGGCGTGGTACTCATCGGCACGACCCTCATCCCCCTGCTGTCCGGTTTGTTCTGATCACCGGTTCGCGTGTCCACATGGGAGGGCGCGAAATGCCGCGCTCTCCCTTAATTTTTAATCAATTTCCAACATAAGGAGGTCATTTATGGAATTTATCAATCAGGCAGTTACCGTTTTGCAGACCCTCGTTGTCGCCCTTGGCGCTGGCCTTGCCGTGTGGGGCGTGGTCAACCTCATGGAGGGGTACGGCAATGACAATCCCGGTGCCAATGCTCATGTACGATAAAGAAGTAAGATACTAAAAACAAAACATAGACCGCCAGTACCCCGCTATTCCGTTATTACCCTATGCAGAAAGTACAACATTTTGTAACTTTTCCGTGAAGCCTATTGACTTTGATACCCCAAAAGAGATATAATATAGTCGCTACTTAGTAAAACTAAATAGCAAAGCTGAAGAGAGGCGACAGTATGAATAACAGATATGTCCAACAATTCAAAAAAGGCTCTCTGGAAATGATACTCTTATGCCTAATCGGACGCAAAGAAACTTATGGATACGAAATTATATCCGAATTGAATAACAGTGCGTCTGTTTTGGGATATGCAAAAGAGGGAACCATTTATCCTATTCTGTATCGTTTGCAGGAAGCAGAACTAATTAAATGTCGATTGGCTCCGGCTGTGGCAAATGGCGGTTCAAAAAAGTATTACTCTCTAACTGATAAAGGCAGGAATATACTTGATGAACTAATCTTATTTTGGTCAAGCTATGAGAACTGCGTAAACGGCTTCATAGAAAGTTATCAACAAGCGAGGGTATCGAAATGAAAGAACAATATATTAAACAAGTTGAAAAGGAACTATCCTTACCACATAAAGCGAAAAAAGAGGTTGTGCGTGATTTGAATGAAGTTTTCGCGTCTGCTTTGGAGCATGGAGAAACGGAACAGCAGGTTATCCAGCGTTTAGGAACACCAAAAGAATTTGCAGACAGCACCGCAGAGCAGTTTGGTATTGATAACGCCTCATCAAAAAAAAGGAAAGGTATCATTTCTGCGCTTGTTGCGCTTATTGTTGCGGTTGTTGCCTTTTCGATATATGCTGTCACACGATTAGGAAAAGCACCAGAGGGCGCAATCGGACAGGCAGACGCAACAACAAATATCCAGATTGAGAGTGCATTGGGCTTTGATGTTTTACAAATCATTTTGGCAGTTGGGTTTGCCGCAGCGGTAATTGCTGTTTTATTGATTATCCGAACTATACACAAAAATAGGAGATAACTTATGAAGAAGTATATTTCTGTATTGGCAATCATATTCATAATTTCTTTGGCCGCGTGTTCTAATCAAACTATTTCGTCTACACCCACAGGTAATGAGAGCAATATACAATCTAACAGTATTACCACTCTTGACAAGGGTATCTGGCCTGTTAATGAATACACAGAGGGGCTTCCTATTCCGCCCGGTACAGTTGCATGGGCAACACTTGATACAGAACATGAAAATTGCAGTGTCAACCTTACCGGCATTAGCGACGACGACTATAGCGAGTACATGGAGGTTTTGAACCAAGAAGGTTTTTCCGTAATTGAGAATGTATCGGAGGAAATCGAAGAGGGAAACTATGTTTCGATTGGGACACTTTTATCAAACGAAGATAAGTGGTTGAGTATCAGTTACATACCAGATAGTTTAACTATCTATATTTCCTTTGACAATAATTGAAAGAGATAATGAAATAGCAAAGCCAGCCGAGCCAGTCAACGGTCAAGATGAACGGCGCATACGCGCCGCCGTTGACAGTCCCGCCCGTCTTTGCTGGTAGGCAATCAAGGGGCGACAGCAAGGAGTGCTGCCGCCCCGCACTATTATTCAGAGAGGGGGAATTTCCATGACCGAAGATGAAGCCTACAAAGTGCATATCCAGTACACATTCAATGCCTTTTGCAAGATTGTCATTCGTCACGCAGCCATAGATATAATTTTGAAGCTGCGCCGGAGGTGGGAACGGGAAGTTTCCCTTGACTACCTGATGAATGAGAAGTTTGTCCAGCTTGCCGAGCCGGAGCAGCTTGAAGAATATCTTTTTACGGCCTGCGGCCAGACCGCCGTTCTGTACCATGCGGAACTTGCCGCCGCCCTTGCCCGTTTGCCGGAGCAGACACAGGAAAAAATTTTCCGTTACTACTTCCTGCGCCAGCCGCAGCGCGTGATCGGCGTACATATTGGCCGGACACGCAGCACAGCGGGGCGGCATATCCAGCTTGCCTTGCAGCGGCTACGGCGGCTCATGGAGGAAAATCGCTATGAGTAAACTTCTCCCCTATGAAACAATCGTTAAGGCGCATGAGGGCGACCCGGACGCAATCGACACCGTCCTTTCCCACTACGCCGGATATATCCGCTACTTTTCCAAAGTACACGGACAGGTCAACGCTGAGGTTGAGGAATATGTGAAACAACAGCTAATTGCCGCGCTGTTCAAGTTTCGATTTGACCGATAAGAAAAAAACTGAATATCAGCCGCTACCAGCGGCCAGCGAAAGCAGTAAGTCTGAAAAAGATTTGCTGCTTTTTTTGTTGTCCATTTGGCAAAATCGCAAACTCACCCGTAGTAGGTAGGTAAAGCCAGAAAAAGGCTGCCTGCCCCGTTTGGCAAATTTCAAAATGCGGTGTTGTAGGGAGTGAAAGGAAAAATTCTCTGCCCCGCCGGTTGCCAAATTTCTCTTTTCCGCATTACAGAAGCAAAAGGAAATTTGAAAAAATCCCCGGACAGCGGGTAGCTGGCGGCCTTTCAAATGTATCTTTGGCGAAAGGAAAAAAGGCCGCGCACAGCGGGCTGAAAGCCCCGCCCTGTTCGCTCTATGTACGGAAAAACCCGGATAGGGGCAGTCTGCGGCTTACTAAGAGCAAGTTTCTACCACGGTGCCAAAATCCGCAATTCTGCGGTTTTGCCCCTCGCGGGAAACTTGTTGGGGAGTGCCTTCCCCAAACCCTGCTATGCGGCTTGCGCCGCAAAAAGATTTCCGTCCGGCGAAAAGTTTTTTCTCTCTTTCGCCCCAGAAATGGCTAACAGATAAGAGCATTTTTTGTGATAAGTGAAAGGAGGTATCTGCGTTTGGCGTAACAGAGCGTACTGTCATATTAGTAAAAACAAGAGAGCCGTTCTTCTGAACTAAAGCTCGTTGTTCTCGAACTGTTCTGGGCCACGATGTATTTCCCTTAGTGCTTGTCTTGTATTCAGGATCACTTTCAATGTAATATCTGCCAGTACGCAAAAAAGACGTTATTACTTTTAAATAAGCATGGATTGGAAAATCGACAGTCTGCGGCGCTTCAAATTTCCGTGCTTCAATAACTTTATCTTCTTTCATGAAGACAGAAAGAACTCCGAATAGATTCTGCACATCAATTCTCAAATCAACATCGTTCTCAGGCAATTGATATCCTATCGGGAAATATATGATAGCGTCATCAGTGTCCGCTTTCACGCCAACAAAACTGTCCCCATCATCACCAGAAATAACCTTACACCTATCACGCAGATTTTTCTCCAAATCCATGAACCATCACCACCTTTATCCCGCATCGTCTACATTACGATGGAAAAAATGTATCTCGAACAGTCTGCTTGAAAATATCAAATCGACTCCTGCCATATGAAAAAACAAAATGCCGGATGATATCTTCCAAGTTGTCAAATCGAGTGGTGTCGAACAGATCCTGCGGGTTGAATTTAAAAGCATCATCCCACAAGTACTTAATAACTTTCTCTGGGAATTTACGAATTCTTTTAAGGGCTTCACGAATTTCATACAGCCGGGTCTTTTGTTCAGGAGTGAGATCTCCATCCCGTTCAGCCCTCAACAGAGCATTATATTCACTGCGAAGATTATTATCCGTCGAATTGGCATTTTCATCATATTTCAAATCATTTTCATGTACGAAATATACACCCAGACGTTTGTCTTCAGCAGATGCCATTTTGGCTTTATTGCCCACCACAATCTTGTTAATTGTTGTACAGAACATCTTCCAGGTTACATCCGTATCAAGAATCACCGCATCGGCCAGAGAGGAGCGTACATTCTCGAAAGTGTTTTCGATTAGCCGCATATTCCATCTACGTTGGAACGCAGTGTCCAATGTGAAAACATTTTGGTCTGATGTGTTCATGGTTCCGATTACAGACAAATTCGAGGGAATGCGCACTTTATGGCTGCCATCACCGTAAATGACTGTTGCCATATACCGATTAGTAATACCGTACTCACTTGTTCCTGTGGGATACACGACATCCTGCTCCCTCTTTGGTTCAACGGCTCTGTCGAGTAGTTGGAATACTTCACCGAAAATTGCTGGCGCATTCCCACGATTTATTTCCTCAATGATAAGGATATATTCCTGTGTCGGATTCCTGTAAGCATCCCGAAGAATCGTTGTAAAAGGCCCAGGCGTAAACTTGTATGTGACAAGTCCCTCTTCATCAACATCTGGCAGAATCTGTCCTACGAAATCCGAATATGTATAATCAGGATGGAATACGAGTCGCTCGACATGACTTTCTGCTCTGCAATATTCGTGTTCAATAGTCCAGCTCTTTCCGGAACCTGGAACGCCATACAGAAGAATATTAGTGCCACTACTGATACGAGACTCTTCTAAATCGTCAAGGCTGATGCCTTCTGTATCGGCCTCCAAATCATCCAATCCTATGACTTTTGTAGCATACAAGCGCAAAAGAGTATCAACACGCTTTTGATAATCCTCAAGTTTTTCGCTATTCGGTGTTGCAACGGTAACTTTACCATTAGAATACTGAAGGTAAGGATTCATACCCTCGGAAAGCATAGATTTCAAGATGCGAAGTGGTCCTTTGGCTTCTTTATCTCCGTTCACATCTACCGCATCCGCTGTTTCCAACAGTTTACGGTATATGCTGTTTTGATTGAAAATCACATCCCGATTTCCATCCGTCAACTTAAACACTGCGCCTTCAGAAAGCGCAGTCAGCAGATAGATAAGCGTTTTCTCGCACTCAGGATCCGTAGGAACATTAAATCCTGTCCAAGCTAAGAGAACTCTGCAATAAGCATTCTCGTTACCTCTAATCACACTGTGTATGATGTCAATATTGATAGAGTACATTAACTTCTTAGGAAAACGGACACCACCAGTCCTTTCTGCACTGGCCGCCTTTGTTGTGTCAACAAAGCTAACCTTCGCAAGTTTCCAAATCAACTCAAAAGCAACCATGAGCGCTTCCATCTGGGACTTGAAAAGTTGGTTCTGATTAAAGCCCGCTATTAAATCGTCTGGAGATATTTGTTCTTCATCGCAAATATCCGCCAGATAGTCAATAATCCACTGCTCAAGCTGCTCAGTCATAACCGTCTCATCGCCGTTCTGTGTTGAATAAATCAACTCTGACGGATGATCCGAACACTCCCACAGCAAGATAGCCAAGGCAAGTGTGCTTTTCACATGGGGTAGGGACGATTTAATTCCCAGCTTCAAATCCATCTCATCATAAACAAGTATGTTATCGGGCCTATTCATTCTTTCCATCCTCCTCGATATCATTCAGTATCACACTGGCTATTGCTTCAGCCAATAATGGCGGCACGGCATTACCGACTTGCTTCATCTGCGATCCCTTATTTCCTGTAAATTTAAAACTATCAGGAAATGATTGTATTCTCGCAGCTTCTCGGACAGTAATAGCTCGATTAAGAAACGGGTGAGTAAATTTACCGGAGGACGGAGTATCAAATCTTGTGGTGATGGTAACCGATATCTCGTCCTTCCTCATACGAGTCCATGTACCGCTATAGATCGACTTAGTTAGATGTTCCTTTGGTAAAACTTCCCTTCCTGCATTAGGCGGAATCATTGCCAATCTTTCTAACGCCAATTTAGAATGCTTGGTAGCCACATGATTGTACAGCACATTGCTTCCATTGCGAAGTTTTTTTTGATACTCACTTTGTGGCTCAAAGCGATATTCCTGTTCTTCACTGCCTTCCCCAGAATTTAAATAGGCAAGATCACTGATTGCATCCCAAATAGTTACTGTTGCATTATGGGGCTTTGGCAAAGCAGGTGCGTCTCCATTCCGTTTACCGATAATGACCGCCCTCCGCCTGTTTTGTGGAACACCATAATCTGATGCATTGAGGACACCCATTTTCAATTGATAGCCCATAGAATTAAAAAGTTCTTCAATTTCCTTACGGAAATATCCCCCTTCTGCAGTCAGCAGATTTGGCACATTTTCCATTACAAAGTATCGAGGTTTTACAAGTCCGACTACTCTCACGTAATATTTAAAGAGAAAATTTCTCTCATCATGAATTGTTTTTCGTTGTCCTTTTTGTGAAAAGCCTTGACAAGGAGGACCTCCAATAACGACATCCACCTTTCCCTCATAGCTGCCAAAGGTTTTTTCGAGATCCAGGGCGGTAATGTCACCGACAATCATTTTTGTACCTTTGTGATTCATCTCATATGCTGCAGCAATAGAAGGATCATATTCATTTGCCAGTATTACATCAAATCCGCATTTTTCAAAACCAAGGGACAATCCGCCGACCCCGGCAAACAAATCAATCACCTTTGGTCTCATCCTCGTGCCTCCTGAATCCTATCCTGAGCTATCTTAAAATACCCCTCGTCTAACTCGATACCTATAAAATTTCGATCCGTCCGTTTGGAGACCACTCCGGTTGTACCACTTCCCATAAAAGGATCAAGTACAGTGTCATTGGGATTCGACAAAATCTCAACAAAATGCTGAATGAGACTTTCTGGTTTTTGGGTAGGATGCTTGCCAAACCTACGTTCTCCGTTGGGCGTTACAGATGTTTCGATAAAATCGTGAAACATCGCACCACCATTATTAAATGTTCCTGTTTTCTTTTTATATGTAAAATAAATCCATGCTTCTGTCGAATTTACAAAATGAAGGTTCATATTCCTCGGCATTGGATTCGTTTTATGCCAGATTCCTGTGGTTTTATAGTAAAATCCGTGTTTTTCTGCCAACTGTATTACAGTTTCGACTTTGATGATGGCCATGAAAACTATCATGGTTCCACCTTTTTTTATTACTCTTGCAGAGGCCTTGAAAAATTCATCCATAGACTTTGACCATTCATCAAATTCCATGTCGTCCCATCCGGCAGATCCGAAAAAATTATCGCGCATTTTCTTGAGATTTGTATCTCTTTTCTTCATGAAATTGCCAAGATTGTATGGTGGATCAGTAACGATCAAATCGATAGATTCCGCATCAATTTGTTTCATGGCAGCAATGCAATCCTGATTATATAATGTTATTTCAGCCATATTAACAGCCCTTTCCTTTGCAGAATTTTACCTCATGGCGCTCTTCCCACTTTTTACCCATGCGTCCAGTTCGGAGCGTTTGAACTTCCATAAGCGCCCAATTTGATGCGCAGGGAGGTCTGTCTTTTGCTTAATCCACTTCCGTAAAGTTACTGGCTTGATGTTCAAGTATTCAGCTGCTTCTTCAAGGCTGATATAGTTGTCATCCATTCTCTCGCTCATAGCGTTCACCTCTCAAGCTACCAAAAGACATAGTAATACAGATAAAATTATAGCAGATCCCTTGCTGTTTTTCAAGCCCCTTTTTGAGTATCTTTTAATATTTACTGATATTAAGTGATATTTAAGCTGGCAGATTCTCACGCTCTCTACATCTTAACGATAGCCCTACTCTGTAACGATAGCTTTTCTATCGTTACAGAGTACCACTGAAGAGGGCGATTCACCCTGGCAAGGATGCCGTTCTGCCTATGCTGCCACAGTGCCGGAAAATAAAAAACCGCCCAGAAACGGCGGATTTACGGCATTTTTGAGGGTATGGAATTGTATCAATCTCGGCGTGGTTTTGTCGTAGACACGGCCATTGTATGGCTGTAATACCTCGACAAGGGTGCGAACAACGCAAGACGGGGTATAGAACTCACCGGCGAGCTTACCTTCCTGTTCAGCAAATTTGGCAAGGCAATACTCATAAGTGCGGCCGAGAATATCTTTGCTGTTTCCGTGGTCGATCATCTGGATATTGGTAAAGAGGTCAACGACCTCACCGAGCCGCCGCTTATCCAGCTCAGGACGGGCAAAGTTTTTGGGGAGAATGTCTTTTAGCCGCTTGTTTTCCTTCTCAATGCTCCGCATGGCCTCGTCGATGACTGTGCCGATCTCAGGCGTGTGCGCAGTGGCAGATATGACGCTCCATCTTGCGTTTTCCGGTACAAAGAAGATATTCTCCGCCGTGTATTCGTCCTTATCCTCTTCAAAGCCGTCGCCCTCAGCGACAAGCTCCTGATACTTCGCCTCGAAGCGGTCTGAGATGTATTTCAAAAAAATCAACCCAAGAACAACCGACTTGTATTCCGAAGCGTCGATGTTGCCGCGAAGGACGCAAGCTGCATCCCAAATCTGTTTTTCAAATCCAATATTGCTTGTATTCGTTTCAGCCATTGAAGCTACCTCCGTAGTCTTTTTTAACGATATATAGAATGCACAGTGCGTGGCTTACTTGTCCGTATGGATCGCTTCGCAAATGTCCCCGATGTCACAATTCAGATACTCACAGATGCGCAGCAAGACAGAAAGGGCAACCTCTTCATTCTTATTAAGCTTGCTCATGGTACCCGGCGAAAGCTCGGTTTCCTTCCGAAAAACTGCCTTCGGGATCTCTCGTTCAATCAGCATTACCCATAATTTCTTGTAGCTTAACAGCAGCTCCCATGTGGACAGTGGGAATGATGTCCAGCCCCTGTTTTTCATAGGAACGGAGATCGACACGGACAGGGCTGTTTACCATTTCCAGATAACGGTTCTGCACTGTTTCCCAGCCGGTGCGCCACTCCTGCCCATGATACTGCTCGTTCCAGTCAACAGTGTCCTCCTTATGGCTTTTCCAGTTCCCTGATGGGAGCCGGATACGCTCACCGTTCTCGTCAAGGTCGTAAACCTTTCTGGCTTTGGGAAGCCATTTTCCATGCTCGTCCATTGCCCGCATGGTCAGCATCACATGACAGTGGGGATTGTGTCCCGGTGGCTTGGGGTCATGGATGGCAAAATCAACAATCATGCCTTTGGAAACAAAAAACTGGTTGCAGTAGTCCTGCACCATCTGCGGATACAGTTCCTCTGGCACTTCTCTGGGCAGCGCCAGCACAAACCGTCTGGCAAGCTGGGAGTTCCACTGGTTTTCAACGGCTTCTACTGCGTTCCAAAGCTGTTCCCGGTCGGCGTATTTCGGCGGGGCATGGGATGGCAGCATGATTTCCGTGTAGACCACACCTTCCTTTTTCCGGTAGTCTTTGTGCTTCTGGTCATACTCGGAAAACAGATTCTCGCCGCTCTGGTAGGCAGCTCCGGCAACAGCTGACTGCCGTTTACTTCGCTTCGTGATTTTGATTTCAAAATGAGGGTTTGCCACTTCATCATCTCCTTTGGCAAAACAAAAGACCGTCTGCAAAGCTGCAAGCGGTCAGGTCATCGGGTTCTATTCCTGTTGTTCGGAAATTCCTGTCCGGCAGGGATTTTCGGACAGCAGGGGGCAAAGGGGTAGCTGGCTTTAGCCAGCGCAGGGGAAGTGCAGCTTCCACTGGATGATTGGAGCAGAGGATTTATCCTGTGCGGAAATCATCAGCTCCCTGCAAGGGGCTTTCGGCAGAACGCAATGCACCACCTTTAGGCGGTGTATAATTGCGCCCTTGTTAAAACAAGGGGTTCTCGCTGCCGTCCATTGTCAGCGTTTTTCTCCGCTCCTCAATCAGCGTGTCCAACTTCTTTTGGGCGGCTTCACCGTGAAAGAGGAAGGTCAATAGTTCCATCACATCGTCATCGGTCAGCAGAGTAGGCTCACGCAGAAACTTCTCCAGCATCCCGGCACGAGTACAAAGCCGGTGAGTTCTCTCGCTCCGTGTCAGGCGCTTCCTCTCATGCTCCAGCTGCTTCTCTCTGTGCTGGGCGGCAATCAGCTTTTTCTCGGCTGCGGTTTTCTGGCGGTTCAGCTTTTCCAGTTTTTCATTCATGGGATCAGGCTCCTTTCTGAATAATGGGCAAAACAAAAGCGACCAACTTTTTACGGTTGATCGCCTTTGGCTTATACACTATTTATCTGTCGTATCGTGCATCTTTGAATTGACTTTTGTCAACATATAGGTCGAACGCCAAGATAGTCAGTTGAATGTCAACATTCATAGCCTTGTGCCGGTAATAGGCTTCCATCTCCAGCTTCATATTGTAGAAAAAGCAGCGATACCACTTTTCTACGCCCTCGCTGTCCAGCTTCTCAGCCAGAGCTTCCACGGCTTTCCTTGCGGCAGGATCAGGAATCAGGTGTGCCACCTGATACAGACGATCCACCGTTGATTCACGGTTGGGGCAGCCAAAGACAAACAGGATTTTCTTTTCACCAATGCTCATTTTCATAAAATAGTCCTCCTTGAAGTTGATAAAAATAAAAGCGGCAGATAGTTCCCATAGGAATACCTGTCGCTTTGTGAACGATATGAAATTGTCGGGTCAGGACTTGATAAAATCACGCAGTCCGTAGTTTATATCTACAATTCTTTCAATTAGCCATTCCGCTATCTGGGGGATGATGAAGATTGCAAAGCTGACTGCCAGCATTTTCAATGCTTCCATACCGGTACACACACCGAACAGCAGCCCTGCAAGCGTAATCATAAAGATAATTCCTGCCAGCAGGTCAAACAGAATAGCAGAAAAGGAAGTCAGAAAGATTGCCACCCATTGAATTAGGGTCACAACTGCTACCAGCGGCAACGCCAACAGCTTTAACAGAAACATGGCTATTTCTCCCCATTGACCTGTTCATAGGCTTCGTGCTGAACAATCAGCCCAGCGGAAAAGCCGTATTTGAAGTGGCTTTCGCTTTCTTCACATTGAGCGATTGCTGTCTGCGCCCGAAGTTCCTTCACCAGCTCATAGTCCTCTTTGCTGAGCCGCTGGGACAGCTGCTCCATCAGTTTCTCACAGGCTTTGACCGCCTTGCGGTATACTTCCGATGTAGGGACAACCGTTTCACATGGATAAAACCTCCCACTGTACATTTCTTCCAAAATCATAACACCATCTCCCTTCAACAGTAGATTAACTCTGCCTTGATGATTTCCTCAGCCCGGCTGCGGATGGAGTTCATGGACTGCACCCACAACATCTGATTTTCAGCTTTCATAGCTTCGGTCACGCCCTCGGATTCTGCCATCTGACGGATAATCAGGTTTAGCCTGTCAGCTGCCTGTTCGTTCAGATCGGCAAGGACCGTGTGGAGCTTGCCGGACAAAAGCAGGTCACTGTAAACCATCGGGCAAAACTGTTTCAGATAGGACTGGTGCAGCCGTCCCCAGTGACCAATGGGGCGGTGTTCCTCCGGCAGCTTCAAATCCGGCACATAGTAATCGCCCACCAGCACATAGTCCATGCCGTTTTCGTGGATTCTCGGTTTTAACTCTTTCATGCGGATATTTCCTCCTTACTTTGGTTCTTTTTATGATAATCCTCCCTGCGTTTGGCAAGGTAGGCTTCATAACGCCTGATTGCATCGGGATCACCGGCTTCTGCCGCCGCTTTCATTTTCTGCCGGGATTTTGTGGTTGCTTCGCTCTGGTATTTCCTCTTTTCAGCCAACTGCCGGGCAGCTTCCGGGTCAGTCCTGGCAAGCTCGACCAGTGCATCGTGTTCAGCCTTGCGTTTGGCTGTCCGTGTGCGGGTATATTCAGCCTTACGCTCTGCCATCATAGCCGCATACTCCGGGTCTGACGCTATCCGGGCTTCTTCACGCTCCTTTTTGCGCTGCCGGGCTTCGGCTTCTTTGGCTTTCATTGCCGCCCATTGCTCGGCTGCTTCCGGGTCAGTTTTAGCTTTTTCTCTCAGCTCAGCTCGTGACAGCTTCTTTTTCCGGGTGGCTCGTTCCATACGCTTACGCTCGGTTTCCAGCAGCCTTTCCTGACGCATACGCTCTTTTTCATCCAGCTGCCGGAGATATTCCGGGTCAGCTTCTCGGGCTTCCCGAACCTTCTGGCGGTACTTCTGGTTTCGCTCCCGCAGTTTGCTCAAATGCTGTTCATACTGGGCAATCGCTTCCGAATCACCGGCTTCTGCTGCCAGCCGCAGAGCTTCTATTTTCTGTTTCCTGCGTTCGTTGGCTCGTCTGCCTTTTTCCTGCTTCTTCCGTTTTTGCTCGGCATCTATGGCGGCAATGCGTTCTTCCTCGGACACGGTTTCAACAGGCGGGTAGTAGCTGCCGATGAAATTAAAGTGGATGTCAATGTTCTGCTGGCGGTAGATGGTGCGCCCACCAGTTGCTTCATGAACTTCCACCCGGTCGATAAAAGAGTAGAGCATGGCATCGGTCAATTCTGTGCAGTCACGGTATTTTCTGACCAGTGCCAGAAAACGCTCAGTGTCCGCTTTCTTTACAGTTTCCTGCTGAATCTGGCTTTCCAGCTCCTGTATCCGCCGTTCCAGAAGGATTTGTTCTTCATCGTACTGCTGGATCATGCGCTGCGCCTGTCGTTCCGGCAGTACACCTTTCACGGAGCTTTCGTACAGGTTTTGAATCATGGTGTCCAGTTCTGCCATGCGCTTTCTGGCTTCTTCCAGTTCCCGCTGTCCGCTGTCTGTGTTCTTGCTCTGGTTTTCATTCCAGATGCTCTTGAGATGGGCAACAAACTCGGCTTCATTTTCAAGGGCATATTTGCTGACCGCTTGGATTGCCTGTAAAATTACCGCTTCCAGAACCGATGTTTTGACAAAATGGGATACACATTGACCGGCAGTATTCCGATAATTTCCGCACTGAAAAGCTGAATCTGAATCAAACCGTTTTCCGCTTTTCACCCTGTCCGGGCTGCAAAAATTCATCCTTGCACCGCAGTCTGCACAGTAAATCAAGCCGGACAGACGATGGGTATAGGTTCCGTTGGCTGCTTTCGGACGCTTCTGCAACCGCAGTTTATGGGCAATATCCCATGTATCCTGTTCAATGATGGCTTCATGGGTATCGGGGAAAATCATCAGTTCATCGGCTGTGGCGGCTCTGCGCTGCTTCGTTTTGAAATTCTCGCAGATGGATTTGCCCAGCACTGTATGTCCCAGATATTCCTGCCTGTCCAGAATGTACCCTACGGTGGTTGCACTCCAGCGGTAGGGGTCTGCAACCTCGCTGTGTCTGCAATTTTCAGGAAAATATCTGGCGGCATGAGCAGACGGTATCAGTATCTTTTCCGCTGACAGCATTTCGGCAATGGCAGTCACTCCAATGCCCTGACAAGCCAGACGGAAGATTTTCCTGACAACCTCAGCAGCCGGTTCATCCACGAGCAGCTGCTGCTTGTCCTCTTTGGTGCGCTTGTAGCCATAGGGGATAGAGCCGCTGCACCTCATACCGTTTTTCATCCGGGCTTTGAATACCGCCTTGATTTTGTTGCTGGTATCTTTCGCATACCACTCGTTCATGATGTTCAAAAACGGAGTAAGGTCATTATCTGAGGGGTTTGCGCTGTCCACGCTGTTGTTTATGGCGATAAACCGGATGCCCTTTTTCGGGAAAACAACCTCGGTATAGTAGCCGACTTGCAGGTAGTTTCTGCCAAAACGACTTAAATCCTTTACGATCAGGACAGCCACATGACCTGCTTCAATTTCTTCCAGAAGGGCGTTAAAGCCGGGACGATTGAAGTTCGTACCGCTGTACCCATCGTCCGAAAAATGCCGGATATTTCTCATGCCATGCTGACGGGCATATTCTTCAAGGTACATTTTCTGATTCTGGATACTGTTGGATTCTCCGACCTGTTCATCATCTCTGGACAGTCGCTCATACAACGCTGTGATTTTGATTTCTTCTTTCTTTGCCACGGTTTTAACCTCCCTTCATTATGTACTTTTATCTCGTGTGACGCACCCTTTCTCTATCCTCTCCAAGTATAGCCCTTGGGATCAGTGACCACATAGGAGCTGTGCATCTGCATCAGGTTGGGCTTCACGAAGAAGCGGGTCTTACCCGAGCCGGAACCACCGATGACAAGGATGTTCTTATTCCTCGCGTACTTCGGCTGCTTCGGACGGCTGTTCATGGTCAGCCCTTCGGTCTGGGTGAGAATGACATTGTTGGAAAAGTCATCATCCATGTAAGGCCGGATGTCTTCCGGTCGTCCCCAACGCGCTGACCCGTATTCCTCCCCTTGGCGGAATTTCTTGCGGTTTTTGCCTTTGATGTAGACGGCCAGCTTGAGCAACGCGCCTCCGGCCACACCAATGAGAAGGTCTACTGGATGAAAGCTGGGGAGCGGATTGGCGAACGCTGCGCCGAAATTGGCTAAGCCGCCGGTGAGCTTGTCGATGAACTCTGTGCCGGGAGCCAGCCGGAAGACTGCCGCCAGCTTATCCCTGCTCATCCGGCGCCCGCCGGGCCGTGAAGCCTACCCAGGCGATGTATTCTATCTGCATTCCCGCCTGCTGGAGCGCGCCGCGCGCCTTTCCGAGGAAGAGGGCGGCGGTTCCCTTACCGCGCTGCCCATCATCGAAACCCAGGCCGGCGATGTTTCCGCCTACATCCCCACCAATGTCATCTCCATCACCGATGGCCAGATCTTCCTGGAAACCGAGCTGTTCCATTCCGGCGTTATGCCCGCCATCAATCCCGGTATTTCGGTTTCCCGTGTCGGCGGCGCCGCGCAGATCAAGGCCATGAAGTCGGTTTCCGGTACCCTTAAGCTGGTTTACAGCCAGTACCGTGAGCTGCAAAGCTTTGCCCAGTTCGGCTCCGATCTGGATGCCAATACCAAGGCCACTCTGGCCCAGGGCGAACGCATTGTAGAGGTACTCAAGCAGCACAACAGCTCCCCGGTGGAGGTCATCCATCAGGTGGCTATCCTGTATGCCGTCACCAAGGGCTTCCTCAAAGAAGTCCCGGTGGAAAAGATCAGCGAGTACGAGGCATTCCTTTATGAAACACTGGATGCCCGCTATGCCGGTCTGCTGGCGGCCATCCGTACCGCCGGCAAGCTGGAAAAAGAAACGGAACAGCAGCTTGCTTCCGCCATCGCCGAAACCGTTTCCGCGTTCCTCGCGGCGCTGTAAGGGGAGGGAACACCAATGGCTGGAGCCTCCATGAAAAGCATCAAGCTGCGGATCCACAGCATGCAGAATACCCGGCAGATCACCAAGGCCATGGAAATGGTGGCTGCCTCCAAGATGAACAAGGCGCAGGAAAAAGCCCTGCGTACCCGTCCTTACTATACCACCCTGCACAGTACCCTCAGCGGGATCGCCGCTGCCACCCGCGATTTTTCCTCCCCCTACCTGCAAAAGCGGGAGGAAAAGCGGGTCTGCTGCGTGGCCATCGCCGGCGACCGCGGCCTTGCGGGCGGCTACAACAGCAATGTGCTGCGGCTGGCCGCCGAAACCCTCACCGGTGAGGAAAACTGTGTGGTGCCCATCGGAAAAAAGGCAGGGGAATACTTCCGTCACCGCGGCGTCGGACTCCTCACCGAGGACTGGCTCACCGCCGAGAATCTTTCGGTGGGTGGCTGCTTTACACTGGCGCGCCATTTGGCGGGGCTGTACCGCTCCGGTCAGGTGGATGCCATCGAGCTGGTCTTTACCCGCTGGAACAGTCTCCTTTCCCAGGAGCCGTGCGTGCTGCGGCTGCTGCCGCTGCCCCAGTCGGAAAAGCCCGCGGCAAGTGACAAGCGCCCTGCGGATATTCTCTACGAACCGGATTGCGCCACGGTGTTCAATGCCATGATCCCGGAATACCTCGGCGGCGTCATCTACGGCGCGTTGTGCGAATCGCTGGCCAGCGAGCTTTCTGCCCGCCGTATGGCGATGGATTCCGCCACACAGAACGCCGATGAAATGATCGACAAATTGAACCTGCAGTATAACCGCGCACGGCAGGGCAGCATCACGCAGGAGCTGACCGAGATCGTGGCAGGCGCGGAAGAATAACAAATAAGGAGTGAAGCATCATGTCCTCCCAACATAAAGGCATCGTAACGCAGATCATCGGGCCGGTACTGGATATCCGCTTTGCGGAAGGGGAACTGCCCGAACTGCGCAATGCCATCACCATTCAGCATGGGGAACAGGTCATCACCGCCGAGGTTGCTCAGCACATCGGCGATAATGTGGTGCGCTGCATCGCCATGAACAGCACCGATGGCCTGGTGCGCGGCATGGAAGCTATTGATACCGGTGCGCCCATCAGCGTGCCGGTGGGCGAGGAATGCCTCGGACGCATTTTCAACCTTTTGGGCGAGCCCATTGATCACGGCGCGCCTGTCAAGGCCGAGGAACGCTGGGCCATCCACCGTCCCGCCCCCTCGTTTGAGGATCAGCAGGGCGCGACCGAGATCCTGGAAACCGGCATCAAGGTCGTCGATCTTATCTGCCCCTACGCCAAGGGCGGCAAGATCGGGCTGTTCGGCGGCGCCGGCGTCGGCAAAACCGTCCTCATCATGGAGCTCATCAATAATGTAGCGACCCAGCACGGCGGCCTTTCGGTATTCACCGGCGTAGGCGAGCGCACCCGTGAGGGCAATGACCTTTACAATGAAATGAAGGAAAGCGGCGTTCTCAATAAGACCGCCCTGGTCTACGGCCAGATGAACGAACCCCCCGGGGCTCGTATGAGAGTTGGCCTCACCGGCCTTACCATGGCGGAATACTTCCGCGATGTCAAGAATCAGGATGTTCTGCTTTTCATCGATAACATTTTCCGCTTTACCCAGGCCGGCAGCGAGGTCTCGGCCCTGCTGGGCCGTATGCCCTCCGCGGTAGGCTACCAGCCCACCCTGGCCACCGAGATGGGCGCCCTGCAGGAGCGCATCACCTCCACCCGCAAGGGCTCCATCACCTCAGTGCAGGCGGTCTATGTCCCTGCCGATGACCTCACCGACCCCGCCCCCGCCACCACCTTCACCCATCTGGATGCCACCACCGTTCTGGATCGTGCCATCGCCTCCCTCGGCATCTACCCGGCGGTCGATCCCCTGGATTCCACCAGCCGCATCCTCTCGCCGGAGATCGTCGGGCAGGAGCACTATGAGGTCGCCCGTGCCGTCCAGCGCATTCTGCAGCGCTACCGGGAGCTTCAGGATATCATCGCCATCATGGGCATGGAGGAGCTTTCCGAGGAGGATAAAAAGACGGTCAGCCGCGCCCGTAAGATCCAGCGTTTCCTCTCTCAGCCCTTCCATGTGGCGGAGCAGTACACCGGCATGGCGGGCAAGTATGTCCCGCTGAAGGAAACCATCCGCGGCTTCCGCGAGATCATCGAGGGCCGCCACGATGACCTGCCCGAGGGCGCGTTCCTGTATGCCGGCACCATCGATGAGGTGGTGGAAAAGGCCCAAAAAGGAGAGTAAGCCATGACGGAATTCCCGCTTGATATCGTCACGCCGGATGGCAAGATCTTCTCCGGCCGGGCTGAAAGCCTGCGGCTGCGCTCCATCGAGGGCGATCTCTGCATCCGTGCCCGCCACACCGATTATGTCACGGCGCTGGGCATGGGCCCCGCCGAGGTCATCACCGCTGGGAATAAGCACATTGCCGCCTGCATGGGCGGTATGGTCTCGGTGCTGGGCGGCCGCGTCACCCTCACCGCCACCACCTTCGAGTGGGCCGAGGACATCGACACCGCCCGCAGCCACGCCTCAGAGGAACGGGCCAGGGAAAAGCTGGGCCACGGCGATCTCACCGATACCGAGCTGGCCCTGGCGGAAGCCCGCCTCAAGCGCGCCCTGATCCGCCAGCAGGTCAGCCGGATGAAGTAACCGTCCCGGCTGCTTTTGCCCCAAATACTGCCGCCCCCAGCCATTGCGGTCGGGGGCGGCTTTGGTGTGCCGGGCGGCGAGGAGGTTTACCGGCGGCCAGTGGGGTTTATGCGCTCGTATTCAAGGCGCTGCTGGGTGAGCGAAAGCTCCGCTTCGCTGAGCATGTCCTTTACCGTGCCGGAAACCAGTACCAGATGGCCGCTGCTGTAATCCGCCGTAATAATTACGGGGGAATAGCAATACTCATTCCAGTCACTATCCGGTTCCATCACCAGCTCTATGGTAAAGGTACCGTCCTCGTTCTCGGTATAGCTCACCAGCCCGCTCCGGGCTATGGTGATGTAATTGGGGTGGATATCCCGGTAGGCATCCCGTTCGGCGTCGTAGTAGCGGGGCTCCAGGTACACCTCCCAGTCCAGGTGCTCCTTGGTGGCGCCAAAAAGATATTCGGCAAACTGCTGCACCGCCTTGGCATCTACCCAGGTGTGGGTATCATCGGTGTAGGGGTATTCCAGCCCCTTGGCTTCGCAGTAATAGTACATCGCTTTCATCACTGCCGAAAGGCTGATGCCGGATTTTTTGGTAAAATTGACGCTGTTGCGGAAGATCACCCAGGTATCAATGACCTCCTGCACCTGCTCATTCGGCACCTCGATGAAGGAATACTCCTCATAACGGTAGCGGGGCTGGGTCGTCTGCCCGATAGTATCTACAAACTGGGAGGTGTGGTAATAGATGAAGCTCTGCAGCTTTTTCAATACACTTTCTTTCACAGTATCGGAGGCCGCAAAGGCCGTGGTGAAGGTGATGGCTGCAGCCAGCAGCACCACAGCGACGCGGGTGACGCCCTTTTTCAGCCCGGATAGGACCGTCTCTTTGGTCTCCTGCCAGCCCACCTGCCGGAAGGCCACCGCTACCACATTGCTGCTCTCCTGTGCCGGCTGCGGCGCGGGGGCGGCTTCGGCCTCCTGCTGCTTCATCTGCAGGGCCTGCTCCTTCAGGTATTCCTTCAGCGCGATCTTGAGGAGGAGATCGGCATACTGCTCCTCCAACGCTTTTTCATCCAGCGGATAATTGTTGTTACTCATGGTTCATACCTCCTTTCTCGATATAGGCGGCAAGCACTTTTCGGCGGGCCCGGGTCAGGATCTGCCGCACATTGCCCGGCGCCAGGCCGGTCAGCCGGGCGATCTCCTTCGAGGACAGCTCCAGCGTGTAGGCGTAGTTCAGCAGGTCTATCTCCCGCTGGGGCAGTGTTTTCAGGCACTCCCGCAGCAGCTCGGCCTGCTCCCGGCGGATGAGGAGAAGTTCGGTATCCTCCGTGCCGCTCAGGCTCTCGGCCCAGTCCCGCGCCCGGCCCTGCGCGGCCTGCCGCTCCCGGTTGGTTTTGTGGTAAAGGTCGATGCTGGCGGTCTGCACAATGGTGACCAGGTAAGGCAGCAGCTCCTCTGCGGGGATCTGCCGCACCCGTTCCAGGGAGCGGATGACCCGCAGCATGGCCTCGTGCAGGGCTTCCTCGGCCCGGTCGGGGTCATTCAGTATCTTTTGGGCGCAGCGCAGCAGGAAATCCCGGTGGCGCTGGTACAGCCCGGCAACAAATTGCCGGTCGGTGTCATTTTCGATAGCCATGATAAAAAGCGGCAGCATGATGTTTTCTCCTTTGGGTCGTTTTTCCGGAAAAGCGGGGCCGAAGGGGCGGAGGGCTTTTTGCCTTACACCCTATATAACCGCTCCCGCCCGGCTTTTGTGACACGGTTTCTGACCTTTTTTTAAAAAAAACGCCTGCCGCGGGCATTTCCCGGCAGGCTGTTGGCCTCTCCATTGTAGCAGGTCGACCCACCCCTGGCAAGGCGGCTGGGGGCCTTCTCGCGCGCGTTCAGCGCGCGCATACGCGTACACGCACGCGAGGGCCGGGGGCGACTTTTTTGCGGCGGGCCACGCAAAAAGGACTTGACAGCGCCGCCGGGACTGTGGTAAAATAATCGAGCAGCTAAAATGGACGATTAGCTCAGCTGGAAGAGCATCCGCTTGACGTGCGGAGGGTCACAGGTTCAAGTCCTGTATCGTCCACCAAAATAAGACGCCTATATGGGCGTCTTTTTTTCTTTTGGCGGAATAGGGGACCCTATGCCTTTTAATTGGCAGCCGCAATCCAAAACAAAAATTAAATATAATGTAAAATATAACCGCTGGCATTTTGTCAGCGGTTGTTACTTATCATCTTCAATGTATGTCATTACATCTTCAACATTGCATTCGAGTATCTTACAAAAGACTTCAATGGTATGTGTACTAACACTTTCATTACGCTTTAATCGCGTAATTTGTGCAGGACTAATGTTGTAAGTTTTGATTAGGGCGTATTGGGTGATGCCCCTTTTCTTCATCGTTTTCCATAGATTATCAAAAGAAATCATATATCGACCTCCTATTGACATACTAACCAAATTCGGTATATAATGACATTAACCAATATCGGTTATTAATGGGGAAGGAGTAGAATACCGTGGGCAATAAGGTAATCGGCATTATTATAGATTTTGTTAAAGCACTTCAATCAAAAGATAGGGCACTTATAAGCATTGAAAGTAACCGAACATATAAGATATCCAGTCCAAAATACCTTTTGGGTCAAATTCTTCGCCAATATGAATTGGAACAAAATCAATATTATTATTCCACCTCTGCTAAGCTGCTGTGGGAAAAGTTATCAACCCAAGATATGTGGAATTACTCATATAGACAATATGTTCACTGTGAAAATGATGAACCAGTGTTGATCTCGGAGTATACGGGAAATGGGAATGTTCCGCGCGAAAAAAGAAAAGTCCAAAGAGGCGATGGCTTTATTTTTCGTGATGTTTTTCATGACGAACATATGATTCCGATTAGCTTGATTATTGATGAGCTGGTATCGCTGCCAAATACCAATGAAGATAGCGTAAAAGCTATTTTAGGGAATATCTATATTTGTAGGATATTAAAAAGTGAGGATAGAACATTGCCAATAAAATATAAACGTCCTTTTGATCTGCAGGAGGTAATCAGCATGTATAATGCTGCAGGAATAGAAATAAACAGGAGGGCATAAAAAGATGAGTTACTCAAAAAGTTATTTAGCAAAAATGCGAGGGAAAAAGGTAAGGTTTATTATCGTTAATAGCGGTGCAGATCTTAAAGTCCAATTTGTAAGCAGCTTTGGTGATTATAAAGTAAAAGTGTCAAACAACAGTTCATTTGCAAGTGAAACGATTAAAATAAAAATTGTTGATTCTTTCGCCGATGTTAAATTGCAAAAAGTGACTTCATTCGGAGACTTTGAAGCATATTTTGATTAATCAAGTATTTCTGCAACGAAAAAGACGCCTATGGGCGTCTTTTTTCTTTATAAAAATAACTTATATTCTCTATTCTATTCTCGCATGCGCGTAGATGTGTCGTCAATGTTTGCGTGAAGTGCTTTTCCCCCGATATGCCTTCTCCCTCATCTGTAAACTTTCCTTAAAAATTGTCTCTGCATTATTGACGAACATCCGTTCTTGTGGTACGATATACGATGAATCATTATGGGAACCCATGCCCTAATGCGATAAAAACAGGACTTCGGGAAAGGGGGCTTACGCGTGCGTATCATGGGCATCGACCCCGGCTATGCCATCGTGGGCGTGGGCCTGGTGGATTACGATAATGTCCGCTTTTCGCTGGTGGAATACGGCGCCATCACCACTCCCGCGGAGCTCCCCTTTGAGACCCGCCTGCGGCAGATCTACGATGACATGGTGGGACTCATCACCCAGTACCGCCCCGATGCCGTCGCCATGGAGCAGCTCTTTTTCACCACCAATCGCACCACCGCCATTGCCGTGGCAGAAGCGAGGGGAGTACTGCTGCTGGCCGCGGAGCAGCAGGGCGTGCCGGTATTCAGCTATACGCCACTGCAGGTCAAATCGGCGGTGGTGGGCTACGGCAAGGCCGAAAAGGAACAGGTGATGGAAATGACCCGCCGCCTGTTAAATCTCAAATCCGTGCCCCAGCCCGATGACGCCGCCGATGCCCTGGCCATTGCCATCTGCCATGGACACAATGGCGGCAGCCGCCTGCCTACCGCCGCCCTGGCGGAGATTCGCGGCGGCAACCGCCGCGGCAAACCCATCACCTACAAGGAGAAGAAAACATGATTTACAGCATTTCCGGGCTGCTGCGCCAGGTGGCCCCCACCTACTGCGTGGTGGAAGCCTGCGGCGTCGGCTACCAGTGCTCCGCCTCTACCCACACCCTTTCCAGTCTGCCCGGCCGTGGGCAGGAGGTCACCCTGCTGACCCACCTGTGGGTCAAGGAGGATGGCATGGAGCTGTTCGGCTTTTCCACCGAGCAGGAGCGCCGCTGCTTCCGGATGCTCATCGGCGTTTCCGGGGTGGGTCCCCGGGTGGCCCTGGCCATCCTCTCGGATTCCGCCCCCGACCGGCTGATGCTCTCCATTGCCGCCGGGGATGCCAAGGCTCTCACCCGCGCCCAGGGCGTCGGCGCCAAGCTGGCCCAGCGCATCATCCTGGAGCTGCGGGATAAGGTGAGCGATGAGGACATCAGCATGCCGTTTAGTGATGAGATCGGCACCATTTCCACCGTGGCGGAAACCATCCACAATACCGCTAAAAGCGAGGCCATCAGTGCGCTGGTGGCGCTGGGCTACGGCCAGACCGATGCCGCCGCCGTTATCGCCCCCATGGAGGATTCCCTGGCTGTGGATGAGTTGATCCGCCGGGCCCTCAAATCCTTTACCCGCGGCAAGTAAACAGCTTTGAATTTGTGCAGGGACCGGGATACGGGGCGCAGCCCGCCCCGCCCTGCGGGCGGGGCTAAAGCGGACTGCCGTCCGCTTCGGCGGTCTTCGGCCGCCGGGCCTGCGCCCGCGGCTCCCTGCAGCAGGCCGCCCGGCCCCGCGCCAACCACCAACTACTCCCAAAGAGAGGAGATCACACCATGTTCGATAGAGGCAAACAGCCGGAATACGAGATGGACCTGGAAAACCGCTTTGTCGCCCCGGAGGTGACCGAAAACGACCGGGATAATGAGCTTTCCCTGCGCCCGCACACGCTGGAGGAATACATCGGGCAGGAGCAGGTCAAGGAAAATCTCTCGGTCTTTATGCAGGCGGCGCGCCTGCGCGGGGAGCCGCTGGATCATGTGCTGCTTTACGGCCCCCCCGGCCTGGGCAAAACCACCCTTTCGCAGATCATCGCGGCGGAAATGGGGGTCAATATCCGCATTACCAGCGGCCCGGCCATCGAAAAACCGGGCGATCTGGCTGCCCTGCTGACCAACCTCAATGAAAATGATATCCTCTTCATCGATGAGATCCACAGGTTGAACCGCAGCGTGGAGGAGGTACTGTACCCCGCCATGGAGGACTACGCCCTCGATATCATCATCGGCAAGGGGCCCAGTGCCCGTTCTATCCGCATCGATCTGCCCCGGTTCACTTTGGTGGGAGCCACCACCCGGGCCGGGCAGCTTTCGGCCCCGCTGCGGGACCGCTTCGGTGTGGTGTTCCGGCTGGAGCTGTACACCCCGGAGGAGCTTTCCCAGATCGTCACCCGGTCGGCCGGGATCCTCGGCATCCCCTGTGAGGCCGAGGGAGCCATGGAGCTGGCCCGCCGCAGCCGCGGCACCCCCCGCATCGCCAACCGCTTTTTGAAGCGGGTCCGGGACTTTGCCCAGGTGCAGGGCAGCGGGGTCATCACCCCGGAGATCGCCGCCGAGGCGCTGGAACGGCTGGAGGTGGATTACCTCGGTCTGGACCGCATCGACCGTCGCATCCTCTCCACCATCATCCAAAACTATGCGGGCGGTCCTGTGGGGCTGGATACCCTGGCCGCCGCCGTGGGGGAGGAGAGCGTGACGCTGGAGGATGTTTACGAGCCGTACCTGATGCAGATCGGCTTTTTGACCCGGACGCCCCGGGGCCGCTGTGTGACCCGGCTGGCCTATAACCACCTCCATCTGGAGGCCCCGGACGGTGTGCCGGACGCCCAGATGACGCTGTCATTCTAACCATGGAAAAACAAAAACGCTGCCGCTGGCCGTGGCTTTTGGCCATGCTGGCCCTTGTGCTTATTCTGCTGGGGCTGGACTATTGGAATCTTTTGCCCCATAGAACTTATACCGCGGAGCATTTCGGCATTGAAACGCTGCAAAGCCCGCTGGACGCCGACGGCGACGGCGTCGACGATTACACCGACCTGATGCTGGGGGCCCGGCAGGATGCCGAAAATCACCCCGCCTATGACCCCGGCTACTTTGCCGGGGGTTACCCGCCGGAGGACAGGGGCGTCTGCACCGATGTGGTGTGGCGGGCCTTCCAAAACGCCGGGTACGACCTCAAGGCGCTCATTGATGCCGATATCGCCGAAAATACCGGGCTTTACCCGCGGGTGCAGGGCACGCCCGATCCCAACATCGATTTCCGCCGGGTCCCCAATTTGCGGGTGTTTTTTGAGAGATATGCCGAAAGCCTGACCATCGACCCCTATGAGATCGCCGAGTGGCAGCCTGGGGATATCGTGACCTTTGGGGGAAGCCACATCGGCATCATCTCCGATAAACGGAACAGGGACGGCATCCCGTACCTCATCCACAACAGCGGCCAGCCCCGCCGGGAGGAGGACGCCCTGCTGCGCTGCCACCGCAACCACCCCATTTCGGGGCACTTCCGCTGGAATGGCGGCACCGAGACTAACTGAGAAAGCGAGACGAATTGATATGGGCAGACTGTTTGGAACAGACGGTATCCGCGGCATTGCCAACCGGGATCTTTCCATCCGCCGGGCGGAGGAGGTAGGCATGGCCCTGGCCGAGGTCATCCGGGGAGAGCACCCCGAAAAACGCCCCACCGTGGTCATCGGCCGGGATACCCGGCTTTCCGGAGAGATGCTGCAGGCGGCCCTGGCGGGCGGCCTGATGGCCGGCGGCGCCGATGTGGTGCTGCTGGGGGTGGTTCCCACCCCGGCGGTGGCCTACCTGACTGTGCAGAAAAAGGCCGCGGCCGGCGTGGTCATTTCGGCCTCCCACAACCCCTACGAGTTCAACGGCATCAAGATCTTTGGCCCGGAGGGCTACAAGCTGACCGATGACGAGGAGGACGAGATAGAGCGGATGCTGCTGGACCGGGATATCCCCATGATCCCGGTGGAGCCGGAGGAGATAGGCACCTGCCGCGAGGACCGTGAGGCGGCGGTGCAGTATGCCGGGTATCTGGCCTCCACCGTGCCGGAAAAGCTGACCGGCATGAAGGTACTGGCGGATTGCTCCAACGGCGCGGCGGTAAGAACGGCGGAGGAGTTGTTCTCTCTGCTGGGGGCCGAGGCGACCATCCTGTGCGATGCCCCCGATGGGACCAACATCAACCGGGAGTGCGGCAGCACCCATGTGGAGCACCTGGCCAGCCTGATGGCCGAGGGAAAATATGACCTGGCGGTGGCCTTTGATGGGGACGCCGACCGGTGCCTGGCGGTGGATGAAAAGGGCCATGTGGTAAACGGCGACCAGATGATCGCTATTTTTGCCCGGCAGATGAAGGCGGAGGGCCGCCTGCCCGGCGATGCCGCCGTGGTGACGGTGATGAGCAGCTTCGGCTTTTTCCGGTTCGCACGGGAGCAGGGCATCCACGCCGAGACCACCAAGGTGGGCGACCGCTATGTGCTGGAAAATATGCGCAAAAACGGCTATAACATCGGCGGGGAGCAATCGGGGCATATCATCTTCCGGGAGTATATGCCCACCGGCGACGGCGAGCTTTCGGCCATCCAGCTGATGCGGGTGATGAAAAAGACCGGCGAGCCGCTGAGCGTGCTGGCGGGCCGGATGCCCATTACCCCGCAGGTGCTGCTGAATGTGGCGGCCGACCGGGATATGAAGGAGGCGCTGCACGAAAGCCCAGAGATGGAAGCGCTTATCGAGGAGTGCGAGGAGCGGCTGGGTGATACCGGCAGGATTTTGATTCGGGCAAGCGGCACCGAACCGCTGATCCGGGTGATGGTGGAGGGCGAGGACGCTGCCCTCATCCGGGAGCTGGCCGAGCGGCTGGCGGCCGGGTGCGAGAAGCTGCTGAAGTAAAAACAGGGGCAGGCCGAACCACCTGCGGCGGAATGTTAAGGTGATAATTTGCGATCACCTCCGGTGGGGAAAGCCTTTTAGATATCATAGTTTGTACGCCTACCCGGCGGGGGCATCCTTTTGTGCCGACAAAAGGATGCAAAAACGGTTTAGGGCTGCGCCCTAAAGACCCGACGCTCGTCGGACGCAACCTCCGCTTGAGTCGGGCTGACCCTATGCTTTGCTTCGGGCAGCCCTCCCCGCTACAGTGCATCCTCCTCTCCCCACAAGGTCCTGCGACCTTGCGGGGCCCCATTTACCCCGCCCGGAAAGCCAAAGGGCGGCTTCCCGGAGCGGGATTAGACGACGCTTATAAGGTTGATTTTTAATTTGGTTTCTGCTGAATCTCGCATAAAATGCGCCGCAGGCACTTTTGAAGCCCATCTGCGTGCAGTACGGATTCAGATTTTTCGTGACCGAAAAATCTGAATCCGTATCCAGCGCAGCAGGGCGACCGGGTTTTCAGGGCGCAGCCCTGAATGACTTTTGGTTACTTTTCTTCATAGAAAAGTAACGCCCCGCCGGCAGGCGTACAGATTAAAATCTTTTGTAAAACTTGCGCCGCCGATAGGCGATAACAGTCTATGTCATGTCCATCCGCTGATAGGCGATAACAATCTATGTCATATCCATCCGCCGATAGGCGAGCAGAAACCATGTCATGTCCATCCCCGCCGCAGGCGGAACGAAACCACCAAAGACAGAAAGTGAGAAAAACCATGCGCATCGCAGACCAGTGGCAGGACTTTGAGATCCTGGATACCAGCAGCGGAGAAAAGCTGGAGCGGTGGGGTAATACCATCCTCATCCGGCCGGACCCGCAGGTCATTTGGAGGCCGGAAAAGGGCCCTGAATGGCAAAAGGCCGATGCCCGGTATAACCGCTCCTCGGCGGGCGGCGGCAGCTGGCAGATCTACCGCAGTCACCCCCAGTTCTGGACCATCGGCTACCGGGATCTGAAATTCAAGATCAGCCCAACCGGCTTTAAGCACACCGGGCTGTTCCCGGAGCAGGCGGTCAACTGGGATTTCTTCCGGGAGAAGATCGAGAAAGCCGGGCGGCCCATCCGGGTGCTGAATCTATTTGCCTACACGGGCGGAGCCACTTTGGCCTGTGCCGCAGCGGGGGCTTCCGTCTGCCATGTGGATGCCAGCAAGGGCATGGTGGCCTGGGCGAGAGAGAACCAGCAGCTCTCCGGCCTCGGGGAAAAGCCCATCCGATGGATCGTGGACGACTGCCAGAAATTTGTGGAGCGGGAGATCCGCCGGGGCAGTCTATACGATGGGGTCATCATGGACCCGCCGAGCTACGGCCGGGGGCCGGGCGGCGAGGTATGGAAGCTGGAGGATTCGGTGTATGACCTGGTGAAGCTGTGCGCCGGGGTGCTGACCGAAAACCCGCTCTTCTTTGCCATCAATTCCTACACCACGGGCTTGAGCCCCAGCGTGATGGAGTATATTCTGAACACCACCGTCAGCCGGCGATTTGCGGGGAAGGGCACTACCTTCTCCTCCGAGATCGGGCTGCCGGTAAAGGCCACCGGCTGCCCCCTGCCTTGCGGCTCCACCGCCGTGTGGCACAGCAGGGAGTAAAAAAGGGGCAGGGCGGGCCGCAGGCCGCCCGCCCTTTGGGCGGGCAAGCGGGCAAAGCCCGCTTCGGCGGCTTTGCCGCCGGGCCTGCGGCCCGGGTGCCAGCCCCCTGCAGAAGCGGGGCAAGAGCCGCTGCCGTGCCGCACGGCATAGCAGGGACCAAGACTACGAAAAAAGCGAGGAACGCATTTTGAAAAAGCTGATCGAAACCGAGCATATCTCCTTCAGTTACGAGGAAGAGACCGGCCTGCCGCTGGTGCTGGAGGATGTGAATATCACCATAGGGGAAGGCGAGTTTGTGGCGGTGCTGGGGCACAATGGCTCCGGGAAATCCACCTTTGCCAAGCACTGCAATGCCGTGCTGCTGCCCCGCACCGGCACCGTGATGGTGGACGGTATGGATACCAGGGATGAGGACAAGCTCTTCGAGATCCGTCAGTGCGCCGGCATGGTGTTCCAGAACCCGGATAACCAGATCGTGGCGACGGTGGTGGAAGAGGATGTGGCCTTCGCGCCCGAAAATATGGGCGTGGAGCCGGCTGAGATCCGCCGGCGGGTGGATGAGGCCCTGAAAGCGGTGGGGATGTACGAATACCGCGAAAGCGCCCCGCACCAGCTCAGTGGCGGGCAGAAGCAGCGGGTGGCCATCGCGGGCATCATCGCCATGCAGCCCCGGTGCATCCTGCTGGATGAGCCCACCGCCATGCTGGACCCCCGCGGCCGCCAGGAGGTAATGAGGGTGCTGCGGCAATTGAACCGCGAAAAGGGCATCACCGTGGTGCTGATTACCCACTACATGGAGGAGGCCGCCGCCTGTGACCGGGTGATCGTGATGGATGACGGCCATGTGCTGATGGACGATGTGCCCCGTAAGGTATTCAGCCATGTGGCGGAGCTGCGGCAGGTGGGACTGGATGTGCCCCAGACCACCGAGCTGATGACGATACTGAAGGAAGCCGGTCTGCCGGTGCAGGCCGATATCATAGACGAGCAGGAGTGCATAGAAGCGCTGGAAGCCCTGCTGACCCGCTAAGGAAGGAACCGTGCCAAATATGTCTATCATCAAAACCGAGCATTTAACGCATATTTATTCGCAGGGCACCCCCTATGAGCGGGCCGCCCTGCAGGATTTCAACATCGAGATAGAGGAGGGGGAGTTTGCCGGGATCATTGGGCATACCGGCTCCGGCAAGTCCACCTTCATCCAGCACCTGAATGGCCTGCTGGCTCCCACCGAGGGCAAGGTCTACATTGACGGCGAGGACCTGTGGGCCGATAAAAAGGACCTGCGGCGGTTCCGCTTCAAGGTGGGGCTGGTGTTCCAGTACCCGGAGTACCAGCTCTTTGGCGAGACGGTGGCGGCGGATGTGGCCTTCGGCCCCACCAATATGGGGCTGCCCCCCGGGGAAGTGGAAAAGCGGGTGCGGGAGTCGCTGCGCTTTGTGGGCCTTTCGGAGGACATGATGGAAAAAAGCCCCTTTGAGCTTTCCGGCGGGCAGAAGCGCCGGGTGGCCATTGCCGGGGTGCTGGCCATGGATCCCAAGGTGCTGGTACTGGATGAGCCCACAGCGGGCCTGGACCCTCGCGGCCGGGATACCATCCTGGGCGAGATAAGGGAGTACCACGAGGAACGCAAAAACACCGTGCTGCTGGTGAGCCACAGCATGGAGGATATAGCCCAGTACGCCAAGAAAGTGCTGGTGATCGCCGAGGGCAAGCCCGCCATGTACGATACGGTGGAAAATATCTTTAGCCGGGTGGAGGAGCTGACCGCCATGGGCCTGGCCGTGCCGCAGATCAGCCGGGTCTTTGCCGGGCTGCGGGCCGCCGGGTACCAGGTGCCGGGCAACATCTACACTGTGGAGGGCGCGGCTGCCGCCATCCTGAATGCCGTGAAAGGGGGTGCCGCCCGATGATCCGTGATATTACCATTGGTCAGTATTTCCCCGGGAAGAGCGCCATTCACAAAATGGACCCCCGCATCAAGATTCTGCTTTCCATCCTCTACATCGTGATGCTGTTTGTGGCGGATAACATGTGGGGCCTGCTGCTGGGCGTGCTGTTCGGCTTCGCGGCCTATCTTATCAGCCGTATCCCCCTTTCGATGATCTGGAAATCCATGAAGCCGGTGGTGCCCATCGTCATCTTTACGGCGGTGCTGAACCTGTTCCTTTCCACCGGCGACCCGCTGTGGCAGTGGAAGTTCCTCAAGATCACCAAGGAGGGCATCGAGACGGCGGTATTCATGTCGGTCAGAATTCTGTGCCTCATCGCGGGCACCTCGCTGCTGACCTACACCACCTCTCCCATCGCCCTCACCGACGGCATCGAACGGCTGCTTTCCCCGCTTAAAAAAATCAAGCTGCCGGTGCATGAGCTGGCCATGATGATGACCATCGCGCTGCGGTTTATCCCCACCCTCATCGAGGAGACGGACAAGATCATGTCCGCCCAAAAGGCAAGGGGCGCCGACTTGGAAAGCGGCGGCGTGATGCAGCGGGCCAAGGCGCTGCTGCCCATCCTCATCCCGCTGTTCGTTTCGGCGTTCCGCCGGGCGGATGAGCTGGCGCTGGCGATGGAATGCCGCTGCTACCACGGCGGCGAGGGCCGCACTCGGATGAAGCAGATGAAGCTGCACGGCCGGGACCTCATCTCCGGTGTGGCGACCGCGGCGGTTTTTGCCGGGGTGATCCTGCTGAACAAATATGTTAATCTCTTGCCAACGATTTGGTAACAACTTTGTGATACGATAAGATTGGGGGGGCTCCATCCATGCGATACAAACTGACCCTGCGCTGGCTGGGGACCCATTACTGCGGCTGGCAGGTCCAGCCGAACGCCCCGACCATCTGCGGCGCCGTGCAGGATGCCGTGGAACGGCTCTTTGGCGAGCGGGGCGAGCTGACCGGCTGCTCCCGCACTGATAGTGGGGTGCATGCGGTGGGCTTTGTGGCGGCGCTGAAATGCGAGAGCTGCCGCATCCCGCCGGAGGCGCTGCAGCGGGCGCTGAATGTGAACCTGCCGAAGGAGATAGCGGTAACCGGCTGCTGTGCGGTGGAGGAGGACTTCCACCCGCGGTATGATGCCGCCGCCAAGCGCTACCGCTACCGCTGGTACCAAAGCGAAACCAGAGACCCTTTCCGGGAGGGGCTGGCGGTACAGCTGCCCCGCCCCGTAGATGCCGAAGCGATGGACCGGGCGGCGAAGCGGCTGCTGGGCACCCACAATTTTTCGGCGTTTTGCGCTTCGGGCGGAAAAATCCCCCCCGAGGAACGGGTGCGTACCCTGACCGAATGCGCCGTGACCCAAACCGGCGATGAAATACACCTGACGGTGACCGGGGATGGGTTCCTCTACCACATGGTGCGCATTATGGCCGGGACGCTATTGGAGATCGGGCAGGGCAAATACCCCCCGGGGGAGATCACGGCCATCCTGCGCAGTGAGGACCGGGAAAGAGCCGGCAAAACAGCCCCCGCCTGCGGGCTTTATCTGGAGCGGGTATTCTACGAGCAAAAGGAGGCGGAACTGTGAGCGAACTGACGGAATTTGAGGAAGCGCGCCGCAGACGCCGCCGTAAGAAAAACTGGCGGAGAACCAAAAAGCTGGCCATTGTGCTGGCGGTGGTCGCCGTCATCGGCATCACCGTTTTTGCGGGGCGGCAGCTGGGGTGGGGTAGCCACCTGACGAACCTCGCGGCCTCGCTGCGGGGGGGCAAGGGCTTCCCTGTGACGCTGGACCGGCAGGAAACAAGGCAGCTCATCGGGGTAAAGGGCGGCGTGGCCCTGTGCGCCGAGGGCAGCGTGACGGTATACAATACCGGGGGTGTGATCACGGGGGAGTTCCTGCACAGCTACAATAGCCCTGTGAGTGTGTACTCCGGCGGGCGGCTGCTGACCTACGATGTGGGCGGCACCGACTGGATGCTGACCAATAAGACCAAGACGCTGCAAAGCGGCACCGGCAGCGGCATCCTGCTGGGCGGCACCCTGAACGATAAGGGCACGGTGGCGCTTTCCCGGCGGGGCGGCAGCGGACTTTCCGCGGTGACGGTGTATAACGCCCGCGGGGAGGAAATTTTCCTGCTGGAGAGCGGGGACTGCTATCTTTCGGTGCTGGCGCTGAACGGCAAGGGCACCTGGCTGGCGGCCGGCGGCGTGACCAGCGGCGGCGGAGCCCTGGGGTGCGGCATCAAGCTGCACGATATGACCGGGCGGCAGCCGGCGGTTTCGCTGAGCTGGCCGGATGAGATCCTGCTGAAAGCCCAGTGGTGCGGCGATAAGCTGCTGGCTGTGACCGACCGGGGTGCGAGGGTGATCTCCACCGATGGGACGGTGCTGTATGAGGCCCGCTTTGCCGAAACGCCGACGGCGATGGCCATTGGCGAAGGCGGGACGCTTTACACCGCATGCGGCGACAGCCGGGAGGCGGCCGGAGTAACGGTGACGGCCTATGATGCCACACTGGCGGCAGTGGGCACCAAAACCGTGACGGAACGGGTGCTTTCCCTGCATACCGAGAAGAACCGGGTGCTGATCCTGACCGAAAACACCCTGCTGCTGGGCGATGCCGCCCTGACCGAGGTGAGCGACCGGGAGGAGAGCGGCATCCAGCAGATGGCGCCCTGGCAGAACGGCTATTACTGCGTCACCGAGGAGGGGCTGACCCACCGGCGGCTGTAATGGCAGAGGGCCTGGGGCGGCGCAGCGAAATGGGCGAGGGCTGCCCGGAATGGAATGGAGGGTCGGCCCGAGACAAAATGGAGCTGTGCCGCCATAACGATGAAAACCCGAGAAAAGAGAGAAAGGGGGCGGCAAAATGAGAGATATTTTTACCCCTTCATTGATTTGGGATCTTGCGCTGATCGCGGTGATCCTGTTTGTGATGATCCGCTCAGTGGGGCGGGGGTTTGTTAGTTCCTTTATCCATCTGCTGGGGCTGGCGGCGGCCTGCATTGTAGCGGCTTTGCTGAGCGGCAAGGCCGCGGCCTGGCTGTACGATGGCTACCTGGCGGAGCGGCTGCAAACAGCCGTAAGCGATACCCTGCGGCAGAAGCTGCAAACCTTTGCGGAGCTGCTGGACCGCATAGACCCGACCGATACCATTACCGGGGCGGCGGGGGATGCCCTGCGGACGGTGATGGTGGCCCTGCTGACGATGGTGGCGTTCCTGGTCATTTTCCTGGTGGCGATGGTCATAGTGCGGGCGCTGGCAAAGCTGACCCGGAATGTAAACCGGGTGCCGGTGGTGGGCGGTGTGAACCGGGTGCTGGGCGGTGTGCTGGGCGCGGCGGAAGCCTTTCTGCTGTGCTATCTCATCGGAATGGCGGCGGCGGTGCTGATCACCTTTAGCGAAAATGAGTGGAGCTGGCTGAATACGGCTGTGGTGCAGAAATCGACGATCCTCAATTGGTTTGTGCAGTTTGAATTTCCTGTGTAAATCCTGCCCGGGAACGGGCATAACAATAAAAGCGATTTTATGTTAGAAAGTGTTCGCACCCGTTTTGCGACGGTAAAAATCATGGGATGGCAAGGAAATGGGCCGCTGACAGGCTTGTGTCCATTGAAAATGGACTGATGCCTGACAAGGCCCTTGACGCAGCCAGCACGGATTTGTGCCGCCGAAAAACGGGGCCGGGCGGCGTGTCAGCCCTGCGGAATGATACTCCCCACGAAAGGAAGTGGAACGATGGATAAGAACAATATGCTGTGCTCCCGCTGCAAAAAGCGGCTGGCGGTCATCTATATGACCCGGATGGAGAATGGACAGACGGTAAGCGAGGGGCTGTGCCTCCCGTGCGCCAAGGAGTTGGGCCTGAAGCCGGTGGATGACCTGATGAATAAGATGGGTCTTTCCGAGGAGGACCTGGATAAAATGAGCGACCAGATGATGGAAGTGATGGGCGACATGGAGGAGGATGGCGAGGACGGCTTTGAAAAAGGCGGGGCCATGCCGTTCCCCTTTATGCAGAACCTCTTTGGCGGGTTGATGAACCGCGAAAAAGAAAGCGCCGAGGGAGAAGGGAACCCTCCGCCCAAAAAGGAAAAACCCGAAAAAGGCGCGCCCAAGTACAAATACCTGGAAAACTACTGCGAGAACCTGACCCGCAAGGCCCGTGAGGGCAAGATGGATGCCATCATCGGGCGGGAAAAGGAAATTTACCGGGTGGTGCAGATCCTGAACCGGCGCACGAAGAACAATCCCTGCCTCATCGGTGAGCCGGGCGTGGGCAAAACCGCCATTGCCGAGGGCATTGCCCAGCGCATTGTGGAGGGGAAAGTGCCGGCCAAGATCGCTCAAAAAGAGGTCTACATGCTGGACTTGACCGGACTGGTGGCCGGTACCCAGTTCCGCGGGCAGTTTGAGAGCCGGGTGAAGGGCCTGGTGGAGGATGTAAAGAAACACGGCAATGTCATCCTCTTCATTGACGAGGTGCACACCCTGGTGGGCGTGGGTGACAGTGAGGGCAGCATGAACGCCGCCAATATTCTAAAGCCGGCGCTTTCCCGCGGAGAAATTCAGGTCATTGGTGCTACGACCTTTAACGAGTACCGCAAGAACATTGAAAAGGATGCTGCGCTGGAGAGGCGCTTCCAGGCCGTGAAGGTGGGAGAGCCGACTATTGAGGACACCATCCAGGTGTTGCGGGGCATTAAGAAATACTACGAGGACTACCACCGTGTAAAGGTGAGCGACTTTATGGTGGAGCGGGCTGTGGTGCTCTCCGAGCGGTACATTCTGGATCGCTTCCTGCCCGATAAGGCGATAGACCTGCTGGATGAGGCCTGCTCGACAGCCTCCCTGGAATGCGCGGCGCAGACCGAGTACGATAAGCTGGCCGCTGAGCGAGAGGAAAAGCAGCGGGCCCTCAGTGATGTCATCAACCCCGAGGAGGGGGCGGAGATAGACTACCAGCGCATGGCGGAGCTGAAAAGCGAGATCGCCCGGCTGGAGGAGCGGATGGACGCCCTGCACGACGCGGCCTTTAATTCCCCGGTGACGGAGGACCACCTGGCCAAGGTCATTGAGCTGTGGAGCGGGATCCCGGCCAGCAAGGTAAAGGAAAGCGAGCTGCAGAAGGTGGCCGACCTGGAAACTGGCCTGAAAAGGCGGATCATTGGGCAGGATGAGGCGGTGAGCGCCGTGGCGGCCGCTGTGCGCCGCAGCCGCATTCGGCTTTCCGCCAAGAAGCGCCCGGCGTCCTTCATCTTTGTGGGGCCGACCGGCGTGGGCAAGACCGAGCTGGTGAAGGTGCTCTCCGAGGAGCTTTTTGACAATGTGGAGCCGCTGATCCGGCTGGACATGTCGGAATTTATGGAGAAGCATTCCGTTTCCCGTATCATTGGTTCGCCCCCCGGCTATGTGGGCTATGATGAGGCGGGACAGCTGACCGAAAAGGTGCGGCGCAGACCCTATTCCATCGTGCTGTTTGATGAGATAGAGAAGGCGCACCCCGATGTGATGAATATTCTGCTGCAAATTCTAGATGAGGGACGCATCACCGACGCGCAGGGCCGGCAGGTTTCCTTTGAGAATACCATCATCATTATGACCAGCAACGCGGGCAGCGAGCGGCAGGGCAGCGCCCTGGGCTTTGATAAGACCCGCTATGACGATGCCAAGGACAAGGCGGAGACCTCACTGCGGCAGTTCCTGCGGCCGGAGTTCCTGGCGCGTGTGGACGAAGTGGTGGTGTTCCGCCCGCTGACCGAGGCGGATATGCAGAAGATAGCCGCGCTGATGCTGGAGGAGCTGAAAAAGGGTCTGGCAGAGCGGGAGATCAAGTTCGGCTGGGACGAGGGCGTGCTGCGGCTGGCGGCCGCCGAGGCCTACGGCCACAAGAGCGGTGCCCGGGACCTGCGGAATGTGCTGCGGCGCCGGGTGGAGGACCCCATCTGCACGCTGCTGGCGGGCTGCCCCGAACAGCCGCCTGCGCTGATCCATGCGGAGGAAAAGGACGGGGAGATCGTGCTGGTGACAGCGTAAGGAGGAGACCGAATGGACAAAATGAAACGGATCGTGGCGCTGATTCTGGCGGTGCTGATCGTGCTGAGCGTGGCGAGTTATTTATTCTACCTGCTGTAAATAAGCGAGGATCTCCCCCTTGCCCAGGATGGGTGAGGGGGAGTCTTTTGCCGGTAGGGGGCAGGGCGGGCCGCAGGCCGCGGCGCGCAGCGCCGCCAGCGGGCTCCGCCCGCTGAAGCCGCCCGGAGGGCGGCTTGGCCTGCGGCCCGAAGCCGGCGGCATCCAGAAAGCATAATAGAAGATGCAAAAAAGTGTGTATTCGTGCGAAAAAGTGAGATATCAGAAGATAACCTGGATGTAAACGAGAAAAATCGCGGATTAATGTGGTTTAGCATAGTAGCATAGTAGCACGCTAAAGCGTATAATACGAACATAACATTTCATTAACCCCGAAGCGAAGGAGAAAAACACCATGAAAAAATTGATCGCGCTGGCCGCAGCTGCCATGATGCTGCTGAGTCTCTTTACCGCCTGCGGCAAGGAGCCTGCTGCTAACAATGATAATGACACCGAAAAAACCACCACCTTTACGGTAGGCTTTGACGCGGAGTTCCCGCCCTATGGCTACCAGGATGAAAACGGTGAGTATGTCGGCTTTGATCTGGACCTGGCCGCTGAGGTTTGCACCCGCAATGGCTGGGAACTGGTGAAGAAACCCATTAACTGGGACAGCAAGGACATGGAGCTGAATACCGAGGTCATCAGCTGCATCTGGAACGGTTTTACCATGCAGGGCCGTGAGGATAAGTACACCTGGAGCGAGGCCTATGTGGATAACAGTCAGGTGATCGTGGTGAAGAAGGACAGCGGCATTGCCACCTATGCAGATCTTGCTGGGAAGATAGTAGCGGTGCAGGCAGATTCTTCCGCGCTGGCGGCGCTGACCGAGAACGAGGACGGCAGTAATGCGGAGAATATCGCGCTGGCCGAGAGCTTTAAGCAGATGGTGGAGGTGCCGGATTACAACACCGCGTTCCTGAACCTGGAGGCGGGTGCTGTGGATGCCATTGCTATGGATATTGGTGTGGCGCAGTACCAGATCTCCCAGCGTGGCGATGAGTTTGTGATCTTGGACGGCACCATTGCCAGTGAGACCTACGGTATCGGCTTTAAGCTGGGCAACACCGAACTGCGCGACGCCGTGCAGAAGACCTTGGATGAGATGGCGGCCGATGGCACCTTCGCCAAGATCGCTGAAAAGTGGGGCCTTTCCGAGGCGGTTTGCCTGGGTAAGTAACGCCCCAAAAAGAAAAAAGAAAAGCAGCCCTTCGACACGATGTGCTGAGGGGCTGCATTTTTCCCTGCAAGTAAGAGATAAAAGGAGAGCACCGCATGAACCTGTTAGAGATATTTGCCCAGGTGGGGGAGGGGATGGGAAATTCCATCCTCATCTTTGTGCTGACGCTGGTATTTTCGCTGCCGCTGGGCCTTTTGGTAGCCTTTGGCCGCATGAACCGCTGGGCTCCGCTGGCGGGCCTGAAAAAGAGCAAATCCCCCTTTTGGCGAAAGGCGGCGGAATTCCGGCCGGTGCAGCTCCTGCTCAAGCTGTTTATCTCCATTTTGCGGGGCACCCCGCTGATGCTGCAGCTGATGGTGGTCTATTATGGGCCTTATTATATCTTTAAGGTGCCGATTACGCTGGAGTACCAGTTCTATGCAGTGATTATTGCCTTTGCGGTGAATTACGCCGCCTACTTTGCGGAGATTTACCGCTCCGGGATTGAATCGATGCCAGTGGGGCAGTACGAGGCGGCCAAGGTGCTGGGCTACAATAAGGGCCAGACCTTTTTCCGCATTATTCTGCCGCAGGTGGTCAAGCGCATTCTGCCCTCCATCACCAATGAGGTCATTACGCTGGTAAAGGATACCTCGCTGGCTTTTGTTATCGGCTACGCCGAGCTGTTTACATTGGTGAAACGCATCGCCAGCCGGGAGGCCAATGTGCTGCCCTATGTGGGCGCCGCTATCTTCTACTATATCTTTAACCTGGTGGTGGCGGTGGCCATGGAAAAGCTGGAAAAGAAAATGAACTACTATAACTAAAGGGGGTGTCCCGGATGAGTGTACTGCGGCTGGAAAATGTGAAAAAGACCTTTGAAGGCGGGCCGGAGGTCCTGCGGGGCATCAGCCTGGCGGTGGAGGAGGGCGAAGTGGTTGCCATTATCGGGCCCTCCGGCGGGGGAAAATCCACCCTGCTGCGCTGCATGATTGACCTGGAGGAAGTGACCGATGGGAGCATCTATGTGGGCGAGGACGCCATGGTGAAGGACGGGAAATACTGTTCCAAGGCAGAGCGTGCCCGGCTTATCAGCGAAATGGGCATGGTGTTCCAGAGCTTTAACCTGTTCCCCCACATGACGGTGCAGGAAAATCTCATCAAGCCGTACCTGCTGACAAAGCCCGGCGCGGCCGATGCCGAAGAAAAATGCATGGCCCTGCTGGAAAAAGTGGGCCTGGCGGAGAAAAAGGATGAATATCCCTGCCGGCTTTCCGGCGGACAGCAGCAGCGGGTAGCCATAGCACGCGCCCTGATGCGCGACCCCAAGGTGATGCTCTTTGATGAGCCGACCAGTGCACTGGACCCCCAACTGACGGGCGAGGTGCTGGCGATTATGCAGCAGCTGGCGGCGGAGCACCGCACCATGGTGGTGGTGACCCACGAGATGAGCTTTGCCCGCGGGGCGGCGAACCGCATCCTGTATGTGAATGGCGGGCTGATCGCGGAGGAGGGCACCCCGGAGGAGGTCTTCGGCGCGCCTAAAACCGCCGAGCTGCGGGCCTTTTTGGGCAGCGGGTTCGAGGACTGAGAGAATAAATCTCCGGTGAAATCCCCTTTGCCGAAGAAGGTTGCAAATTGCCCTGCGGCGTGCTATAATATCGAAATCAAGCGGAGCTCCTGCCGAAAAGCGGTGGGAGCCGCCGTATTTTAGAACCCAAGCAAAAGGAATGAATCCCATGAACAAGAAGATCAGACAAAACCTGTTTCCTGTGTTGGCGGCGTTCATCTGGGGCACCGCATTTGTGGCGCAGAGCGTGGGCAGTGAATATGTACCGCCCCTTACCTTTGGCGCCATACGGTGCAGTATGGCCTTTGCGGCGCTGGCCCTGGGGCTCTGGATTGTACGCGTGGTGCAGAAAAAGAAGGCGCCCGAGAAGGTGGAGCCGCTGGCGAGCTCCCCGAAGGACCTGGTGCTGGGCGGAATTTGCTGCGGTGTGGCCCTGGCTATGGCTTCCTTCCTGCAGCAGTCAGGCATTTCCGGCGGGACCAGCGCCGGTAAGGCGGGCTTTATTACCGCGCTGTATATTGTGCTGGTGCCCATTTTGGGACTGTTCCTGCGTAAAAAGGTCACAGCCGCCGTGTGGATCTCGGTGGTGCTGGCCGCTGTAGGGCTTTACTTCCTGTGCATGAACGAAGCGCTGACGATCGAAAAGAATGATTTGATGGTAATGCTTTGTTCTGTGGCTTTTGCGGTGCACATTTTGGTCATCGATCATTTTACCCAAAGGGTGAATGGTGTGGCGCTTTCCACGGTGCAGTTCGCGGTGGCGGCGATCGTTTCCGGGATAGGAGCCGCCCTGACGGAAACGCCCACCCTCGCGGGGATTACGGAGTGTATTTGGCCGCTGCTGTATGTAGGTATAATGAGCGGCGGTGTGGGCTATACCCTGCAGATACTGGCGCAGAAGGACGCGAACCCCACGGTGGTTTCGCTGCTGCTTAGCCTGGAATCGGTTTTCTCGGTGCTGGCGGGGGCGCTTATCCTACATGACCGGCTGACCGGCCGGGAGCTGCTGGGCTGCGCGCTGATGCTGCTGGCGGTAGTGCTGGCTCAGCTGCCGGCGCGGGGCAAGGTTGCGGAAGCGGCAAAGAACTGATATAATAGAAGAAGAGCGTAAAGGTGGCTCTGCCCCTTTTATTATTTTCAAGGAGGTCTTTACCGTGACCAAGATCTTTGTGGGTTTTTTGTTTGTGTTCCTTAATTTTAACTTTACCCTGAACGATACCTATGTCATTAACCTGCTCCCGGATTTTGTCGGGTTTATTCTGCTGTATATGGGCACCCGAGAGCTGCTGGAGGAAAGCCCCCGCTACACCACAGCCGGTCCCTGGCTGCTGGGACTTACCGCCTATGGCATTGCCAGCTGGGTGATCAATCTGCTGGGACTCAATGGCGGCTGGGTCATTTCACTGCTTACATTGGTGGCAGCGGCCGTGACTTATTATGCCACCTGGTTGGTCATTAAGGGCTTTGAGGACATCGAGAAAAACAACTCGGCAGGGATCGCCGCAGCGGAAAGTATGCGCAGCTGGAAGATCTGTGCCATTCTGAACATTGTGGCGGTGGCGCTTTCCTGGGTGCCGGTGCTGAGTGTGCTGCTGCTTTTGGGCATGGTGGTGGTGACCATTATGCTGCTGGTGAGCCTGAACAAGACCCGCAAGCTGTATAATGCCTACCGGATGCTGCGCCCGCAGAGCAACAACGGCGGACCGGAATTCTGACGGCGGGGAGAAATAAAAAATGAAGGAATATCGGAATTTGATTGGAAAAAACCATCATTGCGGCGGTGATCCTTGCCAATGCGATTGAAAGCGCTGGGACCAGTGCCGGCAGCCAGATTGCCGGGGCGCCGCGCGCCATGGCGTGATGGGTGGGCGGAAAGGAAAACTTGCGTGAATATATTTCTTATCGTGATGGGATAAAAGGAAACGGCGTGGCGGGGGCCATGCCGTTTTTGTATTAGGCCAGCGGTTTACCGCTGAATACAGGGAAGATATCAAATTCGCCATAATTCGTGATGCGGTCCATCTGCTGGAGGGACTTCATATCCGCTTCGGAGATCACAAAATCGAGAGTGGCATTGCTGGCCATGTGGGTCAGGATTGGCGGTTTTAGGCAACGCAACGGTTCCCAAGCTGGACGACATAACGGATGCAGAGCGGCGCGGCGGATACGCCGTATTTCTTTGCCATTTCCACAATGGCAGGGTTTTTAAGCGCTTCGCCGTGGGTAATAGGGGAGTAGGCTTCCACTAAGATGCCCGGATCCCGGCTGTAATTGATCAGTGCCATATCGATATTGCTGATGTACAGCAGAATCTGATTGACCGTGGGCTTTACTCGGCAATCCGACAACAGGTTTTCAAGGTCATCCCGCAGGAAATTGGAAACACCGATGACCCGTACCTTCCCAGCAGCCTGGGCATCCTCCAGTGTGCGTCAAACAGCATTATTTTCCTCCAGGCCGCTTTTGGGGTCAGTCAGCGGATTCAAAAAGGAATTGCCGATAAAATACTGCGCGTACGCGGTATTGGCTGTGCCGGTTCCAAAGATATTTGCCTTTTCAAAGGCTTCCTTGCTTTCGTACTTCATTGCAAAAAACCTCTTGATGTGGATTGATAATTCTGCCGTACCAATAGACGGTGCGATGGGTTTTTGCTCCGTACTCGCTTTACTACCTAAAGCTCACCTTAGGGTCAAGAGCTTTTTGAAATGAAGTTGGAGGAATTTTGGCGGATCACTTAGCAGGCAAAAAGCATCCCCACCGGGGAGAAAGCTCCATAGGTGGGGATAGGAATGACATCATGTTTATTTTTTGACCCTGGGCAGGATGAGCGGCAGGGCCAGCGGCACGATGGCGGCATCCACATGAGTGCTTTCGCTCATTTCTCCATCGGCATTTAGGTTGGTGGGCTTATCAAAATCGATGGTAAGGCTGCGGCAGCGGGTGTAAATGATACAATCCTGCAGGGAGGGGTCATCCACATGAAGGCCCTTTTGGTATTTGCCGATTACCTTGAGGATGCGCAGGCGGTTAATCTTACGCACAATGCAGAGATCCATCAGGCCATCCTCCACATTGAACTTGGGCGCGCCGTTCCAGCCGCCGCCGTAAAAGCCGCCATTGGACATCACCAGGATGAGAATATTCTCATCCAATACCCGGCCGTCATCCAGTACAATATGTGCCTGCTTGCCCATGGGGCTGAAGAAAGTGGAGATGAGAGCGAGAATGTACGCGCCGCTGCCGGTGACAAGGGGCAACCGCTTATAGCGGGCCATGTTTTTGCATACATCGGAATCGAGGCCCGCGCTGCAGATATTGGCCGACCACTGATTATTGAAGTGGATGAGGTCGATGGGGCGTTCTTCGGCGGCGATCTGCGCTTCCAGGTCGGAGAAATCACAATCCGGGAAGCTGCGGACGAAATCATTGCCGCTGCCGCAGGGAACGACGCCCATAGCTGCGTTGGCGCAGCCGGCCAGGCCCTGCAGCACCTCGTTCATGGTGCCATCGCCGCCGCAGCTGTAAAAGCGCAGGTGCTCTCCATTGGAGGCGGCACAGCGCTCCTTCACAAAACGGGTGGCATCCCCCACGCCGGTGGTCAGGTAGGTTTCCAACTCCTCCTCCCGCCCGACAAAAAGGGCATGCAGACGGGACAGCAGGGCTTCGGTCACATTGGTTTTTCCGGCGGCGGGATTGATAACGAAGATGTGTTTCATGGCGATAAACTCCTTCGATGTTAGGTGTTGGGCAGCTCCCATACCATGGCGGTGTAGGGCAGTGCCTGGAAGCCCAGCGACTGATACAGCCGCATAGCAACCTGGTTTTCGGGGGTGCATTCCAGCTTCAGCGCGCCGACTTTATTATGATAGTGGGAGGAAAGAGATTCCAGAATAGCCCGGCCGATGTGCTGACCTCTCGCCTCCGGGATGAGGTACAGCTCTTCGATCATAATGATGGGGGTGCCCAGTTCGCTGGAGAAGCTGTGTGCCAGCAGCAGATAGCCCAGGGTACAGCCGTTTTCCACGATCATGCGGCCTTCGACATTCTGATTGCCGGCCAGGCACGCCCGGAAGGTGGAAATGAAGATATCCCGGCTGACCGGGTGTGCCACCGCGGGGGAATCGTACATATCGTGGCTCATTTCCAGAAATGAGGCGAGATCTTTGGTGGTAAAGGGGATGAGTTCCATGGGAAGATTGATGCTCCTTTTTTAGATTCTTGGTAGGTTTGTGCAGAGGGATGGGCGGGGGCCGCAGGCCCGGCCGCCAAAGGCGGCCGACGCAGGCGGAGCCTGCGTGTTTCGGCAAAGCCGAAACGGCCTGCGGCCCCCGTCCGGACTCTGCACAAGCTTGTAAATGCGCAGGCTGCCGGCCCGGCGCCTGCTTTTAGTTCTATTGTAGCATAGAAAGCGGAAAAAGCAAATGCTGAAAACTGATATAAGCATTGCTTATGGCTAAATGTTAAAAAATCTATATCCAAGATAGCAGAATTATGTTATAATAAATAGGTTAAGGGCGTCATGCCCAATTTTTTCGGAAAAGGAGGATTCCCATGCAGGAATTCTATGATATCACCGTGGCAGGCGTCAAACGCAGTCTGCCGGTCGTCCCCATCAATGAAAACATGTCCATTGCCGGCTTTGTTATCTTTGGCGATACCGATGTTGTAGAGCCCTGTGCCCGTGCCCTGGCGGAAAAGCTGCCCCCCGAGACCGAGGTGTTGGTGACTGCTGAGGCCAAGAGCATTCCGCTTATTTATGAGATGGCTAAAGTGATGAAGATGCCCCGCTATGTCATTGCCCGCAAGTCAGTCAAGGGCTATATGCGCAATCCCATCATCACCACCGTTAATTCCATCACCAATATGGGTAAGGAGCAGATCCTGGTGGTAGATGAGCACGATGCCGAGTTCATCAAGGGCAAGAAGGTCGCCATCATTGATGATGTGATCTCCACCGGCAGCAGCATTGAGGCCATCGAAAAGCTGGTGAAGGAATCTGGCGGCGAAGTAATTGCCCGCGCGGCAGTGCTGGCGGAAGGCGATGCCGCGGACCGCACCGATATCATCTACCTCGAAAAGATCCCGCTGTTCTTCCACAATAAAAAGTGATCTACATAAGAACAAGGCCCCTGTACTGCGCGGTACGGGGCTTTTTCACATTTATAAGATCAAAATGGGATAAACTCCACCGTGGTGCCCTGCTGCCGCAGCAGCTCAACCAGGGCATCCGCCGGGAGCCAAACGGTAGCGGTATTATCATTGGGATGGACCCCGATGAGCTTGCCGCGGTAGTCCTCATCCAGCAGGAGGGTGACCCGGTGCTCCTTGTCATTCAGCGCGCCAAAGGGAGTGACAGAGCCGGGCGTCAGGCCCAGCAGCTCGGCCAGTTCCTCTGCCCCGGCAAAGGAAAGTGCCCCATGCCCCAGCCGGGCTTTCAGCGCTTTCAGGTCGGCACGCTTTTCTCCGTACAGCACCAGCAGCCAGTAAAAGCGCTTCTTCTGGTCGCGGACCAGCAGATTCTTGGCAATGGCGTCACAGTGCTCCAGTCCCTGCGCGTACAGCTCCTCCATATTAAATACGGCAGGGTGCTCCGCCAGTGTGTAGTCTATTTTGTTTTTCTCCAGCAGCCGCAGGACGGCGTGTGCCATGTTATTCATCGTGATTTACTCCTTTTGGGGCAGCGGTTGCAGCCGCCAACTATGGCGCAACCCGCCGGATTTTTGTGCTATTGTAGCATGATTTTGTGCCTGCCGCAAGAGAGTCCGCATAGTTTTTTTGCTGTTGGTGATACTACCCCTTGAAAGGGGGATTGACCATGGAACGACCTGTATTGGGGCCCATCGATCCGGTGACGGGACGCCCGCTGTACCTGCCGCACGATGTGGTAAGCGATACCGAAGCCACCGGGCTGGAGCCCATCCCGCCCCGCACGCCGGAGGAAGCGGAAAGCTATGCCGAACTGTACGACTGGCCGCTGGCAGATCAGCCGCCCCGCCGCTGAGGGGACTTGCCAGCCGGGGGCAAATTTGCTATTATCATGGGTAGAAATTTCTGCAGGGTGCTGCCAAACCAGCACCCATTGCAGGGCTGACACCGGAGGGAAACAGTATGAGTAAAGTCGCAGTTATTACCGGCGCATCAGGAGGCATCGGAGCCGCAGTGGCCCGCCGCTTGGCCGCGCAGGGGTGTTATGTGGTGCTGGGCTATTGCCGCAGCAGAGAAAAGGCCGAAAGCCTTTGCCGGGAGCTGCGGGAGGCCGGTGGGGAAGCCGTTTCCTTCCGGGCGGATCTGACCAAAGCCGAGGAAGCCAAAGCGCTTATCGATTTTGCGGTACAGCAGTACGGCCACCTGGATATCCTGGTGAATAACGCCGGCATTTCGCAGATCAAGCTGTTTACCGATATTACCCCGGAAGAATGGCGGCAGATGTTTGCGGCCAATGTGGATGGCATCTATCACTGCTGCCGCGCGGCGGTGCCGTATTTGGTACAGCAGCACAGCGGCACCATCATCAATGTTTCCTCCATTTGGGGATTGTGCGGTGCCTCCTGCGAGGTGCACTACTCCGCCTCCAAGGCGGCGGTCATTGGCTTTACGCAGGCATTGGCCAAGGAATTGGCCCCCAGCGGCATCACCGTCAACTGTGTCGCGCCCGGGGCCATCGATACCGAAATGAATGCCCACCTTACCGCCGAAGAACGCCGGATGCTGGAGGAGGAGATCCCGCTGGGCCGCATGGGCTCGCCGGAGGAAGTGGCGGCTGCCATTGCCTTTTTGGCGGGGGAGGATGCCCGCTATTTTACCGGGCAGGTCCTCAGCCCCAATGGCGGCATCGTAATTTGACAGGAAAACGAGGCGAATACCCTATGGAAATACTGCAAAATACCTGTCTGATATCGGCGGTGCTGGCCTGGGCTGTGGCACAGCTTTGCAAGCTGCTCATCGAACTGATCGCCCATCACCGACTGGATTGGGAGCGGTTGACGGGGGACGGCGGGATGCCCAGCGGGCATTCCGCCACGGTAACGGCGTTGGCGGCGGCCGCCCTGCTGCAATACGGCGCGGCTTCCTTTCAGTTTGCCATCAGCGCGGTGCTGGCCATTATTGTAATGCACGATGCCATGGGGGTGCGCTGGCAGGCCGGGCAGCATGCCCATACCATCAATGAGCTGCTGCTGAAGCTGAGCGACACTCCGCCGGAGCAGCTGCTGGAGGAATTCCTGGGGCACACCCCGCTGCAGGTGGCCTGCGGTGCTCTGCTGGGCGCTGCGGTGGCTATTCTGTATTCCCTCCCGTAAAAATATAACACAACCCCCGCGGCAGATCCCGTGGGGGTGCTTTTTAATATAGTCTCCGTTCATTTCACCTTACGCCCAGAACCGCAAAAATTCTTCCGCCGCGGGGCTGGGCGATACATCCTGCAAGGTGCACACCGAAAGGCTCCGCTCCGGGATCTCCGGGATGGTGCGCAGCTCACGGATCGTCCCCGCCTCCAAAGCGGGCAGGGCATATTCTCGGGTGACGCACGCCACCCCCAGCCCAATGGCCGCCAGATCGACGAGAAGCTCGTGACTGCACAGTTCTATCTCCGGCTTAAGTGTAATGCCATTGCGGGTAAAAAAGCGTTCCAGGTACCGTCTTGCGCTGGATTTGCGCTCCAGCAGCATCAGCGGGAAGCGGGAAAGCTCCGCCAGGGTATAGGCCCGGTCGGTCTCGCAGGGGTAGTCCCGCCCCGCCACAAAAACATTGTGCAGGGCCATGCAGCGCCGCATCTGCAGGTTGCCGCTCTCCTGCGGGGTACTGGCAAAGGCCAGGTCTACCTGTCCCGCCCGCAGCATCTGCAGGGCCTCATAACTGGTGCCGTTCAGCACCTTCAGCCGGATGGCCGGGTACCGCTCGTGGAACCTTTGCAGATAGGGCAGCAGCAAACTGCGGGTCACGGTATCGCTGGCCCCGATAACCAACTCGCCCATCATCAGCTCCCGGGTCTGCTGCACCTTTTCCTCCCCGGTTTCGATGAGGCTGATGGCGCTGCGCACATAATCGTACAGTACCCGCCCCTCGCCGGTCAGGGTGACGCCGCGGGGCTGGCGGGAAAACAGCCGTACCTGCAGCTGTTCCTCCAGCTGATGAATGGACTGACTGACCGCCGACTGTGAGATAAACAGTGTTTTGGCGGCGGCGGAAATGCTTTCCTCCTCGGCAACGGTGCGGAAAATACGGTAAAGCTCCAGTTTAACGGCCATGTTTGCGGGCTTCCTTTCTATCTGTTTTGCTTATGCTTATCATTAGCAATATATACTTTACTTATGGATACGCATCTATTATACTAAAGTGGTTGTGAAAAGCAACCCCTATTTTTGTTTTCGTTTTCATCAATTCACAGGTGATAAAAGGAGAAAAAGCCATGAGCAGAATGTTTGGTACTGTCGTTCGCGGGGTACGCGCCCCCATCTTCCGGGAAGGCGATGATGTAGTAAAGGGCACTGTGGATACCGTCCTGAAGGCCCTGAAAGAAAACAGTGTGGAGCCGCACGATAAAGATGTTGTCGCCATTACTGAATCGGTAGTGGCCCGTACCCAGGGCAACTATGCCACAGTGGAACAGATCGCAGCCGATGTAAAGGCCCGCACCGGCGGCAAGACCGTTGGCGTTACCTTCCCCATTCTCAGCCGCAACCGTTTCTCCGTGCTGCTTTCCGGCATTGCCGCGGGCTGCCAGAAGGTTGTCCTTATGCTCAGCTATCCTTCCGATGAAGTGGGCAACCACCTCATCAGCATGGACCGCCTGGATGAAAGGGGCATTGATCCCTGGACCGATGTTCTTTCCCTGGAGCGCTTCCGTGCTGAGTTCGGCTCTGTGATCCATCCTTTTACTGGCGTGGACTATGTGGAGTACTATTCCAGCCTTATCCGGGAAGCCGGCGCCGAGGTAGAAGTGATTTTTGCCAACCGCGTGCAGACCATTCTGGACTACACCGATACTGTCATCACCTGTGATATTCATACCCGTGCCCGCAGTAAGCGATTGCTGCAGGCGGCTGGTGCCCGTGTGGTTCTGGGGCTGGATGACCTAATGACCGCTCCTGTGGCGGGCAGCGGCTACAATGCCCAGTATGGTCTGCTGGGCTCCAATAAGGCGGATGAAAACCGTGTGAAGCTGTTCCCCCGTGATGCTATGCTGGTAGCCGAAAAAATTGGCCAGCTGATGAGCGAAGCCACCGGACACCATATCGAGGCGATGGTTTACGGCGACGGCGCCTTTAAGGATCCAGCAGGCAAGATTTGGGAGCTGGCCGACCCGGTTGTGGCCCCCGGTTATACCAAGGGCCTTATCGGTACCCCCAATGAGCTGAAGCTGAAGTACCTGGCTGACCACGATTTCGGCGATCTTTCCGGTACCGCTCTGCAGGAAGCCATTACCCAGCGTATCAAGGAGAAGGACTCCACCAGCCTGGTGGGCAATATGGTCTCCGAGGGCACAACGCCCCGTAACCTTACCGATCTCATTGGCTCCCTGTGCGACCTGACCAGCGGCAGCGGCGATAAGGGCACCCCCATCATCTACATCCAGGGCTACTTCGATAACTACACCACCGAGTGATATCTTATTTTTAATGGTTTGCTGATAAGGCCCGCCTCCTGCTTTTCCAGGGGGCGGGCCGCCGCATTGGGGGGGATTTAAGCAGGGGGCAGGGCAGGGGCCGCCCCTCGCTTAAATTTCCCCTTACATCCTGCCGAAAAATGTGCTATAATATAGGCAGAAACAGTAAGGGAGGGCACCACAGTGTTTGCAAAAGGAACAAAGATCATGTATGGCAATACCGGCGTCTGCGAGGTCATGGATTACGCCACCCCCGATTTGCCCGGCATGCCGCGCGGGACCAAGTACTATGTCCTGCGCCCCCTGTTCCAAAGCGGCACGATCTACTGCCCCGTGGAGCAGCCAAAGGTCTTTATGCGCCCGGTAATGAGCCGCGAGGAGGCCGAGGAGCTGGTTGCCCTCATTCCTACCATCAGCGTGGAGCCATTCCATACCGGCCGTCTGCAGGAGCTTTCGGAGCACTACCGCAGCATCATCGGCACCCACAGCACCACCGACCTCGTGGAGATCATCAAATCGGTTTACAGCAAAAAGCGGGAAGCCGAAGCCGCCGGCCGCCGCGTCAGCCAGATGGACGACCGCTATATGAAGCTGGCGGAGGAGCTGCTGCATGGTGAGCTTTCCGTCGCGCTGGAGATCCCCAAGGAGGAAGTGCGGGAATACATCCGCCAAAGGGTGAAAGCTGCCGAAGCCGCTGAATAACTTTATCACAATAAAAAAGAGCCCCCATCCGGGTTTCCGGATAGGGGCATTTTTGTATGGTGCAGGTTATTCGACGGGAAAGAATGTATACAAGGTATACAGCTCGCAGTCGCTGGCGTCAAAGACGTAGTTCGTCATTTCGTTGCCGAAGGTCACCACCAGCCAGCCATTATAGCAAGCGGTAAACAGCGTGTTTCCTTCTGCATCATAGGCAGTCAGGCGCAGCGCGCCGCCCGTGGCGGGGTTTGGCAGCCTTTCATACACCGTAAGCCGGTCGGCGCTCTCGGCCAGCAGCCCGATGAGCTGCCCGGCTTTTTCGGGGGTCAGCTCCACCGGCTCGGTCATGGTGTGATCCATGGCCATCACCTTGGCGATGTTCCCGGCACGAATGACCTCCCGCCAGCGGGCCAGGTCCTTTTCGGTGCCCGCTACATGCCCGATCGGGGTCTCCACGCCGGGCTTTACGGCATACACCCCGGCGGCAAATTCCATCACCAGCGCCTTTGCGGCGTCGCCGGTTTGGCCGGGCAGCCACAGGGAATAGTCAAAATCCCCCTCGCAGCTTTTCCACAGCGCCACGGTGCCCTCACTGTGCTCCTTCACGGTGACGGTAATAATGCCGCCGTAGCTGTGACACACCGAAAGCTCGCTCTCCTCGGCATCGGGGTAGTAAACGCCGGAAAGATCCTCGCCCTCGCCGGTATCGGCGGCACAGCGCAGGGTGGCGGTTTCATAGGAGATCTCCCCGATGGTGCCGCCGATGAGACAGAACCCGGTGGGCTTCATGCCGTCCCGGTCGGGGTAGCCGGCCAGCTTAAAATCGGGGAACTCGTCATTTTCATAGGGGACTCTCGGGTTCGGGATCTGGGTGTTCCCGCCGATCGCCGCACCGGGATCGGGGTCGGGGTCGGGTGTGGGGGCAGGCGTTTCGCCGCAGGCGGCCAGTCCCGCCGCCAGCAGGCAGCACAGGGTCAGTGCCAGAATTCGGGTCAGCTTTTTCATGTTGTTTTCTCCTGTATGTTGTTGATGGTGTAAGGCCTACACTAAATATAACGAATGAGCGCCGCAAAATGCAACATCCGTTCATCAATAAGGTGCAATAAATCCCGCAAATTATTGCAGCCTCGCAAAAAAATCCCCGCAGACTCAAAAGTCTGCGGGGAAATTTTCAGTTTATCGTGTTCTCTTACTTAATGATAGAGAAGTTAACTACCAGCGCGGCAAATACGATGGAAACCATCGACAGCAGCTTGATGAGGATGTTGATAGCGGGGCCGGAAGTATCCTTGAAGGGATCGCCTACGGTATCGCCAACGACAGCAGCCTTGTGGGCATCGCTGCCCTTGCCGCCGTGTACGCCGCTCTCAATGTACTTCTTGGCGTTATCCCAAGCGCCGCCGGAGTTCGCCATGAAGATAGCGAGCAGGAAGCCGGAAACGGTAGCGCCGGCCAGCATACCTACCACGCCCTTGTAGCCCAGGATCATACCGACTACGATGGGGGTAACGATACCAACTACGGTGGGCAGGATCATCTCGTGCAGGGAAGCCTTGGTGCACAGGTCAACGCAGCGGGCGTAGTCGGCATCGGCATTGCCGTCCATCAGGCCAACGATCTCCTTGAACTGACGGCGAACCTCTACTACAACGGACTGAGCCGCGCGGCCAACGGACTGCATGGTGAGCGCCGCGAACACGAAGGGCAGGCAGGCGCCGACAAACAGACCGACCAGAACAACAGGGGTCATAACGGAGAAGTCATTGAAGGTAACAGCAGCGCCAACCTCCTGGACCTTCTCGATGTAAGAAGCGATCAGAGCCAGAGCGGTCAGAGCGGCGGAGCCGATAGCAAAGCCCTTGCCGGTAGCGGCAGTGGTGTTGCCCAGGGAATCCAGCGCGTCGGTGCGCTCACGAACTTCGGGCTCCAGGCCGGCCATCTCGGCAATGCCGCCGGCGTTATCGGCCACGGGGCCATAGGCATCGGTCGCCAGGGTGATGCCCAGGGTAGCCAGCATACCTACGGCAGCCAGCGCGATGCCATACAGACCCATGGAGGTGGAAGCAGCGCCGCCGGAAACATAGTAGGCAACCAGGATGCACACCGCAACGATAACGATGGGCAGGATGGTGGAGAGCATGCCCAGGCCCAAACCACCGATCATGATGGTGGCGGAGCCGGTCAGGGCGGTGTCAGCCAGACCCTGGGTGGGCTTGTAGGTGTCGGAAGTGAAATACTCGGTGGAAGCACCGATGAGAACGCCGGCAACCAAACCGGCCAGGATGGCAAAGTAGATACCGGTGTACTCGGTGCCCAGTACGCCGCGAACCAGGAAGAAGGCAGCGACGGCGATGATAAGAGCACTCAGGTTGGTGCCGCGACGCAGAGCGGAAAGCAGGGTGCGCTGATCGGTGGATTCACCGGTGCGTACAAAGAAGGTACCAATGATGGAAGCCAGGATGCCCAGGGCCGCCATGATCATGGGCAGGGCCATGGCCTTCAGCTCGCCGCCGAAAGCGGCAACGCCCAGCGCGGAAGCGGAAATGATGGAGCCAACATAGCTCTCGTACAGGTCAGCGCCCATACCGGCTACATCGCCTACATTATCGCCTACATTATCGGCAATAACAGCGGGGTTACGGGGGTCATCCTCAGGGATGCCGGCTTCGACCTTACCTACCAGGTCGGCGCCTACATCGGCAGCCTTGGTGTAGATACCGCCGCCGACACGGGCAAACAGAGCCATGGAGGAAGCGCCCATACCAAAGGTCAGCATAGCGCTGGTGATGGCAGAGGGATCCAGCTTAAAGACGAACTTCAGCAGGGTGAACCAGATGGAAATATCCAAAAGACCCAGGCCGACTACGGTAAAGCCCATAACGGAACCGGCGGAGAACGCCACGCGCAGACCGCGGTTCAGGCTGGTGCGGCAGGCATTGGCGGTGCGGCAGTTGGCCTTGGTGGCTATGCGCATGCCGATGAAGCCGGACAGACCGGAGAAGAAACCGCCGGTCACGAACGCAAAGGGAACGAACCAGGTCAGCAGACCGGTAGCGGCCATGATGCACAGCACAACGAACATGCAGGCAAAGAAGATGGCCACGATGGTGTACTGGCGCTTCAGATAGGCGTTAGCGCCTTCACGGATGGATGCAGAGATCTTCTGCATCAGCGGGGTGCCTTCCTCAAACTTCAGGACCTTCTTCGCGGTGACAAGAGCAAATACCAGCGCGATGACGGAGCCGAGGAAAGTCAAGAGAACGAGAACTTTCTCCATTTGTTTTTAGCCTCCTTGTGAATTCACGATAAAGTGTCTATCAAATAATAGCGAAAAACAAGGTCTTTGTCAAGGTGTTGGGGCCGACACTTTGCCCAAAAACTAACCAAATTTTTGAGATTTTCGCTCAAAAAGAACGCCATCTCGCACAAGGCAAAATGGCGTTGATTTCAGTACTTTTCCGGCTGCTTTTTTGTCAAGGGATTAACAAGTTCCGCCATGCGAAAGGTGCATCAATGCTATATTGTGATACTTTCACAAACACTGGCGTAATTTTGGCCAAAATCAGCGCAAAACATCAAATCAGATTGCCCAAAAACGGCGCGATCACCACCGTCAACAGTGCAGTGATCACCAGTGAAAGGCTGCCCATGGCGCCTTCCACCTCGCCCATTTCCAGCGCCCGCACCGTGCCAAAGGCGTGGCTGCCGCAGCCCATGGCCACCCCCTGTGCCACCGGGTCAGTCACATGGAACCACCGTAGCACCTGCGGCCCCAGGATGTTCCCAAAGATACCGGTGATGGAGATGGCCGCCATGGTAATGCCGCCGGTACCACCCAGCTCCTCGGCCAGCGGCATGCCCACCGCCCCCGTTACCGATTTGGGGATCAGCGTTACAAAGTCGTAGTGCCCCAGCCGGAACACCAGCGCCACGGCCAGCACGCACAGGGCGTTCACCGCCACTCCGGTCAGGATACCGGCCACAATGGCCAAAGGGTACTCCCGCAATTTTTGGATCTGCCGGTACAGCGGCAGCGCTAGGCAGGCGGTGGCCGGGGTCAGCAGGTAGGTGATGTACCGGGCGCTTTGGTTGTAGGCGTCGTAGTCAATATCAAAAATAAGCAGCGCCCCGATGAGCAGCGCCAGGCAGATGAGGATAGGATTGGCCAGCGGGTGCCCTATCCGGTCGCTGATGCGGAAGGACACCACATAGATGATTAGGGTCAGCGCGGCCCCAAAGTAGGCGGAAAAGGCAATGTAATCATTCATGCTTTTTACCCTCCCGCCGTTTGGCTTCCTGCCGGCCCACCGCCTGGGCGGCCTTGCCGCTGATGCCGATGACCAGCGTAGTGCCCAGAATGCCCAGCAGCACCACCGGCCCGCCCATCACCGCCAGGTGTTCCGGCTGGGTGATAAGCGCTACCGTGGGGGCAATAAACAGCACTGGCATAATGGAGAGAAAGAAATCCGCGACGGTACTGATCTGCTCCGGCTTGATGAGCCCGGTCAGCAGTGCCAGCAGCATTAGGATCAGACCGTACACGCTGGCGGGAATGGGCAGCGGCAGCAGATATTTGATGAGTTCCGCCACGGCGCACACCGCGGCGATAATGGCAGATTGCCTTAGAATTTTCATGGGTATTTCATTCGTCCTTCGGTTCGCAAAAATAGGGGAGAGCCTTACTGGATCACATGGACATCCAGTTGGTTAAAGGGGATGGCAATGCCGTTCTGGTCCAGTACATCCTTTATCGCCTGGTTGATGCTCCACGCCTCGTCCCAGTAGTCGTCGGTCTTTACCCAGTAGTGCAGGCCCAGCACCACGCTGCTGTCCCCCAGCTCCTTTACATATACCAGCGCCTTTTCGGGGTTCACCAGCGGCTTGCGGCTCTTGATAAGCGCCGTCAGCAGCTCAATGGCCCGGGCGGTGTCGGCCTCATAGGCAATGCCTACCGTGGTGGAAAGCCGCCGCACCGGCAGTACATTATAGTTGATAATATTCCCGGCCGAGAGATTCCCGTTGGGAATGGTGATGATTTTGTTATCGGCCATGCGCAGCGTGGTAAAGAACAGCCCGATCTCCACCACCGTCCCCTCGATATCCGAAGCAGTTTTGATGTAATCCCCAGTCTTAAAGGGGTGCAGGAACATGAGAATGAGCCCGCCCGCAAAGTTGGAAAGACTGCCCTGCAATGCCAGGCCCACCGTCACGCCGATGGAACCCAGCAGCGCCACAAAGCTCGCCGTCGGCACGCCCAAAAAGTCCGCAATAAAATAAATCAGCAGTGCCCACAGCGCTACCCGTACCAGCGAGCGCACAAATTTGGCCACGCCGGGATCGATCTTTGTTTTGTTATCCAGCAGCGCCACCCGGCTCAGGAATTTCTCGATGAGCCAGCGCCCCACAAAAAAGATAACCAATGCCAGCGCAATATGCCACAGTGCGTTCAGCACCACCGGCGAGGCGGTTTTAATGAATTTCTGGATCGCGGTCAGCGATTCCTGAATATCCGGTACCTCCGGCAGGTCGGCCGTAGCGGTCGTCAGTGCAAAAAATCTCATGGTTCCCTCCTTGCTATATTCAACCTATATTACAGCGCTTCATCTTCGCCGGTCCACTGGTGCCGGGCCATATCCACCCGCCCGCCCGGCAGAAAAGCGACTCCTTCCGCTTCCAGCAGCGCCCGCTGCGCCCCAGGCCCGCCAAAGGCAAAGCCCGGCGCCAGGCTGCCATCCCGGAATACCACCCGGTGGCAGGGCGTTTTGCCGGGTTCGGGGTTGCGGTGCAGTGCCCCGCCCACAATGCGGGAAGCCCGGGGGCTGCCCGCCAGCATCGCAATCTGTCCGTAGGTAGCCACTTTCCCGGCCGGGATACGGCGCACCGCCGCATATACCGCCCGGTAGAAATTTTCCTGCATTTCCGCTTGCCCCCTCTTGGAATAATATCTCATTATATCACGCAGCTCCTCCGTTGTCGAGAAATTGCGCGGCATTTCCTCGTCTGGTTTCTGCAGCATCCCGGCTGGGGCCCGCAGGGCCGAGGGGCAAAGCCCCTCGTGGGCGGCCTTTGGCCGCCCCAAAGCCGCCTGCGGCGGCCTGCCCTGCGGGCCCCTCCCTCTGCGCATCCCCTCAGCCCCCTTGCAAATCCCCGCCGAACGCGGTAGAATAGGGCCGTAAGCACCGAACATAATAAAGGGAGAACATTATGAGGATCGTAATTGTCGGAATCGGAAAGGTCGGCCGGGCCCTGGCGGAGCATCTCTCCCGCGAGGGCCACGATGTCGCCGTCATCGATAACCGCCCCGGCATGGCGGAGCGCCTGGCGGAGGAACTGGATGTTTTGGGCATCGAGGGCAATGGCGCCGCTTATACTGTGCAGCAGCAGGCCCGGGCCAGTCAGGCGGATCTCGTCATTGCCGCTACCAGCGAGGATGAGGTCAATATGATCGCCTGCATGACCGCCAAAAAGCTGGGCGCCAAGAATACCATTGCCCGGGTGCGCAGCGTGGAATACGAAAGTCAGCTGCGATTCATGCAGCAGGAGATGGGGCTTTCTCTTTCTATCAACCCGGAGCGGGAGACTGCCCGTGATATCGCCCGTATCCTGCGCTTTCCGGCGGTCGCCAAGGTGGAAACCTTCGCCAAGGGCCGGGTGGAGCTGGTGGAATACCACATTCCGCAGGGCAGCCTGCTGGATGGCATGGCCCTCAAAAATGTCGCCGCCTCCCTGCAGGTCAAGGTGTTGGTCTGTGCCGTCCGCCGCGGGGAAGAGGTCGTTATTCCCGATGGTAACTATGTGCTGGGCGCGGGAGATTGCATCAGCGTTACCGCCAAGCCCCAGGAACTGGAGAACTTCTTCCGGGCGCTGGGCGTTTTCCGGGACCATGCCCGCAATGTCATGGTGGTCGGGGCCGGGCGCATCACCCGCTTTTTGGCGGAGCAGCTGAGCCAGATGAAGATGCGTGTGCGCGTGGTGGACCGGGATGAACAGCGCTGTGTTGATCTCAGCGAGGCAGTCCCCACCGCTTTGGTTATCCACGGGGATGCCACCGATGTGCATCTGCTGGCCGAGGAGGGCCTGGATGATTCCGATGCCTTTGTGGCACTCACCGGTCTGGATGAACTCAATATCATGCTGGCCATGTATGCCCGCTGCCACAATATCGAATGTTCTGTGGCCAAGGTCAACCGCAATTCCTTCACCGAGCTTATCAATAAGACCGCCATCGTGGAAAGCACCGTTTCCACCAGCGTGGTTACTGTCAGCCGCATCCTGCAGTATGTCCGCGCGATGGAAAACAGCACCGGCGGCGGGGTCATTGCCCTGCACCGCATGGTAGAAAACCAGGTAGAAGCCCTGGAATTCCACATTACCGCCGGCTCGCCGCTCATCGGTGTGCCGTTTAAGGATATGGCCACCCGCCCCAATGTGCTGGTGGGCTGCATCACCCGCCCCAATGGCGAGGTCATCATCCCCTCCGGCGGCGATTCCCTCCAGCCCGGCGATTCCGCCATTGTTATCACCACCCTTACCGGCCTGCGGGATATCCAGGATATCCTCGCCTAAAATATTGTTTTTTTCAGGCTCCGTTTCCTCCGGGAAGTGGGGCCTCTTATCATCTCTGTTATTTTTGTAACGATTTTTCGTAAAAACCGTGTAATATTGTTTGTATCCCGCCGATAAATGTATTATAATAAACTGTGTATAGCTATTTTGCATGTCGCTGCCGCATAGCAGTTATGCGTTGTCGCCCGGCGGCGGTGAAAATGGGTGCTGGCTGCGTGGCCGCCCTTGACAGGCATCAGCCTGCCTGCGTCAGGCAAGAGCCTGCCTGCGGCCGTCCGCTTGCCATCCCGACATTTTCCCTCGCCGCCAGCTTTCATCATAGAAAGGGGTTTTACCCATGCCGCACCAGTATACCGTCCCGCTTAAAAAGCTCATCAAGGACCTGAACCTGCAGATCCTCTATTATCCCAAAACCGAGGAGGAGATCCTGGTCAGCCACGCCGAGCTGATGCGCCCGGGCTTGGCCTTCACCGGGTTCTTCCAGGGCTTTGTCCCGGCCCGCATCAATATGATCGGCCGTACCGAGCTGGCCTATCTGGAAACCTTGCCGCCCCACCTGCTGCGGCAGAGCCTGGAGGGTTTCCTTTCCCGCAGCCCCAAGGCCGTCATCATCACTCAGGATTTCTCCTTCCGCCCCCTCTTTTTGGAGCTGGCGGAAAAGTACTGCGTGCCGCTGATGCAGTCTCCGGAAAATACCACCCATATGGCCGCCCAGCTCAATGCCAAGCTGAGTCTGGAGCTGGCGCCCCGTACCACCGTCCACGGCGTTTTGATGGAGATCTACGGTGAGGGCGTGCTGCTTACCGGGGATTCCGGCGTCGGCAAAAGTGAGACCGCCCTGGAGCTCCTCAAGCGCGGCCACCGCCTCATCGCCGATGACGCCGTGGAGGTCCGCCGGGTCTCCAATACCACCCTGGTCGGCTCCGCCCCGGATAACATCCGCCACTATATGGAGCTCCGCGGGGTCGGCATCATCAATGTCAGCCGGCTGTTTGGCGTCGGCTCGGTCAAAAATACCGCCAATATCAATTTCGTCATTCAGCTGGAAACCTACGACCCCGAAAAGGTCTACGACCGCATCGGGCTGGAGGAGGAAACCACCAATATTCTGGGCATGAAGGTGCCCGCCGCCACCATCCCGGTCCAGATCGGCCGAAACCTCGCCGTGATCATCGAGGTGGCCACCATGAACTACCGTCAGCGCGCCATGGGCAATAATTCTGCCAAGGAGCTGATGGAACAGCTGGGCCTTACCGATGATGTGCAGCCCTGACCGCCGAAAGGAGCAAACCCCATGAATCTACTGGAACAGCTGCAAAATGCGGGCATCCCCTATACCGAAAATGAACCCATGAGCCGCCGTACCACCTTTGGCATCGGCGGGCCGGCGCTGCTGCTGCACCCCCGCACCCGTACCCAGCTGCAAACCGCCGTTTCCCTCTGCCGGGCGGCGGGGACCGACCCCTTTATTTTGGGCCGGGGCAGCAATCTGCTGGTCAGCGATAGCGGCATTGCCCGCCCTGTCATCCGGCTGGATGGCGACTTTACCACCATCTCCCGGCAGGGCAATACCCTGCGCTGCGGGGCCGGGGCCTCTCTCATCGCTACCTGCCGGGCCGCTGCAGAAAACAGCCTTTCCGGCCTGGAATGGGGCTTTGGCATCCCCGGTTCTTTGGGCGGGGGAGTATACATGAATGCCGGTGCCTACGGCGGCGAGCTCCGGGATGTCCTCACGGAGGTCACCTTCCTGGATGAAGCCGGGGAATACCGCACCCTGCCTGCCGCGGCGCTGGAACTTTCCTACCGCCACAGCATCTTTGAGGAGCGTCCGGGCTGTGTCATCGTGGAAGCGGTGCTGACCCTCACCCCCGGCGAGGAAACCGCCATCCGCGCGGCCATGGAGGACTACATGTCCCGCCGCCGGGAAAAGCAGCCCCTGGAATACGGCAGCGCCGGCTCCACCTTTAAGCGGCCGGTAGGCAACTATGCCTCCGCCCTGGTGGATCAGTGCGGGCTTAAGGGCCTTTCCGTCGGCGGGGCCGAGGTCAGCCAAAAGCATGCCGGCTTCATCATCAACCGGGGCGGTGCCACTGCTGCCGATGTACGGCAGCTTATCGCCGAAGTACAGCGCATCGTCCGGGAAAAGACCGGCTATACCCTCGAATGCGAGATCAAGTATATCGAATGAGCCAGCGCCGGGTGCGGCGGCAGCCCCTTTGCCCATCCCTGCGGGGTGCGGGAAGGCGGGCGCAGCCCGCCCGCCGCAGGCGGGCCCGCGAGCGAAGCTCGCGGCTTTCGGCGGAGCCGAAAGGGGCTGCGCCCGCCACGGCCCCCTGCACCAACCGTCCCACCCCGCTGCGGGACGGCGGTAAAAATGAACGCTGGCTGCGCCCCGTCCTTGACAGGCATCAGTCCGCCTTGCGTCGGACAAGAGCCTGCCTGCGGCCGTCCCTTGCCATCCCCCATTTTTCCTCGCCCTCCCCCCAAAATTCACCCCATCACCGGAGAATAACACCATGCCCTCCTTTACCACCGCTGCCAAGGATGAGATCCTTTCCAATAAAGCCGTGCGCCAGCACTTCCCCAACCAGCAGTCCTTTGGGCTGATGGTCTTTTCCCGCGAGTTCTCGGTGCCCAAAATGCAGATGCTGACCCGCGAGCGCCGTGCCGCCCAGTACTATTCCCAGCTGGTGCAAAGCGTCAAGCCGATGGCCGGTACCGTGACGCTGCGGGAGGAAAAGCTCTCCACCGGGCAGCTGGCCTACCGCGTCACCGTGGATGACATGGCCGACCGCATCGACCTGTATAACCACTTCGCCATGCTTTACCCGGAGGGCGTCACCTTCGAGCTGCTGGGCGGCGATGAGGGAGCCGGCGCCTTTTTGGGCGGCGTGTTTTTGGCCTGCGGCACCCTCTCCGATCCGGAGGTAAAATACCACCTGGAGTTTGCCATCCCACGCGAGGAGCTGCTGATGATGTTCGTGGCTCTGCTGCAGGATGTCGGCTTTTCCCCGCTTTTGACCCAGCGCCGCGGGCAGGCCATCGTCTACCTGCACGATAGCACCCAGATCGAGGACCTGCTCACCTTCATGGGGTGCCCGCTCACCTCCATGGAGATCATGAACGCCAAAATTCTGAAGGAGCGCCGCAACGCCGCCAACCGCGCCAGCAATTGCGATACCGCCAATATGGATAAGGTCGCCGGGGCGGCCGCCGGGCAGATCGCCGCCATCAACGCCGTGGGATTGGATTCCCTCCCGGAGGAACTGCGGGCCCTGGCGGAGCTCCGTCTCCAGAACCCCTTCGATTCCCTGCGGGAGCTGGGCCAGAAGCTCACCCCGCCCCTTTCCCGTTCCGGTGTCAACCACCGCTTGGAAAAGATCATCGACCTTGCCGCCCGAAAGGATTGACCCGCAAACCCCCGGCACCGCCGGTTGAAATAAACCCACCCGAAAGGATTGACCTGATGAAAAGCTATCCCACCCTGCCGCAGGGCTATGTCCCTTTCGCCACCATCGATCTGGTGCATAACAAAAAACAGTTTTGGATCGTCAACGGACTTTCCGTTGCCCTGTGTGTGATCATGCTGGTTCTGCCCGCCCTGTGGGGCCGGTCGCTGCTGGATTTTGTCGGGGAGGGCCCGCTTCCTGCGCTGCTGCTCCGGCTCGTGGTCGTGGCGGGGCTGCTGGCCTACATTGCGCTGCACGAGCTGACCCACGGCATCGTCATGATGGCGTGCGGCGCCTCCGTGCGCTACGGCTATAAGGTGGCCTACGCCTACGCCGGCAGCGATGCCTACTTTACCCGCCCGGCCTATGTTGCCATTGCGCTGGCGCCGGGGTGGTGTGGGGGATCGTTTTTGCCGTGCTGGCCGCCTGCCTGCCCCGGGAATGGTTCCCGGCGGTGTGGCTGTGGCAGCTTGTGAATATCAGCGGGGCGGCGGGGGATTTTTACTGCACCTGCCGCATCCTGCGCGCACCCCGTGACACCCTGGTGCAGGATACCGGCACCGCCATGACCTTTTACCGCAAACCGAACTGACCCGCCCCCCCGCGGCCCCGCCGAAACGGCGCTTCGCCGCCGTTTTACGGGACGCCCCTTCCGGGGCGTCCCGCCTGCCGGCCTTCGGCCGGCGCGGCGGGGCCGCGGCTCCCGGGCTTTCCCTAATTTCCGCCAAGGAGGCACCCCATGACCGATTTTGTCCATCTGCATATCCACAGCGAATACAGCCTCCTCGATGGTGCCTGCCGCATCAAGGGGCTGGTCCAGCGCGCCAAGGCCCTGGGCCAGTCCGCCGTCGCCATCACCGATCATGGTGTCATGTACGGCGTCATCGATTTCTACAAGGAGTGCAAAAAGGAGGGCATCCGCCCCATCATCGGCTGCGAGGTCTATGTGGCCCCCCGCTCCCGCTTCGATAAGGTCTACCGGCTGGATTCCTCCCCCTACCACCTCATCCTGCTGTGCAAAAATGAGGTGGGCTACCGCAACCTCATCTACATGGTCTCCCGCGGCTTCACCGAGGGCTTTTACAATAAGCCCCGCATCGACCGCGACCTCTTAAAGGACCACCACGAGGGCCTCATCTGCCTTTCGGCGTGCCTGGCGGGCGAAGTGCCCCGGGCACTGGAGGCCGGCGATTACCAAAAGGCCCGGGAGGCCGCCGCCTGGTACCGCGATCTCTTCGGCCCGGAAGATTACTACATCGAGCTGCAGGACCACGGTATCCCGGAGCAGCGGCAGATCCTCCCGGATCTCATCCGCCTGGCCGGGGAGCTCGGCGTGGGACTGGTGGCCACCAATGACGCCCACTACCTCGAAAAAGAGGACAGCCGCATGCAGTTTTTGCTCACCTGCATCCAGACCGGCCATACCGTAAATGATGAGCAGACGCTGGAATTCCCCACCCAGGAGTTCTATGTCAAAAGCGGCGATGAGATGGCCGAGCTCTTCCGCAATGTGCCGGAAGCCCTCTCCAATACCGTCAAGATCGCCGAGCGCTGCAATGTCGAGTTTGAGTTTGGCCACACCAAGCTGCCTCTGTTCAATGCCCCCAATGGCGAGGATAACGAAAGCTACTTTCGCCGCATGTGCCATGAGGGTCTGCTGCGCCACTACGGCGAAAACCCGCCCCAGGAATACCGCGACCGGCTGGAATATGAGCTTTCCACCATCAGCCGCATGGGCTATGTGGAATACTACCTCATCGTCCACGATTTCATCCACTACGCCAAAAGCCACGGCATCCCGGTCGGGCCGGGGCGCGGCTCCGGTGCGGGCAGCATTGCCGCCTACTGCATCGGCATCACCAATATCGACCCCATGAAGTACAATCTCCTGTTCGAGCGCTTCCTCAATCCCGAGCGTGTTTCCATGCCGGATTTTGATGTGGATTTCTGCTACGAGCGCCGGCCGGAGGTCATCGATTATGTCGTCCGCAAATACGGCGCCGACCATGTGGCCCAGATCGTTACCTTCGGCACCATGCTGGCCCGGGGCGCCGTGCGGGATGTCGGCCGGGCCATGGGCCTGGCCTATCCCCAGGTGGATGCCGTCGCCAAGCTCATCCCCAATGAGCTGCACATGACCATCGATAAGGCCCTGGAGGCCAACAGCGAGCTGCGGGCCATGTGCCAAAGCGACCCCCAGGTGGCGGAGCTCATCGAAACCGCCAAAAAGGTGGAGGGCTTTCCCCGGCACGCCTCCACCCACGCTGCCGGCGTGGTCATCACCCGGGATACCGTCGATAGCTATGTGCCGCTGGCCAAAAACGATGAATCCATCGTTACCCAGTTCACCATGACCACCTTGGAGGAGCTGGGCCTGCTCAAGATGGACTTTTTGGGCCTGCGCAATCTCACCGTCATCGCCGATGCCGAGCGGATGATCCGCCGCCGGGAACCGGATTTTTCAATGGACAAGCTCCCCGATGATGACCCCGAGGTCTACGAGATGCTTTCCCGCGGCGATTCCTCCGGTGTGTTCCAGCTGGAATCGGGCGGTATGCGCCAGATGCTTACCCAGCTGCGCCCCCAGTCCATCGAAGACCTTACCGCCGCCATTTCGCTGTACCGTCCCGGCCCCATGGATTCCATCCCCCAGTATGTCCGCAATAAGCAGAATCCCGCCGCCGTCCGGTACAAGACCCCGCTGCTGGAGCCCATTCTGGGCGTCACCTACGGCTGCATCGTCTATCAGGAGCAGGTCATGCAGATCTGCCGCGAGCTGGCCGGTTACAGCTACGGCCAGGCCGATCTCGTCCGCCGCGCCATGAGTAAGAAAAAAGCCGATGTCATGGAAAAGGAGCGCGGGCACTTCATCACCGGCTGCGCCGCCAATGGAATCTCCGAGGCCGTGGCCAACAGCATCTTTGATGAGATGAGCAGCTTCGCGGCCTACGCCTTCAATAAATCCCACGCCGCCTGCTATGCCGTGGTGGCTTATCAAACCGCCTATCTCAAACGGCACTACCCCCGGGAATACATGGCGGCCCTGATGACCAGCGTACTGGATTCCACCGCCAAGCTCATGGAATACATCGAGGAATGCACCCGGCTGGAGATCCCGGTGCTGCCCCCCGATATCAACCAGAGCGATATGGTCTTTACCGTCACGCCGCAGGGCATCCGGTTCGGCCTTCTGGCCATCAAGAATATGGGCCGCAGTGTCATCGAAGATATTCTGAAAGAGCGGGAGCTGGATGGCCCCTTCACCAATTTTGTGGAGTTCTGCCGCCGCACCTCGGCCGGCGATCTCAACCGCCGCGGGGTGGAAAGCCTCATCAAGTGCGGGGCCCTGGACCACCTGGGCGCCAACCGCCGGGAGATGATGGAAAACTACGGCCCCCTGGCCGATGCCATCGCGGAAGAAAGCCGCTACCTTTCCGGCGGGCAGCTGTCCCTCTTTGGGGAAGGCGGCGCCACCGCCGATTATCGGCTCTCCCCCCGGGAAGAATACCCCCATGCCGAGCTGCTGGCCTACGAAAAGGAAGTCACCGGCATGTACCTTTCCGGCCACCCCATGAGCCAGTACCTGCCCCTTTACGACCGCTACCAGGCGGTGCGCATCGCCCGGCTGCAAAGCGCTGAGACCAATGCCCCCTACGATAATGCCTGGGTCGATATTTTCGGCATCCTGGCCGATAAAAAGATGCGGACCACCAAGCGGGGGGATATCCTGGCCCTGCTGACGGTGGAGGATATGACCGGCAGCATGGAGGTCATGTGCTTTGGCCGGGTCTACTCCCAGGTCAGTGCCAAGCTGGTGCCGGGCGAACCGCTTTTCTTCCGGGGCAGGGTCTCCCTGCGGGAGGAGGACGACACCAAAATGGTGCTGGAGCGGGTCTTTACCATCGAGGAGCGCCAAAGCGCCCCGCCCCCCCGCCCGCCGCAGAGCCGGGAAAAGAGCGGCAGCGGCAAGCCCGCGGCCGAACGCCCCCAAAAGGGCGGCAGGCTGCTCATCCGGGTGCCGCAGATGGAGGGAGAACAGTGGGAAAAGCTTCAGCTGCTGTTTTCCATTTTTGAAGGGGAGACCCCCCTGCTGGTGCGGGCCGCCGATACCGGCCGCCTGCTGAAGGCGGGAGAGGAATATAATACCGATGCCAACCCGGTGCTGCTGGGCGAGCTGAGACGGGTGCTGGGCCAGGAGAATGTAGCCCTGCTGCCGCCGGAGGCTCCCAAGGCCCCGCCGGAACCGGCTTTGCAGTAAGCCAACCAAAAGGAGGAAATAACATGAGCGAAACCAAGAAGAAAACCTTTGCAGTACTCACCAGCGGCGGCGATGCCCCCGGCATGAATGCCGCGGTCCGCAGTGTGGTACGCACCGCCCTGCACAAGGGCCACAGCGTTTATGGCATTTTCCATGGATACGAGGGCCTAATGGAAGACCACATGGATGAGCTTCAAGAGCGTTCTGTCAGCAATATCATCAACCGGGGAGGCACCATCCTGTATACCGCCCGCAGTAAGGAATTTATGACCGAAGAGGGCCAGAAAAAGGCGGCGGCCATTCTGCGCTCCCGCGGGATAGACGGCCTGGTGGTCATCGGCGGCGATGGCTCCTTCCGCGGCGCCCAAAAGCTCTCGGCCCTGGGCATTCCCACCATCGGCATCCCCGGCACCATCGATAACGACATCGCCTCCACCGAGTATACCATCGGCTTTGATACCGCCCTAAATACCGCTGTGCAAAGCATCGATAAGCTGCGGGATACCTCCCAATCCCACGACCGCTGCTCCGTGGTGGAGGTCATGGGCCGCAATGCCGGCCATCTGGCCCTGTACGCGGGTCTGGCCACCGGCGCCGTCGCCACCCTCATCCCGGAACGCCCCTTTGACCTGGACCGCGATGTGGTGGACCGCATGAAGGCCACCATGACCACCGGCAAGCATCACTTCATCGTGGTGGTGGCCGAGGGCGTGGGCAACAGCAAGGATATGTGCTACTACATCCAGCAGCGCACCGGCGTGGAGACCCGCCTGACGGTGCTGGGCCATGTGCAGCGCGGCGGCGACGCCACAGCCATGGAACGGGTTTATGCCAGCGCCATGGGCTACCGTGCCATCGAGCTGCTGGAAGAAGGCGTGGGCAGCCGCATTGTCGGGGTCAAGGAAAACCGTATCTACGATATCGACATTGATGAGGCCCTGGCCATGAAGAAGGATATCAATGAGCTGTTCTACAAGGTCGCAAGGGAGATCAGCATCTGATGGAAAAACAACTGGCGACATTCGAAGATTTTTCCCGGCTGGATATCCGGGTGGGCACCATCCTGACGGCGCAGCCTTTTCCCAAGGCCCGCCGCCCGGCCTACCAGCTCACGGTGGATTTCGGCCCGGAGATCGGGGTAAAAAAGTCCTCGGCGCAAATCACCGACCACTACCGCCCGGAGGACCTGCCGGGCATACAGGTGCTGGGGGTGGTCAACTTCCCGCCCCGGCAGATCGCGGATTTTATGAGCGAGGTACTGGTGCTGGGTACCTACTCCGCGGGCGGAGTTATTCTCATCACCCCGCAGCAGCCCGCCGCCAATGGTGACCGGCTGGGATAAATATTGGCTTTCGGCAAAGCTCCATCGGGTTTCCCCGGTGGGGCTTTTCTGCGCCCCGGCGGAGTCGGCGGCAGGGGAGGGGTTCGGGCCGCAGGCCCGGCGGCGCAGCCGCCGCAGCGGGCTTCGCCCGCTGAGCCCGTCCCCCGCAGGGGACGGGCTGGCCTGCGGCCCGTCCTGCCCCTTGCAGGGACTCACCCCCGCAGCAGGGTCAGCAGCTCCGCCGTGGGCAGGGGCTTGGCGGGGCGGGGCGGCAAATCGCCCAGTACCGCCTGCAGCCGGCGCAGGGTTTCCCGGCCGGGCAGCCGCTTGCCATGCTCTATCATGCTGATGGTGGTGCCGCCCACCCCGCACAGTGTCCCCAGCTGCCGCTGGGTCAGGCCCAGCTGCCGCCGCAGCTGGCGCAGTTTGATGCCATACATCGTTTTCTCTCCTTCTCGGTCCCGGATTGGGGCCGGGAAGTACCTCCCCAGCCCCTGGGATAGCTTATCGTAGTGATTTTTTCGGGAATGTCAAGCCTTTCGACAAAATTTTATCTGCCAAAAATCAGTGAAGTTTTTTGGCGACCGTTTTATGGGACTTTGCAAAAATAACGGTTGACAGAACGCCAAAAGCGGAGTACGCTAAGAAGCAAGAGAACAAATGTTCTTGACAAAACGGGTCCCTTCGCCGAAAGCTACCAAGCCGCATCGAGAAAAAGAGAGGAAACCGAGAAAACATGATGGGAATTGCCGAACTGGCCGGGGAGTACCACCGCAGCGTGGAACTGCTGGAGGACCGGCTGACACAGCTCAAGGAAGAGATCAAAACAGCACGAGGACCGCATTACTTCGACCTGAAACAGCGCATTGAGCTGCTGCGGTTCGAGCTCGTGGATACCAGAGAAACGGAGAGAATTCTGCATGACTACTACAACTAAATTCACCCCCCGCCCCTTAAAACGCGTCGCGCGCTGCGTCAGTACCGCCACGCTGGAATTTTACATCCCGCGGGAGGAGAGCGGCCCCAGTGAGGAACGGCTGGCCCTGCGCCGGCTGCTGCAGTACGGCTGCACCCGCTGCCTTACCCCGGCTCAGCAGCAGCTTACCCGGCTGCGCTATACCGATGGCCTGACGGTAACCGCCATCGCGGAGCAGATGGGCCTGGCGCCCTCCTCGGTCAGCCGCAGCCTGGGGGTCATCCGGCAGCGGCTGTACCGCTTTACCGAGGAGGCCGGGGAAATAGGCCAGCTGTGCGATATTTTGCGCCGCCAGCTGCAATAATTGGGCCAAATCGTGTTGCATTTTTGGGGTCTGCGGCGTTATACAGGGTAGGGGGGATTTGTATCCTTGGCTGGTTTTCGCCGTCCCCGGGTCCGGCCCCGCAGGGGCCGCGGCTGCGCCGCGGCCGGGGCGGGCAGCGCCCGCCCACCGGCCTTTGGCCGGCCTGCGGGGCCGGACCCGGGGGATCGGCAGAAAACCCTGCCCAGGCACACCATGCAAACCCGCCCACCATACATTCTACGGATATAGAAAATAAATTCTACACTTGCAGAATGACCATTGACAACCGCGTTCTACGATGATAGAATGAAGATGAATTCTAAACCCGTAGAAGATGAAGGAGGCCCCTATGGAACTGCCCGAGAAAAAACTATCCGATGCCGAGCTGGATATCATGCTGGCCATCTGGCAAAGCCCTCCGCCCGTGCAGCGCGCGGATCTGGAGGAGCAGCTGCAAAGCCACAACTGGGCCGATACCACCCTGCTCACCCTGCTTTCCAAGCTGGTGGAAAAGGGCTATCTTTCGGTGGAGCGGCAGGGCCGGCACAACCTGTACCGTCCCCTAGTCAGCGAGGCGGATTACCGCCGCTGGGCCAACCGCAGCTTTTTGGGGAAGATGTACCAGTCCTCCCTTCGCCGCATGGTGGCATCCCTGGTGGAAAGCCGGGACCTGACCGACCGTGATATGGCGGAGCTGGAGGAATTTATAGCCGGGCAGCGCCGTGCCCGCGAAGAAGAGAGGAGCTGACAAGGATGGAACGACTGATGACCGCTCTGCTGGAGCTGACCCTGCCGATGGCACTGGTGATAGCGGTGCTGCTGGCGGCAGGCCCGCTGCTTGGCCGCCGCTTTACTGCCAAGTGGCGGTACTGGGCCTGGCTGCTCATCGCGGTGCGGCTGCTGCTGCCCGTTGGCATTACGCTGCCGCAGCCGGTAGTTACCCTGCCGCAGCCCCAGGGAGAGTTCACCTACCCGGTGAGCCGGGAGGAGCCCGCCCCCACTGAACCCGCCCCGGTCGGAGACCCGATCCAGGTGGTGCCGGGAGCGGCGGAAAACGACCCCTACCAGCAGATCGAGACCGGGATGACCGCCCCGACCGGGCCGAGCGCCGAAACCCCTAAACCGGCGGAGCCGGCTATCACCCCCACCCCGGCTGGTACCCGTTCTATCCCGGTGATGGAAGCGGTGGGCTGGTGCTGGGCAGCGGGGACCGCACTGTTCCTGCTGTGGCAGCTGGGCAGCTACCTGGCGCTGAGAGTAAAGCTCTCCCGCAGCCGCCGCCCCCTGACCGATGAAGCCATCCTGGCTGTGCTGGAAAGGGAATCCGCCGCGGCGGGACGGCAGAAGCCGCTGCCGGTCTATACGGCCGCCGTAGGCAGCCCCATGATCGTTGGGGCCATTAAGCCGACCCTGCTGCTGCCGGAAATGGAGCTCTCTACGGAGCAGCTTTCGCTGGTATTCCGGCATGAGCTGATCCATTACCGCCGCCGGGATATCTGGTATAAGCTGCTGCTGATGCTGGCCAATGCCATCCACTGGTTTAACCCGATGGTGTGGCTGATGGTGTATGCCGCCGACCGGGACCTGGAGCTTTCCTGCGATGAGGCCGTGGTGGCCGGGCGGGATGAAGCCTACCGGGAGGAATACGGCCGGTGCCTGCTGGCTGTTGTGCGGGCCGGCATGAGCCGCCGCACCCTGTTCACCACCAATTTTTACAGCGGCAAAAAGACGCTGAAAAACCGCCTTGCCACCATTTTTGATACCACGAAAAAGCACCGGGGCACACTGGCGCTGGCGGCGCTGCTGCTGGCGGCGGCCGCGGCCGGTTCGCTGGTGGCCTGCACCCCCGATGGCGGGAAAAACCGTTACAACATCGACCTGAACGATATGGACGCCCTGAGCCGGGAATACCTGGCGCCGCTGGCGGCCATGGGTGATATCTACTGGTCCGGCTACCAAGAGCTGAAATCCGGACCGCTGCTGAAATACGCCATCTATGAGCTGTATGGCTACACCGGTGAGGAGAAACTGGACCTGGCCGCCGCCTATGGCACAGCCGATGCCGAAAAGCGGGCGGAGCTGGCCAAGTTGATGGACACCAACTACGATGCCAGCGGCAAGCTGCCCAACGCGCAGAACTTCTACCTGCCGCAGGAGGAGGTCGCGGCCGCGATCCAGAAGCACTTTGATATGAGCCCCGAAATGGCGGACGCCTCTCTGAAGGATCTCCACAACTATGACGGCTACTTTTGGGTGAGCCCGTGGAACCTGGGGGATAACCTGTTTGCCTATGCCCGGGAGGCCACGATCGAGGGGGATACCCTGACCATCCGGTACAGCCTGTATGAGGCCCAGCCCGGGGAGGAGGGCTTCCTGGCGCAGCACATGGCGGACTATACCCAGACCCACGAGAGCTGCGGCCGGTATGCCATCACCATACGGCTGGAGGAGGACGGTGGCTGGAAATACATCAGCCGGGACTATGACAGCGAGACAGTGGTGATGCCAAAGCCGGAGGGGGAGCTGCAGGTGCAGCCGAGTGATGACCCGGAAACCGCCGGCTGGGAGCTGATTGCCAGCCGTGCCGAATACTACGCGGTGGATACCTATGTTTTCATTGAGGGCAGCAACGAAGGCTGCCGCCTGCTGGGCTGGGGACAGCAGCAGGTGAGTATTTACCGTGCCGAGGACGGCTATCACCTTTCGTACTGGCGGACGGAACCGCTGAATATTTCCGGCATGGAAAACCCTGAGGTGACCCAGTGGAACGGATATACTTCTGAGAGCCTTATCACACCGGAGGACGCGGCGCTTTTCAACTTTGAGGATATGGTCATCTACCTGGACCCGAAGGGCAATGACGGATATTCGATCTACAGCCCCAGCCGGAACAGCAGTATTGCCATTATGCCGGTCGATTCGACTGGGGTCCTGGTGGAGCAGAGCGGCAGCGGACTGATTGCCCTGAATGAGGAGGCAAGCTGGGTCTTTGCGGAGGGCAGCCGTTACCGGCTGTTTGTGAGTTATCTTGGCATGGATGATGCCGACGGCTATAACAAGTATAATTTTTACCTGTACGACAGTGAGACCCATCATCTGACCACGCTGCTGGAGAATACCCCCTATGAGAGTTTCCGGCAGATCTCGGATGAGGACGATGGCACGCTGTTCGGTATCATACGGCAGGATGGCCTCTATATTTACGACGCGGCAAAGCCGGAGGCGCCGATCGTGGTGTATGATAAGACCAACCTGCCGATGGATGGCTGTGACGCGATCAATATTGAGTATCTCTACGCTGACGATCGGGGCGGGGATACCCTGGCGCTGACCTATTTCCCCTATAACAGCGGCGAGGTGCCCGATGCCTGGAACGGGGAATACAAGAAGAGCAGCAGCCGCTGGAAGGTGGCGGTGCTGGACCGGAATGACATCACCGAGCCGGTGCGGGTGCTGACCCTGCCGCAGTATGTGTACCGCAACTACTGGGGCCACCGGGATATGGGCCAGGTCATCGTGCGGGATGGGCTGATGTATTACAGCAACTACTATGATGAAAACGGCAGCCGCTACCTGCCGGACGGCACCCAGCTGTGGGAGCGCTGGTGCCTGAACCTCACGACCGGGGAGAGCCAGCTGGCCAGCACCAATGACCCGACCGCCGTATCCTATGCCGATGAAAAGTTTATTGCCAAGGCCAAGGCGATGGGCTATACCGATGAAATGCTGGAGATCATGAAGGCTTCCCGTGTGTCGGTTTCCGATATCCTAAGCGGAACAGGAACCGGAAGCGGCAGCGAGGACTTCTATTCTCCGGGCGCCAAATACCGGGCATACAGCCGTGAGATCAACAAAGAGCATGATAAGGCGATGGTGGTGCTGCTGGACAGCAGCGGCAGTATGCGGGTGGTGCCGCAGGTGTTTTATGACAAAAACGATTCCTATGGGAATAGACTTACCTATATGAGGCTGGGCTTTACCGCAGAGGGACTGCTGTGGGTCAGCGATGACCGGGGCGTCTATTACTACGACCCGGCGGCCATTATGGCGGTGGCGGAGGACCGCAGCCCCGTTTACAGCTGGAGTCCCAGTGAACTGGTAACCGGAGATGACATTCCCTATGTGATGCTGGTAAGAGGCTACCGGGCAGAGAAGAGGATCGCTGTCCTTTGGACGGCTTTGCCGGCAGACTGGGACGGCTGGAGCATCCTGCCCGGGGATACGACCATTCACGCGGCGGTGCTGGATAGCACCGGACAGCTGCAAAATGACTGGGATACCAAGATCAATCCGGGACGTTACGAAGAGGGCGGGCCGGTTCGCATTACCAGCAATGAGCAGAAGGACGGCTACCTGTGCTTCTATGTAGATGGCAAACATGGCAAGGATGGTGCATCCTACGAGCTGAACCTTGCGACCGGTGAAGTGAACAGAACCTAAAGGAGGACAAAAAACCGTGAACAAGAGAATTTTGGTGCTGCTGCTGGCGGTACTGCTGCTGGCGGTGGGGTGCGGAGGAAGTGAGAAGATCCTTTCCACCGAGGGGGTGCCGCAGGAGGTGCTGCAAAGCGCCCAGTACAAGGCGGCGCTGGCCGAGGAAACCGCGACGGTCATTGCCTACAACTATGTGCCGCTGACCGACAGCGCCCCGGTGCGGGCCGCGGTGGAAAAGATGCAGGCCGGGGAGGACGCCGAGCTGCGGTATTATAACTTTTATGACCGCAATGACTGCCAAGGGATAGATGGCATGCGGCTGACCGTAAAGGACGGGGTGGCGGCTTTTCAAGAGGCGTCACTGACCGGCTATGGCGACACCGTGGACTGGGAAAATGTGCTGTACCAGCAGGCGGAGGAGATCAAGCTGAACAGCTGCGGCGAGCTTTCTCTTATCGAAAGCATGGATCATACATACATAGTCTTTTCGCCGCTGGATATGAGGGACTACAACAAGCGCTACGAGCTGACCAAGACCTACCTATACCCGCTGGCGGAGGGGTGCACACAGAATTTCACCTCGCCGGAGGGGATCACCGATCCATTGTGGTGGGCAAGATTGTGCTGGTTTTTGACCGATGGCGAAACGGACTACCCGGAGGGGCATGAGGTGCCTATCGATGAAATCGAGGAGGTGCTGCTGAAGTGGTTTGACATCAGCGAGGAAAAGCTGCGGAGCCTGCTGGACCCCGATGGGAACGGGACAATGCTGTGGGTAACAGAGACGGGCATTAGCTGGTCATGCTTTGCCAAAGAAGCAGTGCAGGAGGGCGACCTGCTGCGGATCCGTTACGGATTTACCTTTAATGGGAGAGAGCCCAACTACAATAGGGAACTGACCGTAAGGATAGCGGAGGACGGCAGCTGGAAGTATGTGAGCAACCGCACCGTACCTACTGAGCTGGAGAATGGTGTGGTTGCGATGAGTATCGGCGGAATGCTTTCCGGCAGCGGCTGGCAGCCGCTGTATACCTGCCCAGTGCCGGAGGGCGACGGCTACAATGAGGTTTTTAGTACTACTATGAGTCCCCGGCTGCTGGCGGATGGCACCATGGCGATCCCGGTCATTCGGGGGGACTATGAGGATGGAAAGACCATCGCGGTGGTGCTGCTGCGGCTGGATGGCAGCTACACGGCGGTGGAAACGCCCCTGACCTGCGGCGGCTGGATGAGAAATGTCTTTGATAATACAATAGGGAGAGATACCGAGACCGAGGCAACGAGGGAATCCATTATTATCCGCACCGAGTATTCCCAAAATGTTGGGACGGTATTTGGCTACTATCAGCCGACCCGTGTGGTGGAAACCGAGGTGTGGAGCGACGGCCGGTTGGAAAGCCGCGACTATGTGCCGGAGGGCAGCCGATATACTATGCTGAAAAGTCCGGATGGGCAGCACTTTGCGGATGCAACCGGAAATGGCAGCCTGACCATTGACGGGGTGACGGTGATAGAGACCGGACTGGACCGGGAAATTTGGGAGTATGACAGGTATTACAGGCCGGAGCTGTGGCTGGATAACGATAGACTGGTCATCAGCAGCAACTACTACCGGTACAGCAATGATTACGGGATTTACAGCCTTTCCACCGGGGAAGTGACCTGGATGAACCTGGGCAAAATGAACGGGAATGGGCTTTCGGGCATCCGGCTGCTGGATGGCAAGCTGTTCTGGACGGTGATGAACGAGAATTTCTTTACCGATGATGAAAGCGGCAGCGTATCGGAGATGGCGTTTTACAGCCTCCCGGTGGAGGAGCTGCCCTATGGCACCCCCACCCGTATGGCGACGAAGCTGTATTACGGCATGGAACATAACGGCCGCCTGTGGACAGCGGAAACCAACTATACCGCAACAGGGCATCTTACTGTGCTGGCCTTTGACCCGGAAAGCGGCGAGAGCGCTGAGTTAGATATCCCGGTGGCGGAATGGCTGGATGGCGTAGAGCAGAGCAGAAGCTGGACATGTAACGCCATCAAAATGACAGCACAGGGGATGGTGCTGAGGGGTACCCAGTACATGGAGAACGATAACTACGGGACGGATTGGATCATCCTGGTGCCCCATGCGCTGCTGGATAACATGGAGTGGCAGCGGCTGCCCAGTGTGCTGGATTCCGCCGAGGAAATGCCCCTGACCGAGATCGAGGAGGTCTTTGGCGGACAATGGAGGGATTTATCATACGACGAGGGCTATACGCTGACCATCTACCGGGAGGGCGATGCTCTTTATTGCCGGTGGGCAGATATGGAGCCGCAGCAGCTGGTGAAGGCCTATAAGACCGGGAAAACGGGATATTACATCACGACCCGGCGGGCAGATGGCACCACCGACGCACTGGCGCTGGATACCGGTAAGCCCAAGGATAATAAGATCACGGCGATGCTTTATGAGTGGAGGAATTTGACCTACCAGGGCGAAGCATAACCCCAAAAGATACCTGCAGGCTGCTGCTTTGTGGTCTGCGGGTATTTTTGAGCCTGAGCAGGGCCGGGGGCGGGGCGCAGCCCCACCGCCCGCAGGGCGGTGAAAGCAGGCGGAGCCTGCTTTGCTCCGGTGGAGCCGGAGCGAGCTGCGCCCCGAGCGAGCCCCCTGCACAAAGCCCTTAAAAGCGGCAGGAAACAGGGGAGAGGCATCTTGCACCGGGGGCGGGGACTGTGCTATACTGGGGGCGGAGAAAACCACAATAAACGGAGGTAAAAATGATGGATAAGAAGACCATTGCCGCGATGATAGACCATACCCTGTTAAAGCCCGAGGCCACCCCGGCCCAGATCGAGAAGCTGTGCGCCGAAGCGGCGGAGTATCACTTTGCCAGTGTGTGTGTCAATCCGGTTTATATTCCGCTGGCCGCCCGCCTGCTGAAAGGGACCGGTGTAAAGGTTTGCTGCGTAGTGGGGTTCCCTTTGGGCGCCATTGCCCCGGAGCAGAAAGCCGCCGAAGCCGCCAGTTGTGCCGCCATGGGCGCCGAGGAGCTGGATATGGTCATCCATGTGGGTGCCGCGAAAGCCGGCGATTGGGCGCTGGTGCAGCGGGATATTGAGGGCGTGGTAAAGGCTGCGGCCGGGCACACCGTCAAGGTCATCATTGAGACCTGTCTGCTGACCGATGAGGAAAAGGTGAAGGCCTGCGAGGCCGCTAAGGCCGCCGGGGCACATTTTGTCAAGACCAGCACCGGCTTTTCCACCGGCGGGGCCACCACCCACGATATTGCCCTGATGCGCAAAACCGTGGGGCCGGAGATGGGTGTCAAGGCCAGTGGCGGCATCCGGGACTATGCGACCGCGATGGCGATGATCGAAGCCGGGGCCAACCGCATTGGCGCTTCCGCGGGGATCGCTATTGTGGCGGCCGCCGAATAACGGCACAATAAGCAGTATAAAGTCGAATAATATTACATTTTGTATTATATCTTGTAAAGGAGTGAGCTTGTGATTACCATTTTTAACCGTCGTCAGCTGGCTGTCACCTATGCGCTGGAGGAAAAGATCCACATCTGCCGGGTGCTGGCAGAGCAGAATATTGCCTACCTGGTACGGGAGATTCACCGCACCGCGCCCCATGCTATCACCTCGGAGCGGCCGCGGGACGGCAGCTTTGGCAAGCAATCCGAGATGGTGACCGCTTACTTCATCTATGTAAAGAAATCTGACTTTACAGCAGCTGTAAAGGCGCTGGGGGCCAAGACCGCGGAAAAATGATCTGCCGCAAGGCAAAAGAAAAAGTCCTCCCAGTTGGGGGGACTTTTTGCTAGGGGGATTTACTGCATTTTCTTTTGGCATTCGGGGCAAACACCCTCCAGCACCAGGTTCATCTGATGCACCTGGAAGCCGCAGCCGCCCTTCAGGGCCTCCTGCAGCATGGGCAGGGCCTGGGGCAGCACATCGGTCACGCTGCCGCACACCTCGCAGTAGGCGTGGGCGTGGTCGCCCAGCGTGTGGTCAAAGCGGTCGCTGGCCCCGGGGATCGGAACCTTGAGCAGCTGACCGTTCTCACACAGCAGGTTCAGGTTGCGGTATACGGTGCCCAGGCTCACTTTGGGGTCCTGCGCCCGCACCCGGGTATAGATGGTATCCGCGGTGGGGTGGTCATCGGAGCGCTGAACGGTTTCCAGGATCAGCTCTCTTTGACGGGAATATTTCAATGGGATCACTCCTTAAACAGTAACGATTACTTGTTTAAGGATAGCAGAAAATGGCCGGTTTGTCAATGCCGGAAGCCCGGTTTGCAAAAAAATATCCTTTGCGGTCCGGAGCCCACCCCCACCGCCAAAGCAGCCGGCAAGAAAAAGTCCCCCGGCCACAGCGGCCAGGGGACGGATAATTTTGCTTAGGGATTATTCCTCGGCGGGAGCCTCTTCCTCAGCGGCTTCTTCCTCGGGGGCTTCCTCGGTCAGCAGAGCCTTGATGGACAGGCTGGCGCGATGACGGTCATAGTCCAGCTCAGTGATCTTGGCATCCACTACCTGGCCAACGGAAAGCTTATCCGCTACCTTCTCTACACGCTCACGGGCAATCTGAGAGATGTGAATCAGGCCATCGATACCGGGGATGATCTGCGCAAAGGCGCCGAAGGTGGTCAGAGACATGATCTTGACGGGAACGACATCGCCGACCTGATACATGGTCTTAATCTTCTCCCAGGGATTGTCCTCGGTCTTCTTGTAGATGAGGGACACGCGGTTATTCTCACGGTCGATATCCTTTACGGTAACCTCTACGGTATCGCCGATGGAAACGACCTCAGCGGGGCTCTTGACGCGCAGCCAGGTCAGGTCGGTCAGGCCGATACGGCCATCCACGCCGCCCAGATCCACAAAGGCGCCGAAGTTGGTTAGGCTCTTCACCTTGCCGGTGTAAACCTTGCCTACTTCTACCTCGTCCCAGAACTTCTGGGCCAGCTCCTTGCGGGCCTCGCGGGCCACTACGCTGATGGAGCCTACGGCACGGCGGCGCTGACGGTTGGTTTCCAGGATCTTAAAGCTGACTTCCTTGCGCAGCAGGGTGTTCAGGTCGCCATCGCGGGGAACACCGGTCTGGCTGGCGGGGATAAATACCTTGACGCCATTGGTGAGAACCAGAACGCCGCCCTTGATGACCTCGGTGACAACGCCGGTGAGGATCTCGCCGGTCTCGCCGGCATTCATGACCTTCTCGAAGCCGGCTACGGCATCCAGACGGGTCTTGGAGAGCATGGCGGTGCCTTCCACATCGTTGACGCGGACGACCATCAGCTCCAGCTCATCGCCAATCTTGACGATGTCCTCGGGCTTGGCAGAGGGATCGCTGGTCAGCTGATCCAGCGGTACATAACAGGCATGCTTGGTGCCGGCGTCAACAGAAATTTCCGTCGGCTTAATGCCTGTAACAACGGCCGTTACCTTCTCCCCATTATGTATACTTTTGGAGTATTGATCGAGCAGCTCCCCAAAGTTCATTTCTTCAGTGTTGTTTTCCAATACGCTCATGGAATTTTGAACCTCCTTAATGATACAAGCCGGGGTTGAAGCGCCGGCAGTAATACCGATAAAGCGGGCGCCCCGCAGGGCCTCCCGGTGGCGTTCCAGCTGGTCCGCCGTTTCGACCTGTACTGTGGGGCAATAGCTGCCGCACAGCACCGCCAGAGCCGTGGTATTGGCACTGTGCAGTCCCCCTACCACCACTATGGCATCGGCAGATTGGGCCAGCTGTTTTGCCTCGGACTGCCGTTCAATGGTCGCTCTACATATTGTATCAAATACTTTTAGATTTGTACACACTTTTTTTGCGAAAAATAATATTTTCTCCCATTCGCGCAAAGAAAATGTGGTCTGAGCCGCCAAAATGACGGGGATATTGCCATCCGATGGCAGGAATGCCAGCAGTTCCTGCATTTCCTCCGCCGAAGAGAAGACCAAAGCCTGCCCCCGGCAGTACCCCAGGATGCCCTGCACCTCCGGATGCTCTCGGCGGCCGGCCAGCAGCAGCAGGCCATTCTCCGGTACCTCGGCGGCAATTTGGTGGATGCGCTTGACGAAAGGGCAGGTGGCATCTATTACAGGGCTGCCCTGTGCCCGCAGGGTATCATAGACCTGCGGTCCTACCCCGTGGGAGCGGATCACCACAGCGGCACCGGCAGGGGCGTCCTCTGGACGCTCTATCACCGCAACGCCCTGCCCGGCCAGCTCCTCCACCACCTGCCGGTTATGGATGAGCTCCCCCAGTGTGCAGGTGGGGGAGAGGGCAGCACTTTTCTGGGTCAGCTCCAGCGCCCGCCGCACCCCAAAGCAGAACCCGGCGGTTTTGGCAACGGTCACCTGCATGGCACTTCCCCTATCCGCTGCCGGATGTAGGCGAGTATGGCATGCACTGTTCCCTCAAAATCCAGATGGGTGCTGTCGCACAGCCACGCGTCCTCCGCCTGGCGCAGCGGGGCGGCAGCCCGGTGGCTGTCATCGTAGTCCCGCTTAATGACGGCGGCCAGCACATCCTCGTAGCTTTCTTTTATGCCCTTCTGCTGCTGTTCCAGCCAGCGGCGGCGGGCACGCTCCTCCGGGGCGGCGGTTAGGTAAATCTTAATGGTGGCCTGGGGCAGCACCACCGTGCCGATATCCCGCCCATCCATGATGACATTGTACTGCCGGGCCAGGCTGCGCTGCTGCTCCAGCAGGTAGGCCCGTACCTCCGGCAGGGCGGAAACGGCGGAGGCGACCGCGGAGGCCTCCGGCAGGCGGATGGCCTCCGAAACATCCTCGCCATTCAGCAGGATGCGCTGCTCGCCCGCCTCAAACCGCAGGTCGATATGGATATGCGGCAGCAGGGGGAGGACATCGGTGGGGTCGGCGGGGTTTTTATTTTGCCGCAGCACAAAAAGGCCCACCGCACGGTACAGCGCGCCGGTATCAATATGCAGGTAGTGCAGCTCCTGGGCCAGCCTGGTACAGATGCTGCTTTTGCCGGCCCCTGCCGGCCCGTCGATCGCGATGGAGACCATGGTGTTTTTCCTGCCTTTCGAAATAGTCTGTGCAAAAAGCCGGGGCCCGCCGCCCCGCGGCGGCAGCCCTGCGGGCTGCCGCCGGAGGGGCGCCCCCGCAGGGGGCGCCCCTTACCGCGCCGTAGGCGCGGGCGGGGCGGCGGGCCCCCGGCTTTCGCAGAGTTTTATGATAGTTCGGCCGTCCCGGCCAAATAGCCGGTAGACCAGGCAATTTGCAGATTATAGCCGCCGGTCACGGCGTCCACATCCATTACCTCGCCGGCAAAGGCCAGCCCCTTCACCAGCTTGCTTCGCATGGTGCGGGGGTCTATCTCCTTTACGCTTACGCCCCCGGCGGTAATGACCGCCTCTTCAATGGGCCGCAGCGCCTGCGGGGTCAGCGGGAAGGCCTTGATCAGCGCCCCCAGCTTTTGCCGCTCCTCACGGGTCAGCTGGTTCACCCGCCGCTCGGCCGGAATGCCGCTTTTGGCCACCACCACAGGGATAAGGGAATGGGGCAGCAGTGCCTCCAGCGCGTTGCCAAAGGCCCGGTTGGGGCTCCCCTCAAAGTCCCGCAGCATCCGGGCATCCAGCTGCTCAGGGGTCAGCCCCGGCTTGCAGTCTATAGTGATGCGGTAGTCGGTGGGAACATCCATATAGCTGCTGGCGGTCAGGGCCAGCGGCCCGCTGATGCCAAAATGGGTGAACAGCATCTCGCCCAGCTCGCTGTATATCACCTTGCCGTTTTTCTTTTGGATGAGGTTCAGCGTTACATTGCGCAGCGAAAGCCCCATCAGCGTGGTAAACTGCTTGTCCGTATTCTCGCAGATGATGGGCACCAACGAGGGCCGCGGCGGAATAATAGTGTGTCCCACGGCAGCCGCCAAGGCGTAGCCGCTGCCATCGCTGCCGGTGCCGGGGTAGCTTTTGCCGCCGGTCGCCAGAATAGTCAGCGGGGCAAAGAATTCTTCGCCTGCTTCGGTTTTAACACCCACTACGGCGTCATCCCTTTGGATGAGCTCGCTGACGGTGGCCTGTTTTATCTGCACGCCGCCCTGCCGGGCAAAGCGCACCAGCGCGTCGGCAATATCCATGGCGCGGTCGCTTACCGGGAACACCCGGTTGCCGCGCTCGGTTTTCAGCGCCACCCCCAGCTCCTCAAAGCAGGCCATGGTGTCCTGCGGCGTCATGGCGTAGATGGCGCTCATCAAAAAGCGGGGGTTGCGCCGCACCGCCGCTATGAATTCCTGCGGAGAGCAGTGATTGGTCACATTGCAGCGGCCCTTGCCGGTCACCAGTATTTTGCGCGCGGGACGCTCCCGCTTTTCCAGCACCAGCACCCGCAGGCCGCTTTTAGCGGCCCACCCGGCCGCGAATAAGCCGGCGGCTCCGCCGCCGATGACGATCCGGTCAAATTCGTTTCTCATGGTGCGGAATGGATCTCCTCGTTTTTCTCGTACACATCGTATTCGCTCCAAATGCGCTCCAGCATGGCATAGGTATTGCTGGTCTCATGCTTTTTGCGCAGCCCCACCGCCACAATAATGGCATTGAGCAAGCTCATGGGCGCCACCAGCGAATCGACAAAGGAAGCCATCTCGCTGCGGGCCAGCAGCACATGGTTGGCCATGGCGGCCAGCGGCGCGCTGGTGGAATCGGTAATGCCGATGATGCAGGCGCCCTGCTTTTTGGCGTAATGCACCGCCTTCAGCGTCCGCTGGGAATAGCGCGGGAAGCTGATGGCGATGAGCACATCATTGGGCCCGATGCGCAGCATCTGCTCAAAGGTCTCCCCCTGGGCGGCCCCTACATTCACCACATCCTCAAAGATGTGATTGAAGTAGAAGGAAAGGAACCCGGCCAGCACCCCGGAGGAGCGCAGGCCAAGAATATAAATGCGGTGAGCACCGATGATGGAATCAATGACGGTATCGAAGTCTTTGGGGTCTATCTCCTCCTGCGTGCGGCGGATCTTATCGGCATCGGAGGACATGACCCGGTGCAGGACATCCACGCCGCCGGAAAGCTGCTCATCAATGATCTCCATGCGCTGTACGGTGGTCAGCCGGTTGCGGATGATATCCTGCAGGGATTTTTGCAGCTGGGGATAGCCCTCAAAGCCCAGTTCGGCGGCAAAGCGCACCACGGTGGATTCACTGACTCCTACCGTTTCGCCCAGCTTGGCGGCGGTCATGAAGGCCGCTTTATCGTAATGCTCCAGGATAAAAGCGCCAATGCGCTTCTGCCCCTTGGAAAAGCCCTTCATCTCATTACTGATCAGCTGAAGCAGATCCTGCGTCATACTTAACCCCTCTTTCTGTAAAGTATTCCCCCTTATCATACCGAATGACGGAGATAAAATCAAGAGTTTTACAACAAAAAACGCAGGAAAGAAAATTCTTTCTTGCGTTTTCGCGGCTGTTTTAGGCAATGCAATGGGAAAATCCCCCTAAAATTGAATGGCAGACCACACTTTTGCAGGAGAAGCACCGTTCTTGCATTTTGTGGTTCTCCATGCAGAGTTTGTGCTGGGCGAAAGCAAGGGCGCAGCCCGATCGCCCCTCCGGGGCGATCCTGGCGGCCTTCGGCCGCCGTCAGCCGCCCTCCGGGCGGCTGGGGCTGCGCCCCTCCCTCCCCGCAAACCTGCCAAAAGGGGCCCGCCACCTCCCCCGGCAGACCCCTGCAAACCGCAGGCTTTAGCCCGCAGGGCAGCCGTCCTGCGGACGGCTTTGGCGGCCGGTGGCCGCCTGCGGCGCCGCGCAGCGGCGCCGGCCCTGCGGGCCCGCTTCCGGCACAAACTTATCCCACCGGCATCCCCCACAGCATCGGCTGCAACTGCCTGCCCTCCAGCGCCGCTGCCAGCGCCGCCCCGGTCAGGGAAAGCTCCGCCGCCAGACTGGTCGGCTTTTTCAGGGGGTCATCCTGCCCAAAGGGCACAAAGTAGTAGTTTTTGCGGCACAGCAGCGCCCCAATATTCGCCGCGCTCGCGCTCAGTCCGTCATTGGTGGAAACCGCCAGCACCACCGGGCGGTCATTGCGCAGATGGGCCTTCACCGCCATCGTTACCGGTGTATCGGTGATGCCACCCGCCAGCTTGCCCAGGGTATTGCCGGTACAGGGCGCCACCAGCAGGATGTCTAAGAGCTTCCGGGGCCCAATGGGCTCCACCTGTGCCACCGTGTGCCAAATGGGCCGGCCGCATAGGGCCTCCACCTGGTCGCGCCAGTGCTCCGCCGTGCCAAAGCGGGTATCCGTCCCGTAAGTAATGGGAGACATGATCGGCTGGATCTCCCACCCGGCCGAAACCAACTCCGCCATCATTCGCAGGGTGCGTTCCAGCGTGCAAAAGGAGCCGCAGAGGGCAAAGCCCAATTTCTTGTCGTTCACTATTCATTCCTCCCAGTGCGGCAGGCCTCGTATCACCTGCCCCAAGTATTCTCCGGCGGTGCGGGGCGCTGCCTTGCCCGGTAGGCCCGGCGCGTTCCGGTAGCGCAGCCCCATCGCTTCCGCCACGGCGGCGTCACAGCCGCCCGGCGCGCTGGCCAGCTCCACCACCAGAGCTTCCGGCGGCAGCCTGCGCAGCAGCTCCTCCGGCAGTACCGGGGCCGGCACTGTATTAAAAACGACTTCGCAGCCGTCCAGAGCAGGGGAAAGCTTATTGATATCACAGGGGGTATGCCCATCGGCATAGATGCGCGCCAGCTGTTCCCGGCGGCGGGCCGCAGCCGTTACCTTGGCGCCCAGTGCCGCCAGTCTGCGGCACAGCGCGCTGCCGCAGCGTCCATAGCCCAGCACCACGCACCTCGTATCAAATAGGGTCGTGTTCTGCTCCCGCATGGCCAGCGCCACCGCTCCCTCCGCCGTCGCTATGGCGTTCAGCTCCTGCAGCTCCGGCAGCGCCAGCAGGTTGGTGTAGGCCAAATGCCGTTCCTCCGCGATTTTTCGACAGTCTGGCGGCAGGGTGCCGCCTAGTACCATGGCCCCCTCCGGCAGCCGCCGCAGGCATTCCGCCAGGGGGTAGCACTCCGGGACCGTCGGGGTGCGCAGCATCCCATCCGGGCCTACCGTCGGCACCGCCAGGATCACTGTCTCGCTTTCCGGCAGCAGCCTATCTGGGGTCTCCGGTTGCGGCAGCCGATTTTTCAGGGGGGCAGGGGGCAGCAGCGCCGCCAGCCGGATGATATACCCCTCCCGCCGCAGGCTTTCCGCCAGCCACGCCATGCGTTCATCGCCGCCCAGGATCGTCACAGTCCGTTTCATCAGTCGTCACCTGCTATCTATGTCAATAAAGTTGCTCGCTCGCTTGGCGGGGATTTTCCCGCTGCCCCATCCTATTCCGCACCCGCCTGCCCGGTGCAAAAAAAGGACGCCCCCGCTCCAAACCGGGCCGCCCTTACCTATATTATAGAGAAACACTTCCTGCATGGCCCAGGCTGCGGCCGCAGTCCACGATGCTCCGCATCGTGGGCGCCCCTTCGGGGCGCCCTGCCCGGGCTTCGCCCGGGCGGCCTGCGGCCGCGCCCTCTCGGCAAGCTCCGCCGTCACGGCAGCAGCTCCACCAGGATATCCTCCAGCTGAACGGGCGTTACCTCCCGCCGCGCCAGATATTCCACCAGCAGCTCGCCCACCCCGCGATTTTCCAGCAGGCCGGGCAGGCGGCAGCACCGGCCGGGCCGCCGGCTTCCCTCCACACAGCACAGGATGCCGTAGCATCGCTCCGGGCCGCAGCTGTCCTCCGTCAGGGAATAGCGCACCCGGCATTGCTCGCCCTCTTCACCGGTCATCTCCCGGTGCAAAGAAAAAACCTCCATCATATGTACCTCCTTCGTCACTCAGCACTATGCTTACATCTCCATTATAGGTCCCCGGGCCCCCCGCGCCCAGTTGCGGATTGCTGGAAATATTGCTGGAAATGGCACCCTGTCAATTCCGACAAATCAGAACAACTCTTTTTGTAAAATGGGTAGATTTTGTCAAAAGTATTTCCTTTTTTGCATAAAGAATGGTACAATAAAAACGCCCAGTCTTAAGAGAGAAGGGAATGGGAATGATAGGAAACCGCTTATACCTGCTAAGGAAAGCAGCGGGACTGTCACAAGCCGAGCTGGGGGATATGCTGTCCGTCTCGCACCACACCATATCCGCCTACGAAAAAGAGAAAAGTGACCCAAGCGACGCGACCAAGGTTTGGCTGGCCAGATTTTTCGGCGTTTCAGTGGATTATCTGATGGGGCTCAGTGATGAGCGCTACCCAGGCTATGCCGCCGCCTCTTCCGATGTATTGCTCCTGCCCGAGGGGCTTACGGAGGAACAGCGCAGCGCGGTCCAGGATTATGCTCTTTTTCTTGCCGAGCGCAACGGATAAGCTCGCATCCGTCGGCACCTGGGGCACCGTTATCTCTTTCGGCGGGGATAGCGGTGCCTCCTTTTTTATTGCACCTGCCGCCTTACGGCGCTATAATGGAACCAGCACAGGGGGCAGGCCCACCGCCCCTCCCGCAAACCCTCCCTCAAAATCCATCCGAAAAGAGGTCCCTCCCTATGAAAACCCTCCTCATCCTCCTGCTTGTCCTTGCTGTATTGTTCCTGCTGCTCCTGCTCCTCCTCCGCCCGGATCCCTCCGCCCGGAAGAAGATGGCCCCCTTTGTGGGGCGGCGCTACGCCCACCGCGGTCTGCACTGCGCCCAGGATGGCATCCCGGAAAATAGCCTTCCCGCCTTCCGCCGCGCTGTGGAAGCCGGCTACGGCATCGAACTCGACCTCCACCTCACCACCGATGGCCGGCTTGTCGTCTTCCACGATGACACCCTGGACCGCGTCTGCGGCGTCACCGGCCGGGTGGATGAAAAATCCTACGCCGAATTGCAGCAGCTCCGCCTGCTGGGCACCGAAGAACGCATCCCCCTCTTCTCGGAGGTCCTTGACATCGTCGCGGGGAAGATCCCCATGATCGTCGAGGTCAAGTATCAGAAAAATTACCCCGCCCTCTGCGAGAAAATGATGTCTCAGCTCCGGGATTACACCGGCCTGTATTGTGTCGAAAGCTTCCACCCCCAGGTCATCCTGTGGATGAAAAACCACGCCCCCGCCGTTGCCCGCGGCCTGCTCTCCGATCGCTATACCGAGGGCGAGGGCAATATGACCCGCCTCACCCCCGCCACCTGGGCCTCTCAGCAGCTTTTGTTCAATTGGCTCACCGCCCCGGATTTCATCGCCTACAATTACCTCACCGCCCCCCGCACCCGCACGCTGTCCCTCATCCGTAAGGTATGGCATGCCCCCTGCGTCGCATGGACGGTCCGCGATGAAAGTAAGGAGCCCCTGGCCCTTGCCCGCTTCGATGCCGTCATCTTCGAGCGCTACCGCCCCGCCACCCGCATCACACCGCCCATCGCGTAAAACCGACCATTTTGCTGTCAGTTTATGTCGATGTTAAAAAATTCGCTGCAATTTCCCATTAGGCACTTGACATTCACCTGGAAAAGGAATAACCTTAACTTACTAAAATAAAATCGCCCCCGGGGGCGTCGCCGTGTTTGCCACGCAAACACGAACTCCCTGTGGGTCAAAGAAAAGGAGAGGTTAACACAATGAAAAAGTTCCTAAGCATTGCCCTGGCGCTCCTCATGGTCTGCGTCATGCTGCCGGTTGTGGCAATGGCAGATGAATCTGTAACCACTGCTGAGGCACTGAAAACAGCTGTTGAAAACGGTGGCGAAGTAACACTGGGTACTAATATTCAGGCCAGCATTAAAATTCCTGTAGGCAAAAAGGTTACTTTGAAGCTTAATGGTTATACGCTTACCAATGAAGCAAACAAGGACACTATTTATGTGGAATTGGGCGGTACCCTTGTTATTGAGGGTTCCGGCAAGGTGGATAATATATCTCATGCTTGTGCAGCGATTTTTAATAATGGTACAACCACTCTGAACGGCGGTACCTTTGACCGTAGCAATGAAGCAAGTACAGATGGCGATAGTGCGGCAGGTAATAGCTATTATACTATTCTAAATCATGGTCAGATGACCATTAATGATGGAGTTACTGTTACTTTGGCTAACGGCGATGAAGCTAAAGGTCGCTTCTCCAGCTTGATTGACAATGGCTATTATTCCTACACTGCAAAAAACGAGCGTTCAGGTTATGTTAATGGTACTAACCAAGCTGAGCCGTCTTTGACCATCAATGGTGGTAATTTCAGCGGCGGTAAGATTACCATTAAAAATGATGATGGTGCTACACTGGTTATTAATGACGGAACTTTCACCAATGCATGGAACCGCGTAGTCTACAATGCTAATGTAGCCACAATTAATGGCGGTAGTTTCTCCTGCCCTACTAATAATGAGATTGCAGTGGATAGTGATGGCCTTAATGAAACCGTTAATAAGGGAATCTTGACCATTAGCGGTGGTACATTTGAAGGAAAAGTGATTAAGTCCAGCGGTAGCATTGCTGTTTCTGGTGGTACTTACACCAAAGGCATTGATGCAAGCTACCTTGTTGAAGGCAAGACCATCAATTCCAACGGCACCGTAGTAGATAAGACCATCACCATCATCGTTCCCGGCGACACCACCCCCGCCGAGACCCCCAAGACCGAGGACCAGAAGAACCCCTCCACCGGCGCCAATGACTTTGTCGGCCTGGCCGCCGCAGCCGCTGTTGTGGCCCTGCTCGGTTCCGCTGTCGTCCTCCGCAAAAAATAATCCCTAAAACCGCATAAAAAAGCTCCCCATCGGGGAGCTTTTTTTATGCCATTTCGCAGGAAATATAATCCAACATTTAGTCAAATTCAATCCATATTTTCCCTCATTCGTAAACTTTTCGTGAAAAAAAGTGAATTATTAACCTTTGGGCTGCAAAAAAAGGTCGTTTTTGCACTATTAGTGGGAGGGGTTTTTCCGCAGGTACTCGTCAATTTCCTGCGCCGCCTTTCGGCCGGCCCCCATTGCCAAAATGACGGTGGCCGCTCCGGTCACCGCATCCCCTCCGGCAAAAACGCCCGGCAGGGAGGTACGGCAGCTGCCCTCCTCGGTGGTCAGCCGCCCGCGCCGGTCAGCCGCCAAACCGGCCGTCGTCCGGTGCAGCAGGGGGTTCGGCGTCGTCCCAATGGCCATGATGACCGCGTCGCAGTCCAGGGTAAATTGTGCCCCCGGCACCACCTCGGGGCGGCGGCGGCCGCTTTCATCCGGCTCTCCCAGGGCCATGGTGTCGCACCGTATCCCGGTCACAAAGCCGTTCTCATCCCCCAGGATCTCCACTGGGTTGGTCAGCAGCCGGAAGGTGATGCCCTCCTCCTCGGCGTGCTCCACTTCCTCGGCCCGGGCAGGCAGCTCCTCCCGGCCCCGCCGGTACATGATGGTCACCTCGGCGCCGCAGCGCAGGGCGCATCGGGCGGCATCCATGGCCACATTGCCGCCGCCCACAACCACCACATGCTTGGCGAGCATAAGGGGGGTGGCAGCCCCCGGTTCGGCGGCGTGCATCAGGTTGATGCGGGTCAGCCATTCATTGGCGGAAAAAACGCCGCACAGCGTTTCTCCCGGGATGCCCATGAAGTTGGGCAGGCCGGCCCCGCTGCCTAGGAATACGGCCGAAAACCCGTTCTTCAGCAGCTCCTCCACCGGTATCGTCCGGCCTATGACGGTGTCGGTCTGGATGGTGACGCCCAGCTTTTCCAGCCCGGCGATCTCCTCATGCAGGATGTCCTTTGGCAGGCGGAAGGATGGGATGCCATAGGCCAGCACCCCGCCGGGGGTGTGCAGCGCCTCAAAAACGGTGACGGAATAGCCCATCCGGGCCAGCTCCCCCGCACAGGCCAGGCCGGCCGGCCCGGAGCCGACCACGGCGACCTTTTTGCCCTTTTCTTCGGCGCAGGATGGAGCTTTCGGTTCCTGCTGGGCCCGGTGCCAATCGGCCACAAAGCGTTCCAGCCGGCCGATGGCGACACTTTCGCCCTTCTTGCCCCGGACACAGACGGCCTGGCACTGGTTTTCCTGGGGGCAGACCCGGCCGCAGACGGCGGGCAGGGTATTATCCGCCGAGAGGATTTCCCAGGCGGCGGCAAAATCACCTTCGGCGACCTTGGCGATAAACTGCGGGATATGGACGCCCACCGGGCAGCCGCCGCGGCAGGGTGCGCCGGGGCAGCCGAGGCAGCGGCGGGCTTCTTCCATGGCGGTTATTTCATCATAGCCTAGAGCCACCTCCTCAAAATTGCGGCGGCGGACGGCCGGGGACTGTACCGGCATGGGGGCGGCGGTGGGGGAAAGATTGAGATTTTGGTTCACGGGGATTCCTCTTTTCGGGTAGGGATTTTATGGGAAAATGGGATGGAAAGCGGCAGGCGGCCCGCAGGGCGGTTCCAGCCTTCTGCGCAAATTTTGGTCAAGGGAGTCGGCCGGATTCCCGGCCCGGCAAGGGGCTGGGGAAGGTCGATGCAGGGGGCAGGCAAAACGGGGCAGGGCCGCTGCATCGGGAAAAAGCAACGCGAAATGGCGAGCTTGCAGTTTGCTGGGACTGGGACTTCTGCAGGGGGAGGGGCGCCCGAAGGGCGCTTCGGCTCCGCCGAAGCCGGCGGCTTTGCCGCCGAGGCCGTCCTGCGGACGGCCTGCCCTTCGGGCGCCCCGGCCGCGCGGAAACTCAGCGAAAATACAGGGTTACTTCGGCTCCAGGCCCAGCAGACGGCAGGCGGCTTCACGGCTTTGCTGCTCCTGTGCGCGGTAAATGCGGCTGCGGCGGATGGCCTCAGCAAAATCCACCTGGTGTCCGTCAAATTCAGGCCCATCCACGCAGGCAAAGCGCACCTGCCCGCCCACGGTGAGACGGCAGCAGCCGCACATCCCGGTGCCATCGATCATGATGGGATTCATGCTGACGGTGCAGGGGGTATCCCAGCGGGCGGTCAGGTCACTAACGGCCTTCATCATGGGCAGGGGGCCGATGGCGAAAACCATGTCGAAGCGCTCGCCCTGCTGCAAAAGGCGCTCCAGCGCCCCGGTGACAAAGCCCTGCTCCCCGGCGGTGCCGTCATCGCTGCAGAGGAGAAAACGGTCGCTGGAGGCGGCCATTTCCTGCGCCAGGATGACCTGCTGGGCGCTGCGGAACCCGGCGATGGCGGTGACCCGGCAGCCCCCGCGGTGCAGGGCAGTGGCAGTGGGCAGGGCGATGGCGCAGCCCAATCCGCCGCCGATGACAGCGGCATTCTGGAAGCCTGCGATGTGGCTGGGGCGGCCCAAAGGGCCGGCGAAGGTGGGCAGGGTATCACCGGGCTGGAGGGAATCCAGCAGCAGGGTAGTGCCGCCCACCACCTGGTAGACGATGGTGACGGTTCCGGCCTTGGGGTCAAAATCCGAGATGGTGAGGGGAATGCGCTCGCCGTTTTCGGTGGGGCGGAGGATGATGAACTGGCCGGCGGCGGCATGGGCGGCCACTTCCGGGGCCGAGAGGACCATGCGGCTGATGCCGGGGGCCAGGGTTTCCTTGCGGAGGATGGGTGCTTTCATGGAGAGATTGCTTCCTTTCGGGGGTGAGATTGGTAGGGCGCCAAAAAGCAGGCGCGAAAAGACAGAACGCAGGAAAGTGCGTAAGGATCTTTTGAGCGGATGCCGCCCAAAGTGGGGGGCCTGGCTAGGGGCCGGTCATGCTTAGCTGCTCGGCAGGGGACCGTAGGAGCGGCTGCTTGGCAGGAGTGCGGATGGGGCGCTTGCGGGGCAAGGCCGCAAGCCCTTGAAAAAGTGAAGGCGCTTTCAGACGGCTGGATTTACAAACAAAAGCGCGCGCAAAACAAAGTGGGGCGGGCCCTCTTTGCGGTGGGGGCGTGTCATATGTGAGTCCGGATTATGGGACAGCACGCCTGCTATACTGGAGGCAGTAAAGCGAAAGGGGTGCCGGATATGCGCTATGAAATGAGATTTGTGCGGGGCCATGTGGAGGTCTACGATAAGGACGGGCGGTTTGTATTTTCCGCCGATAATGAGCGGGAGGCTGAGGAGGACCTGGCGATGCTGATTGCCTGAGTAGGAGCAGGGGGCAGAGGTTTGGGGGCGGCAGCCCCGGCGGCGGAGCCGCCGTGAGGCCCCCGCAGGGGGCCGTAGCCGGCCCGGAGGGCCGGCTGGGATGCCGCCCGATGCCAGGTCCCGGCAAAAATTCCGAAATTATACGATGAGAGTCACGGCGTTTTTGTTATTGAGAATGTGGGTATGGCTGAAGGTGCCGCCGTACTCGCCATCGATGGTCCAGCTGATCTCGTGGCTGGATTCGAAGGTGATATCCGAGGCGTGGAACATTTTGACCAGCGGGCCATCAAAATTTTGGGTCATTAGGGCGGTGAGCATGGCCTGCGCTTCGAGGGCATTGGTGGGATTCTTGACCAAAAGTAGCTCGTACATGCCGTCATCCAGCAGAACCTTTTCGGGATTGAGCTTTAAGACGCCGCCCAGGGAGATGGTATTGGTGACGGCGCCGAAGAGGTAATCCTCCTCGAACTGCTCGTCATCGGCGGTGATTTTGACATGGATGGGCAGGATCTTGCCCAGGCTCTTGACGCCCTCCAGAATATAGGCCAGGTGGCCGAGGGCATTTTTGATCTCCTGGGGGGTGGCGTAGCTAGTTTCGGTAAAGGCGCCGAAGGCGGCGATGTAATTGAAATAGCGGTCATTGAGGGTGCCGACATCCATATGGAACTCATTGCCGGTGACGGCCCGCAGGGCGGCTTCCTCCACCCGGGTGGGCAGCCGCAGGCTGACGGCCAGGTCATTGGTGGAGCCGAGCGGAATATAGCCCATGGGGCGGCGGTCCTGCCGCTGCATCATGCCGCTGACCATTTCATTCAGGGTACCATCGCCGCCGCAGCAGACGACCAGATCGAACCGGCCGGCGTCCTCCAGCACCTTCCGGGTGCAATCCAGTCGGGCGCGGGTGGGGTAGACGGTGACTTCATAATCGTGGTCGGCGAAGATCTTGACCATTTTGTAGAGGTCGGTTTGGGCCTGCTGGCGGCCGGCCATGGGATTGATGATAAACAGAAGCTTTTTCATGGGGTGTTTTCTCCTTAGCATCAAATGGGATGGACGAGCGGGGGCGAAGGCCGCAGGCCCGGCGGCGGAGCCGCCGACACGAGCTCCGCTCGTGTGTTTCGGCGCAGCCGAAACGGCCTGCGGCCCGATCCTGCGGCTTGCGGGGATTTGCCGAGGACAGAGCCCGGATTTTTAGCGGGTGAGGATAAAGCCGGTGAGGGGGTCAGCCGTACAGCGCGAGGACCGACCGCAGGTGGGTCTGGAACTGCCGGGCGACCGGCTGAGGAGAGAGAACCTGTACCGAGGTGCCGAGGCCGGTGAGCCAGGCGAAGAACTGCGGACTGGGCACCACCTCCACGGTGATGGTGAAGCCTGCCGGGGTGGGGGTGAGGATCCTATCCCGGCCAAAGCGGTCAAAGACAATATTGGCCATATTCGCGGCAAATTGCAGGGTGATCTGCTGAGGCTCGCCGCCGTACATGCCAAAGACCTTGCGGGAGTATTCCGCGGGGTCAAAGTGGGAGAAGAGCTCTTTTCCCAGGCGTTCCTCGCCGGTTTGGGCGATGGCTTCCATCTTATCCACCCGGTAGTGGCGGCGTTCCCCGTGCTCGGCATCGTAGCCGACGAGGTAGTAATTTTCATCATCCCACAGGAGTGCCCAGGGACTGATCTGGTAGCGCTTACCTTCGTGCCGGTATTTCTTTTTACCGGTGATGTCCCAATCAAAATAGCGGAAGGTGATGCGGCTGCCGGCGGCGATGGCGCTGTGCAGGGAATCCACATTGTAGTAGATGCTCTCGTTCATATTCTTGACTCGGTGGGTGACATAGACCTGGCGGCGCAGGGCCTGGGCCTCGTAGCGGCTGGCCAGCTTTTCCAGCTTGGTGATGAGCGCATTGCTTTTGCGCAGGGAGAGGAATTTGCTGCTCTGCACGGCATCCACCAGCAGCTTTAATTCCGGCAGCTGGAACTCCCGGCTGGCCACATAGTAGCCGCCGCCCTGGGCCTTGCGGTACTCCACATCCAGGCCGCACTGACGCAGGGCTTCGATGTCATCGTAGAGACTTTTGCGCTCGGCGGGGATATCGTGCCGGGCCAGGTATTCGATCATTTGGGGGATGGTGGCGGGGTGCTCCTCATCGGTATTTTGCAGTAGGAACTGCCACAGGTACAGGCACTTGAGCTTTTGATTGGCGGCGCGGGCCATGGGGTCCCTCCTCCCGGTGAATTTTACGCCATCATTTTACCATAGCGCGCCGGGAAATACAATGGACAAAGGTCGAGGTTGGGGGGCTGCTTTTCCGTGGTGAAAGGGAGGCAAAAGAATTTCGGGGCTGAATTTGTGGGTGCCTAGCGGCGAAAGCCTCCCTTGTGCAAAGGGAGGTGGCACGGCGCAGCCGTGACGGAGGGATTGATGGCACAAATTATGCCAAAGTTTCATCTCGCCTTCGGCGGGGCGAGGATTTTGCAAAGGCATAGTTAGCACCGCTGCCGCGGGGGCTGGGTTTGAGGGCGCCTAGCGGCGGGGCGTTGATTTTGCAGGCTGTCACCCTCCGGTGACTCTGCGCCGCCGAAGGCGAGATGAAATTATTACCTTTTGCCGGCAACCCCTCAGTCAGCCATGCGGCTGCCAGCTCCCCTTACACAGGGGAGCCTGTGGGGCGGGGCAAAAAAGACACCCCGGCGGGGGTGTCTTTTGGAGTATGGGGGTTATTTGCCGCAGCACTTTTTGTACTTCAGGCCGCTGCCGCAGGGGCAGGGGTCATTGCGGCCGGGCTTCTTTTTATCGGCCTTCATGGGGATCTTCTTGACGGTGCCGTCTTCGCCGGTGGCCAGGGGCTTGAGGGTCTGCTCCCGCTTGATCTCCACCTGGGGGCGGGGACGGATGGTGAGCAGCATTTTGACGGTATTTTCCTTGATGCCCTCGATCATCTGATCGAACATCTCAAAGCCCTCCAGGCGGTAGGCCACGACGGGATCCTGCTGGGCGTAGCCGCGCAGGCCGATGCCGCGCTTGAGCTCCTCCATGGCATCGATGTGATCCATCCACAGGGTATCGACATTCCGCAGCAACACCACCCGCTCGATCTCCTCGAAGGATTCGCCGAAGAGTTGGCGCTGGGCCTCATAGCGGGCTTCCGCTTTCTCCAGCAGGGTCTGGGCGATATCGTCACGGCTCATGCCGCGGAGCTCCTCCAGCGAGTAGCGCAGGTCGTTCTCATCGGTGATCCAGCCCATGAAGCGATCCCGCAGGCCATCGAGATTCCATTCCTCGTGGTTCTTTTCATCCACCAGGTACTGCTGCACGCTGGCGGTGATGTATTCCTGCATCATCTTGCGGATGCTGTCGGAGACCGATTCGCCATCCAGCACGCGGCGGCGCTGGGAGTAGATGATCTCCCGCTGGCGGTTCATGACATCATCGTACTTGAGGACATTCTTACGCATCTCGAAGTGCATCCCCTCGATGCGGGCCTGCGCCGACTGAATGGAATTGGAGAGGAGCTTGGCCTCGATGGGCATATTTTCATCAACGCCCATGCTGTTCATCAGTGCCTGCAGGCGCTCGCCGCCGAACAGACGCATGAGGTCATCCTCCAGCGAGATGACGAACTTGGTGGTACCGGGGTCGCCCTGACGGCCGGCACGGCCGCGCAGCTGGTTATCGATGCGGCGGCTTTCGTGCCGCTCAGTACCCAGGATATACAGGCCGCCGACGGAACGGACCTTTTCGGCTTCGGGGGCGATTTCGGCCTTGTACTTTTGCAGAAGCTCCTGGAAGTGGCGGCGGGCGGCGAGAATGGTCTCATCCTGCGTTTCGCCGTAGGCAGTGGCTTCGTAGATGAGGTCCTCCTCCATGCCCTCCCGGCGGAGGGCATCCTTGGCGAGATATTCGGCGTTGCCGCCCAGCATGATATCGGTACCGCGGCCGGCCATATTGGTGGAGATGGTGACGGCGCCGGGCTTACCGGCCTGGGCGACGATCTCGGCTTCCTTCTCGTGGAACTTGGCGTTGAGCACCTCGTGCGGGACGCCGCGGGCCTTGAGCAGCTTGCTGATCATCTCGGATTTTTCGATGGAGGTGGTGCCGACCAGGATGGGCTGGCGGCGGCTGTAACACTCGGCGATGATATCCAGAATGGCGGCGTACTTGCCCTTTTGGGTCTTGTAGACGGCATCGGGGAGATCGACACGGGCGAGAGGCTTATTGGTGGGCAGCTCCACGACATCCAGCCGGTAGATATCCCGGAACTCCTGCTCCTCGGTCATGGCGGTACCGGTCATGCCGGCCAGCTTATCGTACATGCGGAAGTAGTTCTGGAAGGTGATGGTGGCCAAAGTGCGGTTCTCCCGCGCGACGGTGACGCCCTCTTTGGCCTCGATGGCCTGGTGCAGGCCATTGGAATAGCGGCGGCCGATCATGAGGCGGCCGGTGAACTCATCGACGATGATGACCTCGCCGTCCTTCACGACATAGTCGATATCCCGCTGCATGACGCCGCGGGCGGCGATGGCCTGATTGATGTGGTGGGCCAGGGTGAGGTTTTCGGGGTCATTGAGGCTCTCGATGCCGAAATACTGCTCCGCCTTGCGGGCACCCTGGGGGGTGATGGTGGCGGTGCGGGCCTTTTCATCCACGATGTAATCGGCCTGGATATCCTCTTGGTCGTCCTTGGCGTCCATCTCCTTGACCCGCAGGGGGGTGAGAGTGGCGGCGAAGCGGTCGGCCTTCTCATACAGGTCAGTAGATTTTTCGCCGGCGCCGCTGATGATGAGGGGGGTACGGGCTTCATCGATCAGAATGGAGTCCACCTCATCGACGATGGCGTAATTCCAGCCGCGCTGGACGCAGTTGCGCTTATACACCACCATGTTATCACGCAGGTAATCAAAGCCGAATTCATTATTGGTGCCGTAGGTGATATCGGCGGCGTAGGCGGCGCGCTTTTCATCGGGGCTCATGCCGCTGATGGCGAGGCCCACGGTGAGACCCATCCAGCGGTAGAGATTGCCCATCCATTCGCTGTCACGGCGGGCGAGGTATTCATTGACGGTGACGACATGCACGCCCTTGCCGGAGAGGGCATTGAGGTAGGCGGGCAGGGTGGCAACGAGGGTTTTGCCCTCACCGGTTTTCATTTCCGCGATGCGGCCCTGGTGCAGGATGATGCCGCCCATGACCTGGACGGGGAAGTGACGCATGCCCAGCACGCGGTCGGCGGCCTCCCGGCAGGCGGCAAAGGCCTCCGGCAGGATGTCATCCAGGGTTTTGCCGTTCGCCAAGAGCTCCTTGAAGCGGGCGGTTTCTCCCTGCAGGGTTTTATTATCCATCTGACGGTAGTGGTCCTCCAGGGCCAGGACGGCATCCACCTGGGGGCGGATGCGCTTGAGCTCCTTGGCGCTGTAGGAGCCGAACAGTTTATCGACGAGTCCCATAGTTTGGTGTTCTCCTTTGGTGAGTAGTGATCTGCCCGAAGGAAACGGGCAGGGGCGAGCGGGGGCGGCGGAAAAGCGGATGAGGGCGGGGACGGCCCGCGGGCAGGCTGATGTCCGTTGAAAACGGACTGTTGCCTGTCAAGGGACGGCACTGCCGGCGCCGCTTTGCCGGTGGCCCGGCGAGCCCCGGAAAGCACAGTACGGCAAGGTATGTCTTTTAACCATACTATTTTACTGCACCCCGGGGGCGGTGTCAAATAAAAGAGGGGGCAAGGCTGTGGCTAAACTGTAAATTTTTGCGCGAGTGGGGGCAAAAACGGGTTTTCCAACAAAAACTTGCAGGAAACCCCTTGCAAATGCTGTGGCGGTTCACTATAATATTGGTGGTATTGTTATTTTAATCACAATGTTATTTTTAACACAAAGTCTGTTCGGAAGGAGAATGTGCAATGAACTATTCCCACGAAGTAGAATGTATGTGCCCCGTCACCAAGGGTCCACACCACGGCCCCGCGCCTATCCCGGAGGAGGGACGCTGGGTAAAGGCATACCAGATCAGCGATATCTCCGGCCTTTCCCACGGCATTGGCTGGTGCGCGCCGCAGCAGGGTGCCTGCAAGCTGACCCTGAATGTCAAGAACGGCATCATTGAGGAGGCGCTGGTAGAGACCATCGGCTGCAGCGGCATGACCCATTCCGCTGCCATGGCCGGCGAGATCTTGCCCGGCAAGACCCTGCTGGAGGCCCTGAACACCGACCTCGTCTGCGACGCCATCAATGTGGCAATGCGGGAGATCTTTAAGCAGTTGGCCTACGGCCGCACCCAGACCGCCTTCAGTGAGGACGGCCTGCCCATCGGCGCTTCCCTGGAGGACCTGGGCAAGGGCCTGCGCAGCCAGACCGGTACCATCTTTTCCACCGGCGCCAAGGGCGTGCGTTACCTGGAGCTGGCCGAGGGCTACATCACCAAGGTGGCGCTGGATAAGAACGGCGAGGCTATCGGCTATCAGTTTGTGCGCCTGGGCAAGATGATGGAGGATATCCGCCACGGTGTAAACGCCGAGGAGGCCCTGAAGAAGAACACCGGTACATACGGCCGCTTTGCCGACGCGCCCAAGTACATTGACCCCAGAGAAGAATAAGAGAAGGAGGACACGACAATGGCGAAATTTGAAGGACAGGAAAGACGGATGCCCGGCATCAACGCCTGCCTGAAAGAATACGGTATGAATACCCTGGAAGATGCCCGTGACCTCACTTTGGAGCATGGCATCAATGTGGAAGAGATCGTGAAGGGCGTACAGCCCATTGCCTTTGATAACGCGGTGTGGGCCTACACCCTGGGTACCGCCCTGGCCCTGAAGAAGGGCGCCAAGAGCGCGGCGGAAGCCAGCGAGATGATCGGTGTGGGACTGCAGGCCTTCTGTGTGCCCGGTTCCGTTGCCGAGCAGCGCCAGGTGGGCCTGGGCCACGGCAACCTGGGTGCTATGCTGCTGCGCGATGAGACCAAGTGCTTCTGCTTCCTGGCGGGGCATGAGTCCTTTGCGGCGGCGGAAGGCGCCATCGGCATTGCCCGCAACGCCAACAAGGCCCGCAAGGAACCGCTGCGGGTCATCCTGAACGGTTTGGGCAAGGACGCTGCCTATATCATCAGCCGGGTGAACGGCTTTACCTATGTAGAAACTGACTTTGACTTTGCTACCGGCGAAGTAAAGGTGGTGCGCGAGGTCGTCTTTGGCGAGGGCGAGCGCGCCAAGATCAAGTGCTACGGCTGCAACGATGTACTGGAGGGCGTAGCCATTATGAAGATGGAGAAGGTGGATGTTTCCATCACCGGCAACTCTACCAATCCTACCCGCTTCCAGCACCCCGTTGCCGGCACCTATAAGAAATGGTGCTGGGAGAACGGCGTGAAGTACTTCTCCGTGGCCAGCGGCGGCGGCACCGGCCGTACCCTGCACCCCGATAACATGGCGGCGGGCCCGGCCTCCTATGGCCTGACCGACACCATGGGCCGTATGCACGGCGACGCCCAGTTTGCCGGCTCCTCCTCCGTCCCCGCACATGTGGAGATGATGGGACTCATCGGTATGGGCAACAACCCCATGGTGGGCGCGACCGTAGCCTGCGCTGTGGCGGCCTATCAGGCGATGAACAAGTAAATAACCCAAGACGCAAAGACGCAGGGCTGACCGAAAAGGGACGCTCTGCGTCTTTTTGGCGGAGGGCAAAAGCCGGGGGAAGAGTGGGGCGGGCCGCAGGTCTGGCGGCAGAGCCGCCGCAGCGGGCGCAGCCCGCTGGTTCCGGCCTTGGCCGGAACGCCTGCGGCCCGAAGCCTGTGGTTTGCAGAAATTTGCAGAGAGGGGGCCCGGATTTTTAGCGAAGGGGTGATAGGACGAAAACGGAGCTTGGAAGAGCCTGCCCAGGACAGGGCTTGGTTTTTTAGCGGATGAGTAAGCAGGGCAGGGGCTAAGCCCCGCAGAAAGCGTGAGTGGGACGCAAAAAGCGGTTTGCAGGAACTTGCCTAGGACAGGACCTAAATTTTTAGCAGATGAATAAGCAGGGCAGGGATTAGGCTCCGCAAAATGTGTGAGTGGGACGAGAAAACCGAAGGTTCGCAACCGGCGGTTGACAGATTTGATGGTTGAATTGGTGGTGCGCAACTGCGCCGAATGGTAGGATAATGGCACAGGGACGGATAGAAGATGCCGTCCGGAATAAAGGAGGGCATGAAGAATGATACTGGCGGATAAAATCATTGACTTGAGAAAGAAAGCGGGCTGGTCGCAGGAGGAGCTGGCGGAAAAGCTGGCGGTGACACGGCAGTCGGTTTCCAAATGGGAGGGGGCGCAGTCCATTCCCGATATGGATAAGGTAGTGCAGATGAGCCGCCTTTTTGGGGTGACGACCGACTACCTGTTGAAGGACGAGATAGAGATAGCGGAGCCGACAGTGACCGAGGACGACCGCCGGCCGCCGCTGCGCCGCGTGACGATCGGCGAGGCTTCCGATTACCTGGCGCTGCGGCGCACCGCCGCCCCCAAGATGGCACTGGCAACGATGCTGTGCATTTTTTCGCCCATTGCGCTGATCGGACTGGCAGCGGTGAGCGAGCTTTCGGCTTCAGCATTTCCCCTGCGGGAGGAGACGGCAGCCGGCATCGGTTTGTGTGTGTTAATGATCCTGGTTGCCATCGCGGTGACGCTGTTCCTGAGCTGTGGGAACAAGGCGAAGGAATATGAGTTCCTGGAGAAGGAGCCGTTTGAGACGGAGTACGGCGTGACCGGCATGGTAAAGGAACGGCAGAAAGCCTTTAAGCCGACCTATGACCACATGAACACCATTGGCACGGTGCTGTGTGTTCTTTCGTTTGTGCCGCTGTTCGCTGTCATGGCGGTGATACAGGATGGCTTTTTTATGACGATGGCAGTATGCCTGCTGCTGGCGGTAGTGGGGATCGGTGTGTACTTCTTTGTGTACGGCGGGACCATTTACAGCTCGATGGAGAAGCTGCTGGAGGAGGGCGACTATACCCGCAGGGAGAAATCCCAGAAGAACATTACCGGGCCGGTGAGCGTGATCTACTGGCTGGTGGCGACGGCAATTTTTATGATCTATACCTTTGGCCCCAAAGGCAACGGCCAGCCCCGATACAGCTGGATCATTTGGGCGGTGGCCGGTGTGCTGTATGCCGCGGTGCTGGCGGGAATAAAGCTGATAAGGAACCGGAAATAACAGCATTGGAGAGAAAGCACCCGAAAGGGCGCTTTTTTGCTGTGCTGACTGGCACGGCGTGTGGGAAAATGAAAAAAGCTTGTTGCAATTTTGCTGTGTGAGCCGTTATAAGAGGTGTAAGAGACTGCCGAGGAAAAACGGTTAGATGCCAGACGGCCGCAATCTGTCGTTTGCGCCAAAAAGAGGGGGGTTATCTTGAGGGAAAACGCCGATGGAAATATTTGCGCGGATATTGTATACTGAAAAAAGAAAGGAAAGCAGAAAGGAGACAAAAAATGAGAGAAAAGCTGAGAAAATACGGCAGCGATATCCTGTACTATTCGTTGTCTTTTATTGCTACGCTGATCGTATGGCTGGCTCATGATCTTGACCGGATCGGTGTATTGAAAGAGGTCGACTTTTCTTTGGAGCTGATGTGGTGGTTGATTCTTATGCTCTTTGTATGGGCGGGGGAGCTGCTGCCGGTGGAGGAACCGGACTACGGACCGGAGATCAACCGGCGGAACCGGAAGATCGTTGCCATAACGGAGATCGTGCTGACGGTTTTGGTCACGGCGATTTTTATTGCGCAGCTTGTGACGGGCGAGATGTTCCTGTGGCGGCTGTTCTGATAGTCGAAAGGCGGGGACACCCTGCAAGAGAAAGCCAATGGAAATACGGAGAAAACGAGAGGAAAACGAAAGGGGAAAATGCATGACGAAAAAAGAGAGAACCGGACGACAGATCATCCGCGAGACGCTGCGAATCACTTGGCTGGTGCAGGCGGGTGCCTACACGCTGATGCAGCGGCTGAATGAACTGCCGCAGGATAAAACCATCAATATTATGCTGAGCCTGACGCTGTGGGCGTTTGGCCTGGTGGGGCTGTGGTTTGATTTCCTAGTGCCGGAACCCGTTGCCCCCGAAGCGGATAAGGAAAAGGTGGAAAAGGACCGGAAAACGGCATTTGCGCTGGGCGTGGCGGGAACGGCCGCTATTCTGGTGATTTTTGTGATGCAGGTTATCACCGGAAGCATAATCCCCTTTGCGCAAGGATAATTGTAAGAGCCGACAGCCGAAAGGTCATCGGCTTTTTCCTTTGGCGCAAGAATTGACAAAGGGGCATCGGCTGGGCTATAATTAGCCATTATATTGCCGATGCCATTGCACGGAGAAGGAGCTGCCATGTCAGAATTTTACCCTTTTGCCCCACGGGAAAGCCAGTTGGAGGAATACAGAGAGGATGCGCGCCGGAGCTTTAGCCGCATCGGGTGGGCGTGCTTTGCCATGATGCTGGTGATGCAGGGCGGCGCCGCGCTGCTGATGCTGGGGTGTCAGCTCCTGGCCATGCGGGGCAGCCGCTTTATGATCGCCTTTATCCAGAGCGAATGGTTCCAGTGGGTCATTACCGACGCGGCGAACTACGGGCTGGGCCTGCCGGTGCTGCTGCTTATCCTGCGGCCGATGCCCCTGCCGCCCGCCCCGCCCCGCCGCCGGGTGACGGCGAAGCAATTTGGGGCGCTGGCGCTGATAAGCTACGCGGTGGTATATCTCACCAACCTTATCGGCTTGGGGATCAACGCAGCCATCAGCGCGCTGCGGGGACAGCAGGCGGGCGAGCCCCTGCAGGATATGGTGACGGGCACCAACCCATGGATCATATTCCTTTTTGGGGTGCTGCTGGCGCCGGTGGTGGAGGAATGGATCTTCCGCAAGCTGATCCTGCGGCGGCTGGCCCCCTGGGGAGAGCCGGTGGCGATCTTCGGCTCGGCATTCCTGTTCGGGTTGTTCCACGGCAACTTTGGGCAGTTTTTCTATGCCTTCGCGGTGGGGGCAGTCTTTGCCTATGTGGCGCTGCGCACCGGGGGCATCCGCTATACGGTGGCGCTGCACTTCCTGGTGAACCTGCTGGGTATGACGGTGGCGCAGGCGGTGGAGGATAGTCTGGTGCTCTCCGCCATCTATGGCTATCTGATCCTGGCGATTACGGTAGCCGGGTGTGTGATCCTGTGGCGGCACCGCAAAAGGATCCATCTGCGGGAAGGGACGAGTCCCATCCCGGCACAGGAGAAACGGGGGCTGTTCCTGGGCAACAGCGGGATGATTGCGATGATGGTGCTGAGCGGTATCCTGATGCTGTATGTGGCATTTTTAGCGTAAAACGCGAGGAGAACGGACAATGAGTGAAAATACAGGCTATGTCGGGTGGAACCCCTGGCATGGCTGCACCAAGATAAGCGCCGGGTGCCGGTACTGCTATGTTTACCGGCAGGATGAAATGTACGGGACCGGCGTGGGAGCGTCATTATGCCGGAGGAACGAAGCCTTTGATCTGCCCATCCGCAAAAGGCGGGATGGGGGCTGGAAGATCCCGGCCGGGACGGTGGTTTTTACCTGTTTTACCTCCGACTTTTTGCTGAAGGACGCGGACGCATGGCGGCCGGACTGCTGGGAGATGATGCGCAGGCGGCGGGACTGCTGGTTCTACTTTTTTACCAAGCGCATAGACCGGCTGGCGGAGTGCCTGCCCCCGGACTGGGGCGAGGGATATGAAAATGTTATCATCGGCTGCACGGTGGAAAACCAGGACCGCGCCGATGCCCGGCTGCCCCTGTTTTTGGAGCTGCCCATCCGGCACCGGACCGTTATAGCAGCGCCGCTGCTGACCGCCCTCGATCTGCGGGAGTATCTGGACCCGGAGAAGATAGAGGAGCTGACTGCCAGCGGGGAATCCGGGCGGGAGGCGAGGCCCTGCCATTATGAGTGGGTCCTTTCGCTGCGGGAGCAATGCGTGGAAAAGGGGATCCCATTCCAGTTCCACCAGACCGGGGCGAAATTTGTGAAGGACGGACGGGTGTTCCGCATTCCCCGGCGGGAGCAGACCGCCCAGGCCCGAAAAGCGGGCATTGACTATAAGATAGAGGATCGGACCCGGCCGCTGGTGATCCCATCCGGCGTGACCGGGCCACAGGCGGAGCAGGTATCGTTTTTTGAGAAGGAGCCCGGAAACACCGAGGGGCGCTGAGAGAGCGGCGGTCATGGAATCGGCAGCAGCTTGCAGAGAGAACAGCGGCCCGCAGGGCCGGCGCCGAAACGGCGCCGTAAGGGGCGGCCGGAGGCCGCCCCTAAAACCGTCCGAAGGACGGTTTGCCCTGCGGGCCGATGCCTGTTCCGGGCAGAAGGCCTGTCGAGAAAAGATGGCTATGCGAGAAAGACGGAAAATTTGTCATTATGCACCAATACGGGCCGGAAGGTTTGTGAAAGATGTGGCAAGCCTACGAAAATTAAAAATCCGCTAAGAACCCCTTGCAGGCGACCCAAATAAGTGATAAACTGCAAATGTAAACAAAATATGACCAAAGCTCATATATGCCCGATAATATGGTTCGGGCGTTTCTACGCCGGCCCCGGAAAGGCTGGCACTATGGGTGTTCCGATCCGTTCCGCTATGGCGGGAGGGGTTGGCTTTGCGTTTTTATTGACGGCTGGCTGGGACACTCATTATTAAATGAGACCGGTCGGCGTTTTGTTTTGTCCGCTTCCAAATTTTTTTGTAAAAGGAGCAACACTATGGAAAAGCTGTTTAAGCTGAAAGCGCACGGCACCGATGTGAAAACCGAGATCCGTGCAGGCATTACCACCTTCTTTGCAATGGCATACATCATTTTCGTCAACTCCAACTATCTTTCCATGACCGGCATGAACAAGACCGGTGTCATGGTAGCGACCTGCATTTCTGCCGCTATTGGCTGCCTGCTTACCGCGTTCCTGGCCAATGTGCCTTTCTGCCAGGCACCCGGCATGGGCCTCAATACCTTCTTCACCTTTACCGTATGCTTTGGCATGGGCTACACCTGGGAGCAGGCTTTGGCGATCGTATTTATTTCCGGCGTGCTGTTCCTCGTCGTGACCGTCAGCCCCCTGCGCAAGAAGATCATTGAAGCGATCCCCGCTTCCTTGAAGGCTGCCATTTCCGCCGGTATCGGCTTCTTCATTGCTCTCATCGGCATGTTCAATGTCAATATCGTTACTGCCTTTGGTACTGGTATTGCCGGTGCCTACACCGATATGGGCTCCATCACCAAGGGAGCGGCTCTGCTGGCCCTCATCGGTTTGGCAATCACCGCTATTCTGGTTGCCTACCGTGTAAAGGGTGCTATCTTTATCGGCATCATCGCTACTACTCTCATTGGCTTCCTTATGGGGCAGACCACCATTCCCGAGAGCTTTACCGTAGCCGGTATCGGCGAGGCGTTTGGCGAGGTCGCCTTCAAGCTGGACTTCTCCGGCGCTCTTTCCGCCGGCGGCGTGGTTCCTTTCCTCACCGCTATCATCACCTTTGCCATCTGCGACTGCTTTGATACCGTCGGCACCCTGCTGGGTACCGCGGGCAATGCCGGTATGCTGGACGAGAACGGCAACTTCCCCGGCGGCGACCGCGCTCTGATCGCGGATGCTATCGCCACCTGCACCGGCGCACTGCTGGGTACTTCCACCGTTACCACCTTTGTTGAGTCCTCCACCGGCATCGAGGACGGCGGCCGTACCGGCCTGACCTCCATGACTACCGGTATCCTGTTCCTGCTGGCGGTTATCCTGGCTCCTGTGGCGGGCATTGTTCCCTCCGCTGCCACCGCTCCCGCCCTTATCATCGTCGGCGTATTCATGATGAAGGGTGTGCTGAAGATCGACTGGTCCGATATGGAGACTGCCATCCCCTGCTTCCTCACCATCGCCATGATGCCCTTTGCCTACTCCATTGCAGATGGTATCGGCTTTGGCATCATCTCCTACACCCTCATCAAGCTGGCCCGCGGCAAGGCGAAAGAGGTTCCTGTATTGATGTACATTCTCTCCGTTCTGTTCATCCTCAGCTATGTGCTGCTGGCGACTACCGCTGTCTGATAGCCTGAGAAAGAGAAGCATATGTGACCGCTCCGGGTTTCCGGGGCGGTCTTTTGCGTGGGAGAGCGGTGAGGCGGCAGGCGGTGCCATGCGGCGCAGCCGAGCGCCCGCATGGCGCAGCCGCCGGGCGGAAGCCCGGCGGCTGCGCCGCTTGGCCAGCCTGCTGCACAGGCCGGGAGGGAAAGCACACTTGATTCCGCTGGGGCCATGGAGTAAAATAGGGGCGAGGTGAAAACGATGAACGAAGATTACTTGATGATTTCCTTTGAGAATACCCATTCCGCCATACAGACTGAGCGGCTGCTGGAGCAGTACTTTAAGGTGGCGACGATGCCCACCCTGCGCACCGTGACTCAAAGCTGTGGGATCTCCTTGCGGCTGGCGGCCGAGGACTATGAGCCGGCCCGGAAGATAGTGGCGGAGAGCGGGCTTTCGCCGGAGATGTATGCGATGTATTTGGTGGATTCCAACAAAAATGTATTGGAACTTTCTAAATAATGATGAATTGCCTTTGGGCAGATTGTATGCTAAAATGTAGGTGAACCGAATAGGAGTCCTCCGGATATTGGCAGACTATGGAGAGGCTTTCACCCAAAGTTGTTTCGCGCCCTGCTCCCATCCGGGAGCAGGGCGCTTTTCAAAAGGGTTGGGAAGTAAAGAAATTCGGTTTGAATGAGAAATAGCGCCCTGCCGGATTATTTTAACAAAAATTTTTTGGAGGGAATTAAAGTATGCAGATGCTTATTAAGAACGCGAAGCTCCGTGACCGGGAAGAGCTGGTCAATATCCTCATCGATGGCGGCAAGATCGTTGATATCGGCGTGGGACTGACCGCCGAGGCCGAGACCGTTATTGACGCCGAGGGCAACCTGACCACCGCTTCCTACATCGATCCCCATATCCACCTGGATAAGGTCAATGTACTGGATGTTCTGCCCAAGAACCAGAGCGGCACCCTGAAGGAAGCCATTGAGATGCTGTGGGATAAAAAGCGCAACTATGTCAATGAGGACATTCTGGCCCGCGGCGGCGATGTGGTGGAGCGTGAGATCAAGAACGGTGTACTGAATATTCGTACCCACATTGATGTGGATACCATCACCGGCCTGAAGGCCACCGAGGGCGTACTGGCCCTGAAAGACAAGTATAAGGGCGTAGTGGATATGCAGACCGTTGCTTTCCCGCAGGAAGGCATTATGAAGGATCCCGGCGCCGATAAGCTGATGTGGCAGGCCATGGAGATGGGCTGCGATGTAGTAGGCGGTATGCCCGCTAATGAGAACTGCCCCGATGACAGCCGTGCACATGTCAAGCTGTGCTTTGATATTGCTGAGAAGTATGATGCCGATGTGGATATGCATGTGGATGAAAGCGACGACCCCTTCTACCGCACCCTGGAGATGGTAGCCGATGAGACCATCGCCCGCGGCTGGCAGGGCCGTGTTACCGCCGGCCATACCTGCGCCATGGCGGCCTATGACGACCACTATGCGGCCTATGTTATCGAAAAGGTAAAGAAGGCCGGAATCAATGTCATCACCAACCCTGTTACCAACCTGATGCTCCAGGGCCGCTTGGATAAACAGCCCATCCGCCGCGGTATTACCCGCGTAAAGGAACTGCTGGCTGCCGGTGTGACCATGAGCTTTGGCCAGGACTGCGTCAATGATACCTTCTATCCCTACGGCGCCGGCGATATGCTGCAGGTGGCCCTGATTACCGGCCACGCTGCCCAGCTGAGCCTGCCCGATGAGATTGAAAAGACCTTCGATATGATCACCGATGACGCCGCCAAGATCCTCCGTCTGAAGGATTACGGCTTGAAGATCGGCTGCAATGCCGATATCGTCATCACCGCTTGCCGTGATGCACGCGACGCCATTCGTCTGACTCCGGAGCGTCGCTATGTCATCAAGCGCGGACGCGTAGTGGCTTCCACCACCGTCCAGTCTAAACTCGCCATCTTCTAATGTTTTCTCTCTTGGGAAAGGGGCGTCCTCTAACGGGGGCGTCCCTTTTCCCATGTGTGGAATCTATGCAGGGGGCAGGGCGGGCCGCAGGCTAAACCGTCCTTTGGACGGTCTCGACGGGCTGTGCCCGTCGGTTTCGGCTGTGCCGAAACAGCCTGCGGCCCGGTGCCATCCCTCAGCAGAAATTCGCCCAGACGACCTGGCGAGAGTGAAAACTTCCCCCTTGGCAGTTGGCCGTTGATGCGGTACAATAATAGGCAGAAACAAACGAAAAGTGAGGAGCAACCAATGGTCTATAAGCACTTTTTTGGCAGGACGCCGGAAGGGCAGGCGGTAACACGCTTTACCCTGTTTAACCACAACACCATGGAGGTAAACCTTCTCAATTACGGGGCGGCTGTGCATAGCATCTGTGTGCCGGATCGGGCGGGGAGGGTGGAGGATATTACACTGGGGTGCGATACCATTGCAGATTACATTGAGGCCCCGCACTTTGGCGGAACAATAGGCCGGGTGGCCAACCGTATTGCCGGGGCAAAATTCACCCTGAACGGCAAGGAGTATCAGCTGGCTGCCAATGACGGCGGCAACCACCTGCACGGCGGCAAGCGAGGCTTTGACCGCTGCCTGTGGCAATGGAGCACCGAGGACATTGATAATGTGGTGGTGTTCTCCCATACGGCAGAAGCAGGTGAGGAGGGTTACCCCGGCAAACTGCATGTGGAGGTGCGCTACTGCCTGACCCAGGAGGATGCCCTCATTATCCACTATACTGCCACAGCGGAGGAGGGGGACACCCTGCTGAACCTGACCAACCACACCTATTTTAATCTGGCGGGGCAGGGCAAGGGGGATATCCTTGGCCACCGGTTGGAGCTGGCAGCCAGTCGATATACCCCGGTTAATGCGGAACTGATCCCCACCGGGGAGATGCTGCCGGTGGCGGGAACGCCGCTGGATTTTACCACGCCGCATACCATCGGGGAACGCATCGGGGCAGACTGCCCACAGCTAAAAAATGCCGGCGGGTACGACCACAATTTCCTGTTGGACTATGATGCCGAGAGCCTAAATCCGCTGCACCCGGCGGCGGAACTCAGTGACCCCGTAAGAGGACGGCGGCTCACCGTCTTCACCACAGAACCGGCCTTGCAGCTCTATTCCGGTAATTTTCTGTGTGGAGAGCGGGGCAAAGGCGGCATTGCCTACCAGAAGCACAGCGGAATCTGCCTGGAAACACAGCATTGCCCCGATAGCCCCCATCACCCGCAGTTTCCCTCCATCCTGCTGCGGCAGGGCGAAACCTATGAATCCGAAACGGTGTGGTTCTTTGGCCTGACCGAGTGACGCAGCAGCAAAAGCAACAGCGGGTTGCTTGCGGAAAAATGGCGCTGCTGCTACAATAATCCCGTAAGGAGGCGAGCGGTTATGGAAACGAAGGATATCATTTATCAACTGAGAACCGAAAAGGGACTTTCGCAGGAAGAACTGGCGGAAAAGGTTTTTGTGACCCGGCAGGCGGTCTCCCGCTGGGAAACCGGTGAAACGGTGCCGAATACCGAAACCTTGAAGCTGCTTTCGGCACTGTTCGATGTATCCATCAATACGCTGCTGGGTACGCCGCGGCAGCTCATCTGCCAGTGCTGCGGCATGCCGCTGGAGGACGGCATCACCAGCCGGGAGCCAGATGGCAGCTATAATGAGGATTACTGCAAGTGGTGCTACGCGGAGGGGGCCTTCGCTTACCAAAGCAAGGATGCGCTGCTGGATTTTTTGCTGGCGCATATGCCGAACTCTGAAAATATCGGCGAAGCGGAGCGCCGGGCACAGTATGACGCCCATCTTTCGCAGCTAAAACACTGGAAATAAACCTGTAATCAAATAAGAATCCGCCCTCTGTACGGTGTTGGTACAGGGGGCGGGCTTTTTATTGTGAGATTTACAGCAGCGGTGCCATGGCCCCGAGAGAGGGGAACACCGCATCGGGGAAAAAGCTGCTTTCTGCCAGCATTTCGGGGGTGGTTTCGCCGGTCATTACCAGGATGCCGCAGGCGCCGTTTTGGGTGCCGCAGGCCACATCGGTATACAGGCGGTCCCCCACAAAGGCGATGGCCTCCCGCGGCAGGCCGCTCACCGCTTCCACCAACTCCACTGTTTCGGCGGCGGGCTTGCCTAAGGAATGGGGCATAAACCCGGTACTGGTGGTGATGGCCTGGCAGATAGCGCCGCAATCGGGGATCGGCTCCGCCTCAGTGGGGCAGTTGATATCGGGGTGGGTGGCGAGGAAATGGGCGCCCCGGCGCAGGTAGATGCAGGCCTTTTCCAGCCGTTCGTAGGTCAGTGTCTTATCGAAGCCCACCACAACAAGATCAGGCTGTTCTTCGGTAAGGGAAATCCCGGCTTCCGCAAAGCTTTGCCGCAGGGCAGGTACCCCCAGCAGATAGACGCTTTGTCCCGCGCAGTGCGTCTGCAGGTAGTGAATGGTCACATCCCCGGCCGTGAGAATATCCTCCCGGGTGACAGGAATCCCCATGCGGGAAAGACGCTCCACATATTCCATTGGGCTGCGGCTGGTGTTATTGGTGAAAAACAGCACCTGCCGGCCTTTTTCTTTTGCCGTGGTGATAAACTCGGCGGCGCCGGGCAGCAGCCGGTCGCCCAGATATATGGTGCCATCCAGATCCAGCACAAACAGCCGGATGCGCTCCAGCAGGGCTTTATTTTGCTCCATTTTGGTTCCTCCCACAGGTCTATTGGCCGCAATTTCCTCATAAATATAGCACATCTGCCCCGGCCTGTCCATCAAAGTACGGATTATGGGACTGATAGCCTGCTATGATAAGGACAGAACAAAAAAGATCGCAAGGAGGAACCACCATGACCGACCAGATCATTACCATTACAGGACTGGAATTTACTACGGAGGGCCGCCCCATCGCCCATGGCGCGATAATCAGGGAGGGCGCGGGCACTCTGGAAGAAACCATGAAAGCGGGTGGTGCGCAGATGGGCACCCTACACCCGATGGATGGCTGCCCAATGGGTCGTGTAGAGGCCAAATTTGCCGGACAGACAGCCACAGCAGTGTTCTTCGGGGAACGATTTCTGCTGGCGGCCGAGGATGAGCGAAAGTCCGATTGGCTCAGCGCCCTGCGTCGGCTGGTGGCAGCGCTGTAGGACAGTGCAGGAAAGTGAAGTTTATTGTTCTCTTTTGTGCCGTTCAATAAGCAGCAGAATAAACAGAACAAGCCACATCCCCCATGCGATGAGACAGCCAATTCCCGGATACCGGCAATCTATGGCAATCCCAATGAGAAAAGGGATCGACATGTACATCATTCTTTTTCCATATGCTTTACACATGGCGTCTTCGTCATATTTTCGGCGCTCATCCGCGGATCTCATATTGTAACCGGACAAGTAATCGGCTGCTTTTCCGCCGGATTTATAAAACCATATGCCGAATAAAAGCATAATTGCCGCCATGCAAAAATCAAAAATGATATAAAACATCGGCTATTTTCCCCTTTCCTTTTCCAGCTCCGCCTCCAGCACTGTCAGCCGCTGCTCCAGCGCGGCGATCTGCCGGTGGGCCCGGTTCAGCTCCTGCTGGATGGGGTCGGGGATGTGTACGTGGTCCAGCCGTTCATTTTCCAGCCGGACATTACTGACCCGCACCACCCGCGCCGGGACGCCTACGGCGGTGCTGTCGGCATCAATGGAGTGCAGCAGTACGGCGTTGGCGGCGATCTTGCAGTTATCGCCCACCCGCACGGGGCCCAGTACCTTGGCACCGCAGCCCACCATTACATTGCGCCCCAGTGTGGGATGGCGCTTGCCGGTATCCTTGCCGGTGCCGCCTAGGGTAACGCCCTGATACAGCGTGCAGCCATCGCCTACCTCTGCCGTTTCGCCGATGACGATGCCGGAGCCATGATCAATAAAAACATTGTGCCCGATGACGGCACCGGGGTGGATCTCGATACCGGTAAAAAAACGGGTGAGTTGGCTGACAAGACGCGCCAGGAAAAAGCAGTGGTGCCGGTACAGCCAGTGCGCCGGTCGGTGCCAAAACAGCGCGTGTACGCCGGCGTACATCAGCAGTATTTCAAAGCCGGAACGGGCAGCGGGGTCGCGCTGACGCACCGCCGCTATGTCCTCCCGGATCCGTTTGCACATAAAAAGACCTCCCATGTGGAAGATGAAGCGTTCACTCTATAAAAAAATACCATAATTCGGCCCTTGATGCAAGGGGCGGGCCAAGTGAGCGAAAAATAAAACCCAGTGGCCATCTTATGCCGAGCAGGGCGGAATGGTGCGGAAATGGCTTTGATAAATGCAGGGGGAGAGCATCAGGGCCTGCGGCCGAACCAGCTCTCGGCGGTCTCCATTAAGTTACATTTAATTCCCCATCTCTTGATGGACAAAATCAACAGAATGGTGTATAATGATACAAATCGTTTCATATCGTACTGTGTTAGGCAAAAGGAGGCCCCATGGAGCGCCGGGATAAGATCAATTACTATTTGGATATCGCAGAAGCTGTTACCGGGCGGGGCACCTGCCTGCGCCGTAATTTCGGCGCAGTCATCGTCAAGAATGATACCATCATCTCCACCGGCTATGTGGGCGCCCCCCGCGGCCGTGCCAACTGCAATGAGCTGCATTACTGTACCCGTGAAAAGCTGCAGGTGCCGCGCGGCGAGCGCTATGAGCTCTGCCGCAGCGTCCATGCCGAGCAGAACGCCATCATCAATGCCAGCCGCAGCGAGATGCTGGGTGCCACCCTGTACCTGGTGGGGCTGGAAAACCGCACCGGCGGCTATGTGGAGGCCGCGGCGCCCTGCTCCCTTTGCAAGCGTATGATCATCAATGCCGGCATCGAGCGGGTCATTGTGCGGGATACCCGGGATACCTACCGCACCTTTGAGGTGGATGAGGAGTGGGTCGCCCACGATGATTCCATTGAGGGGATTAAGGGCTACTAAACCGGCATAAAGCGGCCGGGAATGGTTCACACTATGGGTAAAACCCATAGGGAGGAGCCAAAACCATGCCGCAGAAAAAGCAATCGCAAAAGCCGAACGCCGCCCCCAAAAATGAGGAGCAGAGCCAGCCGGAAGCAAATGAGGAGGAGCGCCGCAGCGAGGCGATCTATCACTCCGGCAGCGTGACCACCGAGGGCGGCCGGCATAAGATCCATTGCTTGACCATTATTGGCCAGATCGAGGGGCACTATATCCTGCCCCCGCAGAACAAGACCACCAAATACGAGCATGTCATCCCGCAGCTGGTCGCCATCGAGGAGGACCAGAGCATCCGGGGGCTGCTGGTCATCTTGAATACCGTCGGCGGCGATGTGGAGGCAGGCCTGGCCATTGCCGAGCTGCTGAGCGGTATGAAGACCCCCACCGTCTCGCTGGTGCTGGGCGGGGGACATTCCATTGGTGTGCCGTTGGCCGTTTCCACCCGGTACAGCTTCATCGCCCCCACCGCCACCATGACCGTCCACCCCGTGCGGATGAACGGCGTGATGCTGGGCGTTCCGCAGACCCTCTCCTACTTCGATAAAATGCAGGAGCGCATCACAGGCTTCGTCACCGCCAATAGCCGCATCCGGCCCGAAAAATTCCGGGAGCTGATGATGAATAACGGCGAGCTGGTCATGGATATCGGCACGGTGCTGGATGGCGAGGGCGCGGTGCAGGTGGGCCTCATCGATGAACTGGGCGGCTTGCAGGATGCCCTGGGCAAGCTCTATGATCTCATTGATGAGGAGGACGGCAGGAAAAAGCCCCGCCGCGGCCGCCCGCCCAAGGCAAAACCCGACAAGGAGCCGTCTGCAAAGGGGGCCGCAAAGTGATCCACACCATATTGCCGCCGGAAGCGCTGCTGCCCCTGCAGGAGCTGCCCGAAAGTGAGTGGCTGCCCTGCCCGGAGGGCTGGGTGCAGGTGATGACGGATGCGGATGGCCTTCGTACCGTGCAGGGTATTTGTTCCACCGATCCCGCTGCCTATCTCAAGCCGTCGCTGCAGCCCGGCCAAAGCTACCAACCGTAAATAATGCCCTTTTGGGGCATTTACATAGCCACATCAAGAGGAGAAAACCAACATCATGAGCATTCTCAGCGCCATTTTACAGGGGATCCTGCAGGGCCTTACCGAGTTCCTGCCGGTCTCATCCTCCGGCCATCTTTCACTGTATCAGTACTTCACCGGCATCAACTCCGAAAGCAGCGTTACTTTTTCGGTCATGCTGCACCTGGGCACGCTGTTGGCGGTCATCATCGCCTTTTGGCCTACCGTGTGGCAGCTTCTTAAGGAATTCTTCCTGCTGTTTGCCGATCTGTTCCGTGGCCGGCTCTTTAAGCAGAAGGCCACCCCTTACCGCCGCATGCTGTATCTTCTGATCCTTTCCTGCGTGCCGCTTTTGCTGGTGCTGCCGCTGCAGGATCTTATCACCTCGGTCAGCGCCGATAACGATATTCTGGTGGAGGGCATCTGCTTTCTCATCACCTCGGCACTGCTGTTTCTGGCGGACCGCGCCCCCCGTGGTCACCGGGACGCCTCCACCATGAAGGGCAAGCACGCCCTGGCCATCGGTGTGGCGCAGCTCTTTGCCACCCTGCCCGGCATCTCTCGCTCCGGTTCCACCATTTCGGTGGGGCAGCTGTGCGGGCTGGAACGCAGCTACGCTGTATCCTATTCCTTCATTCTGGGCCTGCCTGCAGTGCTGGCGGCCGGCATCCTGGATCTGCACGACGCGGCCACGGCCGGCATTGGCATCGAGTGGGGCACCGCCCTTATCGGCATGGCAGCAGCGCTCATCTTCGGCCTTTTGGCCATCCGCCTAGTCAACTATCTCATCAAGAGCGATAAGTTCCGCATCTTCGCCATCTACACGCTGGTGCTGGGTTCTGTCGTTGTCATCCTGGGCATTGTGGAAAAGATAACCGGCAACGCAGTTCAGGCGTTTATCACCGGTCTTATCCATTAAAATATACTGCGCCTTCCCTATACTACATCTTGTGAAAGGACACTGAAAACCATGGATATTGAAATCAGAGCCGAAGCCGTTATGGAGGGCAGAGATTACCTTGCCCTTACCCGCTTTATGACCAACGGAAAAAATAAAAACAGCATAATGATGAACATTCTGCTATTGCTCATCGCCATCGTCGGCGTCTATGCCGATTTTAAGGTGAACCAGAAACCCACTATCATCACCATCGTGGCGGTCATCGCCGTGCTGGGTGCGTTCCTCCTGCCGGAGCTTTCTGCCCGCCGCTTTATCAAGAATGATAAGACCTTCATCGGCCACACCATGCGCTATGTATTCAATGATAACGGCATCAATGTGCTGGATGGACAGGCCGGTACCACCGCGCTGCACGCCTGGAACAACATCATGAATATGTACGAGACCGCTGAGTATTTCTTCATGTTCCTGGGCAAGCAGAGCGCACTGCTCATCCCCAAGCGTTGCCTCTCCGCCGAGGACCTGGCGGATTTCCGGGAGATGCTTACCTTCCAGCTGGGGGACCGGTACGAAAACCGCCTCCAAAAGAAAAAATCCAAATAAAGAGAGTACATATGAAAGCGGCTTTTCCCTTGTCCGGTTTCCGGGCAGGGGGTGAGCCGCCGCCCTGCTTTTTGGTGCAGGGAACCAAGGGAAAGGAGAACCACCCCTACTATGGCTACTACCAAAAAATCAACGACAAAAAAACGCAAACCGGCAGCCAAAAAGCCCACCAAGGCGCAGCTGCAGGCCAAGCGGGAGCTCAATGCGATCATCCTCTTTGCGCTGGGGGTGCTGCTGCTTCTGCTGGCGGCCATCCCCGGCGATAACGCCTGGAATACCGTACATAATGTGCTGCGCGGCCTGATGGGCTGGTGCTGCTATCTTATGGGCCCGCTTATGATGATCGTGGCCGTGCTGCTGACCATGGACCGCACCGCCATCACGCCGGGGCTCAAAAGCGCCAGCGTGGTGCTGATGGTCCTGCTGCTGTGCGGCATCACCCATATCATCGGCGGCAGCGCCGCGGAGGGCACCTTTGCCGAGAGCATCAAGGCTCTGTACCGCGGCGGCACCGCCCTTACCGGGGGCGGCGCATGCGCCATTCTGTTTGGTGTGTACCCGCTGCGCTGGCTGGGCCGCACCGGGGCCCTCATCGTGGATATCCTCCTGTTCTTTGTGTTCTTTATGATCTCCACCGGCACCACCCTCATTGGTCTGTTTAGGGGTGCCGCAAAGCCCGTCAAGAAGCTGGAGGAGGCCTACACCGCCGCGGTGGAAAACCGCCAGGCGGCTGCCGAAGCGGCTGAAGCCGCCCAAAAGAAAAACCGCAGGAACTTCAATATTGATGTGATGCTGGAGGGGGAGGAAAAATCCCCTGCCGCAGCCCGGAAAGAAGCCCTCACCAAGGAGGGCGAGGCCTCCCGCCGCAAGGTGGAGCGCCTGACCGACGCCATGAAGGTCAGTACCAATACCGGCCGCGCCTACGATTTCGATAGTGAGCCGGACAAGCCTGTGGAGTCAACCCCCGCGCCGGAACCCCAGCCGGATTTCCAGCCGGTCGCGCCGCCCGTCGCCAATGCCGCCCCCACCCCCGCCGAGACCTCCATCGAGGATCTCATCACCCGTGCCGTCAGCGGCAGCGCCGTGGTAGGGGAGCCGGCGGCCGAAGCCAAGGACGGCAAGCTGCACTTTGGCGAAACGCCGGAGGAAAAGGCGGCGCAGGCCGCCCAGGAGGTGCTGCTGGAGCCGGTGCCGGAGGAAAAAACCTACACCTTCCCGCCGGTCAACCTGCTGGAAGAGCCCAAGGCCGCCCGCGGCGGCAATACCCAAAAGGAGCTGCGCGCCAATGCCGACCTGCTGGTGGATACGCTGCGCAGCTTCGGGGTCGAGACCCGCATCGTGGATATTTCCCGCGGGCCTGCCGTTACCCGGTATGAATTGCAGCCCTCCGCCGGGGTGAAGATCAGCCGCATCACCAATCTGGCCGATGATATCGCCCTGAACCTGGCGGCAGGCGGGGTGCGCATCGAAGCCCCCATCCCCAATAAAGCCGCCATCGGCATCGAAGTACCCAATAAGGACATCGCCGCCGTTCCCATCCGGGAGATCATCGACAGCACCGAATTTACCGCCGCCAAGAGCCGTCTTTCAGTCGCGCTCGGCAAGGATATTTCCGGCCGCATCTGCCTGGCCGATCTCGCCAAAATGCCGCATCTGCTCATTGCCGGTGCTACCGGCAGCGGCAAATCGGTCTGCATCAATTCCATCATCATCAGCCTTCTGTATAAATCCTCCCCGGAGGAGGTCAAGCTTTTGATGATCGACCCCAAGGTGGTGGAGCTGGGCGGCTATAACGGCATCCCGCACCTGCTGGTGCCGGTCGTTACCGACCCCAAAAAGGCCGCCGGCGCCCTGTGCTGGGCGGTGGGGGAGATGCTGAACCGCTATAAGCTGTTTGCCGCCACCGGCACCCGTGACCTGGAGGGCTATAACCGCCTGGCCGCCGAGCGGGAGGAGCTGCACCCCATGCCGCAGATCGTTATTATCATCGATGAGCTGGCCGACCTGATGATGGCTGCCCCCAAGGATGTCGAGGATTACATCTGCCGGCTGGCGCAGATGGCAAGAGCCGCCGGCATGCACCTGGTCATTGCCACCCAGCGTCCCTCCGTCGATGTCATCACCGGCCTGATCAAGGCCAATATCCCCAGCCGCATCTCCTTTGCCGTTTCGTCCCAGATCGACAGCCGAACCATCCTGGATATGGGCGGTGCCGAGAAGCTCTTAGGCCGCGGCGATATGCTGTACTATCCCGTCGGCAGCAGCAAGCCCACCCGCGTGCAGGGCTGCTTTGTCACCGATAGCGAGGTGGAGCGTGTCGTCACCTTCATCAAGCAGGGCGAAAAGGGCGAATACGATGATACCATCATGACCGAGATCGAGCAGTCCGCCGCCCAGGTCAAGGGCAAGGGCGGCTCCTCCGGTTCCGCTGCCGCTTCCGGCGGCGATGCCGAAGGCACCGATGGCGATGAGCTGCTGGAGCAGGCCATTGCCGTGGTGGTGGAAGCTGGTCTTGCCTCTACCTCACTGCTCCAGCGCCGGCTGAAGGTGGGCTATGCCCGTGCCGCCCGCCTGGTGGACGAGATGGAGGAAAAGGGCATTGTAGGCCCCTTTGAGGGCAGCAAGCCCCGCAAGGTGCTGATGACCAAGGACCAATACTACGAGCGCAAGACCATGTCCGCCGATTGATCCTACCCACATAAGAGGAATCCTATGAATACCCTTACCGAAACACTTTTCACCGTGCTGGAGGCGGTGGGCACCGTGGCCTTTGCCGTTTCCGGCGCTACCGTGGCCCTGCAAAGAAGATTGGATGTCTTTGGCGTTATGCTGCTGGGGCTGACCACCGCCCTTGGCGGCGGCTGCATCCGGGATCTTTTGCTGGGCCGCACCCCGCCGGTCATGTTCAGTCAGCCGCTTTATGCCATTGTGGCCATTGCTACCTCGCTTATTGTGTTCCTGCTGGCGTGGTACTGGCGCATCGGCTTTTTTGGCCATATGGTCCTCATCGACCGTGTCAATAACATCTTTGATGCCCTGGGCCTTGGTGTGTTCACCGTCATCGGCGTACGGGCAGGCGTGGCCGCCGGCTATGGCGAAAATGCCTTCCTGTGCGTGTTCCTGGGGCTGCTCACCGGAGTGGGCGGCGGCGTCCTGCGGGATATGATGAGCCGGGAGATCCCCATGGTGCTGTGCCGTCGGGTCTATGCCATCGCCAGCATCATCGGCGGGACAGCCTATTTTCTGCTGCGCACTCCCCTGCAGGAAAGCACCGCGGCCCTCACCGGCGTCATTCTGGTATTTTCCATCCGCATGCTGGCCACCCACTACCGCTGGAGCCTGCCCCGCATCAGCGAGGACCAGCAAACCGAGCCCAAGAAATGAAGGGAGCAGCTATGAGCTTTCTGCCCATCACAAAAGAAGAAATGACGGCCCGCGGCTGGGAGGCCGCGGACTTTGTCTATGTCACCGGCGATGCCTATGTGGATCATCCCAGCTTTGGCTCGGCCATTATCACCCGCCTGCTGGAAAGCCAGGGCTACCGGGTGGCGGTGCTGGCCCAGCCCCGCTTTGATACCCCGGAGGATATGACCCGCTTCGGTCGTCCCCGGCTGGGCTTTCTGGTCTCCGGCGGCAACATCGATTCGATGGTCGCCCACTATACGGCGGCCCGCCGCCTGCGCAGCGAGGATTTCTACTCCCCCGGCTGCCGGGCAGGGCTGCGCCCCGACCGCGCCACCATCGTCTACTGCCGCCTCATTCGCGAGGCCTACGGCGATATCCCCATCGTTATCGGCGGGTTGGAAGCCTCTCTGCGCCGCTTTGCCCACTACGATTACTGGGATGACGCTGTGCGTCCCTCCATTTTGGCGGATTCCGGCGCGGACCTTCTCATCTACGGCATGGGCGAGCACCAGATGACCGAAATTGCCGCCCGCATGGCGGGAGGGGAACCCCCGGCCGCTATGCGGGATATCCGCGGCACCTGCTATCTTTGCCCCCTTTCCGACCCCCTGCCGGAAAACGCCGTTTCCTGCGCCTCCTTCGATAAGGTATCGCAGGATAAAAAGACCTACGCCCGTGCTTGCCGCCTTCAGCTGGAGGAGCAGGACCATGTGACCGGCCGGGCCGTGGTGCAGAAGCACGGGGAGCGGTACCTGGTGCAGAACCCGCCCGCTTTGCCCCTCACCACCGAGGAACTGGACGCTGTGGCGGAACTGCCCTACGAGCGTTACTACCACCCCATCTATGAGGAAATGGGCGGCGTTCCCGCCATTAAAGAGGTCGAATTTTCCCTTACCCATAACCGCGGCTGCTTTGGTGCCTGCAATTTCTGCTCCATCGCGTTCCACCAGGGACGGTATATCACCACCCGCAGCCACGCCTCTTTGCTGCGGGAAGCCGAAAGCTTTACCCATAATCCCCATTTCAAGGGCTATATCCACGATGTCGGCGGCCCCACCGCCAATTTCCGGGCCCCCTCCTGCGCCAAGCAGGCTACCCACGGCCTGTGCCGGGATAAAAAATGCCTGGCCCCCACCCGCTGCCCGGCCGTCCGGGTGGACCACACCGATTATGTCCAACTTTTGCGGGAACTGCGGGCCATCCCCGGGGTCAAAAAGGTATTTGTCCGCAGCGGCCTGCGCTACGATTACATGATGGGCGAGGAGGACGATACCTTCCTCACCGAACTGGTGCGCTACCACATCAGCGGGCAGCTTAAAGTAGCGCCGGAGCATTGTAGCGCCCGTGTGCTGGATGAAATGGGCAAGCCCCATATCAATGTCTACGAGGCGTTCCTGCGCCGCTTCCAGCGCATCTGTCAAAAGGAAGGCAAGGAGCTTTATCTCATCCCTTACCTGATGAGCAGCCATCCGGGCAGCACCATGCGGGATGCCGTGGAGTTGGCCCTGTTCCTCAAAAAACACCACCTCCGTCCCCAGCAGGTGCAGGATTTCTACCCCACACCGGGCACCGCCTCCACCTGTATGTTCTATACCGGCATTGATCCTTGGACGATGCAGTCTGTCTTTGTTCCCACCGATCCCTACGAGAAAAAGCTGCAGCGCACCCTGCTGCAATACTGGAAGCCGGAAAACCGCCGCCTTGTCATCGAAGCGCTGGTGCGTGCCGGCCGGGAGGATCTTATCGGCCACGGCCCGGATTGCCTGGTGCAGCCCGACCGGGAGTACCTTATTTCCCGCCGCGCGGCCGGGCAGGGCGGCCCTGATCCCAAGCTGACCGCCAAGCCGCATCCCGGCGCCCGCCGCCCAAAATCCACCCACCGCAAAAAACGCTGAGTTTACGAAAGACGCAGGCAGGGGGCCGCAGGCCCGGCGGGCTTCGCCCGCCGCGGCGGCTCCGCCGCTGAAACCGCCCTTCGGGCGGTTTGGCCTGCGGCCCCGCCGCCTCCCCCTAAACCCCGTAAAATCCTCGAAAGGAGGAACCACCCATGCCTCGTCAGTACACCACCCGCCGTGAGCGCAAACGGCTCTGGTGCGCCTTTTTCCTGCTGCTGGCCCTGGCCGCCTTCCTCCTTTGGCAGGAGCTTTCCCCGTGGGAGAAAGCCCATGCCCCCAACCCGCCCGCCGCAGGGCTGACCCTCCGGGTCATTGATGTGGGTCAGGCGCAAAGCCTGCTGCTGACCTGCGGCGAGGACGCCATCCTGGTCGATGCCGGAGAGTATGCCGCGGGCGGCAAGGTATTGGCCGCCCTTTCCCGCGCCGGGGTCAGGAATCTCTCTACCGCTATCGTCACCCATCCCCATAGTGACCACTACGGCGGTATGCGCACCGTGTTGGAGAAAACCCCAGCGGCCGCCTTTTATACCGCCGCCGTCCCGGAAAACCAGCTCCCTACCACCCAGTCCTACGAAAAGCTGCTAAGTACCCTCTCGGAGCAGGCTATTCCCGCCGCCTATCTTTTTGCGGGGGATACCCTCCCTCTCGGCGATGCCGCCGTCACCGTCCTCAGCCCCGCTCGCGGTGCCACCTGGGAAAACCTCAATAACTATTCATTGGTGCTGCGTGTCACCTACGGTAATGCCGCCTTCCTCCTCATGGGGGATGCCGAAGCAGAAGTGGAAGAAACCATATTAGCGGCAAAGACCGAACTGGCTGCCGATGTGCTGGTGGTGGGGCACCATGGCAGCGCCACTTCCAGCTCGGAAAATTTTCTCAAAGCCGTTGCCCCACGCTATGCCATCCTCTCGGTGGGGGAGGATAACAGCTACAACCTGCCCAATACCGGCGTCCTCACCCGCCTCAAAGAACAGGGTGCCGCTCTCTACCGCACCGATCTGCAGGGCACCGTTACCGTCACCAGTGATGGCGAAAATCTCACCATCACCACCGCAAAATAAAAGCGGCCCGCATTTTTACAGGCCGTCAGTCCTCTATATGGGGGCGGTGAAAATCGATTCCGGCTGTGTCGCCCCCTCGTCAGGCGTCAGCCCGCCTTCGTCGGGCGCAAGCCTGCCTTCGGGGTGCTCCTTGCCGCCTCTCTATTTTCCCTCGCCCCCAATTTTCCCAAAGGAGACCTTACCATGTGGAGCATCGACCGCATCGAGGGCGATTTCGCCCTCTGTGAGAATACCGTCACCGGCGAAACCTGCCGCATCCCTCTCAGTGAGCTGCCGCAGGGAATAGGAGAGGGCGCTCTGCTGCACCGCACCCCCGCCGGTTGGCAGCGCGCCGAAGAAGCGGAACGCGTCCGTCGCCGTCAATTGGCCGCCAAGATCCGCAATTTGTTTGGCCCCTCCCCCTTCGAAAAATAAAATCCTACGAAAGGATCGACTCCATGAATATTACCGTTTATCTCGGCTCCTCCCCCGGTAATGATCCAAAGCTGAATACCGTCGTCCGCGCCCTTGGCCGCTGGATCGGTGAAAGTGGCCATGCCCTCGTCTACGGCGGCTCCCGGACCGGCCTGATGGGCGCTTTGGCGGAAAGCACCTTGCAGGCCGGCGGGGAAGTCACCGGCGTGGAGGTCTCCTTCTTCGTGGAGCAAGACCTCCAGTACGAGGGGCTGACCCACTTTTATGTCGCCCGCGATCTCCCGGAGCGCCGCACCAAAATGATCGAGCTGGGCGATGCCTTCATCGCTTTCCCCGGCGGCCTTGGCACCTTGGAGGAGATCAGCGAGGTCATTTCCCGCAAGGCCATCAAGCGGCTTTCCGGCCCCTGCATCCTGTATAACCTGGACGGGTACTACGAGGGGCTGCGTGCCCAGCTGCATCATATGGTAAAAATGGGGCTATGCGCCCCGGAAAAGCTGGAGGATATCCACTTTGCCGCCGATCTCGCGGAGATTAAAACCATTTTGGCAAAAAAATAATGCCGCACCAACCGCAAAAGGGAGACTGCAAGCATGAAAGAATTCCTCGAAAAAATAAGAAAGCCGAAAACGGGCATCCCGCTGAAACGGCAGCTTGCCGCCACCGTGGGGATTATCCTATTGGGGGTCACACTCGGCGTTTTGCAAAAATGGCTTGATGCAACCGCTGCCAATACCCTCCCGCTGCTGCTCCAAAGGCTGGATATCGGGAACTACTTTGGGCGGCTTGCGATATGGATTTTGATAGGAACCGCCATCTCCGTCTATGCGGCGTCCCCGCTGCGGGCCGGCGTCAATACCTTCTGCTTTTTTATCAGCATGGTGGCGGGGTATTATCTTTACTGCCACTATGTTTTGGGCTTCCTGCCCCGCTCCTATATGATGATATGGGTTCTGATGTCCTTCGCTTCGTTCTTCCTGGCGATGGTCTGCTGGTATGCCAAAGGGGAGGGAGCTCCGGCGGTGCTGCTATCCGCCGTTATTTTAGGCGCTCTGCTGGCGCAGGCGGTCAACTTGAGGATCGACCGGGGGTTTTATGTCTACCACCTGATGGAGGTCTTTACATGGCTTGCCGGTGTGCTGCTTCTGCGCAGAAGAGGAAAGGAATTTGCGGTGGAGATGGGGCTGTCCGTTGTGGCGGCGGTCTTGTATCAGCTCATCCTGCCGCACTGGGGATGACACCGCAGCCGAATAAAAACCCGACCGAGGAATCCCCGGCCGGGTCGTTTTTTTGGGCAGGTCAATCGTTCCCTACAAAGCTGCGGAATGGGAACGGGCAGATCTCCTGAAAGCTGGAAATGACAAAGCTGCCATCCCGCCCCGCAAAGTACAGCGGCGCCTCCAGCGCTTCATCGGCAAATTCCAGCATAAACTGCCGGCATGCCCCGCAGGGTGCCGCTTCACCGCCCTTTTCGCCGCCGTATATGGCCACTGCCGCAATCCGCCGCTCGCCCTGCGCTATCATGGTGGTGCAGGCGTTGCGCTCCGCGCAGATGGTCAGGCCAAGGCTCGCGTTTTCCACATTGCAGCCGGTAAATATGCCGCCCCCCTCACCTAGGATCGCCGCCCCCACCTTAAAGTGAGAATAGGGAACATAGGCGTTTTGGGAGGCTTCCCGTGCCATCGCGATCAGCTTATCTCTCATTTCATTTGTTATCACAGTCGCTCCTCCTTTGCTTTGGGGCTTTTTTTCATTCTATCACATCTCCTCGCAAAAGAAAAGCAGATTTCGCCTATCGCCAGCACAGCCCGCCCCGCCGGGGCAGCTCCGGCTCCATGTGGTGCCGCAGCCAGCCGCACAGCAGCAGCACAGGCAGTGAGAGCATCAGCCACAGAAAGCAAAAAAGCGGGCACACCTGCCCCAGCACATTCCCCGGCTGCGAGGAGTAATCCCACACCTGCCACCCCAGCCGCAGATTCACCAGGCACCCCACCACAAATTCATAGGCTGTGATGATCCCCGCGGAACGCAGGCATCGCCGCCATAGGGTATGGTGGGTCCGCCGCTCCGCTGTGTAAACGGTCAGCAGCACCAGCCCGCCGGTCAGGCTCATGCTCCAGTGGGTGTGTCCTCGCCATATTGTCTCCAGCAGGCTGTAAAAGCTCGCCCCCGTCCCAAATACCAGCGCTCGGTCCAATACCTTTTTCCCCATAAAAATTCCCCCCAATGGTTCCATATACCACTATGGTTCCATCAAGGGGCCATTTTATTCTGTTTTCTGCCGTGGCCGTCCTTCGGCGGCGGTAAAAATGGATTCCGGCTGTGTCACCCCTTGACAGGCATCAGCCCGCCCTCCGCTTCGCTCCGCCGGGCAAGAGCCTGCCTGCGGGGTTCCTGGCCGCCTCTCCATTTTTCCTCGCCGCCTCATTTCAGCTCTACTACCGTCACGCCCATCTCGCCTTCGCCGTACATGCCGGGGCGCTGGCTTTTCACAAAGCTCAGCCGCCGCAGGTGCTGCTGCACCGCGGCCCGCAGTACGCCGGTCCCCTTGCCGTGAATAATGGTCGCGTTCTTAATGCCCATCATCATGCACCGGTCCAGGAAGCGATCCACCTCCATCAGGCCTTCGTCGCTCGCCATCCCGCGGATGTCCAACTCGGTGCGGGCCTCCCGCTCGGTGTTGCCGGGACGGCTGGTGCGGGTGCCGCCGGTGGGCGTCTGTTTCTTCTTGGGGGGCTTGGGGGCGTCCTCCGGCAGCCGCAGCTCGCCGGGCTCGCACTTCATCTTCATGTTCCCCAGCTGGATCTGATAAGCCCCGTTTTTATCCGGCCCGGAGATCACCGTCCCCTGCCGGTTGATGGCCGCCACCGTCACCGTTTCGCCCACCCGCAGCGCCCGCGGCAGATGATACTCCTCCGTCTTGCGCTCCTTTACCGGGTCAGCGGTGTCCCGCAGCTCCTCAATGCGCCGGTTGTAGCCCTGCCGCATGGCCGCCACCTTCTCACTGAAATCCGCCTTGTCCTTCTGCTTTTTCAGCTCCTCCAGCTCGTTCAGCAGCAGGTCGGTGCGGCTGCGGGTACGCTCCACCAGGGCGCGTGCGTTGTCCCTTGCCTCGGCCTCCAGCTTCTCCAGCGCGGCCTCGTGCGCCTCGGTCTGCTTTTTCATCTCGGCCCGCAGCCGGTCGGCCTCCCCGCGGGCGGTCTCAGCGGCCGTCACTTCGTTTTCCAGCTGCTGCCGGGTGCTTTCCAGCTCGCTTACCACATCCTCAAAGCGGGTATTCTCACTGGAAACCATGCTCTTCGCCTCTTCTATGATCTCCTCCGGCAGGCCCAGCCGCCGGCTGATGGCAAAGGCGTTGCTGCGCCCCGGTACGCCGATGAGCAGCCGGTAGGTGGGGGAAAGGGTCGCCACATCAAATTCACAGCAGCCGTTTTCCACCCCGTCGGTCTGCAGGGCATACATCTTCACCTCGGCGTAGTGGGTGGTCGCCGCCAGCCGCGCACCCCGCTGCCGCAGCGCCGTAATGATGGAAACCGCCAGCGCTGCGCCCTCGGTGGGGTCGGTGCCGGCCCCCAGCTCATCGGTCAGCACCAGGCTCTTGGTGTCGGCTATTTTCAGAATTTCTATGATCTTGACAATGTGGGAGGAGAAGGTGGAAAGGCTCTGCTCTATGCTCTGCTCGTCGCCAATATCCGCCAGCACATGGGTAAAGACCGCCGCACGGCTCCCGGTCGCCACCGGCAGCATCATGCCGCAGGCCGCCATCAGGGTCAGCAGGCCCAGCGTTTTCAGCGCCACGGTCTTGCCGCCGGTATTTGGCCCGGTGATGACCAGCGTATCAAAGCCATCCCCCAGCCGGATATCCACCGGCACCACCTTATCCTTTTGGATCAGCGGATGCCGTGCCTTCCTGAAGTCAATGATCCCTTCCTCGTTGAGGTCCGGCACCGTCGCCTTCATCTTGTCGGCCAGCCGGCTCTTGGCAAAAAGCAGGTCCAGCTGCAATAGCGCCGCGAAGCTGTCCCGGGTGGCGTCCGCCACCTGCCCTATGCGCTCGCTGAATTCCTGCAAAATACGGTCGATCTCCAGCTGCTCCTCATTTTGCAGCATCCTTATCTCGTTGTTGGCATCCACCACGGCCATCGGCTCTATAAAGACCGTCGCGCCGCTGGAGGAGGTGTCATGCACCAGGCCCTTGACCTCATTTTTGCATTCTATTTTGACCGGAACCACAAAGCGCCCGTCGCGCATGGTGATGATCGGCTCCTGCAGCGCCTTGGCGTATTGCGGCGAGCGGATGATGCCGTCCAGCTGTTCCCGCACCTTCAGCTGGGCCCGGCGGATGCGCCGGCGCAGATCATTCAGTGCAGGGGAGGCCGTATCGGCGATCTCCTCCTCCGAGAGAATGGCATCGAAGATATCCTTCTCCAGCCCCTCCACGGGTGCCAGCACATGGAACAGATCATCGGCGGCGGTAGGGGTCTCGCCCTGTCCCCGCCACTTCTTTATGGTGCGGATGGTACGCAGCACCCGCGCCACCTGCAGTATTTCCCCAGCGGAAAGCCGGGAACCCAGCTTGGCCCGCTGCAGGGCGCCGGTGCAGTCCTGTATGCCGCCCAGCCCCGGTGTCCCGTACCGGGCGGTTAATGTATTGATATCCGCGGTCCGCCGCAGGGCATCGCAGGCGTCCCGGTAGTTATCACAGGGCTCCAGCCGCAGCGCCAGTTCCTTGCTGGCCGCGCAGGTTGCCTGCTCCGCCAGCATTTCCAGCACCCGGTCCAGCTCCAGCGTCCGGTGGTGTTTGTTCATTTTTCTCCCTCCTTCTGGAGTACATCCTCCAGCATCACGGCATACCGCGCAAAGCGCTCCGCCAAATGCCCGATCACCATTCCTTCGCGGCACCGCTCCAGCATCTCGACCGGCGTCAGCCAGGCATAGTCTACGGTCTCGGTGCTTTGCAGGGCTATTTTCGGCTCCTCCGCCAGCCGCAGCAGGTAGGTATCGCTAAAGATCCGGGGCGTTATCACATGGTCAAAGAGGATCAGCTCCTCCTTTTCGACCTTGATCCCGGTTTCCTCATACAGCTCCCGCACCGCAGCGGTGCGGCTGTCCTCCCCGGCCAGGGCGCTGCCGGTCGTTACCTCCCAATAGCCACCGTTATGCTTCTGCGGGTGCCGCAGTGTGGTCAATATCCTGCCCTCCCACACCGTAATAATCTCCACGCAGAGATGCCGCGCCCCCGCCGGCAGCGCGTCTCCCCGCCGGTGCAGCATGCCCAGCGGTTCTCGGTTTTCGTCCAGCAGGTCCCAGTATTCCGTCATAGTTTATCCTTTCCCATCTCTGCAGGCCGCAGATTCGGCCCGCAGGGCCTCGCTTCGCTCGCGGCGGCTCCGCCGCCCGGCCCGGCCTCCGGCCGGGCCGCCCTGCGGGCCCCGCTCTTTGCCCGGTCTGCGGCCCTGCGGCGGCCTTCGGCCGCCCACTCACCGGTTCTTCTCTATCACAATAAAAACCGGCGGGCAGTTGGGCCGGTTATAGAATTGCTGCACCATGACGGTGTACTGCCGGGCATCCAGCTGCCGCAGATAGGAAAGCAGCGCATCATGCTCGGCGTAGCCGCTGTCCCCGCCGTAGTAGAGACAGATGGTTACGAACCCGTCTTCGGCGAGGATGGAAAGTGCTGCCTCCACCGCAGGGATGCTCTCCGCCGCCGTGGTGCCGATGGCGTGGTCGCCGTGGGGCAGGTAGCCGAGGTTAAAAACCACCGCATCCGCTGCCGGTATATACTCCGCCATTCTGCGGTGGCTTGCGTGGATCAGCGTCGCCCGACCCATTAGCCCGGCTTCGGTCAGCCGCTGCCGGGTGCTTTCTATCGCGTCCGCCTGGATATCAAAGGCGTACAGGTGCCCCGTTTCTCCGATCAGACGGCACAGCACCTCGGCATCCCGGCCCCGCCCGGCGGTGGCGTCCACACAGGTCATGCCGGGGCGCAGCCGCTCCCGCCAAAAGGCATGGCACAGCTTTAGGGCATTCTGGTCGTAGTAGGTCATACGCGGTTTTTCAGCTCCTCCTCCACATAGCCCACGCAGTCGGCAATGCAGGTATCGCAGGGGACGACCGGGCAGCCGGTCCTGCCCTTCAGTACCTGGCAGATGCAGCTGCCGTGCTCCGCCAAAAAGCGCGCGGTCAGGGTGGAGGCCAGCCCCATGGTGGCCCGCTTGGTGGTGTTGGGGGCGTCCAGGTCCCCGGCGCTGTTCAATAGCCCCATACAGGCCACCGCCCCGGTGATGGCACCGCAAGTCTGGCTCATGTCACCCATGCCCAGTCCAAAGCCCTCGCCCATCCGGAAGGCCGTTACCTCATCCACATCCAGCTCCGGCGCAAATACACACGCCACCGATTGGAAGCAGTTGTAGCCCTTCCCGTGCAGCTCTATTGCTTTTTGTTGTTTCTCCGTCATGATGAACCCGTCCTTTCGTTCAGTCCGTTTTTGTTATCGCTTAAACGCGACAGCAGGTCTTGGCCTTACTCGCCACAGACCGCTTTGTGAAAACATTTCTCTGCTCTGCGATTCACAGCTTTCGCTTCCCGCCCAAAACCGGGCTTTTGGCCTTGCCTCAAACGCGGATCGTCTCGCGAAAACCCATCCGTCAATCCTCATTTTCTGCGAAAACAGGTTTTGGCCTTGCCCCAAATGCAGATCGTCTTGCAAAAAACCATTCCCCTGTTCGCACTTTCCGCGAAAGCAGATTTTTAGCTTTGCTTCAAATGCAGATCGTCTTGTAAAAATTCAGGGCCGGCAGGATCCGCTCCACCTGGCACAGCAGATATTGCTCCACCGCGTGGGCCAGCACCGGCAGATTTTCCTCCCCCAGCTTAAATTGGAACAGCTTCTCAAAGTCGCAGTAGATGATGTGCCGCATGGCGGCAAAGACCCCCGGCGGCAGCGGCAGCAGCCCCACCGCTCCGCTCGGCGCGCACCCCGGGCAGCAGATGCTCCCGCCCGAGGGATCAAAAAGCACCACCCCATCCTCCGGCAGCCCGCCGCACGCCCGGCAGGCAATGAGATCCGGCATGTAGCCGGTCAGCGTCAGCAGACGCAGCTCCAGGATCGCCTTCAGCTGCAGCGGCGGCAGCTTGTCCCGCTCCAGGCAGTAAAGGGTGTTCAGCATCAGCCGCAGCTCCTCCGCCGCCGGCTCGTTTTCCGGGATCAGCTCGCAGCACAGCTGCGCGAAGTAGGTCGCCAGCGTCAGCTTTTCCAGGTCCCCCCGGATGCCGAAAAACAGCGTATTGGCCTCCGCCTTGTCGGCAAAGCACCGCTCCCGGTTCTGGAACAGCACAAAGTGGGAATAGCAAAGCAGCTCGGTGGCACCAGCCATCGAGCCCTTCATGCGTCCCGCTCCCTTGGCGTAAGCGGTTATGATCCCCCGGTCGGCGGAAAGCAGCGTCAGCAGGCGGTCCTGCTCATCCAGCTTGCGTTCCCGCAGCACCAGAGCGTCGGTCACTGTCTGCATCGGTCGGCTCCTTTGGGGCGGCAGCCTGCGCCGCCCGGTACGCTAGGTAATCTTCCACCCGGCCGCTGTGCCAAAAACGCTCCCAGCAGCCGGTCAGGTCATTGTTTCGGTCCTCGGCAGGTCGGTTCACATCGGGCGCCCCCTCGCAGCAGATTTTCTACTCTCATTGTGCGCCCGGCGCCGTGGGTTATGTTAGGGAATTTTTGCCCCTGCCCCACAAAAATTTTCCGCAAGCTCGCAGATTCGGCCGAAGGCCAAACCGTCCTGCGGACGGTTTCAGCGGCGGAGCCGCTGGCTCCGGCTTCGCCGGAGCGGCCTTCGGCCGCCCGTTCGTCGTCGCGGGCTGCGCTCTCTGTCGGGCCGCTATCCCTATGGGATAGACAACCCTCCGGTGCTCCGCCGCTCCTCCTCTCCCCAGCGGGCCTTGTATCCCGCCGGGGGCCCCGGGGGCTTCTTTGCCGGCCCTTGCAGGTAACCGGTTCAGCGCCCCTAGCGGGCTGATCCCTCTGCGGCGGCCTTCGGCCGCCCGCGATTATATCAGTTTGGCTTACCGCTCCTCGGTAAAGCCGAAATTGCGCAGCATCCGCTCCTCGTTGCGCCAGTCCTCCTTCACCTTTACCCAGCACTGCAGGTTCACCTTGCAGTTCAGGAAAGCCTCCAGCTCCTCGCGCGCGGCGGTGGCGATTTTTTTCAGCATCGCGCCGCCCTTGCCGATGATGATGCCCTTGTGGCTCTTGCGCTCGCAGTAGATCACGGCGTCAATATCAATGACCGGCCCGTTGGCGCCCTCCCGCTCCTTCATGGTCTCTATCGTCACGGCAATGCCGTGCGGGATCTCCTCCGAAAGGAAACACAGCGCCTTTTCCCGCAGCATCTCGGCGGCGATGACCCGCTCCGGCTGGTCGGTCAGCATGTCGTCGTCAAAGTAGTGTGGCCCCTCAATGGCGGCCTCGTGCAGCAGCTTCCGCAGGAGCGCTACCCCGTCGCCGGTCTTGGCGCTTAGGGGGACGATCTGCTGGAAGTCATACGCCTCGTTCAGCACCGCCATCATCGGGATGAGCTGCTCCTTGTCCTTCAGCAGGTCGATCTTATTGAGCACCGCCACAGCGGGCAGGTCCAGCTTCTTAAACTGCTCGATGAGATCCATCTCCGCGCGGGTCAGCTTTTCCCACGGCTCGGAAGCGTCCGTCACCAGCACCGCCAGGTCCACATCGGAAACCGAGGACCCCACCTGCCGCACCATGTATTCTCCCAGGGAGTTGCGCGCCCGGTGCAGACCGGGGGTATCAATGAATACCAGCTGGGTCGCGCCCTCGGTCAGCACGCCGGTGATGCGGGTGCGGGTGGTCTGCGGCCGGGGGGATACAATGGCCACCTTCTCGCCCAGCAGGGCGTTCAGCAGGCTGCTTTTGCCCACATTGGGCCGCCCCACTATCGCTATAAATGCCGATTTCTGTACTTCTCTCATGCGCTTCTCCTCACTCCACATAGGTGTTGTCGCGGGTCAGCCCCAGCCGGCCCAGCGCCTCCTCTTCCTTTTCCCGCATAATGGTCTTTTCCAGGCCGCCGTTCACATGGTCGTAGCCCAGCAGATGCAGCATGGAGTGCACCGTTAGGTAGCCCATCTCCCGCTCGAAGGTATGGCCAAACTCATTGGCCTGCGCCACGGCGTGCTCCACCGAGATCACAATATCTCCCAGCTGCTTGCAGCCGGTATCGGGGTTGATATCGTACTCGCCGTTTTCGCCCAAAGGGAAGGAGAGCACATCGGTGGCGGCATCAATATGCCGGAACTGGTTGTTCATCTCCCGTATCTTCTCGTCATCGGTAAAGGTGATATTCACCTCGGCGTCCCCCTGGAAGTGCTCCATCCGCAGCACGGCGGTGCAGCAGCGCCGCAGCATCAGCCGCAGCCCGGCGGGTATTTTTACGGCCTTTTGGTCGTTGGTGATAATGACTTTCAGCTTGTCCATGTTATTTGCCTCTCCTTGCTGTATCTTGCTTCGCGTCCTGCTTGCTGTAATATTTCTCGTAGGCCCTTATGATATCCTGCACCAGCTTATGCCGCACCACATCCTTCTCGCTAAAGCGGCAGATGGCGATATCGGGAATATCCCGCAGAATTTTGCTCGCCTCCACCAGCCCGGAACGCTTCGCGTCCGGCAGGTCTATCTGGGTCACATCGCCGGTAATAATGGCCTTGGAATTGAACCCCAGACGGGTCAGGAACATTTTCATCTGCTCCGGGGTGGTGTTCTGCGCCTCATCCAGGATGATAAAGCTGTCATCCAGTGTGCGGCCTCTCATATAGGCCAGCGGCGCCACCTCTATGTTGCCCCGCTCCTGGTATTTCTGGAAGTTCTCCGCCCCCAGCATATCAAAAAGCGCGTCATAAAGCGGCCGCAGGTAGGGGTCCACCTTGTTCTGCAGGTCGCCGGGCAAAAAGCCCAGCTTTTCCCCGGCCTCCACGGCGGGCCGTGTCAGCACGATGCGGTTGACCTCCTGCGCCCGGAAGGCCTTTACCGCCATGGCCACGGCGAGATAGGTTTTGCCGGTACCGGCCGGCCCTATCCCCATGGTAATGGTGTTTTTGCGGATGGCCTCGACATATTTTTGCTGGCCCAGCGTCTTGGGCTTCAGGGGCTTGCCCTTGGCGGTAATGCAGATGACATCCTTGCCCAGCGTTTCCGCCTCCTGCTCGCGTCCTTCCTCCACCAGGCTCATCATGTAGCGTATATTCTGCGCCGAAAGCTCCTCGCCGGATTCCACCATCTTCAGCAGCCCTTCGATGCACCGGGTGCAGGTCATCACCTTTTCGGCGTCGCCACTCACCTTGATATCGGTGCCGCGGAACACCACCGAGACGCCGTAGCCCTGCTCCAGCATTCGTATATTTTCATCGGAGTTGCCAAAGAGGGTCAGCGCGTATTCCATTCGTTCAAAGTTGACGATTTGTTCGGTCATAGCCGTCCTCCTTCGCACCTGTTTTCTACATTAGCTTATTGTATCACATCTCCCGTCAAAATTCTATGAAATATTCATAGAATTTTAGCTATAAATTTGTATCATTTTTTAGCATTGCGAAGGAAAGCAAATCGCCTTATTACCGGCTGCCGCCGGGGCCCCTACTAGGCTAACTGGCGACCCGCGACCCATAGCCTCCCTTGTGTAAAGGGAGGTGGCACGGCGCAGCCGTGACGGAGGGATTGCCGATACAAGCTATGCCAGTTTCATTTCGCCTTCGGCGTCGCACCGCCCTAAAGGCTCCCCTGTGTAAGGGGCAATGAAGTGGCGGCGCAGCCGTGAGGGAGGGGTTGCCGGTATAAAGTTTCATCTCGCCTAGCGGCGTCGCGGGGCCTTTTGCAAAGGCATAGTTAGCACCGCTCGCCGCGGGGGCCTTCCTTTTGCTCCTGCAAAAGGAAGCAAAACAGGGCAAAGGGGAACCAAGCTTTCCCCTTTGCAAACCCCTTTGAAGCTTAGCTGTGCTGGCTACGAATTTAGATTTTTCTCAGCCGAAAAACCTAAATCCGTACTGCGCACAGATGCGCTCCAAAGGTAGCCTGCGGCAGCATCTGCCCTTTCCCCCTGCCCCCTTCCCCGGTGCGGGGAAGGGGGGGCTCTATCAGCAATCTCTACATAAAAATGCGTCTGCGGCTCCTTATAAGCGTCGTCGCGTCGGACGCAACCTTCGCTTAAGTCGGACTGACCCTACGCTTTGCTCCGGGCAGCCCTCCCCGCTGCGGTGCATCCTCCTTTCCCCACAAGGTCTTACGACCTTGCGGGGGCCCCGATTATACGGGGTGTACCGACGCGTCGGGGTCTCGGGGTCCTCCCCGAGTGACTTTTGGTTACTTTTCTTCATAGAAAAGTACCCCCGCCGGGGAGGCGTACAAATGAATACCTTTTGTAAAACTTCGCGACGCCGCTAGGCGAGATAAAACCATGTTATCAAACGCCCCGGCGGCGAGCCGTACCGGCTATGCCTTTGCAAAAGGCCCCGCCCCGCCGAAGGCGAGATGAAACTTTGGCATAATTTGTGTCATCAATCCCTCCGGCTCATTTCATTCGCCACCTCCCTTTACACAAGGGAGGCTTTCGCCGCCAGGCGACCACAAATTCGGCCCCAATATGATTTGCGAAATATACAAATAAGCAAGACGACTAAGGGACAGACCGGACGGCATATAGTGGAGGGTATGGCGAAAGGGGGAAAGCGCGATGCCGCTGCAAAAATCGCTGAAAAAGGCCGGTGAAACGCTGCGAGAGGCGGCGGCCGACCTGCTGCCGCCGATGCGGGTGGAACTGCTTTCCGACCGGGAAGCCGTGGTGGATGGCTGCCGGGGTATCCTGGAGTACAACGAATGCTGTATCCGGCTGTGTACCGGGCCGCTGACGGTGCGCTTTACCGGGGAGGGGCTGACGATGCGAAACTTTGGCAGTCTGGGCGCGGTGGTAGAGGGAAAGATCAAATCGGTGGACTTTGGGTAGGATGGCAAAAGCCAGGGGCTTGGTGCGTAGGGCGGGCCGCAGGCCAAACCGTCCGGAGGACGGTTTCAGCGGGCGAAGCCCGCTGGCCCCGGCTGTGCCGGGGCGGCCCGCGGCCCGGTCTCTGCTGAAATGTGCCGAGGAAAACCGATCTGCCAAAAGGGGGCGGAAAAATGCTGATGAAAAAGCTGATCCGGTACTGCCGGGGAACGGTGCAGTTTACCGTAGTGGGGCCGTACCCGGAGCGATTTTTGAACCTGTGCAGCCAGGGGGGCGTGGGGCTATGGTCGACCCGCCGGGTAGAAAACGGAATAACTGCCTGCTGTGCCCAGTGCCACCGGCCCCGATTGGAGTATTACGCCCAAAAAAGCGGCTGTGCCCTGGAAATAGGTCGGTGCAGCGGCATGAAAAATACAGCCCGCCGCTACCGGCGGCGCACCGGTTTATGGATCGGTGCGGGACTGCTGGTGGTGGGACTGCTGGTCATGAGCCGCTTTGTGTGGCGGGTGGAGGTGCAGGGCACCGAGCGGCTGGAACCGGAGGCCATTACAGCGGCCCTGGCGGAATATGGGGTGCGTTCCGGGGCTTTGGCCAGCGGGATAGATGCCAGGACGGTGGAGCGGCAAATGCAGATCCGCTTTGAGGAAATTGCCTGGATCACTGTGAATGTGGAGGGCAGCCGGGTCACGGCCATCATAGAGGAGACGGTGCCGCCCCCGGCTGTGGTAGAGGATGGTATTCCGACCAATCTCATCGCGGCGGAAACCGGGTTTATCACCAAAGTGGAGGTGCAAAATGGCAACCCCGTGGTAAAACCGGGCGACAGCGTGCAGGCCGGGGATCTGCTGGTGAGCGGCATAATGGACAACAAGGTGGGAGAAAGCCGTACCGCGCACGCGCGCGGGCAGGTGTATGCACAGGTGCGCGCGAAGCTGGAAATATTTACACCATACGAGCAGAGCGACTATGTGCTGCGGGGGATCGCCCGGCGGCGGTACCTGAGGATTTTTGGGGTGGAGGTGCCATTGCAGATAAAGGGCATACCGGATGGGCCGTACCGGGTGGAGCATACGGCAAAGGAACCGCAGGGACTGGCGGCGCTGCTGCCGGTGACGCTGCGGGAGGACTGCTATCTGTTGATGAGAGAGGTGAAAAAGACCGTGACGCCGCAGGAAGCGATGCGGCAGGCCGAAAAGGCGCTGGCACTGCGGGAGCAGGACTGGGCGGAGGCCAAAATCATCAGCCGGGAGGCGGTGGGAACCGAGAGCCCGGAGGGCTACACCCTGGCGGTGGAGTACCTGCTGGAGAAGCAGATAGCGGTGGAGGCCCCGGTGCAGACGGAGGAACGGCAGAAAGCCCCCATACCGGAGGGGAAAGCCCGGTAAAGCTGTGGTTGGTATTTTATTCAGTTTTCAAGGTGCAGGTGGGAGGCAGGTTCCCGCTTAAGGCAGACCCCCAAATTGCCCGATGAGGTCTGCTGAAGAAAAAGTTTAGACCGGCGCCCCTGTTTGACCGGTGGGGCCGAAAGGCTCTCAGTTTTAGTTCGGTGAGAGGGGCCGATGGAAAAGAATTTTTTGCCGGTGGAAAAAGTCCTTTCACTAATACGGCAAAATGGAGCCTTTTTTGCAGTTAAAAGGTTAATATTTCACTTTTTTTAATGGAAAATTTACAGAATTGGGGATTTATGGGTGGTATTAGCATAAATGGTGGATTTTACTGGGGAAGTAACACTGGGATTTATTGTGATGTTTTGGGGCGGGTTTGTGGGCACCTGGCGTCGGGGAGGGGCCTTTTGCAAGGCTTTGGGAGCACGCCTACCCGGCGGGGGGTTACTCTTCTATGAAGAAAAGCAGGCAAAAGATTTTTAGGCCAAGCTGGTGATCGCCTAGCGGCGGGGCGAAGTCACCGGAGGGTGACAGCCTGTACGCCTCGCCGGCGGGGCCCTACTTTTGTTCGTGCAAAAGTAGGCAAAACACGCTTGGGGCTGTGCCCCAAGACCCCCTAACGCTAAGCTGCGGCTGGATACGAATTGGACTTTTCAGCAAATGCTGAAAAGTCGATCCGTACAGCGCCGCAGATACGCTCTCAAGGTGCCTGCGGCGCATTTTAATTTTGGCTATGCAGGGACCGAATTAAAAACCAACCTTATAAGCGTCGTCTAATCCCGCTCCGGGAATACGAAGTGTTTCCGGGCGGGGGGGCTCCGACGCGTAGGGGGTCTCGGGGTCCTCCCCGAGTGACTTTTGGTTACTTTTCTTCACAGAAAAGTAACCCCTCGCCGGGCAGGCGTACAGTCTGTCACCCTGCGGTGACTCTGCGACGCCGAAGGCGAGATAAAATTATTACCTTTTGCCAGCAACCCCTCAGTCAGCCTGCGGCTGACAGCTCCCCTTACACAGGGGAGCCTTTGGGTTGGGGCGGCACCCGCCTTCTACGCAGGGGAGCCTGCGGGGCGGTGAGAATAGGGAATGGAAAGGAGTGTGCGGCGATGGCTCGTTTTGCCCCGAAGAATACCCTGCCGGCGCTTGGCGGGCTGTTGGGCGCTGCTTTGCTGATCGGCTATGCCCCCGCTGCCGCGGAGGGAGCGATGCGGGGACTTTCCGCCTGCGGGCGGGTCATTCTGCCGGCGGTGTTCCCGTTTTTGGCGGTTTCGGTATTCCTGGCGGGGGCGCCCGGGGGCGCGGGACTGGCGGCCCTCCTTTCCGGGGTGATGCGATACTGCTTCCGGCTGCCCGCGGCTGCGGCGCCGGCCCTGCTGATGAGTTGGATCGGGGGGTATCCCGCCGGGGCCAAAACGCTGGCAGAGCTGCGGCGGCAGGGGGCCCTTACCGCGCGGGAAACGGAGGAAGCGGCCCCGGTGCTGATTTACAGCGGGCCGGCCTATATGGCCGGGGTGGTGGGCGGCCGCATTTTCGGCTCCACGGTGGTGGGGATTTTTTTGTTCCTGTGCCAGCTGGCGGCGGGTCTGCTGCTGGGGCGGCTGTTTGCCTGGGGCCGGCCGCTGCCGCCCAAAGGGAGCCGCTTGCGGTCTTCTCCCAAAACGGAGCCGGCCGCGGTGCTGCTGGTACGGTCGGTGGGTTCGGCGGCTTCCTCGGCGGTGAATATCTGCGCCTTTGTGGTGCTGCTTTCGGCCTTTGCGGAAGTATTTTCCGCCTGCGGGCTGTTCCCCCTGCTGGAGAGGGGGGTGGCTTTTCTCACGCGCGGGGGAATAGCCGGAGAGGTGGCCCACTGCTTTTTTACCGGCCTTTTGGAGATCTGTGCGGGTTCGGCGCTGGCGGCGGAGCTGCCCCCTACCGAGGCCGGCAAGATCCTGCCGTTTCTGCTTTCCTTTGGGGGACTTTCGGTTTGCTGTCAGGTTTTGGCCTGCTTTGGGGAGGAGCCGCTGCCCTGGGGAAAGCTGCTGTGGGGGCGGCTGCTGCATGGGCTTTTTACGGCGCTTTTGGCGGTACCGTGGCTGAAAAGGGCGGTGCTCCCGGCCATGACCGGGGCAGCTGTGCCGGCTTTTTCCGTGGGGCGGATGCTGTGGGGCAGCGGGGCGATGGTGCTGCTGTGCCTGCTGCTGACCGTCCGTTGGGAGCGGGGGATGGCGGCAGAGGGATGAGGCTGCGGGGGCGGCCGCAGGCCGCCGCAGGGCCGCAGGGTCGGGCGGGGAGAGAGAACTTTGGACCTGATGGGAATGGTGGGGGTGGGGCCCGCAGGGCCGAGGGGCGGAGCCCCCTCGCAGGCGGCCGGAGGCCGCCGCAGCCGCCCGGAGGGCGGCTCCCTGCGGGCCGGGGCTTGTGGCTTGCAGGGGGTGGCCGAGGAGGTGAGGGCGGGCCGCAGGCAGGGCCGTCCTGCCGGATGGCCCCGGCGGGCGAAGCCCGTCGGCCCCGGCGAAGCCGGGGCGCCTGCGGCCCATGGGCCGGCTGATGCTGAAATGTGCCGAGGGGCAGGGAATTGTTACCGGAAAGTAAATTCGGTGCCGGGGCGGTTCCCAGGCGGGGAAAGGTGTGGTATAATGGGGTCGAAAAATGCGGGGGAGCCGATGCTGCCGCTCGTTTTGGAGCCAAAGCGGAAAGCCTTTTATGGAGACTTGGATTTTTGCCTAGGCCCAATGCAGGCGGGAGAGGAATGGAGCGTAAAAAGGGAGGAAACAGCCTATGAGGAGCAAATTTTTTGACCGGGAGATAGACCAGGCCTGCCGGTACTGTGCTATTGGGACGCCCAATGTGGACCAGGACTTTGTGCTGTGCCCCAAGCGGGGGGTCATGGCGGCGGAGGATCACTGCTCCGCTTTTCGGTACGATCCGCTGCGGCGGGAGATCCGCCGGGCCCCGAAAATTGCCGCCGGAGATTACCGGCCGGAGGACTTTGAGCTGTAAGTGACGCCCAAGGGAGGAAACCAAAATGAAACAGAAAACCGGAAAACTGACGGTAATCACCGTGCTGCTGCTCACCGTGTGCATCGCGGCCGGAGCCATGGGCCTGCCCCGGCTGCTGGGGGAGAGCATTTCCATCCCAGAGGCGGCGGAGCCGGCACTGCCCGGTACCGCGCTGTGGGTCGGTATGGACGAGCTGCCATTGGTAATTTCCAAAGAGAAAGCCAGTACAGATGCGGTAAATCCCCCACAGCTTTCGGAGCGGGAACGGGAGAAGGCCGAAAAAGAGGCGCTGCGGCAGCTGCTGATCTTCGCGCGGGAAAACCGCATAGAGACGCTGTACTGGCAGGTGGCGGACGAGGAGGATTACTCCCGGCTGGAGCTGTTGTGCAAGGCCGCCGATGGCAGCCCGGCTATCTGGGCGGCGGTAAAGGGGGACTATGCCCCCGCCAAAAAGCTGAAATACGAACCGGCGGGTCTGGCCCTGTGGGGGGACGGTCTGACGGCGGAGGAACTGCGGAATAAGCTTTCCGGGCTGGGAGAGAGCGGCCTGCCGCTGGCCCTGCGCTGGGATGCCGAGCTGGCCGGGGAAGAGCTGACTGAGCTGGTGCAGAAAAATAACCTGACCCGCCTGCTGCCGGTGCTGCCGGAGGTGGCCGGCCGGGAGTACATTGCTCGGAGTGAGAGCTGGCAGAACACCGGCGCCGAGGTGACCCCGGTGGTAACGGCGCTGCAGGGCGGTGTGACCGGCAGCCAGCTGTTCTACAATGCGAGGAACGGCAAGGCCGCTGGCTTTGTGCTGGCAAACTACGGCGAAATAAGCGATAATACCGCGGCCCGGGGCCTGCTGCTGAGCTACGCCGATGCGGCTCAGACCCGGCCGCTGACCGCTGTTTCTCTGGAATACGCGAAAGAGCTGCACATAGGCTACCCGGCCAATAACGCGCTGGTTTATACGGCGCAGGTCTTTATTATGGGGACCAGCGACCCCACAAAGCCGCTGACAATGGACGGCAAAGAGGTGGAGCGCACCGGGGAGGGCGGCTGCTTTGGTGTTTCGGTGAGCCTGGCCTATGGGAAAAACTACTTCACTTTCCGCAATGGGGAGGACAGCCTGACCCTGACCATCCGCCGCGGCAGCGGCACCGGGGACGGCACCACCTCCACCCTGACCTCCCGGTTCCCGACCAGCGACGCCGCCGTCTGGGCCGGTCAGGAGCTGACCTTCCGGTGCGTGGCCCCCAGCGGCAGCAAGGTGACCGCGATCATTCACGGACAGACGGTGACGATGCAGCAGACGGCGGCGACCGCCAAAAACGGCATTGCCGCTACCTACAAGGGGACCTACCAGGTGCCGACCGATCTGCCTGAAGGGGAGCTGAAGGACTGGGGCCCCGTAAAATACACCATGGTGTGGGGCGGCAAGACCACGAGCTATGAATCGGCCGGGCGGCTGTACGCCGCAGGGAAGAACACCACCCCGGCGGTGCTGGCTAATACCGAGAATGTGAGCCTTTTGACCGACTATACCGATGACAGCACCTTTATTGCGACCTACCACCGCGGGGCGAAGATCCCGATGGTGGGCTGCTTCCAGTATAACGGTACCATCTTCTACGAGGTGGCGGGAGGCTACATCAGCAGCGACCGGGCCACGGTGGCCCCGACCCCGGCGGCGGAAGCGGCGATCGGTGCGGTCTCCTCGGTGACGGAGGGGCGGCTGACGACCATTACGCTGCCCTGCGGCAGCTACCCGGCGGCCTCCGCGAAGCGGGAGGGAGCGCTGCTGACCATTTACCTGGAGAACACCGCCCTGCCGGAAAGCACCGAAGGCATAGCGGCACCGATGATAAAGGAGGCCCGCTGGGAGGAAACCGAAGGCGGGGTGAACCTGCTGCTGACGCTGAACGAGGAAAGCTACTGGGGGTATGACCTGCAGTACACCGAGGAGGGCGACCTGCTGCTGAGCCTGAAGGAGCCGCCGAAGCTGAGTGCCACTCCCGGCAAGCCGCTGGAGGGCATCACGGTGATGGTGGACCCCGGCCATGGCAACAAGGACTGCGGCGCCTACGGCGCGGCGGGGCTTTACGGGCCGGCGGAGGCGGAGCTGAACCTGGCGGTGAGCTTGGCGGTGCGCGACCGGCTGGAGCAGATGGGCGCGACGGTCATCATGACGAGAGAGACCGATGACCGGGAGACCCCGAAGATCGTGCTGGACGAGCGGGTGCGCATGGCGGTGGACGCGAAGCCGGATTTCTTCCTTTCCATCCACCACAACAGCACCGGGCTGACCAAGTATGTTTCCGCCGACTGGACGGTGAGCTATTACTGCGAGGACGATAGCGAGACCTACGCGGCCAACCTGGCGGCGGCGGTGACCGGTGCGACCGACCGTGACACCAAGGGGGAGGAATGGGGCTACTATTATGTGACCCGGCTGGGCTTCTGCCCGGCGGTGCTGTTTGAGGTGGGGTTCATCCCCAACCCGGAGCAGTATGAGGCCTGCGCCGACTGGGAGACCATCTGCGAGACGGCCAGTGGTCTGGCGGAGGGGCTGCTGCGAAGCGTGCCGCGGTAAGCCAAAGGAAAAATGGGCGGCGCACCCTTGCCGGGTGCGCCGCTTTGGGATAAGGAAAGAGCTGGCGGGAGGGGCGGGCCGCAGGCCCGGCGGCGGAGCCGCCGAAACGGGCGGATGCCCGTTTGCCCGCCCGGAGGGCGGGCGGCCTGCGGCCCGATGCCCGGATTCTGCAGGGAGTGGACGAGGACGGAAAGGGGGATGTGCCGTGCGCAGAGAACTGTGGGTGGATGGTACCGACCTGAGCTATGAGTGGCAGAAAAAGCGGGTGAAGAACCTGAACCTGCGGGTGCGGCCGGATGGGAGCATCCATGTTTCGACGGCGGGGTGGGTGTCCGCGGCAGCGGTGGATGAATTTGTGAGGAGCCATGCCGGGATGATAGAAAAGGCCCGGCAACGCTGGCAAAACGAGCATCTGCAGGAGGCCCTGACGGTAGAGAATGGAGCGAAGCTGCCCTGCCTGGGCAGGGAGATGGAGCTGGTGCTGCGGAAGGGAAGCCCCAAAGGCGCTGAGCTGCGGGGAAACCAATTGGTGCTGACGCTGCCCGACCTGGCCGACCGAAAGGCGGCGGAACGGCTCCTGACGGGGTGGTGGAAGAAAATCTGCGGGGAGATTTTTGCGGCGGTGCTGGAGCAGTGGTACCCCCGGTTTGCCCGGTGGAACATCCCCAGGCCGATGCTGCGCACCCGGCGGATGACCAGCCGGTGGGGGAGCTGTCAGCCGGCCACGGCGGTCATCACGATGAATGAGCGGCTGTTGCACGCCCCCATGGAATGCACCGAGTACATCATGGTGCATGAGCTGGCGCACTTGGTGCGGGCGGATCATTCCCCGGCGTTCCACGCGGTGGTGACCGAGGTGATGCCGGACTGGAAGGAACGCAAAAAGCGGCTGCGGGAGGCGAAGATCCCGCTATAAGCCGGATAAAACAATGAAATTATACAGTATGTATTACAGGAGGGGAAATGGCGAGGCATGAATTTGGCATGATGCCGCAGGCGCCGGCGGCGGGGCAGCGGTTTGAGAAATATGAGCCGGGGAAATACCGTTGCATCCCGGTGGAGGATGACGAGATAGAGCGGCTGCTGCCCGAAACGCTGGGGCTGCCGATGTACTGGCACACGATGGACCGCCCGGGCAGGGGACTATGCTATACCGGTATCACACTGATACCGCCGGAGACGCTGCCAGGGCTGCGGGAAGCGGTGATCCGGCAGGGCGGCATGGCGGAGCTGGCGGCCCTGCTGCGGCGGGCCGAGCGGGAAAACAGGTGGGTGATCCACTATGGGATATAGGCAGATAGGTGGCACGAAAGAAGCACCCAGAGGGGTGCTTTTTTGGTGGGGGAGCAGGGCAAAGTAAAGTGGGCTTTTGACCACAAATGAAAATTTGCACAAAATTAGCTTTCTTTTGGGTTTAGGATATGATATAAGAAGAAGTATAAAGCATCTACTGATCAAGTTTCCATGATGGGCGATCTTGCTGACTATATGGGTAAATACTCTGATATGATGGCAAAGCTCGATGCCATCGATAGTAAGAGTTTGTCTGATGCGGATACTGCCTACTATGCTGAAGTTTCCGCAAGAGTGATGAAGAAGCTAGCTGAAGTAGCCTGATCTTAAATTACATTTTCATAAAAAGCTGAGGACGAAATGAGCCGCCCCTGTATGCCGCCGGGCAGATGGGGTGCGGCTTTATCATTGACACCGGTGGGGAAAGGTGCTATAAATAAGGGGATTTTGTGGAAAGTGAGCAGGGAGAGAAGGGCGGAATACCATGGAAAAATGGAAAAAGATCGCGGCGCACATAGGGGCGTACCCGGCCGCGCTGGCCAAGTGGCTGGCGGTGGGGGCGCTGATCGGAGGGATCGGCGGGGTGATCGGATCGCTGTTCCACATCGGCGTCAACTATGCCACCCAAATGAGGGCAGCGCATCCATGGATCCTGTACCTGCTGCCGGCGCTGGGGCTTATTATTGTGGGGCTGTACCGCGTGACCAAGGTAGAGGGCAAGGATACCAACGCTGTCATAGAATCGGTGCACTTTGGCAAGAATGTGCCGGTGCTGCTGGTGCCGGTCATCTTTATTTCCACGGTGCTGACCCACCTGGGCGGCGGCAGTGCCGGACGCGAGGGCGCGGCACTGCAGATCGGCGGGGGGATCGGCTTTGAGGCCGGGCGTCTGCTGCGGCTGGGGGAAAAGGACCTGCCGCTGGCCACCCTGTGCGGGATGAGCGCAGTATTCTCGGCGTTATTCGGGACGCCGCTGACGGCGGCCATCTTCGCGATGGAGGTCATCAGCGTTGGGGTGTTCTATTATGCGGGGTTGATCCCATGCCTGACGGCCGCACTGGTGGGCTATCTGGTAAGCCTGCTGATGGGGGTGCCGCCGACCCGCTTTGCGGTGGCGGATCCGGGGCTGGACCCCTGGACCATGCTGCTGGTGATCCTGCTGGCCATAGGCTGCGCGGTGGTGAGTATTTTATTCTGCCGCGGGCTGCAAAAGACCGGGAAGCTGGCGGCGCGGCTGCTGCCGAACCCATACGGACGGGTGCTGGTGGGCGGTGCGCTGGTGATCGTACTGACGCTGCTGGTAGGCAACACCAATTACAATGGCGCCGGGATGGAGATGGTGGAGCGTGCCGTGAGCGGCGATGTGGAGCCGTGGGCGTGGCTTTGGAAGCTGCTGTTTACCGCGGTGACCATCGGGTTTGGCTATAAGGGCGGCGAGGTGGTGCCCTCCTTCTTCGTGGGAGCGTGCTTTGGCTGCGTGCTGGGCGGTGCCATAGGGCTGCCAGCGGGCTTTGGCGCGGCCATTGGCCTGGTGGCGGTATTCTGCGGGGCGGTGAACTGTCCCATTGCCTCAGTATTTTTGAGCATTGAGCTATTTAGCACCGGTGATGTGCTGTACTTTGCGATGGCGTGCGCCATCAGCTATCTGCTTTCCGGCTACTGCGGACTTTACAGCAGTCAGACCATCCTCTATTCCAAGATGCGGGCAGAGTTTATCAACATCCATACCAACGAAAACGAGGAACATCACGGGTAAAAAAGATATTCTCCTCTGCCCTGCGGGACGCGCGGCAGGGGAGATTTTTTATTGGAGGGATAGGGGCGGCCGAAGGCCGCCGCAGGGGGATGAGCTGGCGGGGAGTCGGAAATGGAGGGTCTGTGGGGGCTGGCGGGGAGAATGGGCCGCAGGCCGAACCGTCCGGAAGGACGGTTCCAGCGGGCGGAGCCCGCAGCGGCGGCGGAACGCTGCCGGGCCTGCGGTGGGTAGGGACTGGCGGATGGGGTGCCCTGCGGGCCGTATTTTGTGACGGGCAGGGGCTGGGAAAGGAGTGGGATACAGGCCGGGAGGAGATCATTGCTTGCGGTGGGGCAGGGGGTGTGGTATCATTAGGCGGTAGAAACAAAAACCATCGGGAGGGCAGAAAAATGCCGAAAGAGATGACCGCGGGAGAACTGGCGGAGCGCAGCCTCATTACCAAATACCGCAAGACGATATGGAACCGGTTTATAGGGGGCTGCAAGGACTATGAGCTGATCAAACCGGGGGATCGTATTGCCGTGTGCATCAGCGGGGGAAAGGACAGTATGATGCTGGCCAAATGCATGCAGCATCTGCAGAAGTACAGCGATTTTCCCTTTGAGGTGGAGTACCTGGTGATGGACCCCGGGTACAGCCCGCCCAACCGGGAACTCATCGAGCGGAATGCCCGCACGCTGGAGCTGCCGATCCGCATTTTCGAAAGCCCGATCTTTGGTGTGGTGGATGAGTCGGAGGGGGGCTCCCCCTGCTACCTGTGCGCCCGGATGCGGCGTGGGTACCTGTATAAGGAGGCGCAGGCGCTGGGCTGCAATAAAATAGCGCTGGGGCACCACTTTAACGATGTGATAGAAACGACGCTGATGAGTATGCTGTACGGGGCGGAGATCAAAACGATGCTGCCGAAGCTGCACAGCACCAACTTTGCGGGGATGGAGCTCATCCGGCCGCTGTACCTGGTGCGGGAAGAAGATATTATCAGCTGGGGAAAATATAATAACCTGCACTTTTTGCAGTGCGCCTGCCGCTTTACCGAGCGGACCGAGCACCACGAGGAGGACAGCGCCCGCCGGGAGATGAAGCGGCTGATCGCCGAGATGAAGCAGCACAACAAAAATGTGGATATCAATATCTTCCGCAGTATGCACAATGTGAACCTGGCAACGGCAGTGGGCTACCGGATGGGGGATGACGATGAGCTGCACAGCTTCCTGGAGAAATACGACGAAAAAGAGGAAATGTAAACTCTTGTTGCGGGAATGGGAAGCGGACGCGGTGGATTTGCCGGGTGAGCTTTGGTAGGATAAGGGCACCAATCAAACGGAGGTACCTTGCAATGAAATTATCGGAGAAGATCATCAGGCTGCGGAAAGGGCGGGGGCTATCGCAGGAGGAGCTGGCGGAGCGGCTGGGGGTATCCCGGCAGGCGGTTTCCCGCTGGGAAAGCGGAACGGCACTGCCCGATGCCGGAAATCTGCGGCAAATCAGCCGGCTGTTTGAGGTATCGGCGGACTACCTGCTGGATGAGGAACGGGAAAGCCCGGAGGGGCCGGCCGCTGCCGTAGCGCAGAAGCCGCACCGGACGAACGGAAAGGTGATCGCCGGGGGCTGCATGGCGATGCTGGGCTTTTGGGGGAATGTGATCATTTATATCGCTTCCCGGTTTGTGGAGGTGATGATCCCCCGCAAGGTGTGGAGCACCGACCGCAGCACTTGGCAATACTGGTGGAACAGCAATGTGACCGGCCACAGCTGGAAGTACTTTGTGCAGAAGTATGACCTGGAATGGATGGTGGCGGCGCTGACGGTGCTGCTGATCGTAGGAGTGGTGCTGCTGGTACGGGAGAGAAGGAGAACACTGTAAAAGCAGAAAGTCTGCGGGCGATCTAGGCTTTTGCAGGGGGCTGCCCAGGCCGGGAACTGGATTTTTAGCGGATGAAAAAGCAGGGGCAAAACCATGGGATAGTACAAAGTATGAGTGGGACGCAAAAAGGAGGAGAACCATGACCTATACGGAATTTAAGAGAATGCATATTGACCTGGGGGCGCTGGGCGCCGAGGGCGGCCGCAATGCGGTGCGCTATACCTGCACGCCGAAGGGGGCTAAGATCTTCGGCTGGGCCGGGGTGGATGGCATCCATTTCTGCACCATAAAGGGCTTTGGGGAGACCATCTTTTCGGTAAGCCCCATGAACCCGGGTCAGGACTGCGTGCAGCCGTTGGCGCGGGATATGGGGGACTTCCTGCGGCTGCTGCTGGCCTGCGGAGATACCGCCGCGCTGGAGCAGGCGTGGATGTGGACTGAAGCGCAGTTTGAGGAGTACCTGCGGGAATATCCGCCGACCGAGGATCAGCGGGCGGTGATGCGGGAGATTGAAGAGAAGTGCGGCCTGACCCCAATGGAGGAACCGTGGCGATATCTCAAGAAAGTGCGGGCGGAAACAGACTGCTCCGGTCTGCGGTTTGAGAAGGAATATGAAGAACTGCTGCATCCGGTATGCCGTGAGCCACAGGAATGGGAAGTCTATTTTGAGTACGGGTTTGGCGGAAAGAAGCCCCGGCACCGCCCCGGCAGAGAAATCATGCTGGGGAAGACATTTACCTGGGGCAAAGAGGAATGGCTGGTACCGGCCATGTACTGCTGCAGCGAGGGGGTGGTGCTGGATCTGCTGAAAAAGGTACCACTGGAGGCGCTGGAACGCTTTGCGGAAAAGTGGGGGCTGGAGGAAAACGGCGAGCCCCGGCGGGAGCTGACCCCGGCGGAGCAGGAGCAGATGGAGAACGAAAACCCGCTGGAGGAGCGCTTCCGGGCGGAGGTGACGGTAAACGGCCAGCCGCTGCGGGAAAGCACTGGCTATGGGAGATATTGGCGCTCGGAGGACGGCTGCTGCGATGAGGATGCTGACCGGGTGCTGGAACATTATGAACTGGAACGGGACTGCGGCTGGGCCATCTGGCGGGTGTGCTGCCTGTGGAATGGTGGAAAATTGAAACCGGAAACGGTGGAATTGACCATGACGGCCGAGAAAGAGGCAGTGGACGGGGGCACATTTACGGCGGAGCCGGGCAAAACAGTGCCGCTGACCGACCCCCGCACAGGGCTGACCCATACGCTGCGGGTGCTTTCTTTGACGCCGGAAACGATGGACCGCAGCCTGCTGCCCCCGGAGGGGATGGAATTCCCGACGGAATATGCGGAGATGCAGTACACGCTGGAGCCGCCGCTGCCGGTAGGGGACTTTGCGCTGGTAGATGCGGCGCCCGGCGATGAGGCCCGTGCCTGCAAGGTGGAGAATGGCCTTACGGCGCAGGAGAGCGTCTGCATCGGGATCATCGGTGGGGCGGATGGGCCGACGGCGGTTTTTGTTTCGGGCAAAGGCGATGAAGCCGGGGAGGATGTGCGCGCGGCGTACTCCTCGCTGCACTATGAGCCGGTAGAGACTGTGACCTGGCAGGCACGCTTTATGGCGCGGCCCAAGGAAGCGGTGACGGTGACGCTGATGTAAACGGAAGGCCCGGTGGGAATCAGGGGGATTCCTGCCGGGCTTTTGTTGCTTGCGCCGCTGTGGGGGAAAAGAGCGGCGGAGGGGGACGGCCCGCAGGGCCGCCCGCCGCAGGCGGGCGTAGGCGGCCTTTGGCCGCCCAGTTCCGGCAAAGCCGGAACGCCCTGCGGGCCGAACGCCGGATCTTGCAGGAAATAGAGAGGGGATATTGCGCGGAATGAAGTGACGGAAAACCGCAACATGCAAAAATGTTCGTCATATTAGCTAAAAAAGCGTAAAATAGGGAACATATCGCCTGTACGGCGCATAAAAATGAATTTAAGAGAAATAAAAACTTGCAAAAAAGTATTTACAAATGAAAATTAAGTGCTATACTGTGAACCATATTAATTCTTTGTGATACGAGGTGTAAACATTATGTCAACTGGTAAAAAGAAGCTGTCGCTGGCATTCTGGATCTTTTTAGCACTCATCATCGGTGCGGGCATCGGCTGGGGGCTGGTATATGTACCCGGCGGCGCGGCCTTTGCCACCAAGTTTATTAAGCCCATTGGTACCATCTTTGTCAATCTGCTCAAGTTCATTGTAGTGCCCATTGTGCTGTTCTCGATGGTGTGCGGCATGATCAGCATGAAGGATATCAAAAAGGTCGGCTCCATCGGCTGGAAAACGATGGTCTATTATATCGGCACCACCATTGTGGCGCTCATTATCGGCCTGGTGCTGGCCAATCTCTTCAAAGGTGGGTTCCCGCAGCTTTCCACCGAGGGGCTGGGCACATGGGATAAAGCGACCAGCGCCGACTTTATGACCACCCTCGTCGATATCTTCCCCAGTAATATCGTGGCACCCTTCGCCAACGCCTCGATGCTGCAGATCATTGTCATTGCGCTGCTCATCGGTGCCGGGATCATCCTTACCGGAGAAAAGGGCCGGGCAACGGCCGAGCTGTTCGAGAGCCTGAACGAAGTGTTCATGAAGGTGATGATGTTTATCATCAAGGTTTCTCCCATCGGCGTATTCTGCATGATGACCTGGGTCGTTTCCAACCAGGGCCCGGAAATTCTGGGCGATCTGGCCAAGGTGCTGGGTGTTGCGTATCTGGGATACATCCTGCACGCCGTTATCACCTATTCCATCACCGTTAAGACGATGGGCGGCATGAGCCCCTTCAAGTTCTTCAAGGGCATGATCCCCGCAATGGTCTTTGCGTTCTCCTCCACCTCCAGTGTGGCTACCCTGCCCATCAATAAGGAATGTGCCGTGAACCTGGGCGCCAGCGAGGAAGTTTCCTCCTTTGTGCTGCCGCTGGGCGCAACCATCAATATGGATGGTACCGCCGTTTACATGGCTGTTAATACCATCTTCCTGGCCTGCTGCTACGGTATGAATCTGACTGTTGGCCAATTGGTCATGGTAGTAGTGACCGCGACCCTGGCTTCCATTGGTACGGCGGGCGTCAGCGGTGCCGGTGTGGTAATGTTGGCGATGGTGCTCACCAGCGTAGGAATCCCCGTGGAAGGCATCCTGCTCATCTATGGTATCGACCGTCTGTTTGATATGGGTCGTACCACCATCAATATCGTGGGCGATGCGGCCTGTGCCGTCATTGTAAGCCGGCTGGAGGCCAAGAAAGAGGCCAAAAAGGCCGCGATGGTCAAGTAATTAAGATATCTTCCTACATCTTTTTCATAATCTCTTCCTGAACAAAGCCGCGCGGGTCGCAATGATCCGCGCGGCTTGCTGTTTGGAAAGTATAATTGATACGTATAAGTACTCCATATACAAAGCGCAGAAGAACCTCCTTGGAGATAAGTATGCTGCACCCAGCATATATAGCCGCTGTGTGGAAGCAGAGGCATATGCCAAGGGTGGAAACCCAGTGTATAAATACTTCATCAAGGCCTAAACGCAGCAATCCCCCCTCCACCTAGGAGGGGAGATTTTACTATATTTGCCTGTGCTTTTTCTGTGCCATTGAGACGCAAATCGGCTAACGATCCAATATTGCAGGTTTGTACCCCCGCAAGGAAGGGGTTGTGCGAAGGGGGAACCATTGCGGGGGCCCCCTTCGCATTTTATCAGGGCTTTGACTATTCCTCATTGCGAGATTTTTTTGTTCCCCGATCTCTCCATCTCCGCCAAATAAAAAAGACGCCTAAGGGCGTCTTTTTTTATTTGACAAATGACTCTAATTTTGATAGAAACCCGTTAAGGGGGTGCAATTACGGTTTGGAGGGGGGTGCAGTACTTTGCCAAAGGAAGAGGAGCGCCTTCATGAAATAATGTGTTAAGGGAAAATAATTTTTTGTTAAAATGCGTATGTTTTTCCCTGCACCTCTTGCAAACCAGAAAGAAGCGCGGTATAATATGACTAGAAGAACCAAAACGGTCATGTTTGAGGAGGTGCGGGCTTGGCTTTTACCGCTTACAAGACCGAGCAGCTCCGCAAGGCGTTGCTGAAGGAAACGAGACGCTGCGCCGTCACGCTGGGGATGAAGAAAACCTCCGTGGATCAGCTGACGAAGGCGGTCGGTATTGCGAAGGGCTCGTTCTATAAATTCTACGAATCCAAGGAAATGCTATTTTTCGCGGTTTTGGAGGGCATTCACGCAGAACTCTACGGGGTGGCGGATCAGGCGTTGCGCGAAGCTGACGGCTTGCCACCGTCGGAGCGTGCGGCAAAGGCGGTTCTTGCTGTCTGCCGACGGCTGTCTGATACCGGAGATATGGTTTTCATCGAAAACGATGCGAAGCTGCTTTTGCAAAGACTGCCGGAGGACATCAAAAATGTCCATTACCATGATGACGAGACGCACATTCGTCTGCTTTTGGAGAAATATGACCTTGTGCCAAGGTGCGGTACCTCTCTGGCTTCCGCCACGGTGCGGGGACTGATCTTGACCGTCTCTCACAAGGAGCAGATCGGGGAACTGTATCCGCAGGTGCTGGAAACGCTGGTGTGCGGTGCTTGCAGGGAGTTATTTGAATAAGTGGAAGGCCGCAGAGATGCGGCTTTTCCAAGGCGCAATGGTTAGCATACACTAACCATACAACTACGCGTATCAGTTAGATAAATCTAACATTAAAAGGAATGACAGAGATGCGAGAAAACAAGAATTTTTGGGACAGAAATGCCGGCTGGTACGACCGCTTCATGCAGAAGGATTGTGCGGCATACGAAAAGATGTATGAGCTGATCCGGCCGGTCGTGAAAGCGAAGACGGTACTGGAGCTTGCCACCGGCACGGGGTTGATTGCTAAAAACATCGCGAACGCAGCGGCGCACATCGAGGCGACGGACGCCTCTGCGGAAATGATCGCAGAAGCGAAGCGGGGCAACTGCTCGGCAAAGCTGCACTTTTCCGTGCAGGATATGTTCCGCCTGCCCTATGCCGACCAGTCCTTTGATGTGGTGATCGTGTCCAATGCGCTGCACATCGTGCCGCAGCCGGAAAAAGCCCTGCAAGAAATCAAGCGGGTGCTGAAAGAGGACGGCGTGCTCATCGCGCCCACCTTTACCCACGCGGAAAACTCGTTTTTCGGCAGGGTCAAAGCCCTTTTTATGAAGCTGGCGGGCTTCCCTCTCCACAGCAGATGGACGAGCGAGGAATACCTGCGTTTCCTGCGGCAGAACGGCTGGACGGTGCAGAAAAGCGCCGCGCTGAAAGCATCCTTCCCGCTGACCTATGCCGAGTGTGAGAAGATGGAGGTGTGATATGTCATTCTTTGAAAATACCCGCAAGCCCGAAGGCTTTGGCGGGAAAATTATGGTCGCCATGATGAATGTTGGGCACAGCGCCGTGGCCCGGTGGGGACTTCAATTTTTGGAGCTTGCGCCGGACGCCAGGGTGCTGGACTGCGGCTGCGGCGGAGGGGCGAACATCAAGAGACTTCTGAAAAAATGCCCGCAGGGTATTGTCAAGGGTATTGACTATTCGCCCGTCAGCGTGGAGAAGTCGAAAAAGGTCAACGAGGCCGCCATCGCGGAGGGACGCTGCGCCGTCCTGCAAGGCAGCGTGGCGGATATGATCTTTGCAGGCGACTGGTTCGATGCGGTAACGGCCTTTGAAACCGTCTATTTCTGGCCCGATCTGCCGCAGTGCTTCCGCGAGGTTTACCGGGTGCTGAAGCCCGGCGGGACATTACTCATCTGCAACGAAAGCAACGGCGATACGGACAAGGACAAGAAGTGGACGGAGATCATCGGCGGCATGACCATCTACAAGGACGCCGAACTAAAGGCGTATCTGGAGCAGGCAGGCTTTCACGAGGTGCAGATACACAAAAAGAAAGGCTGGCTCTGTATCACGGCGCGGAAATGAGGGGGAGCAGACAGATGAAGGACAAGCAGCTCCTATTTGACCGCAAAAGCCATGTGCTGTATTCCAAGCCTTGCAAGAAAGAAATCCTGGCGAAAATCGCCCTGCACTATCCGGAAGCGGAGCGGGAAATGATATGGGAAAAGGTGCAGCGGCAGTATGCGGAATTTCTCTCCGACTGGCGCACTGATTTGGGCGGCAAACGGAACTTCCACAACGGCGTAGGCGGCACCTACGACTGCATCGCCATCATGAGCTATTATGTGGTCTGCAAAGCAGTTACTTCGTTCCGTGAAATCGAAGAGATGGAGGAAAATCTGATTCTTCCGACTTTCCGCAAGCTGAAATTTGTGGACTGCAACAAGCCGTTCTGGAGGAAGCTGATGTACAAGGCGTTTGTTCGTGCGAAAAGCGGCTGCGACAAATGGCACGATTACGAGATGTCGGTTGCGCCTTATGAAACCGACAAGCCTATTTATTATGAATTTACGGCGTGTCCGGCAGCGGAGTTTGCTATCCGGCACGGTCTTACGGACATCATGCCCGCCCTGTGCAATGTGGACTACGCATCTATGGAGCTGCTCCACGCAAGGCTGGTGCGGACGACTACCTGCGTGGACGGCTGCCGATGCGACTATACCATCTGCGGCGACAAGGATCCGTACCTAAAGGAGCATCCCGAATACCGGGATGAGGTGGGATTCAGGCGAAACAAATAATACTGCAATGCAAAGGCGGTGAGACAAATGGAAACCTTTATTGGAATCATGATCCCTTTCTTGGGCACAACACTGGGTTCAGCCTGTGTGTTCTTTATGAAAAAATCCCTTGGCGATTTGGTGCAGCGCTCGCTTGCGGGCTTTGCCGCCGGGGTGATGGTGGCGGCTTCGATCTGGAGCCTGCTGATTCCTGCCATTGAGCAATCGGAAAACATGGGCAAGCTGTCCTTTCTTCCCGCCTTTATCGGCTTCTGGGCCGGCGTGCTGTTTTTGCTCCTGCTTGACCATCTGATTCCCCACCTTCATGTGGGAAGCAATCAGGCGGAGGGACCGAAAAGCAGGCTGGGCCGCACCACGATGATGGTGCTGGCTGTGACCCTACATAATATCCCAGAGGGAATGGCGGTTGGTGTCATGTACGCGGGCTTCCTCGAGGGGAACGCACAGATCACGGCGGCAAGCGCACTTGTCCTGTCGCTTGGCATCGCCATTCAGAATTTCCCCGAGGGTGCAATCATCTCCATGCCCCTTCGGGCTGAGGGCGATAGTAAAAGTAAAGCGTTTCTCGGCGGCGTCCTTTCGGGAATAGTCGAGCCTATCGGTGCTGTACTGACACTCCTTGCCGCGCAGCTTGTGATTCCGGCGCTGCCGTATCTGCTGAGCTTTGCAGCGGGTGCCATGCTCTATGTGGTGGTGGAGGAACTGATTCCTGAAATGTCACAGGGAAAGCACTCCAATATCGGCACGATTTTCTTTGCGGTCGGCTTCAGTATTATGATGACGCTGGATGTGGCGCTGGGATAAGGAAGTAAATGATGATTTTACAGGTGATTTTGGAAGGCATAGGACTTGGCGTTCTGCTCATTTTGGCTTGCGCCATCGGTATCCGCAAGGGCGCGGTGGGCATGGTGCATCTTTACAGCCAGGAGGTGCAGGAGCGGTGCGTAGCGCGGGGACTTACAACACACACGAAAATCAAGCGAAATGCTTTGATTTTCAAAGCTGTCTGCGTCCCCGGATACATCGCCTATGTGCTGGTCTGCGTCTATGCGCTCAACGGCGCAAAGGGCTTCGTTCAGGGCTTTTGGCAGCTGCTGGTCATACTGTCCGTTATGAATCTCATAGACCGATTTTGGGTTGACGGCTATTGGGTAGGACATACGAACGCATGGGAAATTCCGGGAACGGAAGACCTGAAACCCTACATTACAGCCAAGGATAAGGGCAAAAAGTGGCTGTTCGGCACAATTGGTATGGCGGTCATTTCGGCAGCACTGGCGGCGATCATGATGCTTTTTATGGAAAGCTGAGGCGATAGAAATGCTGTTTCAAACATATGGCGACAGGAGGAATCCTGCCGTGCTGTTCTTTCATGCAATGGGTGTGACAGGATCGAGCAGCGAACCGATTGCGAGGTATTTGCAGGATCGATATTTCTGCATCTTGCCCACCTCCACCGTTTACTGCGAGGGGCAGAAATATGTCAGCAAGCTGGACGAAATACGGCAGGTGGAGGACTTTCTGCATCGACAGGGCGTGGAGCGGCTGGCGATGGTGGTCGCTTCTTCCATCGGTGCAGACCTTGCCATGGCGTTTCTGACGCAGACGAAGCTGCCCGTGGAGCACGCTTTCTTTGACGGCGGGCAGTTCGCCCAAATCGGAAAGGGCACGCGCCGTATCATGACGCCGTTTCTGTATTTTGCCATCAAGAGCTTATATTCGTCGAAGGGCGGTACGCTGAAAAAGATACTGTGGTGTGACGACGACTCCATAAAGCCGTATTTTATAGCCGCAGGGAAAAATCTGACCTATACAAATTTGCGGCGGCAGATTTCGGACAGTCTGGAGGATAAACCCTTTCCGCCGCTTTCAAAAGAATTGCAAAAACATACCTATTTCGAGTTTGGCAGTATAGAAGATCATTTCAAATACCGTCAAGCAGTGATGGAAGCCTACCCCTGCGGCCATTATCCCGTGTTTGAGGGATACGATCACATGCAATATCAGATTCGCGATCCAAAGGGGTTCGCCGAAATGCTGGCACACATCGCCGAGCGTGACTGTATGCCGGAACTGCCATTTATCAGAAAGTGAGTGATACCCATGAAATACAAAATCGAGAAAAACACCGTACAGGAGACGCTGATCATTCCGCTGTATGCGCGGAAGGTCTGCTCAGAGTTGTATCCGAATCTTTATCGGGATGAAACGGCGGTGCAGCTGATCGGTGAGATCGACTACGATTTTTCAGATGCCGATAAGAACGCCCGCAGTTTGATGCAGCGCTTCGGCTCACTGGAAGTCGCCATGCGGCAGAATGACCTTGCTTTTGAGGTGCGGGATTATCTGAAATCTCACCCCAATGCGGCGGTGGTCAATCTGGGCTGCGGGCTGGACGGCACTGGAAGAAGCTGCGACAACGGCAGCTGTAAAATTTACAATCTGGACTTTCCCGATGTCATAGCCGTGCGTAACGAGCTTTTGCCCGCCGGGGAGCGTGAGGAAAATATCCCATGCGATTTGAACAATACCGAATGGTTTAGAAAAATTGACTCTTCAAACGGCGCGGTATTCTTTTCCTCCGGGGTGTTCTACTACTTTTTGACTGAGCAGGTCAAGGCGCTGGTACAGCAAATGGCAGACGCTTTTCCGGGCAGCGTGCTGGTGTTTGACGCTGCAAATCGGGCGGCGGTGAAGATGATTGCCAAGACATGGCTCAAGAGTGCGAAGATCAAGGATGTGGGCGCTTATTTCGCGGTTTCCGACGCTCCCCAAGAGATCGGCGCGTGGGACAGCCGTTTGCAGGTCTCCAGCCGGGGCTATATGTTGGGCTACACCGATTTGAAAGACCCATCCGTCAGCGGCTTTTTCCGTTTTCTCGCAAAGGTCGGCGACGGCATGATGAAAATGCAGATCGTGAAGATCGGATTTGGAGGCAGGAAATGAAATCGAGTAAAGAAAAACGAGCGCTTATTGCGGGCATGATCGGGTGCTTGCTCTATGTAATCGGCGACTTTTTGTTTGCGGCGACCGGGAAAACCCAAAGCACGGAATTCATCGGACTGATGGTCAAAGTCGCCTATCTCGATATGGCCACATGGCGCATGGTGGTCAGCATTATCTGCGGTGTTCTCGGAACGGCACTCTATTACATCGGTTTTCACCAGATGTGGAAGCTCCTGAAGCGGCACCTCACCCAACCAAAGCAGCAGAAGTGGGTCAAGCTGTTTCAGATCGCCTATCTCACCGGCACGGTCTGCTGGGGCTATGTCCATGCTATGTTTACGAACATGGCGCTGATCTTCAAGTTTACCTTTGAGAAATACGGCGATATGCAGGCGGCAGCAGAGATCGCCAATAAGGTTTTTACTGCAACGCCGCGCCGCTGCTGGCAGCATATATCCTGTGTGATGTACTTCTTTCCGTCGTGATGCTCGTTATGATCTGGAAAAGGATGCTCCCGCTGAAAAACACAGCACAGCGGATATTGGCATCCTTCTGCAACCCCATCGTTTTTACGGGGATTGTGGGAAATCTCTTCACGCTTCTGCCGTGGCCGCTGGATCAGATCGATCACGGCACGGAATCCGCCGGACACCTGCTGGTTTTGGCATTGGGGCTGGTTTTGCTGCGGGAGAAGGCAAAATGCGGAGAATGTAAGGAGACAGTGCAATGAAATACATAGGTATGCCCATGGGAATGTGGGCGCTGTTTGCAGGCTCATTCCAAAAGCAGCTGACAGAGGTGCTCGGCTACGATACCGATACGGCAAAAGCGATCACGAAAAAGGCAAAGCCAAAATACAAAGTAATCATCGCAGACCTGCCGGAGTTTGAAAAAGCGGATCGCTTCAAGATGAATATCGTCAACTGCGCAATGATCGGTGCGTTCGTTCTCTCCATGCCGGAGCGTCCGGATGTGGAGTGGCTGACGGAGTATTACGCAAAATCCATGATGACAAAGCCGATGAAATGGTTTTGCCGCAAGAGCGGAAAAAACAAGTTTACCCCCAAAGATATTTCCGGCATGAAGGCGACCGCCACCTTGAAAGCCGCCGACCGCAACCCATATTCGTGGAACATGGAGTTTTACGAATATCCCGACGGCAGCGGCTACGAGGGACGCTTCACCAAATGCGGCATCTGTGTGCTGATGAAAAAGCTGGGGCTATATGACCTCACTCCGGCACTGTGCCGCCTGGACTACACCATGAGCGAAGCGGGCGGCGTGACCGACTTCGTGCGGCAGTACACTCTCGCCTCCGGCGGCCCATACTGCGACTGCGGATATAAGAAGAACCTTTAAGCGGGAGGCACAGCGATGAAAGAAAGTTATACTACAAAGGCGTTCCGAAAAACGGTGCGTGAAAGATTCCCGGAACAGGAGGTACGAAAATGATCCAGACAACAGTTAAGGTTTCCGGCATGGCCTGCTCTATGTGCGAGGCCCACATCAACGATACGATTCGCACCGCGTTTCCCGTGGAGAAGGTTTCCTCCTCCCATTCCAAGGGGGAGACGGTGATCCTCTCTCAAGAGCCGCTGGACGAAAACGCTGGGACGCGGCGACGACCGCTGAGATTTTTACATGAAGACCGTTAGAAAAGAAAGGAGTCCCAAGAATGAAGCCTGACTACAAAAACTGGATTCCCAAGGGAATGATGTTTTCGCTCATTGCGGGAACGGTGCTGTCGCTTGCGCTGCTGCTCGTTTTCGTCGTATTCGGCATCGGTGTGAGCGGAAAGCTGCGCGTCGTGCTGGGCGTGGTATTCGGAGTTGCCTTTGTCGTCTGTGCAAAGTACACCGAGTGGTGTGTGTATGCCTATCGGAGCTTTTCCTATGACGGCGAACGCAAGCTCTCAAAGCAGATCATTGACGGTACGGCGAAGCATATCACACTCCCGGAGGGTGGCGTGGGGCTGGACATCGGCTGCGGCAGCGATGCGCTTACCATTGCCTGCGCAAAGCGCAATCCTCAGGGGAAAATGGTCGGCATTGACCGCTGGGGCAAGGAATACGCCTCCTTCAGTCTGCTGCTGTGCGAAAAAAACGCCGCTGCGGAGAGTGTGAAGAACGCTTCGTTCCAACATGGGAACGCCGTGAAGCTGGATTTTCCCGACGAGAGCTTCGACGCGGTGACCAGCAACTATGTCTATCACAATATCACAGGGGCAGACAAGCAGGCACATCTGCTGGAAACACTGCGGGTTCTGAAAAAGGGCGGAATGTTTGCCATCCACGACCTGATGTCGCCCGGTAGATACGGCGATATGCAGGCGTTTGTCCAAAAGCTCAGGGATATGGGCTATGAGCGTGTAGAGCTGATCGACACGACCGACGGCAGCTTCATGACACCGAAGGAGGCCAAACGCCTGATGCTTCGCGGCTCAACATTGCTGGTGGGAAGAAAGTAAGGAGGCGATGCCACCGGCTATATGGCGGGAGAGATCAGCACCGCAGTCTACGAGAAGAAAGGCTTTTTCCATTTTGGGAAGAAGAAACAGTAAGATCATTCCGATGCCGCCATCGCGGCCATCGGTTTGACATATATATTTTATATAGGAGGACAATCATTATGAAAAAACTCGGTTTATTTGCAGCAGGCGTGCTGTTCGGAACGGCAGGCATTAAGCTGCTGGGCAGCAAGGATGCCAAGAAGGTCTACGCCCACACCACCGCCGCCGCGCTGCGTGCCAAGGAGGGCGTGATGAAAACGGTCACGGCGGTGCGTGAGGGTGCGGATGACATCTACGCAGAAGCCAAGGCTATCAACGAGCGCCGCGCAGAGGCGGAGGCCGCCGCTGTGGTGGAGGACACTTCTGCGGAGGAAAGCAAGGCGGAGTGAGCCATGAAATGCAAAATCCTACATGAAACGACCGGACGGCTGCGGGTACACCTGTGCTGCGGGCGGATGACAGTATCCCAAGCGGATGTGCTGGAATACTATCTGCGCGCCCAGGACGGCGTACAGGAGGTCAGGGTCTACGACCGGACGCAGGACGCGGTGGTGCTCTATGACGCGGAGCGCGGAAGTATTATTCGAGCGCTGGCACAATTCTCCTTCGCCAAGGCGGAAGCTATGGAGCTGGTGCCGGAGCATACCTCCCGGGCACTGAACCGGGAGTTTGAGGACAAGCTGGCAGTTGCCGTTATGCGCAGATGCATCTCCAAACTGTTTCTGCCTGCGCCCATCACCACGGCACTGGCACTGCTCCGCTCCGTAAAGTACATCCGGGAGGGGCTTTCGGCACTGTGGCACGGCAAACTGTCCGTCGCCGTGCTGGATGCCACCGCCGTTACGGTGTCCATGGCACGGGGCGATTTTGCCACCGCCGGCTCTGTGATGTTCATGCTGCATCTGGGCGAAATTCTGGAGGAGTGGACCCACAAAAAGTCCGTGGCCGACCTTGCCTCCGCCATGAGCCTGCGGGTGGACAGCGTCTGGCAGCAGGTAAACGGCACCGAGGTGCTGACGAAAATCACCGATGTGAAGCCGGGGGACCGTATCGTGATCCGCACCGGCGGCATGATCCCGCTGGACGGCCGGGTGGTGGAGGGAGAGGCCATGGTGAACCAGTCCTCCCTCACTGGCGAGTCTATGCCCGTGGCCAAGCATCCCGGAAGTCCCGTCTATGCCGGGACGGTGGCGGAGGAGGGCGAGTGCGTCATCTCCGTGGAGAAATCCTCCGGCAGCGGGCGGTATGACCGGGTGGTTCGCATGATCGAGGAGTCGGAGAAGCTGAAATCCACCGCCGAGGACAAAGCCTCCCGGATGGCGGACAGACTGGTGCCCTATACGCTGGGCGGCACGGCGCTGACCTATCTTCTGACCCGGAATGTGACGAAAATGCTGTCGGTGCTGATGGTGGACTTCTCCTGTGCCCTGAAGCTGGCCATCCCCATTGCGGTGCTGTCCGCCATGCGGGAGAGCAGCGGCTATCACATCTCCGTCAAGGGCGGACGCTTTTTGGAGGCGGTGGCCAAGGCGGACACCATCGTGTTCGACAAGACCGGCACACTGACCTATGCGACGCCCACCGTGGCGGCGGTCGTCCCCTTCGGCGGACACGACCAGGCGGAAATGCTGCGTCTTGCCGCCTGTCTGGAGGAGCATTACCCACATTCCATGGCAAACGCCGTGGTGGCGGAGGCAAAGCGGCACGGGCTCACCCACGAGGAGTACCATTCGCAGGTGCAGTATGTGGTGGCCCACGGCATCTCCAGTATGGTGGAGGGCAAGAAGGTCATCATCGGCAGTGCGCACTTCGTCTTTGAGGACGAGGGCTGCCGCATCCCGGAGGGAGAACAGGCGAAATTTGACGCGCTGCCCGCCGAGTACTCCCACCTGTACCTCTGCATAGACGGGGAGCTGGCGGCGGTAATCTGCATCCACGATCCCCTACGCCGGGAGGCACGGGAGGCGGTAAGAGCACTGCACGAGAGCGGCTTTACCAATGTGGTGATGATGACCGGCGACAACCGCCGCACGGCGGAGACCGTGGCCGCCGAGGTGGGCGTGGACGCTGTGTACGCCGAGGTGCTGCCGGAGGACAAGGCCGCGTTTATCCGGCAGGAAAAGGCGAAGGGCCACACCGTTATCATGGTGGGCGACGGCGTCAACGATTCTCCGGCCCTCTCCGAAGCGGATGCGGGCATCGCCATCTCCACCGGCGCGGCCATCGCCCGGGAGATCGCAGACATCACTGTTGCCTCGGAGAATCTCTTCGCGCTGGTAACGCTGCGCGGGCTCGGTGAGGCACTGATGGAGCGCATCCACGGCAGCTACCGCTTCATCGTGGGCTTCAACCTGACGCTGATCGCGCTGGGCGTGGCGGGTGTACTGCCACCTGCCACCTCGGCACTGCTGCACAACGGGTCCACCCTGGGCATCAGCCTGCGGAATATGACCGACCTGCTGGACGATGAAGAAAATACCCAAAAATAAACAAGTAAGTGAGGGAGCAGAGAGGCGGCAAGGTGTTTCTCTGCTCCTTGCAGGCATCGTGCGTTCAGCGTTAAGGTAGGCGGATAGACGCGGAGCATAACAAAGCCCGTATCAGTTTAACTGGTACGGGCTTTGTTGAATAATATGCAAAGTGAAATCAGACCTTCCACCCGGCGGCCTGCTGCCGCTCCACCACGAAGCGGCGGTAGAGCCCGTCAACAGCAACCAGCTCGTCATGGGTGCCCTGCTGAACGATCTCGCCGTGATCGACCACAAAAAATTGGTCGGCATGGCGCACAGTTTTCAGCCGGTGAGCAATCATAATGACCGTCTTATCGTGGGTCAATTCTGCAATGGCCTCCATCAGCTCCTTCTCATTTTCCGGGTCAACATTGGCCGTGGCCTCGTCCAGAATGATGATGGGAGCGTCCTTCATGATCGCCCGGGCAATCCTACCTGTATAAGCAGAGCAAGGCGGCGTCCGAGATCACAAAGCAGCTCAAGGAAATCTACAACAGCGGCGAAAAGACCCGCAAGGAGAAGATGAGCGAGGCTCGTGACCTGCTGGAGCTGCGTAACGAGATTTATAGAAAAGCCCTGTTGACCGTCGGCACCTACGAGGAAACCGCAAAGAGCATCGGAAGTGCAGACAGCGATGTGGTGAAGCGCGAAGCAAACCGCAAGGCGTTCGGCGCAGAGTACGCACTAAAGACATACAACAAGGATGTCGAAGAAAAGGCAGCCGAGTATGTCGCACAGGGCGTTACCTACGACCAGTACTATGCGGCATACTTTGCAGCCCGTGGTATCGTAGGTGACAAGGGCGAGAACGGCAAGACGATTGCCAACTCTGCAAGCCGCAAAAAGAAAGAAGCTATCGACAAGGCCGTTCCAGGCGCAAGCACAAAGCAAAAGCACCTTTTGTACGAGGCACTCGGAGTGTCAGAGAAGGTGTGGTAAAGAGATACCCCCTCCGTAACTGGAGGGGGTATTTTACTGTGTAGTTTCTGTGTAGCCTATATGCAAAAATACCGCAATAAACAGCAATATTTGCAAAGACTAAAAATGCTGAAAACCCGCATGAACAAAGGAAAAACCCGCATTTCTGCGGGCTTTTCTTTGGCGGAGATGGAGAGATTCGAACTCTCGAACCGCTTTTGACGGTTACACGATTTCCAGTCGTGCGCCCTCGACCAACTAGGCGACATCTCCATGTCGTTATCAGGATGGGTCAAGTAAAAGTCCTGACGAGAATTTATTATACCGTATTACCGGCATAAAAGCAACCCCCTTTTTGCAAAAAAGTTGCCCTAAAAGACATTTTTTCGCATTACGGGCAAAGAAAGGATTGCGCCCGGCCCTTTGGCGTACTATAATATTATAAATCACTTTCGGAAAAAAGGAAGGATAAGACCCATGAAACGAGTAGAGATCAAAGCACTGTTTGCGGAGCCGGAGCGCTACACCGCGGAGCCGGTCACCGTCTGCGGCTGGGTGCGCACCCTGCGCTCCAGCAAGGCCCTTGGCTTCATCGAGCTGAACGACGGCAGCTACTTCAGCAATCTGCAGGTGGTGTTTGAGGAAAATAAACTGGCCAATTACGATGAGATCTCCCGCCAGAATGTCGGCGCGGCGCTTATTGTTACCGGCCGCCTGCTGCTGACCCCCGAGGCCAAGCAGCCCTTTGAAATCCATGCGGAGAAGATCACCGTGGAGGGCGCCTCCACCCCCGATTATCCCCTGCAGAAAAAGCGCCACAGCATGGAGTTCCTGCGCACCATCCAGCACCTGCGTCCCCGCACCAATACCTTCAGCGCGGCATTCCGGGTGCGTTCTGTTGCGGCCCAGGGCATCCATAGGTTCTTTACCGAGCGCGGCTTTGTGTACGCGCACACCCCGCTCATCACCGGCAGCGACTGCGAGGGTGCCGGCGAGATGTTCCGCGTCACCACCATCGATCCCGCCGATCCCCCTCTGACCGAGGACGGCAAGATCGATTACAGCCAGGATTTCTTCGGCAAAGCCACCAATCTCACCGTCAGCGGTCAGCTAGAGGGTGAGTGTATGGCTATGGCCTTTGGCAAGATCTACACCTTCGGCCCCACCTTCCGCGCGGAAAAATCCTACACCGGCCGCCATGCCGCCGAGTTCTGGATGATCGAACCGGAGATCGCCTTTGCCGACCTGGAGGACAATATGGTGCTGGCGGAGGACATGATAAAATATGTGCTGCGCTATGTGATGGAGCAGTGCCCCCGCGAGCTGGAATTCTTCAATAACTTTGTGGATAAAGGACTGCTGGAACGCCTGAACCATGTGGTAAACAGCGACTTTGCCGTCTGCACCTACACCGAGGCCATCGAGCGGCTGCAAAAGGCCGATGTGGAGTTTGAGTACCCCGTAAGCTGGGGTGTGGACCTGCAGACTGAGCATGAGCGCTACCTCACCGAAAAGATTTTCGGTAAGCCGGTCTTTGTTACCAATTATCCCAAGGAGATCAAGGCCTTCTATATGCGCTTGAACGATGATGGTAAGACGGTGGCGGCCGTGGACCTGCTGGTGCCCGGCATCGGCGAGATCATCGGCGGCAGCCAGCGTGAGGAGCGTCTGGACATCCTGCTGGACCGCATCCACGAGCTGGGGCTGAATGAGGAGGACTACTGGTGGTACCTCGACCTGCGGCGCTTCGGCGGCGCGCGCCACGCCGGTTTCGGCCTGGGCTTCGAGCGGCTCATCATGTATGTCACCGGCATCCCGAATATCCGTGATGTACTGCCCTTCCCCCGCACCACCGGCTTTGCGGAATTCTAAACCGAATATATATGCTGAAGTCCTCCGCGTGGGATCCCATGCGGAGGACTTCAGTTTGTTTATTTACGGAGGGCGATTTAATCCGCAGAGAAGGTTTGCTGGAAGAACCGCCGGACCATTTCAGCGGTGTCATCAGTGTGGTCCTCGGCGGTAATCAGATAGTATTCAGAGCCATACAGGGGATCCTTCAGTGGGACAGCCCGAATCTGGGAAGAGGGAAGCATCCAGTTCGGCTGGAAGGTGGGGTAGACCCAGTTGAAGTTTTCTACGCATACATTGCGCAGCTCGGAGATGTTCTTGGAGATGATCTCCAGCTTGGGCACAAATCCGGCTCGCTGGCAGTGACGGAGAAAACCGTCTGTTTGAATATCTCCGGTACGGATCCCTTCCCGGATGGGATCATAGTACAGGATAAAGCTCTGCTCCCGCAGGTCGCCCACATCTACATCCGCTTGTCCAGCCAAGGGGTGGTCCGCCCGCATGACAATACATAGCGGCTGATTGTGCAGCAGGGTACAGCGGGTACCCGGTATGGTGCAGAAGGCAGGCGTTTTATTACGGTCCTCCTGCCAAAAGACACGAGTGACCAGCAGCGCGTCAAATTCCCGACTGCGCAGGCAGGCTTCGACCTCCGAGGATTGGTAAAATAGAAACTGAATATTGTGCCCGGGGGCATACAGATAGAATTTTTCCATCAGCAGGCACTCGGTTTTTATGCTGATGCGCCCCAGAGGAAGACCGATGGTATAGGGCTTCTCATCCTGGCCCTTCAGCCGGCTGATGTGAAACTCCAGCGATTCATATTGTCCCACCACCTGTGCGATATAGGGAAGAACGCTGGTGCCCGGCCCTGTCAGCTTCAGGCGCTCGCCCCGGGCGGGACGGTCAAATAAGGTGATGCCCAGGGCCTCCTCCACACACTTCACCTGCCGGGAGACCGAGGAGGGCGCACAGGGGATCTCCTCAGCGACCTTGCTGAAATTCAGGTGGGTGGCCACCAGCAGTACAGTCTTCAGGTATTGGATCTCCATAGTGCGCCCTCCTTTTGGTTATGGCAGCGGGTAGGCAATGCAGCGGGGCTTCCTCAGTGTCTCAGTGACGGTAGGAAAGGGAATCCGCCCGAACAACGGATGTGGCATCCGTCTTTTTGGGGTCCTTCTTTTCTCCGGGCTGGGGGCGGCGGTTCCGGCGCAGGGCTTCATCCATGTGGATCTTGACGCCGCGGCTGGCCAAAGTGTGCTGCAGGGCGGGCACATCCAGCGCCTGCAGGCTGATATTCTCCTTGGCAGCCATGGAAACAGCCAAGCCGGCAGCTTCACCGGTGAGAACACAGGCGGGAATAAACCGTGCGACTTCCCAGCCGCGGCCGGTGGCGGAAACGATCCTTCCGGCTGCGGCAATGTTGGTGATCTCGGTATCGATGAGGCCGCCGTATGGGAACTCGTATACTTCGGCAGGAATTTCCAGCGAGTGGATCATGCAGCCGATTGAGCTTTCCACATACCGGTCAGGCACTACCTCCAGCTGCTCCTTGCCAACCAGCCGGCGGGTCATACGGAACTGCGGCATAAGCGGCAGGGTCATCTGCGCGTAGGAGGGGCTCTGGTGCTGCTTTAAGTAGTCCAGCGCCAGCTTGCGGCTGGTACGGATATATCCGTTGACGCCCTCACTGGTGGTGCCATAGTACATGGGGATCTCCTCCTCGCTGTTATCGGCATCGGGGCGAAGCCCCAGCCAGCGCAGCGGCAGTGCCTGCAGGGCCTGCCCGGTCTCCAGGCCTTTTTTCATGGTATCCAGGTCTATTTCATGTGCCCAGTGGGAAACAATGCTCCGCTGTGTTTCGGTGGGAGCGCCGGCCCGGAACATCAGGTCCAGGTCGCCGCTGGCATCCACAAAGGCCTTGGCCAGGTAGGCGGTGCGTCCGGATTTGTTTTCGACAATGACGCCCTTGCAGGTTTTACCCTCCATGATGGGCGCGCAGAAGTTGGTATCAAAAACGACCTGAATACCTTCCTGTTCCATCAGCTCATCCAGTGCGCACACGGCAGCCGGGATATTAAAATTGGTGCGGTAGCGGCCGGTGGGGGTGTCCACGGTATCGGGCCCGTTCCGCCAGCAATCTGGCAGGTTATCGTAGCCGTAGCGGATGCAGACATGCAGCAGCTCCTCCGCCAGGCCGCCATATACCTTGTGCCCCAAACCGTCATCCAGAGGCAGATAGATGCAGACATGGCCCAGGGTAGCCAGACCGCCCAGGATGATGCTTTTCTCCAGCAGAATGACCCGGGAGCCATTGCGTGCGGCCGAAACCGCGGCGGCTACACCGGCTACGCCGCCGCCTACTACGATCACATCCGCTTCCCCCGCAACGGGGATGGAATGGGATTGCTCAGTGATTTGCTTTGGTTTTTCCATTGATGGTATGCCTCGTTTCTTAGTGTATTATAGCAGATGCGCGGGAAGAAGGGAACAGGCCATATCGACCCGGAAAAGCCGGTTAGGGCAGAATGTAGCTGCAGCCAAGGGCAATCACATAAACCACAATGATATAAACAGGAATCACCTTGATGGCATCGTGCCAAATAAAGCGGTTGTCTATCTCCTCACGGTCCAGCAGCAGCGCGGCGTAGATGGTACCTGCATAGGTCAAGAAGGCCATGTTGGCGCACAGGCTCAGCGTCGCGGCGGTAACAGATGCGCTGATCCCGGTGTCCAGCTGCATCTGGCATACAAAAGGCATGATGGCCGCGTTGCCCAACAGGGTAAGGGGGGTGCCGTTGCAGATGTTGGTGATGATGGTGATAACAATAGTAAGGAGAAGCAGCAGCAGCGGCAGCGGCATATTGCCGAATACAGGTTTAAGCAGGGAGATGATCCAGTCGCGAATGCCCAAATCAGCGGAAGCCATGGCATTGCCCAGGAAGGTGAAGCAGCCAACGATGCACACCACATTCCACAGGGTGCCTTCACTCAGCAGCTTCATGGGGTTGGCCAGCGGCTTGCCGTCTACTTTGATAAGCCCCAGAATGCCCAGCGCCAGCAGGAAAATGAGGGTAGTGCCGATAGGAGCCAGAACAGTGCTTCCGGGGAAGTCCTTCGGCAGCAGCGGGATCACGATGATATACAGGAAGGACAGGCAGAAGATGGTGAGAATGAGCTTCTGGCGCTTATTAAATTTCTTGGGAATGTTGCGCAGCGCCTCTACATTTTCAATATCCAGCTCCTTCAGCGGGGCAACATTGCACTTAAATACACCGGGGATCATAAAGGCCAGGATGCACAGCCATACCAGATTGACCAGGATGCACACGAACATATAGGTGAACATATTGATGCTCAGTCCAAAGCCCTGCATGCTGGTATTGATAAGGGTGTAAATGGTAAGGGCAATGCCCTTGAAGGGGAAGCAGAAATTACCCATGCAGCCCAGGTAGATGCCCAGCAGCATGAATTTGCAGAATCTGTCCTGCTTATCATAGCCGCACACATCCCGGATGGACTCATAAATGCCGAAGTACAGCAGCGCGGTGGGGATAAACCCGATGAACATGGAAACGATAAAGCTGGAGAAGAACAGCGAGAACAGCAGCGCGACCGGGCGTCCTCGAAGCGCCTTGATGCTAAGCAGCTTGCGCACCAGCACATCGATCACGCCGGCTTCCTTGAGCGCCACGCACAGCGCAGATACAAAGATCAGCTGGGGGACGGTAGAACCGCCCATCCAACTGGAAACAGCGGCGGAGGATGTCAAAAAGCCGCTGTATACCATGGCGATAATACCCAGGATAGCAGCTAGGGTGGACTGGGAAGTGAATACTGTAAGCAGAATAACGCCGATAAATACGCCCAGGGCATTGGAGCCGACCTGTGTAACCACGGAGAACGGGCCCAGAATCCGGCCGAAAAAGAACATAAAGAGGAACGCGATCAAAATGATCGGCCATTCACGCTTTTGGACAGCTGACTTTGTCATAGTAGTTCACATGCAAGGCTAAGCACGGAGCTTTGCATGCGATCCTCCCTTCTGTAATTTTTATTCTCAGGTGAACGGTGATCTGCCGCCTTCGGTCGCGATCCGAAAACGGATTCCATAATAAATTGTGCACAATCTACACTTTTTATTTTAGAAAGCCTTGTGTATAAAGTCAATTGCACAATCCGCACGCACTGTTGCAACTTTGGCATAGAATTCGCTTCCGTCCCTATATGGAAGGTCCTCCCGCCGCCCCCGCTGACCTGATTGGCGGCATGGCTCTCCCCTGTGGGAGTGTCTCATCCCCCGCAAAAAATGTATTTTCTCATACTTTGGGATGATTTACACCACCCGCTTTGGCTGGTAAAATAAGACCAGAACACAAAATACCGCCGATCCATCATACCATAAGGGGACTGGTCCCCTTCGGCATCCCGTGGCTCCCACGGGATGAATCCGTTGCAAAGGGAGGGAGCGCATGGCCAAAAATGTAGTCATCCGGCCGTCTGTCCGGGAACAGTACCAAAAATTCATGGCACGGGGTAGGGTGCTGTTTTTCACCGCGCCCTGCGGCTTTGGCAAAAGCATCCTGGCCGAAACGCTGCTTGCCGGACAGCAGGTGCTTTCTCTCACCGCCGGGGAGCCGGACTTTGCCCTGCCGGCGGATGATAAGGACTGGCAGGTCCTCTTGATCGATGACCTGCGGCAGATGACCGAGGAGCCGGATCAGCAGGCGCTGTGCCAGCTCATCCGGGAGCACAGCGACCGCCGGTTCGTCCTGCTTTCCCGCGGGGCGGTGCCGGGCTGGCTCATGGCCTTCCAGTATGCCGGGCTTATGGCGGTGCTGGATGCCGACGCCCTGCTCTTTGACCGGGAGGATATCCGCAGTCTGTTCCGGCAGCAGGGCACCCCCGTCAGCGAATCGGAGCTTTCCGAGATCCTGCGGGAAACCAGCGGCTACCCGCTGGGCGTGGCGGTCATCGCCCACTGCATGGTCGGCGGCCGCCCCTATGGCCCGGAGCTCATCGCCCAGGGCTACCACGAGGTCTTTTTCTACTTCGAGGCGGCGGTCTACCGCCGGTTCGATCTGCCCATTCGCCGTTTTTTGCTGGAGCTTGCCCCATTTGAGAGCTTCGATGCCGAGCTGGCCCGCATGGTCAGCGGCGATCCCCACGCCGGGGAACGCCTGGCCTGGCTTCAGCACAATACCACCATGCTGCGCCCCGATGATGTGCAGCGGTTCCGGTTCTGGCCGCAGTTCCGCACCTTTTTGCTGTGGGAGATGGACCGGGAATACAGCGAGGAAAAGCGCCGCACCGTTCTGGGCCGCGGCGGCCTCTACTACGAGCTGAAAGAGGATTACAGCCATGCGCTGGAGTGCTACACCATGGCAGGGGATCATTCCAAGGTCTCCGAGCTTCTGGTGCGCAATGCCGAGCTTCATCCCGGCATGGGCCATTACAGCGAGATGGAGAAATACTACCGCAGCCTGCCGGAGCAGGAGATCGCCGCCTCCCCGGCGCTGATGCAGGGCATGAGTATGCTGTGCGCCCTGGCGGCCGATTATGAGGGCAGCGAGCGCTGGTACCAGGCGCTTTCTCAGTTTGCCCGCTGCCGTGCCAAAAGCGACGCGGCCGGGCGGCAGGCCCGGGGCCGTCTGGCTTGGTTGGATATCTCCCTGCCGCAGCGCGGCGTCACCGATCTCACCGCCATCATTCCCTCGGCCTACCGGCTGTTGGTCAATAAGGAAGTGACCCTGCCGGCCTTTTCGGTCACCAGCGCCCTGCCCAGCATTATGAACGGCGGCAAGGACTTCAGCGAATGGAGCCGCCGGGATGACCTGCTTTATCAGACCATCCGTGTCCCGGTGGAGGCCATTCTGGGCCGGGATGGCGTGGGTCTGCCGGATTGCGCCATTGCCGAAAGCAAGTTTGAAAAAGGCGAGGACATCACCGCCCGTATGCTGGCCCTGATGCCCCGATTGGGGGAGATCCAGCGGGACGGCACCCCGGATATTGAATTCGCCGCGGTGGGCCTGCTGGCCCGCAGCCAGTTGGCGGCCGGCCACTCCCAGGATGCCCGCAGGACGCTGGAAAGCCTGCGGCAGCGCTTTGCGGAAAGCGGCCAAAGCCGATTTTTGCCCAATATCGATGCCATGCTGTGCCGCGTTGACCTGCGGACTGGCGATACCGATGCCGTAGATAGCTGGTACCGGGAAAAGGCCCCGCGCGACCCCCTCAGCATCAATATCATGAAGCGCTACCAGTACTTTACTCAGGCCATGGCGGAGCTTGCTCAGGGCCGGCCGCAGGCCGCCCTGCTTACCCTGGCTCCGCTGGAGCCCTACTGCATCGCCTGCCAGCGGAAGATGGATCACACCACCCTGCTGCTTTTGCGGGCCGTGGCCCAGTACCGGCTAAAGGACGAAGCCTGGCGGCAAAGCCTTACCGATGCCCTGCGCATTGCCGCCGGGTTGGGGTTCATCCGCCCGGTAAGCTGCTGCGGCGCCGCCCTGCTGCCCCTGCTGCAGGCCCTGCCCGTCCCGGAGGAAGAGAGCTGGTACCGGCAGGTGGTGGCCTTTGCCCGGGTGCAGGCCGCCCGGTATCCCTACTTCCTGGTGCCGCCCCTGCCCCCCGGCGAGGAAATGACCGCCACCGAGCTGCAGGTGCTGCGCCTGATGTGCGCCGATAAAAGCAATGCCGAGATCGGCCGTATTTTGGATATCAAGCTGCCCACGGTAAAAACCCATGTCAGCCATATCCTCACCAAGTTGAATGTCAGCCGCCGCAGCGAGGCCAAAACCGCCGCCCGCCGCCTGTGGCTGATCGAATAAGATAATAAAAAACTGTAATTCTGGAGGAGATGGAGCTTATGAAAAAAAGAGTATTCAGCATTCTGCTGGCCCTGGCGCTGTGCCTTACCCTGCTGCCCGCCGCCGCGTGGGCCGAGGAGACAGGTACAAACGGGGACGAAACCTGCACGCACGCAGACTGGGAGTATATAGATGACGAAGAGGGGCAAAGACATATCCAGCAATGCAAGAATTGCCCCCAAAAAACAACGCCTACCGATTGTATACACAGAGAGGGAACAACTAAAGGCAAGTGCGAGATCTGTGGATTAGACTTGGCGGTTTCGCTTAATGATTGGACGGGGGGAAGATGCGTCACTACATGGGAAAAAGCATTTAGCCATGTAGGCAGCTCAAAATATTATCCCATTACTGACATTACAGAAAATGTCACGCTAAATAATGCCAATGGTGAGCCTCTTAAAATTCATATGGCAGGCTACAAGGCTACTGGAAAAATTACCGTACAGTCCGGCACTTTGGAATTGTATCTTAATCCTGCAGAAGATAGAGATAAGTTTGCATCAACTATCTCCGAGATCGAGGTCACCGGCGGCACCTTGAATGTCACCGGCAATGAACTGCTCACCATCGAAAAGCTCACCGTCAACGGCGGCACCGTACAGCTCTTCGGCGGCACCTACGGCACCATCACCCCGCCAGCAGGAAAGAGTGTAAATGACCTGTTGGCTCCGGGTTACTATGCCGTTCAGACTGCAAACGGAATATCCGTTCAGCAGGCCCCCATCACCAATGTAACGGTATCCGTATCCAATAACGATAATACTGTTTATGGCTACTCCGAGGCCGATGCTCCCGTCCTTACTGCCACAGTAACCCCAAGTGACCTTCAGGGCGTTACCTACCAGTGGTACAAGGTAAACGGCAGCAAGAAAACCGAGATTGATAATGCTACCGCCCAAACCTATACAGTGGAAACCGGCCTGAACGCGGGGGACTACGATTACTGCTGCACAGCCACCGTTGGCACCTACTCCCTCACCAGCGAGGAAGTCAAAGTGACCATTGCCAAGGCGGATGGCCCCCAGCTGGGCACCATCAATGTGAACCAGGTCTACAATGACACCGCCAGCAAGACCATTGAGATTTACGATCAGGTAATAGGTAAGCTCAATGAAGCTTTCCCGAATGGCGGTGCGATGGAGTTCCAAGGTGATAGTTATGAGTCCGCGGATGGGCTAACATTAAATGGTTGGCAAATAGATGTTAACAGTGGCTCTATAACTTATACAATGGGCGAAAATACAGCTCCCGAAAAGAAAATCACTATAAAGTACAAGGCTTTTGCACACGAAGGTAACTATAAGAATAACTACGAGTATGCCGAGGGCACAGTTGTCATCACCCTCACCAAAATTACCCCCACCGGCACTCCCAATTACACCCCCATCACCTCCAGCGGCAAGACCCTGGCCGATGCCCACCTCAATGCCGATAATAATGCATTCTCTGTGCCCGGTAAAGTAATGTGGGCGGTTGATGGTGACCCAGAAAGCGTGAAAGTCGAAAAAGGGACAGCCTACGAGTGGATCTTCCGTCCGAATGACGATAAGCACTTTGAAGTAATCCGCGGCTCCATCATCCTGTGGACCGAAAGCGGCAGCGGTGTGGTGATCATCGTTCCTTCCCAGTCCGGTGAAAGCACCCCCGCCAGCAACCCCAATACCGGCGCGGCCCATGTGGGCCAGCCGCTGCCCGGCTTGGCCCTGCTGGCGCTTGCGGCTCTGTGCCTGTATGCAGGTACCCGCCGCTTCTAAACAGCCATCCTCACTTACCTCTCTGGGGGCAGCAGTAGGTTCAAAACCTGCCGCTGCCCCCATTCTATCCCATGTGTGAGTTGAACCCCGGCCGAAGATGTGATATAATTTTCCCCAGCGCGGCATGGCCGCCAAAAACCGTGACCGGAGGGCCTTATGAATACCTTCTTGAAGCTGGCTTTTTTGTTCTATATCGGTTCTTCGCTGGGCTGGGTGCTGGAGCTTTTCTTCCGGCGCTTTATTTCCGGCAATAATCCCGAGCGCAAGTGGATCAATCCCGGCTTTATGGTGGGGCCCTATGTGCCGCTGTACGGCACCGGGCTTTGCATCCTGTACCTGGTTTCCCGCCTTTCGGAAAGCCGTCAGATCGCCAACCCTGTGTGGAACCACATTGCCATGCTGGTGCTGATGGCCGCCGCCATGACCGCCATCGAGTACATTGCCGGCATCCTGCTGCTGAAGGTGATGAATGCCCGTCTGTGGGATTACAGCCGCCGCTGGGGTAATGTGAATGGTCTTATTTGCCCCCTGTTTTCCGTCATTTGGGCAGTGATGGGCGCGGCCTATTATTTCTTTGTGGATCCTTACATTTTGCGGGCACTGGATTGGCTTTCCCGCAATTTGGCGTTTTCCTTTGTCATCGGCGCGTTTTTCGGCGTTTTCGCCATCGATTTCGTCTATTCCACCCACCTCATGGTCAAGATAAGGACCTTTGCCCGCGAGAAGAATGTGGTGGTCCGCTATGAGGAGCTGAAGGCCTACTTTAAGGCCGGCCGGGAAAACGGCCGCCAGCACTTTTTCCTGGCCCTGCATACCGAGATCCCGCTGCGGGAAAAGCTGCAGCAGTACTACGATTACCGTCGGGCCCGCCGGGAGGAGCTGGACCGCATCCTGCACGGAGAGGATGGCACCAGCAGCACCGCCAAAGCAGAATAAGCCTTTTTACCGGAGGGAAGCGGCGAGCTTCTCTCCGGGCCTTTTTATGTGGGTAGGTCCCATCTCATCTTGCCTGCCCGTCGGAGGCCAGTTTGCAGTCGCCTATCGGCGTCGCGGGGCCTTTTGCAAAGGCATAGTTAGCACCGCTCGCCGCGGGGGCCTTCCTTTTGCTCCTGCAAAAGGAAGCAAAACAGGGCAAAGGGGAACCGGGCTTTCCCCTTTGCAAACCCCTTTGTCGCTTAGCTGTGCTGGCTACGGATTAGGATTTTTCTGGGGAGAAAAATCCAAATCCGTACTGCGCACAGATACGCTCCAAAGGTAGCTACGGCGTATCTGCCCCCACCGCCTTGCGGTGCCCGAAAAAATCTTCGCGCTGCTCGCTTGCTCGATTTTTTCGACCGCTGCGGGTGCTCCGCCTCGCTGCATCCGCCACTGGCGGCGCTCGGCTCCGCACCCCCTACCCCTCCCCCGTGGCGGGGGAGGGGCCGTCTGGGCAAGTAACTGCTTGTTTTACCCACAGTCTCGGTAGCGTGACTTTCTGCGATTGGCTTGCAGAAACCAAATTAAAAATCAACCTTATAAGCGTCGTCTAGCCCCAGATCCGGAAGGCTGTAAGCCTTCCGGTCGGGGCGTACCGACGCGTCGGGTCTTTAGGGCGGAGCCCTAAATGACTTTTGCCTACTTTTCTTCATAGAAAAGTAGGGCCCCGGCGGCGAGGCGTACAGTTCATGCCTTTGCAAAAGGCTCCGCGACGCCTTTAGGCGACTACAAACTCGCCCTAAATAAAATTCTTTTGCCTACTTTTCATCACAGAAAAGTAACCCCCCGCCGGGCAGGCGTACCAGCCGTCACCCCCCGGTGACTCAGTCCCGCCGTTAGGCGACCACAAACTATCTTCAAAATAAACTTATATTCCCAGCAACTATTACCCTAATAAACCCATATTCTATATAAATCTTGCCCAGTATTTCCCTATATTGTAAACCTTTCGTAAATAAAAGTGAAATATTAACCTTTGGACTGCAAAAAAGGAGCGATTTTGCCGTATTAGTGAAAGGACTTTTTCTCACCGGCAAAAATTCTTTTCGTGTCGGTTCTCTCCCCGACCAAACAAATCGAGAGCCTTTCGGCCCCACCGGTCAAACAGGGGCGCCGGTCTAACTTTATCCCTTTTCAGCAGACCTCATCGGGCAATTTGGGGGTCTGTCTCAGCGGGAACCTGCCTCCCACCAGCACCTTGAAAATTGAATAAAAAGGCTCTTTTTCTCATTTCCCCAATCGCTTTCCGCTTTTTGGACAAAAAGCACAAATTGCTACCGGGAAATTTGGAAAAATGCTTGAATCCGGGTGGACTATCGTGTAGAATGGGGAAGTCCCTAAGTATACGGCAAGTACTGCCGATATTCTGCTGCCCGTAAATGGGCCGCGAAAAACCGAATTATGGAGGAAAGACGCATGAGAACACTGTTCACATCCGAGTCGGTGACCGAAGGTCATCCCGACAAAATCTGCGATCAAATCTCCGATGGTATACTGGACGCCCTGCTCGCTATCGATCCCAATTCCCGCTGTGCCTGCGAAACCACCGCAGAGCCCGGTGCGGTACACATCATGGGAGAAATAACGACCGCGGCCACGGTAAATTACATCGAGATCGCACGCCAGATCATCCGGGAAATTGGTTATACCAAACCGGAGTATGGCTTTGATGCTGATACCTGTGAGATCAGCTGCTCGCTGCACACCCAGTCGGCGGATATCGCCCAGGGGGTAGACATGGCGCTGGAGGCCAAGGAAGCCATTGATACCGACGGCCTGGGCGCCGGCGACCAGGGTATGATGTTCGGCTTTGCCTGTGATGAGACCCCGGAGCGGATGCCCTTGCCCATCACCCTGGCGCACCGCATCACCCGGCGGCTGGCCGCCGTCCGCAAAAACGGGGAGCTTTCCTATCTCCGGCCGGATGGCAAGGCACAGGTCACAGTGGAATACGAAAACGGAAAGCCCGTCCGGGTCAATACGGTGGTGCTTTCCACCCAGCATGATGAGGACGCCGACCCCCTGACGCTCCGCCGAGATATGATCGAGCGGGTCATCAAGCCCTGCATTCCCGCCGAGATGCTGGATGCCGAGACCAAGTATTATATTAATCCCACCGGACGCTTTGTACTGGGCGGCCCGGCGGCCGATACGGGACTGACCGGCCGTAAGATCATAGTGGATACCTACGGCGGCTATGCCCGGCACGGCGGCGGCGCCTTCAGCGGCAAGGATGCCACCAAGGTGGACCGTTCCGCGGCCTATATGGCAAGAAATATTGCCAAGACCATAGTGGAGGCGGGCGCTGCCCACCGCTGCGAAATTCAGCTGAGCTACGCCATCGGGGTGGCCCGCCCGGTTTCCATCTATGTGGAAACGGCTGGTACCAACACCATTCCTGAGGCGGAGATTTTTCGCTGGATCGAGCGGAACTATGACCTTCGCCCGACGGGGATCATCAAAAAGCTGGGGCTGCGGGCACCGGTCTTTGCCAAGACGGCGGCCTATGGCCACTTCGGCCGGGATGACGCTGAATTCAGCTGGGAGAAGTGCGACCCCAAGGCACTGGCCGAGCTGAAGGCCATGGTGGACGAGGCCAAGCTGCACTAAGCGAAAATAGCAAAATAAGAGGAGCCTTTCCGGGAATGGAGAGGCTCCTTTTGTGGTTTTTGGAGGGTTTTGCGGAGGGGCAGGGCGGGCCGCAGGCCCGGCGGCGCGAAGCGCCGCCGAAGCGGACCGGAGGTCCGCCAGCCCGCCGGAACGGCGGGCGGCCTGCGGCCCGTAACCGGCGGCTTGCTGGGATTTGCGGAAAAAGGGGCGGAGCCTCTCCCGGTTAGGGCAGAGGCTTTTGGCCAGGTGGCGCGCGGAGGCCTTCCTGAGCCGGGGCCCGGATTTTTAACGCGCCGAAAAACGGGGAAAAAGGATGACGCTGTACCAAGTGTGAGCGAGATGTAAAAAGAAACTATTGGTAGAGCGCGGCCCGGAAGCGCTCCAGTCCTTGCCGCAGCAGCTCAGCGGCGGCATCGCCTTCCCCGGCTTCGATGAGCTTGGTGAAGCGGGAAAGGGTGTGCAGGCTGCGGGCAATGCCTTCCAGACGGACATAGTCGGACCAGAATTCCAGATTGACCCGGGCAAAGGCATTGAAGATGAGGGGGGTGATGGTATTGCCGCTGAGGAAGGTGACCCCCCGGTGGTAGCGCAGCAGCGCTTCGGCCAGCGGCCCCACCCCGGAAAGCGAAGTCTCCTCCGCCTTTTGCTGCAGGGCCCGCAGGGCGGCCAGGTCGCCGGGGGTGTGGTGGGCCGCCAACTGCCGCAGGGCGGGGGCTTCCAGGTAGTAGCGCAGATCCAGAATGCTGGAGGCAGTCTTTTTATCCGGCAGGCCGCCGTGGTAATCCATGATGGCCATGAGGGTCTCCAGGCTGCCGGTTTGGGCGTAATCCGCCACCGTAACCCCCTTGCGGGATTCGATCTGCAAAAAGCCCAGCTGGTGCAGCTCCCGCAGGCCCTCGTGCACCACCGTTTTGCTGATCTTCATTTCATCGGCCAGCTCCCGCTCGGTGGGCAGGCGGTCGCCGGGGCGCAACTCGCCGGAGAGGATGAGGCCCTCCAGCTGCTGGACGAAAAGCTTCCGCAGGGAGGGGGAGGAGATCTCTTGGAATGGCATAGCTTCAGCTCCTTGGATGGTTTGTGGGGTGGGAGGGGCCCGCAGGGCCGGCGCCGCAGGCCGCCTAGCCCCGGCGGAGCCGGGGCGCCCTGCGGGCCCCGGGCCAGCCCTCCGCGCAAGCCTGAAATATACTGGTCAGACCAGAACCATAAATTATTTTAGCACAGGTTTGGGAGAAGGGTCAATAGCATTCGCGGCGGGGAGCTGGTAAAATAAAATTATGCTGGGCTAAATGGCGCCCATTTCCCCTAAAACGCGGCACGCCGCAGAAAAAAGGAGATCGAATATGAGCGATATCAACGGCAGCAAACCCACCAATTTCCCTCTGGATGAGAGTAAACTGTCTTTTAAGATCCCCCGTGATGAGCACCCGCGCGAGAACCTCCTCAAGTTGGGCAGCATGATTACCAACCGCATAGGGCTGAAGGCCACGGCGGATGACCCCGAATACTGGGGCCTGGCCAGCGTGATGACCGATGAGATGGTGGAGGTCGCGCTGAAGATGGGCGTGCGTAAGCCCAAGACCACCGAGCAGCTGATGAAGCTAACCAAAATGGAGCGGGAGCCGCTGGAAAAGCTGCTGACCGAAATGGCGTGGCTGGGCATAGTGGAATACAACTGGGAGAACCTGGACGGCAAAAACCCGAACCACGAAAAACGCTGGATCCTGCCGCTGTTTGTGCCCGGCAGCGCCGAGTTCCTGAATATGCGAAAGAGCCAGATCGACCAGAACCCCGAGGTCGCGGCATTCTTTGAGCGGATGACCTTCTTGCCGCTGGAAAAGATCACCCCCATGGTGCCCCCCGGCGGCTCCGGCATCGGGATGCATGTTATCCCGGTGGAAAAGGCCATCGAAAGTGAGAATGAGGCCATTGGACTGGAAAAGATCAGCTACTGGCTGGATAAATACGAGGGCAAGTATGCCAAGAGCATGTGCTCCTGCCGTGCCAGCCGCCAGAAGCTGGGCGAGGGCTGCGGCGACGACCCCGAAAACTGGTGCATCGCGGTGGGCGATATGGCCGACTATGTGGTGGAGACCCAGCGGGGCGAGTACATCACCAAGGAGGAAGCGCTGGATATTTTCCGCCGGGCGGAGGAGAATGGCTTTGTCCATCAGATCACCAATATCGACGGCGAGCAGAAGATCTTCGCCATCTGCAACTGCAATGTGAATATCTGCAACGCCCTGCGCACCAGCCAGCTTTTTAATACGCCGAATATGTCCCGCAGCGCCTATGTGGCCAAGGTGGAAAGCGAAAACTGTGTGGCCTGCGGCCGCTGTGTGGAGGGCTGCCCCGCTGGCGCAGTGAAGCTGGGCCAAAAGCTGTGTACCAAGGACGGCCCCATCACCTACCCCCGGCAGGAGCTGCCTGACGACCATGAGTGGGGCCCCGAAAAGTGGGCGATCGACTACCGCGATAAGAACCGCGTGAACTGCTACAAGACCGGCACCGCCCCCTGCAAGACCGCCTGCCCCGCCCACATCGCGGTGCAGGGCTACCTGAAGCTGGCGGCCCAGGGCAAGTACAAGGAGGCTTTGCAGCTCATCAAGCGGGATAACCCTTTCCCGGCGGTCTGCGGCCGCATCTGCAACCGGCGGTGCGAGGACGCCTGTACCCGCGGCACCATCGACCAGGCGGTGGCCATTGATGAGGTGAAGCGCTTTATTGCCCAGCAGGACCTGAACGCCGAGACCCGCTTTGTTCCCGAAAAGGTCATCCCCAAGGTGGATGGCGAGTTTGAGGAGAAGATCGCTATTATCGGTGGCGGCCCGGCCGGCCTTTCCTGCGCCTATTACCTGGCGGAAAAGGGCTACCGTCCCACCGTCTTTGAGAAGGAAAAACAGCCCGGCGGTATGCTGATGCACGGCATTCCCGAATTCCGGCTGGAGAAGGATGTCATTGAGGCCGAGATCGATGTGCTGCGGGCCCTGGGGGTGGAATTCCACTGCGGCGTGGAGGTAGGCAGGGATGTGACTATCCCCGAACTGCGGGAGCAGGGCTACAAGGGCTTTTATGTGGCCATTGGACTGCAAAGCGGCGGCAAGCTGGGTGTGCCCGGCGAGGATGCCGAGGGTGTCAAGGCCGGTATTGAGCTGATGCGGGAAGTGAACCTGGAAGGGAAGAAGAGTCTTTCCGGCCGGGTAGTGGTCATCGGCGGCGGCAATATTGGTGCCGATGTGGCCCGGACGGCCCTGCGCTGCGGCGCCGAGAAGGTTTCGCTGTACTGCCTGGAGGACTATGATTCCATGCCAATGGGTGTGGAGGACCGCACCGAGTGCGAGGAGGACGGCATTGAGATCCATGCCGGCTGGGGCCAGACCGAGATCCTTGCCGAAAACGGCAAGTGCAGCGGTATCCGCTTCCGCAAGTGCCTTTCCGTCCGCAATGCCGAGGGCCGCTTTGCCCCGACCTTTGATGATAATGCGACCGAGGAAGTCCCCTGTGATATGGTGCTGTACTGCATCGGGCAGAAGGTGGACTGGAAGGGCCTGCTGACCGGCACCGCTGTGGAACTGAACCCCAACGGCACCGCCAAGGCCGACCCCGTGACCTACCAGACCGCCGAGCCGGATATCTTTGTGGGCGGCGATGTCTACACCGGGCAAAAGTTTGCCATTGATGCCATCGCGGCCGGCAAGCAGGGCGCGGTTTCTCTGCACCGCTGGGTGCAGGATGCCACCCTGACCATCGGCCGGGACAAGCGGGAATTCATAGAGCTGGATAAGAATAACCTGCTGCTGGAGGAGGCAAGCTATGACAATACTCCCCGCCAGCGCATCGGCTACAATGAGACGCTGAGAAAGACCTTTAAGGATGGCCGGGTGGCCTTTACCGAGGAACAGGTGAAGGCCGAGACCGCCCGCTGCCTGGGCTGCGGCGCCAGCGTGGTGGACCCCAATAAGTGCATCGGCTGCGGCATCTGCACCACCCGCTGTGCCTTTGATGCCATCCACCTGCACCGTGACCTGCCGGAGTGCAGCACCATGCGCTCGGCGGAGGATAAGATGAAGGGCATCCTGCCGTACATGATCAAGCGGAAAATACGCATCCGCCGCGCCAAGAAAGCCGAAAAGAGGAACGGATAATGCATGAGCTGGGGATCGTATTCCATACGATACGAACCATAGAAGAGGTGGCCGCCGAGCAGGGACTGACCCGGGTGGGCAGCGTGACGCTGGAGCTGGGTGAGGTAAGCGGGGCTATTCCGCAGGAGCTGGTGAGCTGCTGGGACTGGGCCGTGAACCGCACCGAGCTGCTGCGCGGCGCGCCGCTGAAGATAGAGACCCTGCCCGCCGTGACCCACTGTGAGGGCTGCGGAGAGAATTATCCCACTGTGCGGCACGGACGCACCTGCCCATGCTGCGGCAGCGAAAAGACCTGGCTGCTGCGGGGGAATGAGATCAGTATAAAGGAAATAGAGGCGATATAATGGAGTTTAAGACGATAGAGCTCAAAGAAAGCATCTTTGCCAACAACGACCGGGAGGCAGACCGCCTGCGGGCGGAGCTGAAGGGGGATAAGACCTTTCTGCTGAACCTGATGTCGAGCCCCGGCAGCGGCAAGACCACCACCCTGCTGCGGACGGTGGAGCGGCTGCGGGAGGAAATGCGCATCGGTGTGATGGAGGCGGACATTGACAGCGATGTGGATGCCCGCACCATGGCTGGGGCCGGGGTACGGTCCATCCAACTGCATACCGGCGGCATGTGCCACCTGGATGCCGGAATGACCGAGCAGGGCCTGCGGGAGATCGGGACGAAGGACCTGGATCTCATTGTGCTGGAGAATGTGGGCAATCTCGTTTGCCCGGCGGAATTTGATACCGGCGCGGTGAAAAACGCCATGATCCTTTCGGTCCCGGAGGGACATGATAAGCCTCTGAAATATCCGCTGATCTTTACCGTCTGCGACGCGCTCATCATCAATAAGGTGGATGTGCTGCCGTACTTTGACTTTGATATGGACAAGGTGACGGAGTACGCCCGCATGAGGAATCCGAAGCTGGAGATTTTCCCCATCTGCGCCCGCACGGGCGAGGGTGTGGATGCCTGGTGCGACTGGCTGCGCCGCCAGGTGAATGCGTGGCAGGAATAAACCAGAATAACAAAAAGAGCCTTTCCGGAGTTGGAAGGGCTCTTTTTTGCGGGCCTGATTTGTGGTCGCCTTTGGCGGGGCCTTTTGCAAGGATTGGTGAGCGCGCCTGCCCGGCGGGGGGGTTACTTTTCTATGATGAAAAGTAGTAAAAGATTTTTGGGGCGAGTTTGTGGTCGCCTGGCGGCGGGGCGTTGATTTTGTGGGGCGCAAAGCCTGTACGCCTACCCGGCGAGGGGTTCCTTTTCTATGAAGAAAAGTAACCAAAAGTCATTCAGGGCTCCGCCCTAAAGACCCAACGCGTCGGTACGCCCCGTATAATCGGGGCCCCCGCAAGGTCGTAAGACCTTGTGGGGAAAGGAGGATGCACCGCAGCGGGGAGGGCTGCCCGGAGCAAAGCGCAGGGTCAGCCCGACTTAAGCGAAGGTTGCGTCCGACGCGACGACGCTTATAAGGTTGATTTTTAATTTGGTTTCTGCAAACCGATAGCAGGAAGTCATAATGCCGAGCCTATGGGTTGAACGAGCGGCTATTTGTCCGGACGGCCCCTCCCCCGCTGCGGGGGAGGGGTAGGGGGTGCGGAGCCGAGCGCCGCCAGTGGCG